>Ga0182019_10001189_pt1 | contig 13161 bp, 10 predicted proteins | sample 812E2MmetaG_FD_120483 | JGI IMG/M metagenome (GOLD analysis project Ga0182019, IMG submission 120483) | Permafrost microbial communities from Stordalen Mire, Sweden - 812E2M metaG | ecosystem: Environmental > Terrestrial > Soil > Wetlands > Permafrost | place: Sweden: Stordalen | collected...
ATGGTTGCCTTGCTACCGCCATTGAGACGCCACACCATTGAACCGTCGCTGCGCTTGATCTTCACGACAATAACATTGTCAAGATCGGAGAAGACCAGCGTGTCGTCGTCCTTGGAGTACTGGACGTTGTTGCAGTGGCAGGCCGTGTTCCCCCCTTCTGCGGTTCCGGAGTTGACGATTGTTCTCACTGCGCCCGTGCTGGGGGTGTACTCCTTGATGTCGTCACACCCAGAGCTGTAGGCGTAGAAGGCCACGATCTCAGTGCCGGTGGAATCCTGGAAGACCGTGAGCTGGTGGTTGAGACCCGTGAACTTGCTCGACAGATCCTCGTCGGTCACGCCGTCCATAGTAATCCGGTGCACACAGGTGGTGCCCTGCGGGACTTGAGCGCAATTGGTCCACATGTGCGTTCCCGCATAGTCCATGCGCGCCCCGGTCACGTCCTTGCCGGGGCTGTAGGCCCAGACCATTTCGCTGTCCTTGTCGAGGATGTACGCCGGCGCCCCCGAAGTGCCGCCGCCCTGGACATACTGCCCGGTGATCAGGAAGCCGCCGAAGAGTGGCGAGGCCGTGCTCTTGGTGGTAGCCGTGATCTTCGGCAGCCCGTTCGCCAGCGCGCCGCTGGCGATGGTGTAGTCGGGGCTGACGCAGTCGCCGCCGCTGCCCGTGGCCGTGATGCGGTAGTGGTACGTCTTCGAGGCCTTCATGCCGAGCAGCAACGTGGTGTTGCTACTCGACGAGGGCTTGTCGATCGGCGCGGTCATGCCGTACGACGTGTCCAACCCGAAATCGATCTTCGCCGACGTCATGCCCGAGAGTGTCGCCGACCAGGTGACGATGCCGACGGTCCCGATCTTCGCGCTGGTCTTCGACGACTGGGTGAAGGTGCAGTTTCCCGTTCCCGAGCTGCCGCCGCTGCCGGCCCCGCCGCCGCTGCCGGCGGAGCCGCCACTGCCGGCCGAGCCACCACTGCCGGCGGAACCACCGCTACCGGCGGAGCCACCGCTGCCACCCTTGCCGCCGGAATTGGTCGTGCCGCCGGAATTGGTCGAGCCGCCGCTGCCACTCTTGCCGCCGCTGCCGGCGGAGCCACCGTTGCCGGAGGAACCACCGCTGCCACTCCTGCCGCCGCTGCCACCGGAACCGCCGCTGCCGGCCTGGCCGCCGGAGCCGCCGCTGCCGGCCTGGCCGCCACTGCCGCCGGAGCCGCCACCGCCACCCTTGCCGCCGCTGCCGCCGGAGCCCCCGCTGGTGCCGCCGGAACCTCCGTTGCCTCCCGAATCTTCCGTGGTGGGCTGGAGACAACCATTGCCGACAAGGCAGACGCAGGCACAAAGGACGAGCACACTCGGAGCACGCAGCATGGAAGATCCTCCTTGTCGCACTTTTCCCTATTAGGGGCAGGGAACGGGGATATCGCTAACCGAAAGTTTCGTGATCGGGGTTGGAAACTCGCTGGCGACCATCTGAACGCCCTGGAGCGTCTCGCAGTAGGGTTGGTTGTTGAATGCGCATGTCTCGCAAGGCTGCACGCCGTTGTCCGCGAAAAGCTTGCACACGTTGTCCGGCGTTCGCTGATCGACCGAGAGCGCGTGGGCGAGCGGGTACAGCTCGGCGAAATCGACCGTTGCGTCAAGCTCACTACCAGCAGTGTCCGATCTCCCGGGAAGCACGTTCTTGAGAGTCATGTCGTGGGCTGTGCCTGCCACCGTGGCTGGGTAGTCCGGGTTCGTGACCACGATGCGCATCGGGAAGGTGGTCGCCGTGAACTGGATGTTCGGATAGTCCGCCCCGCTCGCCGGTACGTCGGTTGTCGGGTTGCACATGTCCTGGACAGAGGTCTGCGCCGTCGTCATGGTGATCGTGAGATCGCTGCCGGTGCCGGCTGCGACGCCGAAGAGCAACTGCGGCACGAAGCTGCCAACGTCGCCCGCCGCACCCTTCGGCTTCGTCCAGTGCTGCGGGGAAAGGGCGGGAGTGTCGAGCAGGAAAGTCTTGCCAACCCATTTGGCACTACCAGAAGGCCCCGAATCGCCGCACCCCACGAGCGTGCCAAACGCTGGAAGCAACAGAGCAAATTGCCAAACCCTGCACTGCGTCATCAGAGATGCTCCTCTGCGTAAAAAAGAATGGTACTCACATTCTTTCTGTCTTGCCAAGAGCAAAAATCGGCGCTCACACATATCTCCTTCTGTAGTTAGTTCCCTACAGGCGCATATCTACTGAAATTGATTGCAGGGAAGCACAAAAAACCCCATCGCTGCACGTTGGATGCTCGCCAGCCGGGATCGGGCAGGCTTGAAGGCCGCCCCAACGCGCCGTGACTATTGGCGCATGGCGCATGGGACGCAACGTCCTTCCCTTGGACGCAGCATTCGCAGTTGCTTTGACCCGATACGTCTCGCACCCTCGGCCTACGCAGCGCGCTTGCGGAAGCGAACGGTGGCGAAGAGCAGGATGAGGCAGCCGATCCCGCCCAGGGCTAGCAAGCGCCACCACAGGTCGGCGAACCCTGCCCCCTTGAGTAGGTTGGCGCGAATGACCTCGACGAAATAGCGGACCGGATTGACGTAGGTCACGGTTCGCAGCCAGGCTGGCATCGCCTGCACCGGAGTCATGACTCCCGAGAGGAGGATGGCCGGCATGATGAACAAGAAGCCGGCCAGGAACGACTGCTGCTGCGTCTTGCTGACCGAGGAAATCAGCAGGCCGATGCCGAGCGTGCACACGAGGTAGAGCAGCGTTCCCGCCACCAGCACGAGCGGGTCGCCGCGCACCGGCACCTTGAAGATCCACACGCCCGCTGTGAGCACCATGAAGACGTCGAAGCAACCGATGACGAGGAAGGGCGCCATCTTGCCAAGCAGCAGGAGCAGCGGTCGAATCGGCGTGACCAGAACTTGCTCGAGGGTGCCCATCTCGCGCTCGCGCGACAGTCCCATGGCGGTAACGACGGTCGTGGTGATGACGAGCAACATGGTCATCACGCCCGGGATCATGAAGGGCGCGGTGTCGAGCCCCGGGTTGTAGAGCACGCGGGGGACGGCCTGGATGGTTGGCGGCGACGGGAGATTCCGGGCGGCCAGGCGTTCGCGCAGCAGTTCCGCCGTGGCTTCGCTGAAATAGCGCGCGGCCGTGTTGGCCACCACCGCGGCGCGATTGGGATCGGTCCCGTCGAGGACAACCTGCACTTCGGCGGGGCGAAGGCCGAGCAGAGCCTTTTCCAGCCCGGCCGGGAGCACGATGGCCGCTGCCGCCTGGCCGGCTTCGAGCTGGGCCGCCGCGGTTTGGGTGCTCGTGACATTGGACTTGCGGCGGAGGGTGCCGTCGGCGAGCAGCCTGCGCGCGTGCGTCCGGCTCGCCTGACTCCGGTCCAGATCGACCACCAGGGTGGGCACGTTCTCGAAGTTGAAGTCCACCGCGAAGCCGAGCGCGATGGTCTGCAGGAGCGGGGCGGCGATGAGCAAGAACATGATGCGCCGGTCGCGCACGGTCTGCCGCACCTCCTTGCGCACCACCGCCGCCAGCTCGACGGTCCACCGCCCGCGTTTCTCGCCCGCCCTTCTCTTCAAGAGGGGCCTCCCTGGGGATTCACCACAGAGAACACAGAGGACACAGAGGCCGGAGGGGAAGGGGTTTTGCGGATCCGGATCCGAACCCTTTCTCGTCCGTCTCTGTGTTCTCTGTGTCCTCTGTGGTTGTTTCCGTCTTTCCTCACGCCAGCCTCCGTTTGAAGCGCAGGGTGGCCAGGGCCAGGATCGCGACGGTGAAGGCGAGCATCGCGCAGAGATCCAGCGCGACGACCGAGAGGCCACCGCCCTTGAGCATCAGGGTGCGCAGGGCGTGCACGAGGTAGCGCGCGGGCACCACGATGGTCAGCGCCTGGAGGATGCGCGGCATGTTCTCGATGGGCACCAGCATCCCCGACAGAATCAGCGAGGGCAGCAGCGACGACAGCGCGCCGGCCTGCGTGGCCACGAGTTGATTGCGCGCGATGACCGAGATGAACAGCCCTTGGCCAAGCATGGCGGCGAGAAAGAACAGCCCGGCCAGGAAGATGACCGGCAGGCTGCCGCGGATGGGCACGTCGAACACCGTGGTGCCCAGGGTGATCACCAGCAGCAACTGCAACATGCCGAGGGCCAGGTAGGGGAGGAGCTTGCCGAGCACGATCTCCAGGCGGCCGACCGGCGAGGCGAAGAGTTGCTCCATCGAGCCGCGCTCCCACTCGGCCGCGATGGTGAGCGCGGTGAGCAGCACGGCCGCGATGGCGAGCAGGTACGCCGCCACGCCGGGCACCATGAACAAGGCCGAGCGGCCGGCGGGATTCCACAGCGTGTAGACCTTCACCCCGAGCGGCGGCGATGCCGCGAAACCGGCGCGGCGCTGGCTCGCGGCCCGCACGATGGCGTCGACCTTGCCCATGATCTGGCGGGCCATGTTGCCGTCGCTGCCGTCGACGAGGAGCTGGACCGGGCTGTCGCGGCCGGCGAGAAGCTCGCGTTCGAAGCCGGCGGGAATCACCAGCGCGGCCATGGCTTGCCCCCGGCGCAACGCTGTCTCCGCGGCGCTGGCGTCGCTGCCGTCCACCGCTGCGAGCTCGTGGCTGCCCAGGAGGCTGCGGGCCAGCTCGCGCGAGGCCGCGCTGCGGTCGCCGTCGGCGAGGAGGAGCGGGATGCGTTCGATGTCGAAGCTCAGCCCGAAGCCCAGGAGCATGAGCATGATGACCGGCATTCCGAGCGCCATGTACAGCGTGCGCGGATCGCGCTGGATGTGCAGCACCTCCTTGGCGGCCATCGCGCCCACGCGGCGGAGGAAGCGTTCCGGCCGCGAGATCATGCCGCCTTCTCCGCCTGGCCCAGGGCCGCCAGAAAGACGTCTTCGAGCGAGGGCTCGCCGGCTTCGATGCTCACCTCGCGCCCGCCCGCGGCGGCCAGGGCGGCCGCAAGGCGCACCTTGTCCCAGAGCGCGGGATCGACTTGCAGGTGCAGCCCGGCGCCGAACGGCTCGACCGCGGTGACGCCAGGCTGGCCGCGCAGGACGGCAGCGGCGGGGCCGAGCTCCCGCCCACGCGCGAGATAGATGCGGCCGGGAACGTAGGTGCGCTTGAGCGCGGCCGGGGTGTCGAGGGCGATGAGTCTCCCGGCTGCCATCAGGCCGATGCGGCGGCAATACTCGGCCTCGTCGAGATAGTGGGTGGTCACGAAGATGGTGGTGCCTTCACCGGCGAGCTGGCGGATGACCCGCCAGAAGAGGCGCCGCGCCTGCGGGTCCACGCACGCGGTCGGCTCGTCGAGGAAGAGCACGCGTGGCCGGTGCAGGATGGCGCAGGCGAGGGCCAGGCGCTGGCGCACGCCACCGGAGAGCGTGCCGGTGATCCGGCCGCCGAGATCGCCGAGTCCGCACAGTTCGACCACCTCGGCCGCGCGGCTCGCCAGGGCGCGGCCGGAGAGCCCGTAGGCGCCGCCGAAGAAGTCCAGGTTCTCCTGTACCGGCAGGTCGAGATAGAGCGAGAACTTCTGCGACATGTAGCCGATGGCGGACTTCACCGCCTCGGGCGCGCGGCCGACGTCGAAGCCCGCCACGCGCGCCGTCCCGCGCGAGGGCGCGAGCAGCCCGCACAGAATGCGAATGGTGGTGGACTTGCCCGCGCCGTTGGCCCCGAGATAGCCGAAAATCTCGCCGGCCTCGACGGTGAAGGAGACATCGGCCACGGCTCGGAAGGTCCCGAAGTCGCGACCCAGGCCCGCGGCCTCGATGGCGAGCTCGCTCATGCGTGCCCCGCGCTTGCTTCGCGGTCGGCCTGCTCCAGGCGCGCCAGGAAGAGCGTCTCGAAGGACGGGGACGCGTCTTTCTGTCCGGCCGCACCCGCGAGCTCCGCGAGCAACGCGCTCGGCTCGCCCGCGAGGAGCAAGCGTCCCTGGTGGACGAGGGCCACGCGGTGGCAGCGCTCGGCCTCGTCCATGTATGGCGTGGAGAGGAGCACGGTCATCCCGTCGTGCACAAACTCGTGCAAGAGCGCCCACAGCTCGCGCCGGCTGACGGGATCCACGCCCACCGTCGGTTCGTCGAGGAGGAGGACCTCGGGCCGGTGCAGGAGCGCGCAGGCCAGGGCGAGCTTCTTGTACATGCCGCCCGACAGGGCGTCGGCCCGGCGGCTGGAAAATGGTCCCAGGCGCGTGATGTCGAGCAGGCGTTCGCTACGCTCGCGGAAGACGCTCCTCGGCAGGCAGAAGAGGCGCGCGAAGAAGCGCAGGTTCTCGGTGACCGAGAGATCGGGATAGAGGCTCGCCTGCTGGGGCACGAGGCCCAGGCTCTCGCGCAGCTCCGGGCTTCCGGCAGCCGCGTCGCGGCCGGCGATCTCGGCGCGGCCGCTGTCGAGAGCGATGAGCCCGGCCAGGGCGCGGATGGCGGTGGTCTTGCCCGCGCCGTCGGCGCCCACCAGGCCGAAGAGCTCCCCGCGCTCGACGGTGAAGGACAGCCCGTCGAGGGCCCGCGTCGCGCCGAAGCGGCGCTCCATCTGGTTTGCGGCGATCATGTTCACGGCCGCGACCTCATGGCCGCGCGGTGCCCGGCAGGGTGATGTCGACCGGCATGCCCGCGCGCAGCTTGTCATCGCGGTTCGCCACGATGACCTCGATGGGATAGACGAGGCGGTCACGATCGCTGCGCGTCTGGATGTTGCGCGGAGTGAATTCCGCCTTGAAGGCGACGCTCGACACGCGGCCAGGGAAGCGCTCGCCCGGATAAGCGTCGGCCGTGACCTCGACGGGCGCGCCGGTCTTCACCGTCGCTAGCTCCGCGTTGGGCAGGTAGAACGTCGCGCGCACCTCGCGCAGATCGAGCAGGCGAATGACGACGGCTCCCGGCGCGAGCAACTCGCCCTCCTCGTGTGGGATCTCCGCCACCTTCGCGTCGCGCGGGGCGCGCAGCTCGCAGTCGGCGGCGAGCAGACGGGCGCGCTCCAGGTTGGCCGCGACGGCCTGTGCCTGCTCGTGCGCGGCCTGGGCCTGCGCGCTCGAGGCACGCCAGGTTGCCCCGGCCGAGAGCATCTGGTCCTGGTTGGCCGTGGCCTGTGCCTGCATGGCGCGTACTTGCTGCTCCAGGGCCTCGGCGCTCGAGCGCGTCTGGTCGCGGCTCGAGAGGGCCACGTCGTTGGCCACTGCCTCCAGGCGTTTCGACTGGCGCAAGGCCGCGTCCCGTTGCGCGGCCAGCGACGCGGCTTGTGCTTCCGCCACCACCTTGGCCGAGGCCGCGACCTGACGGTTGCCGCGCGCCGCGCCCGTGGACAGCTCGGCCGCGCGCGCTTGCGCCTCGGCGGAGCGCACGCGCGCCTCCAGCTCGGCGACGGCCGCGCGGGAATCGGCGCAATCGAAGCTGACGAGCAGGTCGCCCTTCTTTACCGCGTCGCCCTTGTGCACGTGGATGCGTTCGACGCGTGCGCCGACCCGCGAGCCGAGGTCGATCTGCGTGCCCTCGATTTCGGCCGATCCGCCCGCCGGTCCGCGCAGAGCTTGCGCCTGCGAGCGCAGGCGAATCCCCAGCAAGGTGCCGAGGGCGATCACCAGGACCGAAAAGACGATAGCGACCCGTTTCATGCAGAGATCTGTGAGCAAGGTTCATGCCGGGGGACGATCGAGGACACAGAGGGGGAAGAGAGCACGGAGGCCGTTCGGTTTTCCGGCAGGGCATTCCGGCCCCCCTCACCCGGCGCGGGCCCCTCACCCGCCGAGCTACGCTCGGCGGCCTCTCCCCGCGTTGCGGGGCGAGGCGTGAAGTGGGCTAGCGCCAGGCCTTGACGATGGAGTGGAGCAGCTCGGCGAAGACGTTGTTATCCCCGTGACTCCAGCGGATCGTGAAACCGCCGTCGTCGGGATCGAGTCCCGCGGTGGCTTCGGCGATGGCCGCCTGGGTGCGCGACTGGCGTTCGCGCTCGAGCAGCTCGTCCCGCTCGCGCTCGCGGAGGTGCTCGAGGCCGCCCTGTTCCACGAAGCGGATTGCCTCGGCGAGCTCGCCGGCGTCGAACCACAGGCCGTGCGCCTTGCAGACGTCGATGACGACGCCCGAGATGCGGCCGAAGGCCTGGCGGTTCATGAGCTTGCCGCACATGGGACAGTGGATGTATTGCACCACCGTCTCGCGCTCGACCGCGCGCTTGGGCAGGGCCAGCCTCAATCCCGTCGAAGCATCGTGCGCCGCCACCAGCCGCTCCAGCATCGCCGGGGCGAGGAACAAGCCGCCGCACCGGTCGCACTCATCCACGCTCATCTCGGCATACTCGCGGGCTTGCAACCTGGCCGCGCAGCGCGGGCAGTTGCAGCCGGCGGCCTGGCCAGCGCGTTCGGCCTCGGCCACCAGCGGCCGTCCACACGCCTGGCAGTGCGCGGCCCCGGCCAGGTTCCAGGCCAGGCAAGCGGCGCAGCGGCAGGTGGCCACGGTCGAGGCGCAGTACGGGCAAGCGCGCGTGCCGACCTTGATGGACCCGCCGCAACTCGGGCAAAGCACGGACTTGGCTTCCTTCATTGCCGAGACGCACTGGCAGGTGCGAATCCGCGAGGTGCCACCCGCACGAGGTTGCGACTCCAGCTCTCCGCCGCAGTGAAGGCAAATGACAGGGTCGGGCATGGTCCCTCTTCGAGTGTATCGCCTGGCGTGGGCGGGAGGCCAGTCTTCGATTGCCACGCGGGTGTCCAGATTTCCGGCGGACTGTCGGGGATTCCGGCGGGGTCGAAGGCGTGCGCCTCGGTCGTGCGCCGCCGATGTCGTCGGCATCTTCCTTGCTTGCCTTGTCATTCGGCGATGCTGGAGACGCGATGAAGAAATCCATCCTTTCGGCGCTTGTTCTTCTGTTCGCGGCCAGGCCAGCGGAAGCGAACGAAGTACGAGCCTTGAGCCTGGGCGAGGCGCTTGGCGAGTTGGAGGCGCAGAGTTTCGTGCTGGTCGAGGCGAAGAGCCGCGTGGCGCAGGCCCAGGCACTGATCGGGCAGGCTTCGTCGCCGCTGCTCCCGCAGGTGGTTGCCGCGGGCGGCTATACCCGCAACAGCGACGAAGCCAAGGTCGGGCTGGGGGGGGTGTTCTCGGCGCTCGGGATGCCACAGCCGGACGGAATTCCCAGCACGCTCTACATCCAGCCTATCGGGGCTTGGACCGTTTCGGCCTCGGCGAAGGTTCCGCTCGTGGTGCCGAACGCGTGGGCGGACCGGGCGGCGGCCCAGCGGGCGAGCGAGGCAGCGGCTGCCAACCTAGGCACGGTTCGTCTCGCGCTGCGCGCGGCCCTGGTGCAGGCGGCGTGGGCTGGCGCGGCCGCCGAGGACGTCGTGGCCGCGTCGGAGCGTGCGGTGGGAACCGCCGAGGAGCATCGCCAGACCACGGCGCGCATGCTCGCCGCCGGGGAAACCGCGGCGCTTTCCGTCCTCAAGGCCGACACCGAGCTGGTCAAGCGCCAGAGCGATCTCGTGCGCGCGCGGGCCGAGCTCGATCGCGCGCGCTTGGCGCTCGGCGTGCTGCTCGGTAAGTCCGCGCCGGTTCGCGTGCTGCCCGGCCCGCCTCCTGGCGCGGGTGCGCCCGCGTCGAGCGAGGCGCTCGTGCGTGAGGCGTTCGGCCAGCGGCCCGAGGTCGCGGCCAACGCGGCGAAGATTCGCGCCTCGGATGCGCAAAGCCTGTCCGCGCGACTGCGCCTTCTGCCCCAGCTTTCGGGCAGCGCGGCCGTCTTCGCCTCGGACATGCCGTATCCGACGGGCAAGAAGGACGGCTGGCGCCTGACCATCGATGCGACCTGGCCGCTCTTCGATGGTGGCTATCGTGGGAGCAGGCGTGCGCAGGCCGAGGCCGAGACCGAGGGCGCGCGCGCGGCCGCCGAGACCCAGCGCTTGGCCATCGCCCAGGAAGTGGCCGACACGGTTCGCGACGTGGGCGTGGCGAACGAGCGCCTGCGTCTGGCCGAGCGGCAAGCCGCCTTCGCCGCCGAGGCCGCGGCCTCGGCCAAGCGAACCTTCGAGGCCGGCGTGACGGGTTCCCTCGAGGTTCTCGACGCCAACGACCGGCTGTACCAGGCCGACGTGGCCCTGGCGGATGCGCGCGGTCGCCTGGGCATCGCGGGCGCCGCCCTCGCCAAGGCGGTAGGACGAGATGTCTACTGAGGGTGATCGCGTGGGGAGCCCGCCAGCTCCGCTAGCCGAAGGCGTGGCGGACCATCGCGGGAGGGTTCGGGAACCCTTCCAGGGTTCCTGAGGTTAAGATGGCGGGCGGTTCACCCAAGCGCCTGACGATGCCCAAGACTCCACCGCCGCCCGGTTACGACGAGATCCAGCGCGAGGAGCTGTCGCGTCTGTTCGGGCGAGTCACCCTGGCGCGCCTGATGGTAGTGCCGCTGATGATCGGGCTGGTCGCCTGGCTGGCGGTCACCAAGGTCACGCCGTGGCGGCGGGGCGCGCTCATCGTTTTGGGCGTTCTTGCCATGGCGCTCTTCGTGCACGAGGTGTTCCATCACCGCCGGCACGGGCTCGGCCGCCGCGCCTTCGCGGTCAACTTCGGCTTCGCGGCGGTGGGGCAGGCCGCGGCTTCGCTGGCCACGGGTGGCATCGAGAGCCCGTTCTTCTTCGCCATGTTCCCCATCGGCATGGTGGGCGCCGCGCTGGTCGAGCCGCCCATGTTGATCGCGCTGGTCGGCACGCAGGCGGTGGCCATCTGGGTGATGGTGTGGATCAAGCTCGGCGCGCTCTTGCCGCACTTCAATCCGTCGCGATTCGGCGGCGACGCGGCTGCCGGCTGGAGCGATGCCCATGTCCTGTGGGCCGCCACTTTCGCCACCCTCGGCCTAGGCGTGGTGACCTTTCTTGGCCGCGGCCTGCGCCGCTCGCTCGACGGTGTGCTGCGCCGGGCGCTCGGGGCCCGTCACGAGGTCCTGCGCGCCCACGGCGAGCGAGCGCGGGAGCTGGCCGCGCTCTCGGGCGAGATCGCCCATGAGCTCAAGAATCCCCTCGCCAGCATCAAGGGGCTCGCGGCCTTGCTCGCCGAGGACGCGTTGCCAGGCAAGCCGGCCGAGCGCCTGGCCGTGCTTCGCCGCGAGGTCGATCGCATGCAGGCAATCTTGGAGGAGTTCCTCAACTTCTCGCGGCCCTTGGTGCCGCTGGCCATCGAGACCGTGGACCTGCGTGCCTTGCTCGAGGAAGTGGTGGAAATGCACGAGGGCACGGCGCGCGAGCGGAACCTGCGCCTGGTCGTGAAAGCCGAGGAGCAGCCCGTGCGCTGCGATCCGCGTAAGATCAAACAGGCGATCATCAATCTGGTGCAGAACGCCATCGAGGCGAGCCCGTCCGACGCGGCGGTGGAGATCCACATCGAGGGCGGTGACCCGGTTCGGGCGCGCGTGCTCGATCGCGGTCCGGGTATCGAGGCGGGCCTGGGCGACAAGGTGTTCGAGCCGGGCGTGACCACCAAGGCGCGCGGCTCGGGGCTGGGGCTGACCATCGCGCGGGCGCTCGTGCGCCAGCACGGCGGGGAGGTGACGCTCGAGCCGCGTGTGGGCGGCGGCACCGTGGCCACGCTGCAACTACCGGCCGGGGAGGCGAAGGCATGAAACCGCGCGTGCTGGTGGTCGACGATGACCAGGGCATCCGCTACACCCTGCGCGAGATCCTGGAAGCATCGGGCTTCGTGGTGGACGAGGCCGCGGACGGCGAAGCGGCGCTCGCATGTTTCGCGGCGACGCCCGCGGATCTGGTGATCACGGATCTGCGCATGCCGAAGCTCGACGGCATGGGACTTTTGGCGCGGTTGCAGGCCACGTCACCGGCGCCGCGCGTGGTGGTCATCACCGCGCACGGTTCGGAACGGCAGGCGGTGGCCGCCATGAAGGCGGGCGCTTGCGACTATTTCCGCAAACCGTTCGAGATGGAGGAGCTGCTGGCCGTGGTCCGGCGCTCGGTCGAGAGCACGCGCCTGGCGATCGAGAACGAGAGGCTTCGCTGCGAGCTTTCCCTTTCGCGCAGCATGGTGTTCGCGTCCGAGGCCATGCAGCGGCTGGCGTTGCTCGCGGGCCGGGCCGCGCCGCGCGACGTGACCGTGCTCATCTCGGGCGAAAGCGGCACCGGCAAGGAGCGCCTGGCCGAGGCCATCGTGGCCGGCTCGCGGCGCGCGGACAAGCCGTTCGTGCGTTTCAACTGCGCGGCCCTGACGCCCGAGCTGGCCGAGGCCGAGCTCTTCGGGCACACGCGCGGCGCCTTCACCGGGGCCCTGCGCTCCCGCGTGGGTCTCTTCGGCGAAGCCGACGGCGGCACCATCCTGCTCGACGAGATCGGCGAGCTGGCGCAACCGCTGCAGGCGAAGCTTCTGCGCGCCTTGCAGTCGGGCGAAATCCGCGCCGTGGGCGAGGAGCGCGAGCGCCATGTCGACGCGCGCGTGCTGGCCGCCACCAACGCCGACCTGCAGGCCGAGGTGCGCCGCGGGGCTTTTCGCGAGGATCTCTTCTATCGACTGAACGTGGTGGCCCTGCAGGTGCCGCCGCTGCGCGAGCGGCCGGAAGACGTGCCCCTGCTCGTGCGCCATTTTCTCGATCGCTTCGCCGAGCGCTTTGGCGTGGCGCCGATCGCCAACGCGGAGGCGCTTCTCGGCCGCCTGCTTGGCCACCCTTGGCCCGGCAACGTGCGCGAGCTGGAGAACACCATCGAGCGCCTGGTCGCGCTCTCGCCCGACGGAGAGCTGGATCTCTCGCTGCTCGACGCCCATGCCAAGCCTGATACCGCGCCCCCGGCCTTTGGTCTGCGCGAGCGCGTGGAGGCCTACGAGCGCGGTCTCATCGTTGAGACGCTCAAGGCGTGCCGCAACAACCGCAGTGAAGCCGCCCGCCGCCTCGGCCTCTCGCGCGCCACCCTGCACGACAAGCTCAAGAAGCACGGTCTGCGCACCAGCGACGCCGGCAGCGAGGAGTAGTGGGCCATGTCTAGTATCGGGTGCTCGATGGACAGATCGGATTCGGGGGAAATCAGGGCGCCTGGTCAGCCGGGGCGTTGATGTCCCAGAGCGCGCCGATGTCAAACGCCACGGCATCGAAGGGCGGAATCCGCGCCTCGCCTTCGCCGCCGAATGCATCGACGACCATCCAGCCGCGCTCACCACGGTTGAGGACCTCGATGGTGCGTGCAGATGGATCGACAAACCACA
>Ga0182019_10001190_pt1 | contig 13157 bp, 9 predicted proteins | sample 812E2MmetaG_FD_120483 | JGI IMG/M metagenome (GOLD analysis project Ga0182019, IMG submission 120483) | Permafrost microbial communities from Stordalen Mire, Sweden - 812E2M metaG | ecosystem: Environmental > Terrestrial > Soil > Wetlands > Permafrost | place: Sweden: Stordalen | collected...
ACACCAGTTCCTCTGAATATTTTCATAATTGACTATTTATCAGCTTGAACGGTTGAACCGGAATTGATCATTTCTAAATAATGTACTATTTCGTTAAGATAATTTTCGATCTGGACAGGCTTCTTTAATTCCATCATTAAATCAAATGTCGAAGCCCCCTGGTATGAGTTAAACAATCCGACCTTGAACCCCGCTGCTGAAAGTGATGTCAAATATGAAAGCGGAAGTTCCGAGCTGAAATTAATATCGATCAGGATATCAAAACGGTTTTTAATAAAAAACTCCGCTTCATGGGAAACGGGCAGATAAAACAAATTGGTTTCATTCTTCCTGATACAGGTCAGATACCTCTGGGCTGTATATTGGTCAGGCAGTTCCTTGCCGGGGAAATAAGCGATGATCTTCACATCAATGCCTCTTTCGTGCATCTTTTGAAAAAACTTTGAAAGGCTTATAAAATCCTCAGTTCTCGCAGTATCCCATACGATGCCAATAGTTTTAACCTCGCCAATATTTGCGTAAAATACTTTTCTTTTTAACCTGGCCACTTTTTTTGCGAGAAGTGAATTCCCGATTTTCAGCCTTGTATTTCTTAATAGTTCCATATTGCAAACCTAACAGTTTTTTGTTAAAGTCGGAAAAGCAAAAAAATTATTCTTCGCCAATCATCGCAAGGAATTCATTTTCTCCGACAAGCATGACATTCAGTTGTGCTGCCTTCTCTTTTTTTGAGGGTCCCATATTCTCACCGGCTAGGATAAAAGAGGTATTTCCTGAAAGCGAAGTGACGTTTTTCCCGCCGTGGTTTTCAATAATGATCTTGTACTCATCGCGGGAATGCTTTTGAAATACACCTGATATAAGAATGGACTTTCCTTTTAGCTTGTCACTGTAAGGACTGTTCTCTTCCTCTTCCGAAAACCTTAAACCATAAGATTTAAGCCGGTTTATTATAACAATGTTATCTGCATCTGCAAAGAATGAGATTATGCTGGATGCAATTTTTGGACCTATTTCATATACCGATGTCAGAGTATCGGTGGAAGCAGACGAGAGATCATTTATTGTCCTGAATCTGGCTGCTATTGTTTTGGCGACGGTTTCTCCTACATGTCTGATACCCAGAGCATAAAGGACACGGCTATAAGGGACTTTCAAAGAATCCCTGATACTCTTTAAAATATTCGATGCAGATTTCTCTCCCATTCTTTCAAGTGGAATAAGTTGCTCTGTTTTCAACTCGTACAGATCAGCGTAATTCCTTATCAGGCTTTTATTGAAAAGGAGATCGACTGTTTCCTCTCCAAGACCATCAATGTCCATGGCTTTCCTGCTGATGAAATGTTCAATCCTTCCCTTAATCTGTGGAGGACAGTGAAGGTAATTTGGACAGAAATGATTTGCCTCACCTTCATTTCTTACCAGGGGAGTACCGCATTCCGGACAGGATTCAATAAATCTGATTTCAATGCTGTTCTCATTTCTGGTAGTGTTGTCAACACCTACTATTTTTGGAATTATTTCTCCTCCCTTTTCAACAAAAACCGTATCATTCAGATGAAGGTCAAGCATGGCGATCTGATCTTCATTATGGAGAGTTGCACGCTTAACAGTTGTTCCGGCAAGATATACAGGCTCAAGATTTGCCACAGGGGTTATGTTTCCTGTTCTACCAACCTGGAAGGAGACCGATAATAGTTTTGTCGATACCCGCTCAGCCTTGTACTTGTAAGCTATCGCCCATCGGGGCGATTTTGCAGTGAAGCCGAGCTCTTCCTGAATCCGGAGTGAATTTACTTTCAAAACAACACCATCAATGTCGAATGGAAGTTTTTTGCGTTCCGATTCCCAATGATCTATAAATCCAAGTACTTCATTGAAGCTTTTACAGAGACTTACACTTTCAGGTACCCTGAATCCCCACTTTGCGGCTTCCATAAGGTTTTCATAATGAGTATCATGAGGCAGATCTTCTGACAAGAGGAAATAAAAATTGCAATCTAGATCTCTTGATTCAACAATCCTCGGATCTAGGGTCTTAAGTGTTCCGGAAGCTGCATTGCGCGGGTTGGCGAAGGGAGGAAGGCCATCTTTTGTCCTTTCATCATTGAGCCTTTCAAAGACAGCTCTGGGCATTAAAATCTCACCTCTCATCACAAATTCAGGAGGTATGTTATCACCGGCCACTCTTTCAGGTATACTCTTTATAGTCCTGACATTCAGCGTAACATCATCACCCTTTGTGCCATCGCCACGGGTAAGTGCACGGAATATCCTGCCATTCCTGTAGATTATGCTTATTGAGGCACCATCGTACTTCAGCTCACATACATAATCAACAGGTGTCCCTGTTGATTTTTCAATTCTGCTGTTAAAATCCCTGAGTTCTTCTTCATTATAGGTATTGCCCAGGGAGAGCATTGGATATTCATGGACATACTGCCTGAATTCACTGGTAAGGTCACTACCAACTTTCCCGGTTGGAGAATTATCCGACCTGAAATCCGGAAACTTTTTCTCAAGAGTTTCAAGTTCATTCATCAGAATGTCAAATTCAAAATCGGTAATGACAGGATGATTCAGGACATAATAATTATTATTATGCTCTTCAATCTCCTTTCGGAGCTCTTCAATCCTTTTCTTTGCTTCTGGTCTCTTCATCCCGGTTAAACAGAAATATAAATTTTTAATTCCAGATACCACTGATTTCATGCCCGCATTTGTTGCATTTGCCGTCCTTTAAATTATTGGCGGTTACAGTAAAGCCTTGCCGGGCTACAACCAGGTTACCGCATAAAGGGCACTTTGTATCGGATACCTCATCGCCGGGAACATTACCGGTGTAGACATACTTCAGTCCCTCTGCAGATGCAATTTTTACTGCATTCTTAAGCACTTCAGCCGGGGTAGGAGGCAATTGTTCAAGTTTGTAAGTTGGGTAGAACCTGCTGAAATGCAAAGGTGTATTGTTAAAACCGTTATCATTGAGCCATTTGCACATTTTCCCTATTTCATCTGAATTATCGCTCCACTGAGGTACTACCAGATTTGTGATCTCGAGCCAGACTCCCATATCCCTGTAAATTTTCAGTGAATCAAGAACAGGCTGAAGCTTCCCACCTGTCATCCTTAAGTAAGTACTGTCATTGAAAGTCTTAAGGTCGATGTTTGCCGCGTCGATAACTGAGCATAGTTTCTTTAACGGCTCCGGATTAATATAACCGTTTGATTTTACTATATTTTTAATGCCGGCTCTCCTTGCCAGCACCGCAGTATCAAAAGTATATTCATAAAAAGTCACAGGTTCGGTATATGTATAAGCTATTGATCTGCAACTGCTTTTAGCTGCTCCGTCGACTACTTTTTCGGGCATCTGATTATAATTCCTGGTTTTGTCGGGACTTATCTGGGAAATTGACCAGTTCTGGCAATTCAGGCATGCCAGGTTGCATCCTGCCGTGGCAATCGACCATGCCTTTGAGCCAGGGAAAAAATGATATAATGGTTTCTTCTCCACGGGATCTATGTTCACAGTGCATGGGTTGCCGTAAGCCATTGTCCAGAGCTTTGAGCCGTCTACTTTCCTGTTATTGCATTTGCTTACTTCACCTTCTTTAAGTACGCATTCGTTTGGACATATTCTGCACATTATTCCTCTTGGAGTCTCCTCCTGGAACATCGCGACCTTTCTTAACATATTGTCGCCACCCAAACCGGATCCCATAATATAACCCCTGCACGGGAAGCAAACTATTCCTGCGGAAAGTGCAAGGCACTTTTTCAGAAAAAGACGTTTGCTGTTATCAAAATCATTAGTTGACATTGGTGCAGAATAAGAAAATAAAACTACTATTTGTTACGGTTTGTACCAAAAAGAATGCCGGCAAAAATCATTACGGAGAGAAAAAACAGTGAGACCTTTATACCAAGCAGCGGAATCAATATTCCCGAGATCAGAATAAACCCCAATGCTGATCCTGCAAGATCGGCACTGTAAACTGATGACGGGTTTGATTCATCAGAAACTGATTTTGTCATTTCACGGAACAGGTGACCAGTAAAAAATGAAGGCAGCAGGATTGCCAGGATTATTATTGAGATCATAGGAAAGGAGTGTTTTATTTCCAGCATTCTGCTGAATGATATCCCTATCAATGCATAATAAAATGCCAGGAAAAGAGCCTGCAGACTGATGGAAATCCTGTCTGGAAATTTCAACTTTGATCCCGAACCGGCTGCCAGTCCGGCCATCATAGCTGCAAGAATCAGGCCTGTAAGCTGATACATATTTCCAGCAGTTAACTGAAGAGTCAGCAGCATGATTATCTCAAAGCCAGCCAGGGCAGAGGCGCTTAAATACATCAATGCATTCTTCCTTCTGACTGATAATGCCGGGAGTGCGAAGACTAGGATGAGGAGGATTATTGCTGGATACTTCTCACCAATGTTCCTGCTTAAATTATAAGCCTGAAAATGGAATGCAGCAACGGGAGATACTTCACTATTCTGCCTGGCACCAGGGATAATGGCCGATAATATTTCCTTTGATTTTGCTTCTATAAGATCATCAGCAAGGTAGGCAGGGCCGACATAGATGTTTTTAATTCCGCGCTTCGCAGCGAGGCTGCAAAAGGATACAGAAACGTCTTCATCAGATGCGATGAAATACAACTTTTGTCCTAGAACCGGCTTTACGAACCGGAATACTTTTAAAAGACTACTATAGATGGAAGAGCATAGATTTAATGATTCACGGTTTAAATAGTCATCACCCGGACATGGAGAGCACATGAAAACGCCACCCTGACTGAGCCTCATTTTTACTTCTGCAAAAAACTCCGTTGTGTAGAACCTGTTTAATGAGAGAGTCGATGGGGGGGCAAGAAGAAGAAGTATAACATCTGCCTGATTCCCTTTTTTTCTTATATATCTGAATGCATCTTCATTTTCGATAGTCAGAAATGGGGGAATAACTTTGATGTCCTTTTCTGCATTTTTTATAAGTTCCGGGTCTCTTTCAAGAAAGGTTACCCCTTTTATATTGTACTTTTCAATTTCCGGAAGATGCGACCCAAGGTTGCCAGAGATAAGGATGACCTTTTCAGGATTTGGACGCTGTAGCATTGCATAGTGGATGTCCTCTTCCCTTTCAATTGCATCATCGTTGTATGCAAGGAGCCTCTGGTTATAATAAAGAGCAGTCTCATGGGAATAGCTGCCTTTTGTTATATTGCCATATGGAGTGTCCTTTGTTTCCGTGACTTTCAAACCCGGGAGGAGCACTTGCCTGAATAGGATATCCGGATCAAAGATTATTACAATTGAAATTATAACGGCAAAAACAATTTTCAGCAATAGTTTCTTTTTGCTGTTTCCGATATAGAATGTCAGCAGTGTGAAAATGAGAGACAGAAGCGTGATTACCAGAAAGAGCTTGTAATTATTTAGAATTCCGGATGCAAGAACTGAAATAAGAATCCCTGCAACAGCAGCTCCGATAGTCTCAGTTGAATATGATATACCAGGTGTGATTTGATGTGATTGTCTGGCGCAGGAAAGAAGCTTAATAAAATAGAATCCGGATACCAGGCAAAAGGGCAGGAGTACAATGAGAGTAAAGATCATACTGACAAGAAAGGAAGGCGTCTCTCCTCTATCCAGGAAGAGTCTTGAGAAAAGAAGCATCATCAATAGCGAAACAAAGGGGGCTATGGAAAAGATCAGGCTTATTTTCCGGATATCGTTCAGACCTGATTTTCCGGCGATGGCCGCTCCGGCAGATGATGTAATAAGCCATGAACCAAGGAAAACACCGGCTATCAGTTCATATCCTCCCGTAATATTCATCATTTCCTTTACCAGCAGTACCTGCACAGAAGTGCTGGTGAAGCCGGCCATCCAAAGGCTTGAAATGAAGGATTCGGGCTTTGGAAGAACAGGAGTTGTTGTTTTTGCCGGTGGTTGATTTGATGAAAATATATTTTTGAAATAGGAGAGGTGCCACGAAATGTGAAAAATACAGATAAGTGTACTTCCTACACCTATTTCAACATGCCACTTTAACAGCTGTTTGATAAACGTGATATTCCACTTGTAATTTATCTGCAGAGCCATAAAAACTCCGGCAAGCGCAACAAAAAGAAGAGAAATTGCGAGGATTGAATTCCATATTTTCCGGTGAAGCGCAAGAGAATAGAACCCCGTTCGGTATAAGAAAAAGCTGATGAAATATAGTAAGGAAACAGTTAAGCAGGTCCCTGCAACATGGTACATTGTTACTTCTTGTTTTCTTCCAGAACTAATCCTTCATAAATATAAATATCAGCGCTCTTCCATCCATCCCATCCGATACCAGCCTTATCCCTTGAAGTATAACCCAGAAACTCTTCAAGTGTCCAGCCATATTCGATAGGTACCTGTGGCAGCATCGTTCCCGAGTGGAAATCTTTCTTTATGTAGATACCGTGTTTTCCGAGGATAATCTCATTTATATTATTGATCTTCTTCATAGGTCCCAGAACAGTGATCTCAAAATCGACCTTATCGTATTCAGCTTTTGTTAGAGATGGAAAGCGTGGATCCTCGAAAGCAGATGAGGCGGCGGAAGCGCTGACAACTTTAAACAATGGGTCGTCTGATACGAAACTGCCGATGCACCCTCTCAGATTTCCATTTATCTTCAGAGTGACAAATGCGCCAAATTTCTGTTTGAGAGCCTGCGGTATTTTACTTTCATCAATAGTATAGTTCTTATCATCAAAGAGAAGAGATTTTATGCTATTCCTTGCAATGTCGAACAGTTCTTTCTTCTCTTCATCTGTAAAACTGACCTTAATCATTGATTTCTGATCCGCTTTCTGATCCTGCTTTTCTTCAACAAGTGCTATTGCATTATATCCTACAACCTCATTTTTGCTGCCATACTGAGAATCACCTGAATTAGAGTAATCAATTTTCTTGTATTTCAGTGTTTTATTGCCTTCTGTAAGATACAGCAGAGTAAGACCTGAAGTCCATCCGCACATGCTTGTGACCAGGCCGGGCGTATCTTTTGCTGCATTTTTTTCCAGAACTGAAAGAAAATTGGCCGGGTCGCCTGATATAATACCATCGGCTGTAAGCTTATCATTAACAATGGCGTCATTGTAAGGCGGATAGTGAGAAAAATCGCTGCTTATGACAAACAGGTTTTCAGGTGTGAACCATGGCCTTAGTGCTTCAGCAATTGCCCTGATGGTAGTTGTATTATTGGTCCCCAGTATAATCGGAACAATAGGCGGGGTTTTATCATAATAATATTGTATGAACGGTACCTGCACCTCAATACTATGCTCCTCTGCGTGAGCGTCGGACGAGAAGTCGAAGAGCGGGGATTTTTTCATTAGCTCAGCAGCAATCTCCCTGTTTACAATTGCTATGCCCAGTGGAGTTACATAATCCCCCTCGCTATAGATGGATGCTCCCTCAAAAGCCATAACATGGCTTGATCCAATTATGAAAATATTCTTGTAATCACCTTTTTTTGAAGTGGCTGAGAAGGCTGAAGCAGCTGTCCTTCCGGAAAAAACATATCCGGCATGAGGAGTGATAATTGCCCTCACATTCATTGTTTCAGACGGCTTTTTACACTCTGCAAAAAGTTTTGCAAGGTCGCTTTTAAGAGTATCCTTATTATCTGAATAGAATTTGCCAGCTGCATATGGCTTACGGTCAACCGATCTATTCTGGGAATGGATTTCCATAATTGAAAGAATTGAAAACAATACTATAAAAATGGAACGCATAACGAAATATGGTTTGGCGTAATAAAGTTATGCCAAAAAAATTAAGAAAGAGATATTCAGAAGGATTTGTTTCAGATAAGCACCATCGATTCTTTAAGAATCTCCCCATTATCGTCCGTGCCGTAGATTTTAATGCCAAGGCTTACTTTAGGAGATCCTATTATGTCGATTATCGGGCTGAGAGCATCTTTAAGATCTTCAACATCCATGCTGTCGAATTCTTCAATGTTAAAATAAAGATGGATCATCAGTGTTGATTCTGATTCCTTTATTGCAGATAGTGCTTTTACTATTTTTGCAAGCCAGATGGAGGATGCAGTATTGAAATACTCAAGGTTCAGCCTGAGATTGGTGGTATGCCTTGGATTGTCTGCATACTGGGATACCCACTTCAGGACATTTTCGTAGAGATCAGCAGCATTCTCAGGTATTGATCTGCCCGAAAATATCAGTTCTCCGCTCAGATGGTTGAGATCAATCTGGGGAGTTTTGGCGGTAGGCTCAATAAAAAGATTTTTCAGTTCCACCCGTTATGAACAATAAGTGTCGTTTATTTGACAATAAATCACTTTCAAAAATATAACAACTTTTTTATTATATCTGTACTCTTCATCAAAAAGAAATGTCCGGTAGTCAAATATTTTAATCTGTTTATATAAGATGATGGTTCATATCAGTTTTGAGGATCCCGGTTTTTGATCCTGTTTTGTTGTACGCCAATATATTAAAATATTATCTTTGCGGCTGAAATTTAAGATGAGTGATGGAGCGCATTCTAAAAGAAAAGATAAGGGAAACTTTAAAGGTTCTGTACAATAGCGATGTGCCTGACGACCTGATTCAGATACAGGAAACCAGGAAGGATTTCAAAGGAGATTTTACCCTGGTGGTTTTCCCTTTACTGAGATATTCAAAGAATACTCCTGAAAAAACGGGAGAGACCATAGGAAGTCAAATTGCTTCGACTTTTCCGGCAGTTTCCGGTTTTAACGTTGTCAAAGGGTTCCTTAATCTTGAAATTTCTGATGAATGGTGGATGGATTATTTCCGTAAGATGGCGTCAGAACCAGACTTGCTGCAAAGATGTCAGGTAAAATCGCCGGAGATCATTCTGGTGGAATACTCCTCACCGAATACAAATAAACCGCTTCATCTCGGACATATCAGGAATAACCTTCTTGGATTCTCACTCTTCAGAATACTTTCTGCATGCGGACATAAAGTCATTAAAACGAACATAGTCAACGACCGTGGGATTCATATTTGTAAGTCTATGCTGGCCTGGCAGAAATATGGTAACGGAGAAACTCCTGAATCGTCGGGTATGAAAGGCGATCACCTTGTTGGTAAATATTATGTCATCTTCGAGAAAGAAATGAAGCTTCAGGCCGGTGAACTTATGACTAAAGGTCTTACTGAAGAAGATGCCAGAAATTCAGCGCTCCTTATGAAGGATGCAAGGGAGATGCTTTTAAAATGGGAAGCCGGAGACAAAGAGGTGATGGATCTGTGGAAAATGATGAACTCATGGGTTTATGCCGGCTTCGATGAAACCTACAGAAAGCTTGGAGTCGATTTTGACAAGATATATTATGAATCCGAAACTTATAAGACCGGCAGGGATCTGGTTCTGACAGCTCTGGATAAAAATATTTTTTATCAGAACACGGACAACTCGATATGGGCTGATTTAAGCGCCGAAGGTCTTGATCAGAAATTATTGCTTCGTTCCGATGGTACCGCTGTGTATATGACCCAGGACCTTGGCACTGCAGTTTTAAGACATGAGGAATTTAACTTCAATAGATGCCTATATGTGGTGGGGAATGAGCAAAATTATCATTTCCAGGTACTTAAAGCTCTTCTTAAAAAGATGGGATATGACTGGTCCGATGGATTGTTCCATTTTTCATATGGCATGGTTGAGCTTCCTGAAGGAAGAATGAAATCGCGTGAAGGGACAATTGTTGATGCTGATGATTTGATTACAGAGATGATAACAACTGCCAGGGAGGTGTCCCAGGAACTGGGAAAGCTCTCCGATTTTGCCGAACCTGAAAAAGATGAGATATTCAGAAAGATCGGACTGGGAGCACTGAAGTACTTCATCCTGAAAGTCGATCCAAAGAAGAATATGACATTCAACCCTTCCGAATCGATTGATTTTAACGGGAATACCGGTCCATTTATTCAGTATACTTATGCAAGGATAAAATCAGTATTCAGAAAAGCCGATCAGACAGGAATAAGCTGCGATCCGGGTAATTATACCGGTATTAAAGCAGGTGAGAAAGAGATTGCCCTTATCAGGCTTCTCAGGAAATTTACTGATACTATCAGTGAGGCGGCGAACAATTACAGCCCTGCCCTGGTGGCTAATTACTGCTATGAGCTGTCTAAAGAGTACAACCAGTTCTACCATGATTTTTCAATCCTCGGAGAACCAGACCCTGCAAGACGCAGGTTCAGGCTTGACCTGTCAAAAGTCACAAGTTCTATTCTTTATTCCGGGATGAATCTTCTAGGGATAGAGATGCCAGAGAGAATGTAGATGAATTAATATTATATACCTGATTGCAAAATGTTCGAGAATTTAAGTGAAAGGCTGGAGAAATCCTTTAAAATACTCAGGGGCCAGGGAAGAATATCAGAGATTAATATTGCGGAGAGTCTCAAGGAGGTCAGAAGAGCATTGCTCGATGCTGACGTTAACTTCAGGATAGCCAAACAATTCACTGATACTGTTAAAGCAAAGGCACTTGGGCAGGAGGTTCTTAAATCAGTGAACCCTTCACAGATGCTGGTTAAAATTGTCCATGATGAACTTACCGCGCTGATGGGGGGCGACAAGACTGATATTAATATCAAGATCAATCCGTCTATAATACTTATAGCTGGTCTCCAGGGTTCAGGTAAAACTACTTTCAGCGGAAAGCTGGCAAAATGGGTTAAGAGCAAGCGTGGCAAGAACCCAATGCTTGTGGCAGGTGACGTTTATCGTCCTGCTGCAATCGAACAGCTGAAAATCATTGGCTCACAGGCAGAAGTTCCGGTATATTCTGAAGAAGGCAGCACAAACCCGGTGCAGATAGCAAAGAATGCAGTAAAAGAGGCCAGGAAGAACGGAAACGATGTCGTTATCATTGATACTGCCGGACGGCTGGCAGTGGATGAGGAGATGATGAAGGAAATTGCTTCTATAAAAGATGCAGTCTCCCCTCATGAGATCCTTTTTGTGGTTGATTCAATGACCGGTCAGGATGCCGTTAATACGGCACGGGAATTCAATGAAAGACTCGACTTCGATGGCGTTGTCCTTACAAAGCTTGATGGTGATACAAGAGGAGGAGCCGCTCTTTCAATAAGGTCAGTGGTAAACAAGCCTGTAAAATTTGTGAGTTCTGGCGAGAAACTGGATGCGATAGATATTTTTTACCCTGTCAGAATGGCCGACAGAATACTGGGTATGGGAGATATCGTTTCACTGGTTGAAAAGGCACAGGAACAATATGATGTCGAGGAGGCCCGGAAACTGCAGAAAAAAATTGCAAAGGACCAGTTCGACTTTAACGATTTTATTGCCCAGATAGAGCAGATCAAAAAGATGGGTAATGTCAAGGATCTTATGGGTATGATCCCTGGTGTCGGAAAAGCAATTAAAGATCTTGATATTGACGATAATTCCTTCAAGGGTATTGAAGCTATAATAAAGAGCATGACACCACTGGAACGGTCAAACCCGGTTGTAATGAACGGGAGCAGGAGAAAGAGGATTGCAGAGGGAAGCGGAACAAGTGTTCAGGAGGTCAATAAACTCTTAAAGCAGTTTGATGAAACCCGCAAAATGATGAAAATGGTTACGAAGGGGGGTAACGCTGCCAGGCTTATGGGACGCAGATAATATCCGGATATGTATACAATAATCGACGGCAGGAAAACAGCTGCTGACATAAGGAAGGAGATTGCAGAAGAAGTTCTGAAGCTTAAGGATGAGGGTAAAAAGATCCCTCATCTTGCCGCAATCCTGGTGGGTAATGATCCGTCAAGCGTGACTTATGTGGCAAATAAAATTAAGGATTGTGAAGAAGTTGGATTCCTTTCAACTCTTGTAAGGTATGAAGAGAACATTCCAGAGGTTGTTTTGCTTGAAAAGATAGTTGCACTGAACAAAGACAATGATATTGATGCATTTATTGTTCAGCTCCCGTTGCCTGATCACATATCTGAAAACAGGGTAATTGAATCAATAAACCCGAACAAGGATGCTGACGGTTTCCATCCGGTCAACCTTGGAAGAATGATCATCGGGCTTCCCGGTTTCGTGCCTGCCACACCATTCGGAATTGTAGAGCTAATAAAGAGGTACGGAATTGAGACATCCGGGAAAAACTGCATTGTGCTTGGACGAAGCAATATTGTAGGCCGCCCGGTAAGCATCCTTCTTTCACAGAAAGGAATGGATGCGACAGTAACCGTTGCCCACAGCCACACAAAGAATTTGCCGGATCTGATAAGAGAATCTGATATCATAATAGCTGCACTCGGCTTTCCGGGTTTTGTAAAAGCCGGAATGGTAAAGGAGGGAGCAGTGGTAATAGATGTCGGCACCACACGGATTGAAGCACCCGGCACTAAAAGCGGATTCAGGCTTGCAGGTGATGTCGATTTTGAGAACGTAGCTCCCAGATGCTCCTATATTACTCCTGTTCCGGGTGGAGTAGGCCCGATGACACGAGTCTCACTGCTCAGAAATACACTCAGAGCTGCTGAAATGAAGAGATAGCTAATCTGTTAATGCTTTCAGATTCCTTTGAAATACAGGTCATAACCACCTTTTCCCCCTGGCCTGTCGGAAGAAAAAATCATATATACATTATAGAATGTTCTGTCGTAACCGATAGCAGGGCAGGTTTCGTTGTATTGTGTATTTACATCAGGACCGAAATTAACCGGCGAATTCCATTTGCCATTTTTAAAGACGGAATAGTAAAGATCAAATCCACCCAAACCTCCTGAACGGTTTGAAGCAAAAACCATAATATTTTGATAAACGAAGGGACATTTATCATCACCTGTGCTGTTGATGCTGTCGACTTTGACAAGTGGCCGGAATGGTTTGGACAACCATACCGAGAGAGCTGTATCTAATGACCTGGATTTCTGGTAGATGTCAAAATCTCCGCCTGCTGACGAGGAGAAGTAGAGAGTATCCTGGTTTGCATCAAAGCATATGTAGGCTTCATCGCCTGTTGTATTTAGCATATTAGCAGTGGCTGGGGCGATAACATCGGGTAGGGTACTTGATGCCACTGGTCTGTTCATAGTATAATAAAAATCAAGATTTCCGCTACCATTATCCTTGGAAAAAAACAG
>Ga0182019_10001191_pt1 | contig 13156 bp, 11 predicted proteins | sample 812E2MmetaG_FD_120483 | JGI IMG/M metagenome (GOLD analysis project Ga0182019, IMG submission 120483) | Permafrost microbial communities from Stordalen Mire, Sweden - 812E2M metaG | ecosystem: Environmental > Terrestrial > Soil > Wetlands > Permafrost | place: Sweden: Stordalen | collected...
CGGGCTGGGTGAAGACCAGGAGCACCGCGCCCCCGACCACGATCAACAGCGGTTTCGCCAGCTCGCGCAGGTCGTTGACCCTTTGTGGGCGCTTGGCCAGCAGCGTCGCGGAGTAGAGCACGAGCGCGAGCTTCATCAACTCGGAAGGCTGAAACTGCAGCTGTGGCGGCCCCAGCCAGCGGCGCGCACCGTTGATCGATACCCCCACGTGGGGAATGTGCACCGCGATCACGAGCACGAAGGAGATGAACAAGAGCGGCGCCGTGATCGCGTGCACTTTGGAGACCCCGTCGCGCGCGAGCAGGCGCATCACGACCAGGCCGACGGTGCCGTAGAGGAAGAACTTGATCAGGTAGCTGCCGCCATAGCCATGGCCTTGCAGCAGCGTCGTCGCCGAGGATGCGCTGTAGACCATCACCGCGCCGAAGGCGAGCAGGCACATCGTGGCCGTCAAGAGGATGCGCTGCTCGAGTGATTGCTGTGCGCCCGCAGCTGTAGCCCGCGCGCGCTTGCGACGCGTTTGACCCGCCGCGGTCCTGCCCCGGCGTGCTGCGGCTGCTGGCATCCATGCCCACTTCGACGCCGGCGACCATAACCCTTCCCGCCGCGCGAATCTAAATACCCCGGCTTTGGCGGTAGATCGTGAAGCCGATCGCGCTGCAGATCGAGGCGACGATCCAGAAGCGCAGGATGATCTTCGTCTCAGACCATGCCTTCAGCTCGAAGTGGTGGTGGATCGGTGCCATCAGGAAGACCCGTTTGCGCGTCATCTGGAAGGAGATCACCTGGATCGCAACCGAGAGCGCCTCGATCACGAAGATGCCGCCGAGCAGGATCAGGAGCACCTCGGTCTTGGTCATCACGGCGAGCCCCGCGATCGCACCGCCGAGACCGAGCGAGCCCGTATCGCCCATGAACACCGTCGCGGGGAAAGCGTTGAACCACAGAAAGCCCACGCACGCCCCGACCAGGCATCCCGCGAGCATCGCCAGATCAAAGTCGAGCGTGATGAAGCAGATGCCGATGTAGGCGAGCAGCACGATCGCCGCGCAGCCGGCGGCAAGCCCATCGAGACCATCGGTGAGGTTGACAGCGCTCGTGGTACCCGCCACGACGAAGTAGATCAGCACCGGGTAGAAGGGCCCCAGATCGATGTGGTAATCGACGAAGCGCAGCTGTAGCGTCGAGGGCAGGTGCGCCTCGTGCCGGGCGATCCACCACAGTCCCAGCGAGATCGCGATCGTGACCCCGAGCTTGGTGCGCGCGCGCAGGCCGAGCGAGCGCCGGCGCACGAGCTTGATGTAGTCATCGGCAAAGCCCAACAGCGCGCAGGCCATCGCCGCCGCGAAGACGCCCACAGAGCGCCATTCGTAGTTGGTCAGGATCAGGAAGGGAACGCCGACGGCGAGGAAGATGATCACCCCGCCCATCGTCGGCGTGCCGGCCTTCTGGTGATGTCCCTGCGGGCCGTCCTCTCGGATCTGCTGACCGAACTCGCGCTTGCGCAGGAACTCGATGAACTTGGGGCTGAGGAAGATGCAGATCAGCAGCGCGGAGGTGCCCCCGAAGAGAATGCGCCCCATTCAGCGCCGCTCCGGGCCGGCGCTCGAGGCCGGCACGCGGGGCGCTCCGCGCTCGTTGGAAGCACCGCTGAGTATCGCCACAGCCCGCTCCAGACCTACGCCGCGCGATGCCTTCAAGAGCACCGTGTCATCCTCGCGCAGCAGCCCGCGCAGCAGCTCACCGGCAGCGGCGGCATCCCCGACAGCGTGCACCTCGCCGGGAAAGCCACGCCCGATCTCGGCGGCCAGCGGGCCGACCGTGACGAGCAGCCCGACGCCGCCGGCGGCCGCGAGCTCACCGATCTCGCGGTGCAGCCGCGGCGAGTCCTCACCCAGCTCGAGCATGTCGCCGAGCACCGCCACCCGTCGGGCAGGGGCCGTCGCGGCCAGCTCGTCGATCGCAGCGCGCATGGACATCGGGTTGGCGTTGTAGCAGTCGTCGATCAGCACGGCCCCCCCGGGTAGCGTCAGGCGCTGGCCGCGCATCGCCGAGAAGTTGACCTCGAGCGGGCCCGAGGGAGTATGTCCGAGCGCCCGCGCAGCGGCGACGGCAGCGAGCAGGTTGAGCAGGTTGTGACGCTGATTGAAAGACGGTGCCAGCACCATCTCCGCACCGTCATGGCCGATCGCGACGCTGCCGTCGGCGTGGCGCGCGAGCAGCGTCACATCGCCGGCTTCGCCGAATGTGAGAACGTCCAGCTCGCTGCGCAGGTGCGGCTCGAGCAACGCCTCATCGGCGGGCACGATGATGCTCGTGCCGGGCGCCATCCCGGCGATCAGCTCGGCCTTGGCGGCGGCGATCGCTTCCAGCGAGCCGAGCAGCTCGAGATGGGCGGGCCCCACGTTGACGATCACGCCGACATCCGGCTCGGCGATCGCGGTCAGCTCTGCGATCTGGCCGGGTCCACGCATCGCCATCTCGAGCACCACCACCTCGACCTCGCCCGGGACGGCCAGCAGCGCGAGCGGCAGGCCGATCTCGGTGTTGTGATTGGCCGGACTTGCCGCCGTGCGCACCACGCCGCCGAGCAGCGCCGCGAGAATGTCCTTGGTCGAAGTCTTCCCCGCCGAGCCCGTGATCGCCACGACCCTGGCTCCACGCGCTCGCAGCTCGCCGCGCCAGGCACCGGCGAGCGCCTGCATCGCGGCTAGCGGGTCCTCGTGCGCGAGCACCACACCCGCCCCACCGCTCTGCGTCCTGCCCGCGAGCGCAGCTTCAGCGTGCACGGGCGCGACGAGCACGCCCCAGGCGCCTGCCCGCAGGGCTTCGGTGGCGTGAGCGCCACCGTCGACGCGCTCGCCGGGCAGGCCGATGAAGAGCTCACCGCCGTGCAGCAGGCGCGAGTCGATCGCAGCGCCCCGCGGCCCCGCCAGGCCTCGTGTGTCGGCGCCAGCGAGCAGCTCTGCGCCGGCTGCGCCGGCGATGCGCTCGGCGTCCCATTCGCGCATCAGCTACGCGCTCCGGCAGCGCCGGCCACAGCCGCACCGAGCGCCTCGCGTGCCACGCTGACGTCGTCGAAGGGCACCTTGTGGCCGCCCGCCAGCTCCTGTCCCTGCTCGTGGCCCTTGCCGGCGATCACCACTACGTCGCCGCTGTGAGCGCAGGCCACCCCCTGCGCGATCGCCGCGCGCCGATCCTCGATCGCGCGCACGTTCGCGGCACCCGCAGCGCCGGCCATGATCTCGGCGATGATCTGCTCGGGCTCCTCTGAGCGGGGGTTGTCGGAGGTGACGAGCACGAGGTCAGCGAGCCGCGCGGCGATCTCGCCCATCATCGGGCGCTTGCCGCGATCGCGATCGCCGCCGGCGCCGAACACGCAGATCACCCGTCCCGCGTGGCCGCTGCTCGTACCGGCGAGCTCAGCGGCCGCATGGAGCACGTTCTCGAGCGAGTCCGGTGTGTGCGCATAGTCGACGAGCACCGCGAAGTCCTGGCCACACTCCACCGGCTCGAAGCGTCCCGGCACACGCACGCCACGCTCGAGCGCGGCGAGGATCGCGTCGAGCTCGACCCCCAGCGTCTCCGCGGCCGCGAGCGCGGCGAGAGCGTTGGCGACGTTGAAACGTCCCGGCAGCGCCAGCGACAGGCGGCGCTCGCTCGTCGGGGTGTGCAGGGTGAAGCGGCAGCCGTCGAAGCCGCACTCCAGGGCGGTGGCGCTGTAGTCGGCGGGGGCTTCCACGGCGTAGGAGAGCACACCCTCGATCTCCGCAGCCAGGCGCCTGCCGTAGGGGTCGCCGACGTTGACGATGCTCGCCGCCGGGGGCTCCCCTTGCGGCGGCAGGAACAGACGGCGCTTGGCGATGAAGTAGTCCTCCATCGTGTCGTGGAAGTCGAGGTGATCCTGCGTCAGGTTCGTGAAGATCGCTGCCGCGAATGAGATCGAATCGGTGCGTCCCAGCTCGAGCGCGTGCGAGGAGACCTCGATCGCACAGGCCCGATCGCCGCCGTCGAGCATCGCGCGCAGCTCGCGCTGCAGCTCGATCGCCTCGGGAGTCGTGCGCTGTACAGGGCGCTCCTGGCCGCCGACGATCGAGGTGATCGTCCCGAGCAGGCCACATTGGCGCCCCCCGGCCTCGATCAGGGCACGGGTGAGATAGGCGGTGGTGGTCTTGCCGTTCGTGCCGGTCACGCCCACAACCTTCAGCTCGTGCGAGGGCTCCCCATAGAAGCGGGCCGCGAGCGGAGCCATTGCCACCCGCACCGAGGGGAGCACCAGTTCGGGCAGGCCCAGCGCCAGGGGGCGCTCCACGACCAGCGCAGCCGCACCCTTGGCGATCGCCTGTAGCGCGAAGTCGTGCCCGTCGGTGGTGAAGCCGCTGACGCATAGAAACAGCTCGCCAGGCCCGACCGCACGGCTGTCGTAGGCGAGACCGCTGATCTCGATCGCGCCCTCCCCCTCGCTCAGCGGGCGAGCGCCCGTCCCGGCCAGCGCGCCCACCAGCTCGGCGAGCCTCATCGATCGATCCTCCGCGGGGGCATGCGGATGAGTCTAGTTTCCGCCCCCGCTGGAGCCGGGAGGCCTAGCCGGGCGGGATGCCGAGATAGCTCAGCGCAAAGCTCATGATCTGCCCGAAGGCGGGGGCCGCGACCGTGCCACCGAAGATCGAGCCCGACTGCGGTTCGTCGACGACCACTGCGGTCAGCAGCTTGGGGTCGGCAGCTGGCGCAAAGCCGATGAAGGAAGCGACATAGGCGCTCTTGGAGTATTCGTGGGTGAGCGGGTCGATCTTCGAGGCCGTGCCCGTCTTGCCCGCGAGCTGATAGCCGGGGATCGAGACCTCGCTGGCGGTACCCCCTGGCGCGAGCACACCCTCGAGCATGTGCCTGAGCGCTGCTGCGGTGGCGCTGGAGATTATGCGATGCCCGCGCGGCAGCGGCTGTGTCCTGCCGTCGACGGCGCGAACCACGTGCGGCGGGCGCAGGACGCCGCCATTGGCGATCGCCGCGTAGGCCGTCGCCATCTGCATCGGGGTCACGAGCTCGCCCTGCCCGATCGGGAGGTTGCCCATCGATGAGCCGGAGTAGTGGCTGAGCGGCAGCGTCACGCCTGATTCCTCGCTTGAGAGGTCGACGCCGGTGCGGGCCCCGAAGCCGAAGCGATGGACCCAGCTGTTGAAGGAGCTCGAGCCCTCGAGCATGCCGATCTTGATCGCCCCGACGTTGCTCGAGCGGGCGAGGATCTGCGAGGTCGTGAGCGTTTCTTCGCCGTGTTCGGTGTCGTCGTGGATCGTGCGGTCGGCAACCTGGATCTGGTCGGGGATGTTGAAGGGGGTGTTCGGCGTGATCAACCCCTGCTGCAGCGCCCCTGAGACCGTCACCGCCTTGAAGGTCGAGCCGGGTTCGTAGTCGAAGCCCACAGCCCGGTCCTGGAGCGCCCCCGCCGGTGCGCCGGCCGGGTCGTTGGGGTTCACCTGAGGCCAGTTGGCGACCGCGAGGATCGCGCCGCTGCGGGGGTCCATCACGATCGCGGTCGCATCTTTGGGGCTGAACACGCGTGCAACCGCCCCGAGCACGTCTTCGGTGCGCTGCTGGATGTTGGCGTCGAGCGTCAGCTTCAGCGACTCGCCCGCGACCACGGGGTGCGGTTCGGTGATCGAGACGGGCTGCCCGATCGCATCGCTGACAACGCGGCGCTGGCCGGAGTGCCCGGCAAGCAGGGCGTTGTGTGAGTACTCAAGGCCCGCGAGCCCCTTGCCTTCGGTGCCGACGATCCCGAGCACCTGCGCCGCGAGCGGGCCGCGCGGATAGACACGACGCATGACGGGAGTGCCGTCGATGCCGGGAATTTTCAGCTTCATCACCGCCTGCGCCTGCGTCGCCGGCATGCCGCGGATCAGGTAGACGAAGCCCGTGTGCTCGGAGAGCTTGCTCAACACGCTGTCCTGGCTCTGTTTGAGCAGCGGCGCAAGCTTGCGGGCAGCGCCGAGCGTATCGGTGATCAGGTAGGGGTCGGCAGAGATGTCACGGGCCGGCTCGGATACAGCCAGGTCGATGCCGTTGCGATCGGTGATCGTGCCGCGCTGAGCATTGACCTTTTCGTTGGTCAGCTGCTGGTTGCTGGCAGCCTTTCGCAGTGTGCCGGCGCGCAGCACACCGAGGTAGGCGGTACGCCCGGCCGCGAGGACGAGCAAGAGGAAGAACAGCCCGAAGATCGCGCCTATGCGGCGCTGGACAACAGCCACCGCTATCCCGCTGGGCCTGCTTCGGTACCGCCGCCAGGGCCCGATGCGCTCGCTCCGGCGCTCGTGCTCGAGGTTTCGCTGGGAGCGGGCGCGGGGGATGTCACCGATTCGTGGCTCGCCGGGGCTGTTTCGCTGCTCGATTCGCCCTGGGTTGAGCTCGTGGTCGCGGTCCCTTCGCTTTCGGCTGAGCTGCTCGCGCTCACGGCGGCGTGTTCTGAAGATTCCGTCGCGGCGCCGGTTTCGGAGGAGGATCCCGAGGGGGCTTCAACGCTTGCTGTTTCGGCACTGACCGTGCTGGGCACCGGCGCGCTCAGGGCCGCAGCAGCATGAGCCTGATCGCTGCGCGGATGTGCCGCCAAGAACTTCAGGCTCCCGGCCGGCACGAGGCTCATACCGAGGTGTTCAGCCTCCGCCTCGACCTTGCTACCTGCGGTCAGTTCGGAGTTTTCGATGCTGAGCGCTGCGTTCTCACGCTGGAGTAGCGCCCCGCGCTCGAGCGAGCGACCGATGCCCGCATTGAGCTTCAGCAGCGTGAGCTGCAGCGTCACGATCCCGAGCAGGGCGAAGACGACGATCGCGATCCAGGCACGGCCACGGATCAGGCGATCGAGCGCACTGTGGCGCGAGATGCTTTGCAGGAGCTCGAGTAGTCCGAGCGCGAGGCCACGCTCGACAGCGGCCGCGCCCGTGGCGGGCTGACGCAGGCGTGCGGGACGCGCGGGACCGGAGACCCGCCGCGGCCTTGGCGCCGGCACGAGCCGCCGGGGCGGCGCAAGCGTGCGCGCACGGACCGCGGGAGCAGCGGCGGCCGGAGGCGTCACGATGCCGCCTCGGATGTGAGCTTGCGAGCTGCGCGCAGCCGCGCGGAGCCCGCGCGTGGATTGCTCGCCACCTCGGCTGCAGAAGGCACGATCGAGCGCCGCGCGATCAGCGCCGCCCGGGGCTCACGGCCGCAAACGCACACGGGCAAATCCGGTGGGCAGACGCAGCCGCTCGCGAGCGATGCGAAGAAGCGCTTGACGCGGCGGTCCTCGAGCGAATGGAAGGAGATTCCGGCGATCACGCCGCCCTTGCGCAGCAGATCCCAGGCCAGCGGCAGCGCGCGGTCGAGCTGTCCCAGCTCATCGTTGACGGCGATCCGCAGTGCTTGGAAGGAGCGCTTCGCGGGGTGGCCGCCGGCGAAGCGAGCCGGCGCGGGAATCGCGGAGGTGATCGTCTCTACAAGCTCGAGCGTGGTCTCGATCGGGACCTGCTCACGCCGGCGCACGATCGCGCGAGCGATCGCGCCGGCGTGGCGCTCCTCGCCGAAGTCACGCAGCGCATGCGCCAGGCGTCGCTCGTCCCACTCGGCGACGATCTCGCGCGCGTTGAGCGGCTGGGCGGGGTCCATGCGCATGTCGAGAGGCGCCTCGTATGAGTAGGAGAAGCCGCGCTCGCGCGTGTCGACCTGCATCGAGGACATGCCGAGATCGAAGTAGGCCATGTCGGCAAGCAGACCCTCATGCGCCAGCAGCTCGAGGGCCTCCGCGTAGCTCGAGCGGATGAAGCGCACCGAGCAGGACGCTTCAGCGGCGAGCGTCGCAAAGCGCTCCTCGGCGAGCGGGTCGCGGTCGATCGCGATCAGCGTGCCCGAAGAGCCGAGTCGCTCCGCCACGAGGCGCGCGTGGCCGCCGTCGCCGAAGGTGCAGTCGATCGCGGTCTGTCCAGGCTGCGGGTCAAGCAGCTCGAGCAGCTCCACAGCGAGGACGGGGGTGTGCGATGCGCGCACTTCGCTTCCAGTCTCACATGGGGAACCAGTGAGCTCACGGGCGGCACGTCGGGCCGTGGCAGGTCGCTCACCGCTGCCGCGACGCCGGCGCGCGAGCTCGGGCACACACTCGTCGGCGAGTCGCATCCCGCGATCCTCAAGCAGCGTCATCGACACGGGCGGTGACCTCCGCGACGCCACTGAGTAGCGTCGATCGATGTTCGCTCCAGGCACTGCGATCCCACAGCTCCAGCCGATCGCCCACACCGACGACGACCACCTCTTTCTTCAGCGCGGCATGCTCGCCGAGGAAGCCGGGGATCATCACGCGGCCGGCCGCGTCGAGATCGGCGTCGTGGGAGCTGCCGTAGAAGAAACGCTCGAGCTCGTTCAGGCGCGGTGAAAGCGGCGGCAGCTCGGCCAGCGCGCGACGCGTGTAGCGCTCGTACTCCTCCGGGCGCCAGACACCCACGCACGGCTTCAGGTCGATCGGCATCGCCAGCACCACGCCCTCAGCCAGGGCCGCGCGGTAGCGGGCCGGCACCGTGAGGCGGTTCTTTGCGTCGAGCGAATGGTCGAAGGTGCCACGGAAAGGGACCACGTAGGGGGCTCCAAGTTGTTTACCGAGCCGAGGTGGAGGAGTGGGAGGAGCCCCTCCACCCCGGCTCGCTGATCGCGAAGATAACCCACTTTCTCCCACAATGCAACCCCATATGCACATCTTCTCCCACAATCCCTGCACAAGACCGGCAGAGGCGGCAGAAACCCAGCGTTTGCAGGCATCTGCGCGCACGGCGCTGCCGACATGTGGCAGTCGCTTCAATGCAAGGGCCACTGCAAAAGCTCGCTCTGGGCCGGCACTTGCAGACAGCTCGGTCTTGCGTGCCGTCGCCCGCTGGGCATACGATCGCTGCCCAACCCCGGCCCACCGGCCAGCGAAAGGACCAAAGCGTTGCCCGCCATCCCCTCCTCCGCCTCCGCCCCGCCCCGCCGCCAACGCCTCCACGTCCTCACGGCCACGGCACTCGCGCTCGCTGCGGCGGGCCTGATCGTGTTCAGCGGCTGCGGCTCCTCACACTCCGCAGGCACGTCTGTCGACCCGGCCACAGCGATACCCGCCTCTGCTGCAATCTACGCAGGCGCCGACGTACGACCGGGCGGCGCGGAGAAGTCGGGTGCGCTTGCCGCCGCGAAGGCCTTGACTCACCAGGCCGACCCCTATCTACGTCTGCTTGGTGCGCTGCAGAGCCCCGGCTCGCAGCAGCTGCGCTTCGCACAGGACGTAGCGCCGTGGCTGGGACCCCACGCCGGGATCTTCCTCACCTCACTCGCCTCGGCCGACGCGCTCACGCCGCTGCTGCAACAGGGCCTGCTTGGCAGCGGTGCAGCGGGGGGCAGCCTTTTCCCATTCGGGGCGGGCGGCGCGCAAGGGGCGATCGTGCTCGACACCAGCGACGCGGCCAAGGCCCGCAGCTTCCTCGACGGCCAGGCCAAACGTGCGGGTGCGCACGCCGCCCCCTACCGCGGGGTCAGCGTCCAGGTCAACTCCAGTGGCGTGGCCTTCGCGCTCGTGCAGCGACTGGCGGTAATTGGCAGCGAGCCGGCGGTACACAGCGTGATCGACACCAGCCAGGGCGCGAGCGCGCTGGCTGGTTCGAGCGGCTATGCGAAGTTGCTGAGCGCTGCCCCCTCGGGAGCGCTCGCCCACATCTACGCAAACCCCTCGGGTACCTCGAGCAGCGGCTCCCAGACAGGCGTCGGCGGACTCCTGGGTCTGCTCACAGGTGGTAGGCAGGCAAACGTCTCGCTGCTGACGACGGCCGGATCGCTGGCGATTGACGCCGACACCTTGGCTTCCGGATCGGGCTCGGGCGGTTTGATCTCCAGCGATCCCGAAGCGGCCCAGGCGTTTGGCGAACTCCCAGCGGAGTCGTGGCTGGCGCTCGGGCTCGGCCACCTCGGCACAAGCCTGGGCGCAGATGTGAAGGGGCTTGGAGCGCTCGCCTCGCTCGCATCCTCGCAGGCCAGTCCCGGGGTTGAAGCTCCGCCCAGCGCAAGCACGCTCAACGTGAAGTCGCTGCTCGGAGCGATGCTCGCACCGCTTGAAGTGCTCGGGGCCGACAACGCTCTCGCACGGCGCGCCTTCGCCGGTTGGATGGGCTCGGCGGGAGTCTTTGCCAGCGGCGGCAGCCTGCTGGAACTGAAGGCCGCAATCGTGATCGCCTCCAAGAACCCGGCCCTCTCGCGGGCCGCCGTGGGGAAGCTGGCGGCGGTATTGAGCAGCCACGGTGGATCGCTTCGCAAAGTAAAAATACCCGGCACCGACGCCGCCGTGGGCGTCGCCCTGACCGGTTTGCCGGTCGTGCTCGACATCGCCGACGGGCGCGACAGCACCGGGCACACCAAGTTCGTGCTCGGTTTTGGCGAAGCCTCCGTCGAAAATGCGCTGCGCCCAACGAGCGTCATGTCGCAGGGCGCCGCACCACGCACGGCCGCCGCGACGGCGCTCGGCGAAGGCATTCAGCCGAGCGCGATCCTCGACTTCCCCACGGTGCTCACCCTGCTCGAAGGCATCGGGCTCACAGAAGATCCGACGATCTCCAAGTTCGTTCCCTACCTGCGCGCTGCCTCAACGCTCTCAGGCGGAGGACGCGAACTGAGTGGCGAAGTGCAGCGCTTCCGGCTGGTGCTCGGCCTCGCGCACGCGAGCAACTGAGCCGCGGATCAGCCTCGGGCAGAGGCACCCGGACCGGCGGTCGAGATCGTGTGATCGAAGACAGCGCGCCCGCCGCGCACGCGATCGACGCCATAGCGCGTGAGCGTGGTTTCCCCGTCAGGTTGCATCGAGTAGCGGCCGAGCACTGAATCACGATTGCTGGTCGCAAAGAACTGATCGATCACGGCCTGGCGGTCATTGCCACGCGATCCGGCGCGCCTGATCGCCGCGAGCACGACGCTCATCGCCTCATAGCCGTAGAGCGCATAGGGGCCGGCTTCACCGGCGAAGCTGCGGCGGTACTCGCTCAGCACCCGCCCAGCGAGCGGCGGATAAAGGGCGGGCGCGAGCAGCGGCGAGGTCAGATAGGTCTCTGCGGCCGCGTCGCCGAGCGCCGAGGTGAAAGCTTCGCTGAGCATCGAGCTGGTCCCGAGCAGCAGCAGGTGCGGATCGGCGCTGTGCAGTTCGCGCCACAAGGCGACCGTGCCGGGACCGCCGCCGCCTGCAAAGAGCACCGCTCCAGCGCCGCTCTGCACGACCTTTTCGACCTCGCTCGTGAAGGTCGCGCCTGCCGGAGTGGCGATGCTGTCGTGCGCGGCAAGCGCGATCCCGGCGCGTTCAGCGTCGGCGGCGGCGATCGTGGCAAGGGGCACCTCGAAGGGGTCCTGATCGTCGATCACGAACACACGGCGCACATGCAGCGAGCGCATCAGTTGCACCTGGGCAGCCGCCTGCACCGAGTCGCCCGGCTGTAGGCGCCCGAAGTTGCGCCGCCCACTCAGATAGAAGCGCCCCGGCTCGTCCTGTCCCGCATCGAGCGAGCTCGTCAGCCCGATATAGGGGCTCGCGGGGCTGACCTGCAGAACCCCTGCGGCGTTCATGACGGGCAGAGAAACAGCAGTGGCCCCTGAGTTGTAGTCGCCGATGTAGGCGATCGTGCTCGGGTCCTGAGCCGCCATCTTGGCGTCGCCGGCGGTTCCGCCCGCCGACCATTGCCCGCTCGTCGGGTCGGCGTCGTCCAACGAGACAAAGCCGATTTTGAAGGGGCCGATCTGCCCACCGGCCTGTGAGAGCGCGAGCTTCTCGCCATTGACGATCTGCTGAGAGGCGGCCGCCGAGGGACCCTGCAGAGGCAGGCTCGAGTAGACAGCCAGCTGATTACCGGTGGCTTCGGTCGTGGCGGCAGCGCCGAGTCCCCCGCATCCATCGGCGAGTAGAACCGCGGCGGCGAGCGCGAGAAGGCCCAGCCAGCGTACGGGCACCGGGCTCTAGCTGCGACGGCCGGGGAGGTAACCAGCGAGGATCTTCAGCGACGCTCCCACCATGATGATCACGGTGGCGAGCAGGAACGCATCGAACCCCTTGGCCCCCAGCGCCCAGAGCACGATCCAGACGACCAGCCCGGCGGTGACGGTGAGTATCAGACCCATGCGCGCGGAATCCTAGCTGGCGCGAGCGAGACCCGCCGCCAGTTCGCCCACCAGCGCTCCGACGGCGGCCGCAGGATCCTCCGCTTCGCCGGCTGCGCGCACCAGCCGCGTCCCCACGATCACCCCGTCTGCACCCGCATCGGCTGCCTGCGCAGCCTGCTCTGCAGTGGCGATCCCGAAGCCGAGGGCGACCGGGGCGCGCGTGCAGGCCTTCGCCTTGGCGACGACCTCGGCGAAGCCCTCGCCGAGCGAGCGCCGCTCGCCGGTGGTACCGACAACCGAGACGGTGTAGAGGAAGCCCTGTGCCTGCTCGCCGATCGCGGCAAGCCGCTCGGGGGTCGTGGTGGGCGCCACGAGCGGCACCAGCGCAATCCCCGCTCGAGCGCATGCCGCAAGCACCTCGGGCCCTTCTCCCTGCGGCAGATCGGGCACGATCAGCCCGCATGCCCCGGTTCGTGCGAGTCGCTCGACGAACGCCTCGACGCCCGGGGCGAAGACCATGTTCGCGTAACACATCAGCACCACCGGCACACGTGGCGCCAGCGCTCGCGCGACCTCGAGCACACCTGCCACGTTTGCGCCCGCGGCAAGCGCCGCGGTCCCTGCCGCGTGGATCACGGGCCCATCCGCGAGCGGATCGGAGTAGGGCACGCCGAGCTCGATCACATCGGCGCCACCCTCGATGCAGGCTTCGCCGATCCGCACAGACTCCTCGAGGGTGGGGAAGCCGGCCATCACATAGGGCATCAGCGCAGCGCGCTTGCCGCTGTTCGCAAACGCATCGGCGAGACGCTCGGTTCCGCTCGTTTGCAGCGTGCTCATCCCTGCCCCTCGGCGAGCACCTCAGCGAGATCCTTGTCGCCGCGTCCTGATAGGCACACGAGATCGAGCTCTCCCTCGGGCTGCGCTAGCACCCAGGCGAGCGCATGTGCGGTCTCAAGCGCCGGGATGATGCCCTCCAGGCGTGCGACCTCGCGAAAGGCAGCGAGCGCGTCCCGGTCGGTGACCGCGACGTAGC
>Ga0182019_10001193_pt1 | contig 13152 bp, 12 predicted proteins | sample 812E2MmetaG_FD_120483 | JGI IMG/M metagenome (GOLD analysis project Ga0182019, IMG submission 120483) | Permafrost microbial communities from Stordalen Mire, Sweden - 812E2M metaG | ecosystem: Environmental > Terrestrial > Soil > Wetlands > Permafrost | place: Sweden: Stordalen | collected...
GCATTTAATTTTTCTTTTCGATGTGGTTTAAAACAGCTGTCGTGCGGTTATCTTTTTTCAAATAAATCCGGGCCGCTCTTTGAATATCTTCCGCCGAAATCTTATCAATGATGTTTAAATAATTGGATATATATCTGTAATCGCCCAGCAATACTTCGTAGTAGGATAATGTTGCGGCAAGTTCGCCATTGGAATCAAGGTTTTTTATATAATCCATTCTTAACTGATTCTTCGCTTTGGCCAATTCCTTGTCCGTTACCGGTTGAGTTTTAATCTTTTCTATTTCGCGAAGAATAACTTCTTCGAGTTCCGTATTTTTATGAGGATAGCGGGGCTTGGCAAATATCGTAAAAAGATTCGGGTATCCCGTTGCCGGCACACCATTGGAAGCGCTCACGCTTTCCGCAATACCCATTTGAGTTACCAGTAAATTATATAATCTGCTCGTTCTGCCGGTGGTCAGAATTGTTTCCAGAACATCGAAAACATAGTCTTCGTAGGCGGGAGCTGTGGGTTTGTGGTAGCCGATAATCATCATCGGATTGGAATCGAATGCAACTTCCACTCTTCTTTCTTCGGTTTGCGGAGGTTCCACCGGGATTACATCTTTCTTTTTATTGTTCACGGGAATCCGGCCGAAATATTTATCAATCAATCTTAATGTTTTTTGAGGATTGATATCGCCGACCACCGCAATGACGATACTTTCCGGCGCTCTATATTGGGCAAAGATATTCTTTGCCGCGTCCGGACTTAAATTCATTATATCCTTAGTCCAGCCCAGTATCGGCCTTCCATAGGGATGTACTTTATAAGCGGTACTCAAAAATTGTTCGTATAATTTACCGTCGGGGTCGGATTCCACGCGCTGCCTTCTTTCTTCCATCACCACATCGCGTTCCGTGTAAAATTCACGAAAAACAGGATTGATGAGGCGATCCGATTCAATTCTGGCCCATAGTTCGATTTTGTTGGAGGGCAGGCTGACCTGATATGTTGTAACATCCTGGCCGGTGGAAGCGTTCATATCCAGTCCGCCGTTTTGAGTGTAAAGACGGTCAATTTCGTTGGGAATGGAATATATTTTTGCTTCATTCTGTAGTTTCTTCAGCTTTTCGGATAATTCTTGAATAATTTTTGGATCGGACTTTTGGTCCTTTAGTTTTTCTTTATCCAGGACTGTGCCTGTTTTTTCGATCTCATCCAATATTTTCTTTTCGGCCGCGTAATTTTTGGTGCCGATGGTTGTGGTGCCCTTGAACATCATGTGTTCACAAAAATGGGCGGCGCCGTATTCGCCATTTTGTTCATCAGCAGCGCCGATACGATGACGGATATAGAAAGAAACCGTCGGGCTTAAGTGACGTTCCAGCATCAGCACCGTCAAGCCGTTTTTCAGTTTGGCTTTTACGACTTTCTTTTCCAGATCAAAACCGTAGGAATGGCCGGAAATTAAAAGAAGCACCGCGAATATAAAAGCTGATGTGAAAATTTTATTATTTTTCATCGTTATCAATTTCCTCTGGTTTTTTAGAAAATAAGCGGCAGAAAAAATATATGATTCCCACAATGCAAATCAGAATCAGCAGAGATGCGGAAAAAAAAGACATGACGAATTCCTGAGGATTATTTAAATGATATGAACCCCATAAAATATTGACGCCGACAATCAAAAAAAATACGGATACCAGCAATATCAGCGAATTTTTAATCCAGATTAAAACATTCATGCAATTCGGTCTGTTTTATCACCTAATTATTTTTAAGTTTCTTCTTTAATTCTTCATAAACAGCATAACTAAAATCATTGTTTCGGCAAGGAAGCAATGAGTTATTATGATATAATGGTTCTTTCTGAATGTCAAAGGGGGATGCAGTTACCGCTTCCGCCCACATCTTTGTGCCCGGTATGGGCGAATATTCGGCCAGCAGCGGCTTGGCGCCGCATTCTCGGACAAATTCTATGCTGTCATTTACTTCTTTCGCGCTTTGACCGGGCAGGCCGCAGAGAAGATAGATACCAATATCTTCGGTTTTATAACCGGCATTTTTTAAATGACGCACACCATTTGACAATTCTTCATTGATGACTTTGCCGCCGGTTTGCTTCTGCCTTTGGAAATCCGCTGTTTCAAAGCCGAAGCGAATGGTCTTGAATCCGGAATCGTAGAGTAATTTACATAACTGTTTGTCTATATCCCGCAGATGCAATCCGTTAGGGCAGTGGAACTGGCAGGACAAATTTCTTTTTTGGACTTCGTACAGCAGGGGAATAATCATTTCCCGAGGGTTAACAAGCAAGGCGTCATCGTAAAAACTAAAATTCTTTACGCCGGTTTTATTTTGCCAGTATTCTATTTCGTCAACAACTTTTATGGGATTTCGCCGCCGGAATTTGTCATTAAAAATATGCGAAGCACAATAACTGCATTGATATGGACAGCCGCGGGAAGTGGTAATGGGCAGTTGATCAATATTTCGGATTAAATCGAAAGCGGGGTAGGGCAGAGAATCAAGGCTTTCGTTATCGGGCAGAAAAGAAGGTTCTTCACCAAATAAATCCTTCAGCAACTGCAGAACCGGTTTTTCTCCGGAGCCCGCAATTACAAAATCAGCGCCGGAATATTTTACGGCATGATCGTAACAGAGAGTTGCATATTTACCGCCCAGCACAACGGGAACTAAAGGCAAGACTTCTTTGATTATTTTAATCGCTTCAAAAACTCCGGGATACCAGTAAGTCATCATCGAAGTGATCAAAACGATGTCCATATCCTGACGGTTTTTTAATTCCTCACGGAATATTTCCGGTGGAATCCCGTAGCGGCAATAATTTTTTGAGATCATTTTCAGGCTGTCGGGCTTGGGAATGATCTGCCGGAAAAATTTGCCCCGGCCGCTTGAGTGGCGCTGTGGCCGTTTGTGGCCATCTTTGGGCATCGCAGGGTGATAAGGATCAAGGCAATCGATAAAGTTAATTTCGTGGCCGTTTTGGCGCAAAAGACCGCCTAAATATAGAAGCCCCAGAGGTTTTATCCAGAAATCATACGCCGCGAAATCGTGAATCCAGGGGTTAATCAGAAGAATCTTTTTACTCATGGCTGATGTTTATACCAATTAGCTATCAGATATTAAAAGGTCGATTTACCGAGCATAATACCAAGTAAGCTTTCAAAAATTTATATTTTAATTTTTGAAAGCAACTTGATATTACCACAGCCAACGGCAAATTACAAAAGGATTGCCTTTCAGTCGCACCTTGTTGAATCCAGCGACTTGCGAACCACCGGCACCTGCCAGGGGATTGCGCCGTAGGCCGTGGGGAGTCGCGTTGTTAATGGGAGCCCCGGCTACTGCCGGAGGAGCCTCCACTAATGCATAATATAATTATTGACAAGGCATATAAAATAAATATAATATATGCATACTAGGAGGTGGAAAAGCGTGAGAACAACCTTGGATTTACCTGATAATATTATTTATGAAGCGATGCAGCTCACAAAAATAAAGACAAAAACGGCAGTGATAAAAACGGCCTTATTAAATTTGATTGAAAAAGAAAAGATCAAAGACATAAAAAAGTATTATGGAAAAGTTAATCTTGATGTTGATCTTAATGCCTTGAGAAAAAGATGAAAACTATTCTGGTAGATTCTTCGGTTTGGATTGAATATTTTCGAGGAAAAAAAGAAGTTCAATCACTTAACGAGCTAATTGATCTGAATCAAATTTGTGTCAATAATTTAATATTGAGCGAATTGATACCATTTTTAAAAATCAAAAAAGAAAATGAACTTATTAAAGTATTAAAGACGATAAAAAATATAGCGATTAGAATTGACTGGGAAGAAATCATTCATTTTCAAGAAATTAATTTAAGAAACGGAATAAACAAAGTCAGCATTGCGGACTTGATTATAATGCAGAATGTCAGGGATAATGACCTATCGCTTTTTTCATTGGATAAGCATTTTGAATTGATGGGCGAAAATATTGATTTCGGCAGATGGAAAATGCCGAAGAATTTTTAAAATTATATTCTTACTGATCAGAGGTTTATAGATGCTAAAAAATGAGCATTACCGGAAGCTGGAAAATATGATGCATTCGGCGCCGTTTGTGCAACTGACCGGCGCACGCGCGGAAATCAGCCAGGGGCAGGCCGAAATTACATTGCCCGTTAAGCAGGAACTTTTTCATGCCGCCGGCGCGCTGCACGGCGCCTTATATTTTCTGGCGCTGGATAACGCGGCTTTCTTTGCCGTCAATTCACTGGTCGAAGATGTTTTTGTATTGACGGTAAGTTTTAACATTTATCTTCTTCGGCCTGTTGATCAAGGTGTTATAAAAGCTATCGGCAAAGTCGTTAATTCCACGAAAACTCAATATCTGGCGGAGTCTGTTCTCTATAATGAGGAAAACAGAGAGATTGCCAGAGGTAGCGGTGTTTTTGTCAGAGGCAAAACAAAACTGACGCCGGAAATCGGCTATAAATAAAAGGGTTTCAACAAGCCCCAAATATTCCTATTTATATTTCTTCAGAATTAAGCTCAGCCGGCAATCAATAAAAAATTACAGTGTATTACTTCTGCGGTGATTAATTGACTTGCCCATTTATTTATGTTAAATTAACAAAATACATACAAAAATTGCCAAATATGTATTTATTTGTTTTTGAGGCCTTAAAAGCGTGGAAAAGACTGCTCTGGTAAAAATATTTTTGAGGTCTTTTTTTATCCAGACAACGCTGAATTACAGGCGGATGCAGAACATGGGGTTTACCATGGCGATAATTCCTCTTATTCGGGAATTGAAATTACAAAACAAGGAATCGGAAAAACTATTGACGACACATTTACAGCTGTTTAATACTCATCCCTATTTTTCCGCCCCGATAATCGGTTCCATTGTTCGTCTGGAAGAAGAACGGGCCGGAAAGGGCGAATCTTTTGATGTTTCGGCAATCAAAAAAAGCTTAATGGCATCTTATGCCGCGATAGGTGATATTTTTTTCTGGGGCGCTCTGAGACCTCTTGCCGCGATTTTTGCCGTTATGCTGGCCTATATGGGATTAATACTTGCGCCCGTTATTTTTTTATTAGTATATACACCGATTCATTTTTGGATAAGGTTGAAAGGTTTTATCGAAGGTTATCGTGAGGGAAAGAAGGGCTTTGAATTTATCCGCTCTCTGGATTTGCCCCGTGTTGCCGTGACATTTCGCTGGCTTTCCCTGTTGTTATTAACCGGTCTTGTTGTCTGGCTGTCCTGCGACGGCGGATACTGGCCTTTTGTAAAAACAACCGGCGTTATTGTGAAATTGACGGCACTGGCGGTAGTAATGTTTTGCCTTTTATTGATAAAAAAAGGCGTATCGCAAATTTATATTATCTATGGAGCTGTTGTAATATTTATTCTTATTTCCTGGAAAGGATTATTTAATTGACGGAAGAAATAAGAACTTTAAAATTAAAAAATAAATTGGGGCTTCACGCGCGGTCGGCTGCGGCTATTGTAAAGGTGGTTCAACAATTTGAATCAAAGATTTATATAGAACACAATGGGCAAACCGTGGAGGGCGACAGTATTCTGGATATATTGACTCTCGCCTGTCCTTATGGCGGGACGTTGACTATCAAAGCCCAAGGCGTTGACGCTCCTGCAGTCATGGCAGAATTGGAAAAACTTGTTGAAAATAAATTTGGAGAGGCCTAAACGATAAAATGAGCGATGATCGGACCAATAAAACGTTTGTTCTTAAAGGCGTCGGTGTTTCTCCCGGTATCGCTATCGGCAGGTGTTATCGTTTTGATCCGTTGGACAGCCAGATTTCTTTTTATAAACTCAACGACGCTTCATTGATTCCCGGAGAAGTTCTTCGCTTTAAAAAAGCCTTGAAAGAATCGGAACAGCAGCTCCTGGAAATTCAAAGGAATCTTAAAAAAGAAAAGGTTACCGAGCCGGTTTATATCATTGATGTTCACATTCTTATCTTAAAAGACAAAATATTCATCAACCGCACCATTAGTTATATACGCAATCAGGGCGTGAACGCGGAATGGGCTTTGCGGATGACACTGGACCACTACAAACAGATATTTGAGGGCGTCAAAGACGCCTATATCAGCAGCCGCGTCAGCGATGTGCAGTATGTGGTTCAAAGAGTTTTACGCAATCTTTCCGGTGAGCAAAAAGAAGTTACCTGGGAAGTGGGCGATGACGGCGTAATTATTGTTTCACGCGATTTGTCTCCGGCCGATACCGCTCAAATGAAACTGGATAAAATTTTCGGTTTTGCCACGGACAGCGGCGGACGCACTTCCCACACGGCCATTGTCGCCCGATCGCTGGAATTGCCGGCTGTCGTCGGTCTGGATGATATCACCCGTTTTGTCCATACCGGTGATGAAATAATAGTTGACGGCACATCCGGTCTGGTCGTGATCAATCCCTATCCGGACATGCTCAGAAGATACGAAGAAAAGAAGCGCCATTATGACGCCGCCAAAGACGAATATCTTAAATATGGAAAACTGCCCGCCGTGACGCTTGATAATTATCATGTGGGGATAGGCTGCAATATTGAATTTGTCGAAGAGATTCCTTCGGCCATCGTACACGGCGCGGAAAACATCGGGCTTTACCGCACGGAATTTTTATACATTTATCGTGAAGATTTGCCGTCGGAGGAAGATCATTTCAATAATTACCGTCAGGTGGTTACCGAGAAAAATTTAGCATGGTCAACCATTCGCACGTTTGATTTAGGCGGCGATAAATTTCCCAATTACCAGAAGCAGAGCAAAGAATTGAATCCGCAAATGGGGATGAGAGCTATTCGTTTTTGCTTGAAAGAAGTTGAAATATTCAAGACGCAATTGAGAGCCATCTGGCGAGTCAGCGCTTTGGGAAAAACGAAAATCCTTTTTCCGATGATTTCCAGCGTGGATGAAATCAGAGAGGCGAAAAAATTACTGGAAGAAACCCGTCAGGAGCTTATTGATGAAGGCGTAAAGATTGCTCCGGAAATAGAAATAGGCGTGATGATCGAAGTGCCGGCCGCGGTGGTCATTGCCGATAAGCTGGCGCGGGAGGTTGATTTTTTCAGTATCGGCACCAATGATCTGATTCAATATTCCCTTGCTATCGACAGAGCCAACGAGCGTCTGACCTTCATGTATGAGCCCCTGCATCCGGCTGTCTTGAGATTAATCAAGAATGTGGTGGATATGGCCCATAAAGCGAATATCCATGTGGCCATGTGCGGTGAAATGGCCGGCGATCCCCTTTGCGTATTGATCCTTCTGGGAATGGAGCTGGATGAATTAAGTATGAACCACCTGGCTATTCCGCGGATCAAGAAAATTATCAGAGAGTCAACAATGAAAGAATCGAAATTATTGTTGAAAAAAGCTCTTTCTTTCAACACGGCTTCCGAAGTGCGGGCTTGCGTTCATGATTACATGATAAAACGTTTTCCTGATGAATTTAAAATTGAGGAAGATTAATTTATACACCCTTCCGTTATTTCCAGTATTTCCAGCGGAGACAATTAGCAATGAAAGAACTCATTAAATCAGCACAATCAAATCCGAACGAAGAATACTATTCCGGAAATCTTTACGATAAACAGAAATTTATTCAATTCAGATTGGTCAAGACATTCCTTTCGCGCGTATCCATTGCCGATGAATATGTTGACGCCATCAAGAAAATTTCCAATGAGGGAGTCGTGGTTTACGCATTGAATCAGCGTAGCGAACTCAACAGCCTTATCATTTATGAGCTTTTTAAGCGCAAGGGAGTTCCTATTCCCGTATATTGCCATGGAATGGATATGTCCTTCTGGCAGCCCCTTCCGGAAATGCTTAAATTTTTCTGGTCTTCCTTTCTGCGCCGTTTGGGAAAAGAACAGAAAGCCTGGATGGGCAAGCTCGCTTATATCGAAAGAACAATTAATGAAAAGAAGAGCATCGTGATTCACCTGGGCGAATCGGAATTCATTGAAAACAGGTCCGCGGAAAGCGCAATGACAACCCTGATCAATGTGCAGAAAAAGGTCGATTTCCCCATTTTTATCGTTCCGGTTTTCGTTTCTTACGGACGCAGGCGCGAGAAAGAGGATGAGAGCGTATTCAATATTCTTTTCGGGCAGACAGAACACACCGGAGCCCTGCGCCGTTTGATCACCTTTATACGTTATTCCAGCAATGCTTTTGTCATTCCCGCGGAACCGGTTAAATTGTCCGAATATTTGAATACAAATAAAAATCTTTCTCAGGATGCAACGGTTCGCGAACTGCGCGGGGAATTAATAGAACGTATTGAAAAAGAAAAAAGCACAGTAGTCGGGCCGGCCTTAAAATCAAGGGAAGAACTGATTGGCATGGTTATGAGTGACGCGTCAGTCATAAAATTCATTACCGAATATGCGGAAAAGGAAAAAAAGGATAAGATAAAGGTTAAAAAAGACGCCCGCCGTTATCTTTACGAAATTGCCGCCGATTACAGCGATACGATGATTGCCATATGGAAAAAGGTGCTGAACTGGCTGTGGAATGACATTTACGACGGATTATCGGTTGATTTGGAAGGCATGACCAGAATAAGAAATATTTCCAAAAAAATGCCTTTTGTCATTATTCCCTGTCATCGCAGTCATATTGATTATCTTTTGATACATTACCTGTTTTACATGAACAATATTCAGCTTCCTTTCATTGCCGCCGGGAGTAATTTATCTTTCTTCCCGATGGGTTATATTTTTCGCAAGTCCGGCGCTTTTTTTCTGAGGAGAAGTTTCCGGGGCAATAAAATTTACTCGGAAGTATTTACAAAGTATCTGGCGATATTGTTGAAAGAAGGATTGCCTCTGGAGTTTTTTATTGAAGGAGGACGCAGCCGGACGGGAAAAATGGTCATGCCCAAATACGGACTTCTTTCCATGGTTCTTCAGGCTTATCAGGAAAAGTATTGTGAAAATTTTGCCGCCATTCCGGTGTATATCGGTTATGACCGCGTGATTGAGGAGAAATCATATCTTAAAGAGCTGGCCGGGGAATCCAAAACCCCGGAAAACACCGCGGAGATAATCAAAACCGGCAAGATATTGACTAAAAGGTTCGGCCGCGTTTATGTCAACATCGGCGAGCCGATGATTATGAAAGACTATCTGGCGGCGCAGGAAAAGCCGATAGAGCAAATGTCTCTGGATGAACGGCAGAGCCTTTACCGGAAAATCGGTTATGAAATAGTTCTGGAAATAAATAAAGTTTCCGTGGTTACGCCTTTTTCACTGGTTGCCGCCGTTATCTTAAGCCATGACCGCAGGGGAATATCTTACAATGAATTGCTGGATATTCTAAATGAGTTTTACGAATACCTTGCCGTGAAAAAAGTAAAGTTTGCCGAAACCTTCACCCACCGCGAGAAAGCGATAACGGACGCTCTCAATATCTTCACGCAGTCGGGATTCATCTCGAAAATTGAAGCTGAAGAAGATGAAGCGGAGGAAATGCAGGAAGTGGTCTATTCTTTAAAAGAAGAAAGAAGACTCAATCTGGAATATTATAAAAACAACATTTTACATTTCTTCATTCCTTTATGTTTTGTCGCGACTTCCATTATTAAAAGTAATGAAGACTTGATCTCTTTGAAACGGGTCATGGGGGAATATACCTTTCTCAAGAAGCTTTTATGGAATGAATTTATTTTTGATGAACATAAGGACGACGCAGAAGATGTTAATGACGTGCTGGCTTATTTATATGAAAGAAAAATGATCACGTCTGTGGAACGGGAAGGTCAGGTTTATATAGAGATTAAAGGCAAGGGCAGTAAAAAACTGAAACCTTTTGCCGATTTGATTCACAACTATCTCGAATCATTCTGGATCGTCATCAGAAGCTGTCTGTATCTGAAGAAAAGTCCTCAGGCCAAGAAGGAATGGTTGAAAAAAATCATGGCGCTGGGAGACAGAATGTACCGGAAGGGCGAGGTTTTAAGGCTGGAAGCGCTCTCCCAATCAAATTATCTTAATGTAATTATCTTTCTTGAAGACGCCGGACTGATAACCGCGATAAAAGATGAAAAAACGGACAAGAAAGAAAAGAAAGACGTCTCCTATGCCCTGACCGAAAACAAAGCGGAAATGGAAGTTCTGCGTCGCCGCTTATTTAGATTTTTATAAATCAACCAGCTATTTATTTCTGCCTGATTTCATTTTCTTTTAATGCTGTAAAACGCTGCTTTACCGCGGTAAGTGGCCGCGTCGCCCAGTTCTTCTTCAATGCGCAACAATTGATTATATTTAGCCAGTCTTTCCGTGCGGGAAAGCGAGCCGCTTTTTATCTGGCCGCAATTGGTGGCCACGGCAACATCGGCCATGAAGGTATCTTCCGTCTCACCGGAGCGGTGAGAGACAACGCAGGTGTAGCCTGCTTCTTTGGCCCGTTCCATGGTGTTGAGTGTTTCTGTCAGCGTGCCGATCTGGTTGAGTTTGATCAGCACCGAATTGGCGACACCCATTGCAATGCCCCGCTCCAGACGTTTGACATTGGTGACGAAAAGGTCGTCGCCGACAATCTGGATCTTGCCGCCCAGTTCATCGGTCAGCATCTCCCAACCGGCCCAGTCGTCTTCCGCCAGACCGTCTTCAATCGAAATAATCGGATATTTGGCAACAAGGCCGTCGTAAAATTTAATCATTTCTTCCGCCGATTTCTGAGGTTTGGCTTCCGCCGCGAGAATATATTTACCTTTTTTGTAGAAGGAACTGGCCGCCGAATCCAGCGCGATCATGATGTCTTTGCCGGGCTTATAGTTGGCTTTTTCGATGGCTGTCATAATCAGCGACAGGGCTTCTTCGTTGGATTTTAAATTAGGTGCGAATCCGCCTTCATCGCCGACGGCTGTGTTGTAACCCTTGTCTTTGAGCACTGATTTCAAGGCATGGAAGACTTCCGCGTTCATGCGAATGCCCTCTTTAAAATTGGGCGCGCCCACTGGCATGATCATAAATTCCTGAATATCAACATTGTTGTCGGCATGCTGTCCGCCGTTTAAAATATTGGACTGCGGCACCGGCAGGTCTTTGGCGTTGACTCCGCCCAGATATCGATAAAGAGGCAGGCCTGATATTTGAGTTCCCGCTTTGGCGCATGCCATGGATACTGCCAGAATAGAGTTGGCTCCAAGGTTCCCCTTATTCTCGGTTCCGTCCAGTTCGATCATGGCAAAGTCGATATCGCGCTGACTGCGGCAATCCATACCGATTATTTCCGGCCCTATTTTGTAGAGAATATTTTTCACGGCAGTTTCAACGCCTTTTCCATTGTATCTTTTTTTGTTGCCGTCTCGTAATTCCAGCATTTCATGCTCGCCGGTCGATGCGCCTGAAGGCACGGCTGCCCGTGATGTAAATCCTGATATCGTGGTAACTTCGGCTTCGACTGTGGGATTTCCCCGTGAATCCAGTATTTCCCGGGCGTGAACTTTGATAATTTCGGGCATATAAACTCCTTTTTTTTGTGCTAATGTTTTAATAGAAACGACCACTTCGTTTCAAAGAAATATTTGAAGTATCTTGATTCTCTTTTATAATTTATATAAGTATATTCTTATACAATTTATTTTTCAATGGATGATTGAATTATCAATGAATGCTCTTAGTGAAAATAAAGATACCAGGCTTTTCCGTCATTTAAAAAAATGGCTGGAAAAAGCGATCATGGATTACAAGATGATTGAAGAAGGGGACAAGGTTTTAATCGGTGTTTCCGGCGGAGCGGACAGTCTTGCTCTGCTCGATTTATTGGATTCTCCGATGATATTCGTTCCCCGTTTTTCTTTTGTCGCTGTCAATATTGATATGGGTTTTGAACCGTCGTATAAATCCTATGATGCGCTGGAAAGATATTTTCAGGAACACCATTACCCTTATGTAATGGAAAAAACGGATATCGGTAATCTGGCCCATTCCGATTATAATAAAAAAAACCCGTGTTTTTTGTGTTCGCGTTTGCGGCGCAAAAGAATCTTTGAAATAGCCGACACGGAGGGCTGCAATAAAATAGCTTTTGCCCATCACCGGGACGACATTATCGAAACATTGCTGATTAATATGTTCTACGGGCGGGAAATCAGCACAATGATGCCGAACCAGAAAATATTCGGCGGCAAACTGCACATTATCCGTCCGCTTGCTTATCTGAAAGAGGAATTGGTAAAAAAATACAGCAAAGAACGGCAGTTTCCAGCAGTAAAAAACGATTGCCCGACAAGTCTGACATCCAAAAGGATTTACATTAAAAATCTTTTGAACGAACTGGAGCGGGACAATAAGGAAATCCGCGACAACCTTTACAAGGCAATGAGCCATGTGAAGCCTGACTATTTATTGCCTTGCCAAAAAAAGAAATAAAAATAATTTATATATTTTTTATTTCCCTCCCTTGAGGGCCATGGTACCCTTTAGGGTAGAGGGATAAAGGGAGGGTGAAAGTATAGTAAATGCCTCACCTCAACCCTCTCCCGCGAGGGGAGAGAAACTAGTTTTATCACTTATTTTGCGTTTTTGAAATAATGTACAGCGTAACGTAACGCAAAAAATATTTGCCAAAAAGAAATAGCAAAATCTGACGTTTCATGTAAAATTGAATTATGGCAAAAGAAAACACAGCGCAAAAACTTATCGCGTCCAATAAGACGGCGCGTATGAATTACGAAATAGGCGATATTTACGAAGCCGGTATGGTTTTGACCGGAACGGAGGTTAAAGCTCTGCGTGACGGAAAAGCTAATCTCAAGGACAGCTATGCCGTTGTTAAAGATGATGAAGTTTATCTGAAGGAGATGCATATCGGTCATTACGATCACGGCAACAGATTTAATCATGAACCCTTAAGGTCACGCAAGCTGCTCCTGCATAAACGTGAAATTAAAAAATTATACGGCAAATCGAGGGAAAGCGGGTTGGCTCTGGTTCCTCTGAAACTTTATTTCAAGAACGGCAAAGTAAAAGTGGAAATCGGCATCGGCAAGGGTAAAAAGCTGTATGACCGCCGTCAGGATATCAAGCAGCGCGATGAACACCGCGATATCGCCAGAGACTTCAAGTCGAAGTTGATAAAATTTTGATAAGTAATTGATAAA
>Ga0182019_10001194_pt1 | contig 13151 bp, 12 predicted proteins | sample 812E2MmetaG_FD_120483 | JGI IMG/M metagenome (GOLD analysis project Ga0182019, IMG submission 120483) | Permafrost microbial communities from Stordalen Mire, Sweden - 812E2M metaG | ecosystem: Environmental > Terrestrial > Soil > Wetlands > Permafrost | place: Sweden: Stordalen | collected...
GATCGACCCGCATAAACTGTTGCTCCAAATTTCGGACGGCGTTATTTCGAAAGAGGCATGGGCCGCGAAGTGCAAAGAACTGGGCATTGAAAACATACCGCTAGCGGCTAGCGCGGCAACGCCGGCAGGGCTGCCCTTGGAATGAAGGCGCCCCTCGCCGCCCGCATTACCGCAGTCACTTCTAAATCACCCTGCGTTCCATTACTGTTTATCATAGTGACACTGCCTCTCCCCGTGTGTGCCCGCGCGGTTGCAGACTATTTGTGAGCGAGCGTTTGTGCACGAAATTGCAAAGCCTGAACCCGCGTACCAGGAACTTCTAAGTCGGCCGATTCGCGAGCTGGGGCTTACGCTTGCTGGGTCGCCGGTGGAGCGCTTTGTCGAACAGCTCTATCGCGAGCTGGACGCCAAGGGGCTGACGAAATTTCGTCCGGCTTGTTACTTGACCGACGAGTGGGGATGCCCGTCCGGCGAGCCGATTATCGGGATTCCGTTTTACCTGGCGAATGCGGCGCTGGCGCAACTGGAAAAAGAAACGCATGACCTCGAAGACGCGAGAGAAATCATGATGTACCTGCGGCATGAAGCGGGACACGCGTTTACTTATGCGTACAAGGTGCACAACAAGCCGGAGTGGAAGCAGATCTTTGGGCCGTTTCGGCGGCCTTATCGCGACAACTACCGGCCCGCGCCGTTTTCGCGCGACTATGTGCGGCATTTGCCGGGATGGTATGCGCAGAAACATCCGGATGAAGATTTTGCCGAAACATTTGCAGTGTGGCTGACGCCGCGCTCGAACTGGCGCAAGCGTTATCGCGGCTGGGGTGCGATGGAGAAGTTACTCTACCTGAACCGGCTGGCGCGGAAATTAGGGAAGAGCGAACCGGTACGGCGGCGCGGGCAGAGCGACCTCACGGTCGACGAGATGGAAACTACCGTTGCGGAGTTCTATCACCAGGCTGCGCCCGCAGAGGTTGCGGTCACCGAGCTTACGCCGGATACCGATTTGCGCGATATCTTTCCCGTATCCAAGCGGAGGAAAACGGCGGTCCCTGCGCATGAGTTCTTGCATCAGCATCGAAAAGCGGTGATCGACAAAGTTGCGCAGTGGACCGGCGCGCAGCGTCCGCTGATCAAGGCGTTGATGGACACGATCGAAAAGCGCGCCGGCGAACTCGACTTGCGCGCCGACAAGACGCGCAGCGCCGAACATCTGGCGGAAGTCACCGCCTATGTCACCGCGCTGGTGATGACCTATGTGACGAAAGGAAAGTTCATTCAGCCGTAAAGAAATGGAGCGACGGGCGTCTCGCCCGTCCGGCAGCATCGTGGCCGGGCGGGGACGCCCGGCGCTCCACCGTAAGCTTAGGAGACATGATGATCGGAGCAAAACTTAAAATTGCGCTGCTGTACGACGTGTGGAACGAAGATCCGGTCGCGGCAGCGGCGAAGGAAGAGACGGTTCCAGCGCCCAAACCACGCAAGAAGGTTAAGAAGGTTAAGAAAGAGAAGACCGACCGCGAGGAGATTTTCGAAGCGCTGCAAAAGCTGGGCCACGAGCCTTCCTATTTCGAGGTGGATGGGCGGCCGCAGTCGTTACACGGGCTCTCCCGCTGCGATGCCGACCTCATTTTCAACCTGACCGAGTCTTTCGACGGCGACGACACCAAGGAAATGAATGTGGTCGCGTACATCGACTTGCTCGGACTGCGCTACACTGGCGCCGGTCCGCACGCCATTATTCTTGCCCAGGACAAGGCGATCGCCAAGAAGATCTTCGCATTTCATGGCATCAAAACTCCGTTCTTTGCGACGGCCTATCGCGGGCGCATTGAACATGCGCACGACATTTCTTTTCCGCTCATCGTCAAACCGTCGTGGGAGGATGGATCGATCGGCATCGATGCCGGCTCCGTCGTAAAGAACATCAAGGAGATGATGGAGCGTGTCGAGTACATCCAGGATGAATTCGACTCGCCAGCATTGATTGAGGAATATATCGAGGGTCGCGAAATCTACGCGGGAATTCTGGGCAGCTACGAACGGGCCCAGGTTTTGCCGCTGGTAGAGCTCGATCTGTCACGCTTGCCGGAAGGCACGCCAAAAATCGCCAGCTACGATGTGAAGTTCGAGAAGAATACGGAAGCCTACAAGCTGACCAAATCGGCAATCGCGGAAAATTTGGACGAAGACACAATGAAGCGCTTGTCCGACACGGCGCTGGCCGCGTACCGCGCGCTCAAGCTGCGCGACTATGGACGCATCGACATGCGACTGGCTCCGAACGGCGACGTTTACGTGATCGAAGCGAATCCAAATCCGTGGCTGGCGAGCCGGCAGGAATTCGCCATGGCCGCCAAGGCCTCAGGACTCTCTTACACGGAAATGATCGAGGCCATTATCGATTTGGCGATGAGCCGCTACCTGAATACCAACCTCACGAATGCGGCGGCGACGCGCTAGAACTCGTTGAAACTTTTTGTAAATTGCCGCAGGGGCTGGTTACGAATTTACTAACTCGCCGTCACCTTCCCTGCCGGTTGCAGTCGTTCGAAGGCCTCTTCGGCGCGGCGCAAAGCACCCTGCACGTTGTCGCAAATGTTCTCGGGACCGACCAATCCCTCAAACTCCGTCCGCTGGATCAGCTGCAACGGCTGTTCTCGCGCGCCACAAAGAATCAGCGCGCGACCACTTTTCTTCAGAGTCCGCGCGACCTGTTCCAGCGCGAAAAGTCCAGTGGCATCGAGCGCCGTCATATTTCGCAGGCGCAGAATCACGACCGGCGGAAGCTGGTGGATATTCTGGGTGACCACGTCAATTTTATCGGTCGCGCCGAACAGAAACGGCCCGTGGATGCGAAAGATGGTTACGTAATACGGGATGTCCTTATCCTGCAAAATGTGCACGCGTCCATCTTCCACATAGTCGTCGGTCACCTGTGAAACTGTCGTGGTTGCGGCCACTCGGCTGATGAAGAGCAGCGCCGCCAGAATCATGCCCGCCTGCACGGCCACAGTAAGATCGGCGAAGACCGTCAACGCGAACGTGACCAGCCACACGCTGACATCGGTTTTCGTGAGCTTGAGGAGCGACGGGATCTCGCGCCACTCGCCCATGTTGTAACTGACCACTATCAGGATTCCCGCCAGCACCGCCATGGGCACGAAACTGACCAACTTCGAAGCAAAGAGCAAAATCGCCAACAGGGTCAGCGCGTGAATCATGCCCGCCACCGGGGTTTTTGCGCCCGCGCGGATGTTGGTGGCGGTGCGCGCGATGGCGCCGGTTGCCGGCAGTCCGCCAAACATCGGCGAAACCACGTTGGCGATGCCCTGCGCCACCAGTTCCACATTCGGATTGTGCCGGTCATTGACGTTGCTGCTATTGCTCATACGATCCGACACCACCGCCGACATCAGCGACTCGATCGCGCCCAGCATGGCCACCGTTAATGCCGGTCCCAGAAGGCCGTGAATCAAATCAAAACGAAACGCGGGAATGTGCAGGTGCGGCATGCCGCTGGGGATTCCGTTGAAACGCGAGCCGATGGTGGCGACCGGCAGTTTGAAGATCCACACCACTAACGTGCCCAGCACCAGGGCTACGATCGCGCCGGGAATCCGGTCCGAAGCCGCACGGCAGGCAATGATGACGACGATGGTGCCAGCGGCCAGCATGGTGGCTTCGAACGAGAAGGTGTGAAAATTTTGCGCCAGTGCCTCCATGCGCGACAAGAACACCCCGGGGACTTTCTCCAGGGTGAGGCCGAAGAAGTCTTTCACCTGGGTGCTGGCAATCAGGATGGCAATGCCGTTCGTAAAGCCGATCACGATCGGTCGCGGAATGTACTTCACCGCCGTGCCCATTCCGGTGAGCCCCATGACGACGAGAAAGACTCCCGCCATCACCGTGCACATGAACAGACCATCGACGCCATGAGCGGCGACAATACCGGCGATGACGACCACAAAGGCCCCGGTCGGGCCACCGATCTGGGTCGTCGATCCGCCCAGCGCGGAGATCAGAAAGCCGGTGACCACCGCGCAGTAAATGCCGGCTTGCGGCGTGAGTCCGGAGGCGATCGCAAACGCCATCGCCAGCGGCAAAGCCACCAGGCCTACGGTGATCCCAGCCACCAAATCGCGGAGGAATTTATTCAGGCTGTAATCGCGCAGGCAGAGAACGGACTTGGGGAGCCAGCGCTGGTCGACAAAGGTGAGTTCCATCGGAAACAACAATTATCGCAAGTAGAAGCTTTTGGTAATAGTCCACAAAAGGGTAAGCCCGGGATTATGCCTTCGGAGCAGGAGAGAGGCCGAGCTGCACTCGGCTGGGACGGACGAATGCGTCCGTCCCCACGAGCTCTTTCTAAAACTTGTTCCACAGGTACTGGTTGTATACGTCGTGGTGGTACTGCACTTCGGGCGCTTTTACAAAGGTCCCGAGCAGGCGCGCGCAGCGATCGGCCGATGCCTCTTTGAGGTCGGCGTAGCGCCCCTTAACATCCTCGCCAAGCAAATCCGCTGTCCAATCTGCTTTGCGGAAGTCCGTCAGCGCTTTGTAAATATTGTCCGGCAGGTAGCGTTCGGCCTGGCGCAGGTTCTTGATCTTCGACGTGCTGCCATCGAGTCCCGTCTTGAAGATCGAGAGCATGACCAGATACGGATTCGCGTCCGGAGCCACCGAGCGTACCTCCACGCGCATGCTGCGCTCGTTGCCGATGGGGATGCGGATCATCGAACCGCGATCCACCGGCGACGCCTTGATCTGATTAGGTGCTTCGAAGTGGGGATCCAGACGGCGGTAGGCGTTGACGCTCGGATTCAGCAGCAGGCAAATGTCGTTGCCGTGCGTCAGAATGCGGTCGATGAACTCCCATCCCATCTTGCTGAGCTTTTCTTCGCCCTTCGGATCCCAGAACAGGTTCTTGCCGCCCTTGCTGATCGAAACATTGGTATGCATGCCGCTGCCGTTGACGCCCACCACCGGTTTTGGCAGGAAGGAAGCGGTCAGACCCATGTTGCGCGCGACCTGACGGCAGATCAGTTTATAGAGCTGGATGTGGTCAGCGGCGGCCACCACTTCCGCATAGCTGTAGTTGATTTCGAACTGCGAAGGCGCGACTTCCGGGTGATCCTTTTCGTTTTGGAAGCCCATCGCGCGCTGCACTTCCGCGGTTGTATCGATGAAGTTGCGCAGCGGATCACCCGGCAGCGAATGATAATAGCCCCCCGTGTTCACGTATTCGAACTTGCCGGTCTCGTGGTAAGTGCGCTCGGCGTCGGGCCCCTGGAACAGGAAGCCTTCGATTTCATTGGCCGCGTTGAGAGTGTAATCGTGCTTCTTATGCAGACCCTCGGCGAAGCTCTTGAGGACGCCGCGCATGTCGGCCGAGTAGGGTTCGCCACCCTTGTCGATTACCTCGCCGAATACCATCACCTTGCCAGGTCCGAAAATGTCCGCCGGGCCCCAGTAAAATGCAGACCAGTCAATGCCCAAACGCAGATCGCTTTCCCGCTGCGCCGTGAAGCCGCGAATCGACGACCCGTCAAACGTCAGGTTGTCATAGCTCTTCAACAGAAACTTCTTGTCATAGTCGAGCATGTGCAGACGGCCTTCCAAGTCGCTGAACATCACGGTCACGGCCTTGATGCGCGACTCGTCGGCCAGGTACTTCAGCCGTTCCTCCTGAATTTTGTGAGGAGCCACGCGGTCCAAGCGCTGCTTCTTCGCCTTCAGATTCATTTCTTCCAGTTCGTCGTAGGGGATCGCTAGAAAATTCCGCAGTTCAGTTGACATGCCTCTCCTTAGTTGGTGCGGTGTCCAGGAATCAGATTGAATGACCGGGGAACTAGACAGGCTATCGCGTCCGGCGCAAGCAGACAAATAGAAATCGGTTATAGCAGCGATTAACGCTGGTTATCTTACCGGCTTTCCCAAAGTGCATCAGGAACGGTGCAGAAACCGGCTTCGGGCAACGCGGCGCACAGGCCGGAGAACCCGGCGTTTTCCGTGAAATAATCGAATCTGAGGAAATGCACTTGAGCTGCGCGATCTGTGGAGAGCGAAAAGAAAAGCGGTTTTGCCCCGCTGTGCACGGAAGAATCTGTCCGCAGTGCTGCGGCGAGCAGCGCGAGGTGACGCTCGACTGCCCCAGCGACTGTCCTTATCTCCAGCAGGCTCGTGAGCACGCGACCGCGAACAACGAACAGCCCCTGGAACGGGATCGTGCGGCTTTGTTTCCCGAAGTTGAGATTCCCGAGCAGTTTCTCTACGAACGGGAGGAACTGATCCTCGGACTCAGCTTTGCCCTCGCAAAGAGCGCCCGTGCCGATCGATCGCTCGCGGACCGTGATCTGATCGCGGCCGTCAGTTCACTCGCGAAGAGCCATCAAACCCTGGTGAACTCCAGCCTGATCTACGAGCCCCCGACTACCAACATAGCGCACCAGAAGATCGCACGCGAAGTCGAGACCATGGTCAGGGAATTTCGCGAGGCCGAACAGCGGCAAATCGGCCACACGCGGCTGCGGGATTCCGACGTACTGAAGGCGCTTGTATTCCTCTTGCGCATGGGCTGGGGACGCACGTCCGGCCGGCCGAAGTCGCGGGCGTTCATCGATTTTCTCTTTGCGCAGTTCCCCGAAAAGCACTCGGCCATCGCTGGCCCAGAAAATGCAGGCAGCCGCATCGTCATTCCGTGAAACTGGATGGCCATGAGCGCCCGTCGCTACGGGTTTCCTGTTTCTGCACAAAAACTGAATTCATCACAAATCTAGCGTTGAGCGCTCACAGACTTCGCAGCTAGCTGTAAGGCTATACTGCGAAGAATGCCCGAAGCCAGCCTAAACTTGTCTGAAGTGCTGCGACGCTACTGGGGATACCACGAATTTCGTCCCAAACAGGAGAATGTTATTCGGAGCGTGCTGGCGGCGCACGATACCTGTGTGGTGATGCCGACCGGAGGCGGGAAATCGCTGTGCTACCAGCTTCCAGCGGTGATTTCGGGGAAGACGGCGGTGGTGGTTTCTCCGCTGATCGCGCTGATGCAGGACCAGGCTGCACAACTGGCGCAGATGGGCATTCCGGCGGCGGTGATCAATAGTTCTCAGAGTTCGGCAGAACGGCGGCAGGTAATGGAGAAAGCGGCGCGCGGGGAATATCGGCTCCTTTATCTTTCGCCGGAGCGCTTGGCCGCCGGAAATACTTTCGAATGGCTAAGCAAAGTGCCGGTAGGTTTCTTTGCAGTGGACGAAGCGCATTGCATTTCCGAGTGGGGACACGAGTTTAGGCCGGACTACCGCCTCCTGAGCCGGTTGCGTACGCAATTTCCGGAGCTTCCGATTGCGGCCTTCACGGCGAGCGCGACGCGGCAGGTGCGGCACGACATTTTGAAGCAGTTGCAGATGCGCCAGCCGCATTGTTATATCGCCAGCTTTCATCGCGAGAATTTGCGCTACGTGGTGCACGAGTGCGAATCGCGGACGCAGTTGGAATTGCTCAGCCGCGCTCTGCGGTACTATGCGGGAGAGAGCGTGATTGTGTATTCTCCCACCATCCGCCGCGTCGAAGAAACGGTCGAATACCTGGAGGAGAGCGGGATTGCGGCGATTCCCTATCATGCCAAGATGGAATCGTCGATGCGGCGGCAAAGTCAGGAACGCTGGATGTCGGATGAAGTTCGGGTGCTGGTGGGCACGATTGCCTTCGGGCTCGGCATCAACAAGCCCGCGGTGCGCGCGGTGATCCACCTGTCGCTGCCGAAGTCGATCGAGCAGTATTACCAGGAGGCGGGGCGCGCGGGGCGGGATGGCCGGCCGGCGGATTGCGTGCTCCTCTGGCAGAAACAGGACCATGTTCTGCTGGATTATTTCATCCGTCAGATTTCGGATGATGCGGAGCGGGAGCGGTCGTCCGAGCGCAAGCGCGTTATGAGCCGCTTTGCGGATTCTCACGGCTGCCGCCAGCGGGCGATCTGCCTGCATTTCGGCGAAACTCCGAAGTGGGAGAAGTGTGACGGTTGCGACAATTGCGGGGCCAAGCCGGAGTGGCTGAGCAAGGAGATGGTGAGGGTTGACCCGCCGGAGGTTGTGGCGCGGCAGACTGCTTTTTCGCCAACGTCTTTCCCGTCCACTTTCAGATCGCTGGCGCCGCCAGAAAAGCGGACGGTGCGGGATGCGGCACCGGCGGAAGCGGATCCGGTGCTGGCGGAGTATCTACGCGAATGGCGGCGAAATATGGCGCGGGAGAACAAAGTGCCAGCGTACATTATTCTCCACGACAGCACGCTGGAGGAGCTCTGCCGCCGGCGTCCAGCTAGTTTTGCGGAGTTAAAGCAGGTGCCCGGGATTGGCGAAAAAAAAGCCGACGTGTATGGCGCGGAAATTCTTCAGGCCCTGCGGAACTATGGCGAGGGCGCGCGCGCCACGCCGACAGTGGCTGCGGAACCAGCTCCGGCTGAACAGACGTTGCGGCTTTTGAACGACGGGCACAGCTTTGCGGAGATTGCGCGGATTCGCGCGCGGCAGATTTCGACCGTCGTGTGTACGGTGGCGAGCCTGATTGAGACCGGGCAATTGAAATTGGATCCGAAGTGGATTTCGCCCGATGCGCAGCCGCTGATTGAGGCGGCTTGCCTGCAGCACGGAGTCGAACGGCTGCGAGACATCAAGGAAGCGGTGCCGCCGTATATCAGCTTCGAGGACATACGGCTGGTGGTAGCGCACCTGCGCGCGGAGAACCGCGTGCGGGCGAAGACGGCGTAGGGCCACCTGACTTCCTGTAGAGACGCGGGTTTGCCGTGTCCAGGCATTTGTCGCGCAGCCGGAGGCCGGGCAAGCCCCTCTCTACACGCCCTTGGCGGCGGGATCCCAAATCAGTTTGTGGATTTGCAGGCTGAGCCTCGCTGGAGTTTCATCGGCGAGAATCCATTCCGCGAGCTCTTGCGGATCGAGCAGGCAGTTGGAAGTATCTCGCGAGCCGGAGGCACCCTTTTCGAACGCAGGGGAAAATAGAATGGCATGAACGCGCTCGGCCAGACCATGACTCAGGACGAAGTCGCGGGCGAAGTCGTAGTCCGTGCGGTCGGTCAAGACGAACTTGAGTTCATCATGAGGCCAAAGCGCCTCCAGATTCTCGGGCGCGAAGGTATTCGGTTCGCCCGAGTGCGGACACTTTACGTCAACAATCTTGACAACGTGCTTCGGGACGCGCGTCAGGGGACGCTCGCCGCTGGTCTCGAGCAATACTTGGTAGTCGGCGTCCAGAAGTTGCTCCATCATGGGGATGACTTCGCGCTCCTGCAACATTGGCTCGCCGCCGGTGATCTCGACCAATCCGCCGAACGGACTCAGACGGGCGACTTCGCTGAGGACTTCTTGCAGCGCCATCTTTTTTCCACCGGCGAAACTGAATTCACTGTCGCACCAGGAGCAGCGCAGGTTGCATCCAGTCAGACGCACGAAGACGCAGGGCAGTCCGGAATACGTCGATTCGCCCTGCAGCGATTTGTAGATCTCGGAAATCTGCATGGACGTAAACCGATCGCCAGATGACCCGATCACGCAACTGCTACTCGCTGTAGCGAGCCGTAGTCACATCGGTCTCAAATACAGTGACGTCTTTCACTCTCACCCGTCCGTTGGTTACCGTGCTCAAGCGAGTGTTGGTCTCATCGTAGAAATATTTCGCGAGATTTTCGGCGGAGGGGTTGAGGACGGTGAAGGGTTCGATGTCGTTGATCATCTGGTGGTCGAGACGATCAATGGCATGTTTCATCACGTCTTTCAGGTCCTTGAAATCGAGCAACAGGCCGGCCTTATCGAGTTCAGCGCCGGCCAAGGTCACCCGAATCTTGTAATTGTGGCCGTGCGGGTTCTCGCACTTGCCTTTGTAGTTGCGTAAGTAGTGCCCTGCCGCGAATGTGTCTTCGACTGTGACTTCGTACATGAATCTGGTTCGCCTCGGCTGTGACTTGTATCTGTTTTATTGTACCTTCTGAGGGCCTCGGAGACACGGCAGTGCGCGTGCAGGAAGAGACCACCCCACCACCTCCGGCGTGGCGGAGGAAGTTTTCCACCGGGGCCCCCAAAACGTAACTAACGGTTCATTTTCCATTCATCCTCGGCTAACAAATTTCCTCTAGGGTCAGTGCGAAGTCCAACCTTCAATTCACAACTTCAGAAGAGGATGGAACATGAAGACCCGCTCCGTTGCGATCTCTCTCTTTCTCATCGCGCTGTTCATTCCGGCGGTCATCCCGGCCGAAGCCCAGACAGGCGCCGGCAATGGCAATGCGATCGCCCTGGCGCAAAAATCTCCGGCGGTGCAGACTGCCTTCAACTACCTGATCGGCCAAGCGCAAGAACTCCAGGACACCAGCCTGCGCACCCAAACCCTCGACGCGATCACGAATCGCAGCACCTGCGTGCTGCACCGGGCCAACGTCAGTCCCGCGCTGCAGCAGACAATCCTGAACCAGTTGCTGGCAGCGGGACTGGTCGATCCGAACGACAATGCCACTTTCCCCGGCGGCCTGATCGCGGGCGTTTTTCCGGCCATCTCAACGACGGCACCGCCTGCCCCCGGCTTCCGCAGACGTTCTTCTCCGCTCCGGGCAGCGTGTACGGCGGGCACCACTCCTATCCCGGCGGCTTGATGATCCACGAGGCGAATAACGAAACCTCCGACGTTTACCTCGCCAACCAATACCGCGCCATGTACGGACACGCGGCAGGTGGCTATGTCGCGCTCGACCCGAGGGTCCTGGACAAGAAGCCCAACGAGAAGAGCACCGTGTTCATCGACCAGGACATCATCGTCGGCGCCCCCATCTGGCACGACTGGGGCAAGAGCATCGTCTTCCAATGGAATGCGGATGGATCCGAATTCCCCGAACTGAACTTCGGTGGCAACGGAGTAACCGACCAGTGGGGCGCTGCCGGGAACTCGAAGACCGGCGGACACCACATCATAGGTATCGCCGAAGCCATGGTGCGTGGTCTCTCGCCCGCTTTCGTCATCACCCAGGCCAGCGCGCATTCCAATCCCACCTCGGGCAATGAATACAAGGTGGTGAACTGGATCCGCGCCGCTGCCATCATGGCTCAGATCGATCCGGTCGCGGCTGGCTACCTGATCGTTGGCAGGAGCGGCAAACTCCTCCTGCCCGCGCTGCGCAAATTGGGCGACATCGATCTGGCCGACCTAGGCCAGACCAATGTCCTCGCCGAATACACGCTGCACAATCTGTGCGACGCCGACTTTACCTACTCCGGCCCAGCGGTAAGTGAAGCCCAGATCGTCCTTGCGACTCTGGCGCCCCGCTACGGATACGACTCGTCGAACGCGTCGGTCTACAACGACGGCTATCGCAACCCGGCCCTTAGCTTCATCACCGCTGAGCATCTCTTGATCCTCTACAGCGAAAAGGGCCTGGCTGGCGTCCAGGCGGAGTTGGACAAGCTGAAGAAGGGTCACATCATCTAGACCGCGAAATAGCGTCGATTCACAGCAAAAGGCCCGGGGAGTTTTTCCCGGGCCTTTGCACTTACAGGCGCGAATCGAGCCCGAGGCGCGGGCTCCCTGCGTTATACTAATGCACTGGCGATGGAGTTCGCCGTTAACCGCCCGTTCGGCTGATAACTCCTACAGAACTCTTGCAGGAGGACTCCGTCGTGGACTATCACGCCAACCATCTCGCAAACTATCTCTGGATCGCGCTCGGCGCCGTCGTCGGAGCCAGCGCCCGCTACTTTCTCGGCACTCTGATCGCCCGCGATTTCTCATCTGCGTTCCCCTATGGCACGCTCCTGATCAACGTCACCGGCAGCCTCGTGCTCGGGTTCTTTCTCGTCTTCTCGACTGAACGCGCGCTGCTCGACCCGCGCTGGCGCCTGCTGGTCGCCATCGGCTTCTGCGGTTCGTACACCACCTTCTCCAGCTATGCCTTCGAAAGCTTCGCGCTGATGGAGCAGGGACAATGGCTCCTGACCGGCATCAACATCGTAGCCAGCAACGTACTCTGTCTCGCCGCCGTTTTGGCTGGCGCCGCACTGGCGAGGGGGTTGTAGAATGGCAACCGTTATGGCCGTTCAAGTCACCATCTATCTCACTGAAGGCGATTCCTGGCACCACCGCCCGCTGCATCTCGAAATCCTGAAATATCTGCGCCAAGAAAATGTCTTCGGAGCCGTGGCCTTCCACGCCGTGGCCGGATTCCTCGGGCGCGGCAAAGTCCACACCGCACACCTGGTCGAAGCCGGAGGCGAGTTGCCCGTCGTACTCTCCTTTGTCGACACCGATGAGCACGTCAACCGCGTGCTGCCCAAGCTCCGAGAAATGGCCGCGCACCGCCTGATCGTCCGTGAAAACGTGGTGATCGAGCAGGGCAGCCTGGACTAGGTCCGACTCCCCCTATCCCGTTGTTTCAGTCTGAGTGCGCTCCGAAGTACATCGCGGTTCTGCCAAGCGGGCAGTCTGGCGCTTGTACCTCGAACATTTTTCGAAGCGTACTCCTGAGAGAGGTAACATCCACCGCCTCGCGGTACCTTAATGCAGAGGCTCGAAGGGCTGTTGCTGTACAAGCCTCGCGATCAAGCAGAGGATCCCCCCTATGCCCGCTTCCAACGGTCACACCGTACGGCGCAGCTCGAGAGTGCCGATCAACGTCCCCATCCGCGTCACCAGCATGGAGCCAACCGCGCAGTTCTCCGAAATCTGCGAGACGCTAGTGGTCAGTGCGCATGGTTGTGCGCTTCGCTTTCCCCTGAAGTTGGACAGCGGCAGCGCCCTGCGCCTGCACAGCCGAGGAGGCCGGCAGGCCACGGCCTACGTAGTTTTCTGCCAGCCGATGGGACCCGACGGACAAGGCTTCCGATTGGGTGCGCGCCTCGACCAGCCAGAAAACTTTTGGGGATTGGAATCCTGTCCCGATGATTGGCGTGTACTGGAGATGCCCGCGCCCGCCGCTCAACGACCGCCCAAAAAACAGCCGACCAGCTCCGTCATTCTGCACCAACCGCAAACTCTTTCCCGGACCCCGCAAGCCTTTATCGACAAGATCGAGGAGCAACTCTCCGAAGACCGGTTGCGAGGCATACTTGCTAACTTCGTTCGGCCCTTGCAGGCGGAAGTCACAGAACTACGCGAGA
>Ga0182019_10001197_pt1 | contig 13145 bp, 11 predicted proteins | sample 812E2MmetaG_FD_120483 | JGI IMG/M metagenome (GOLD analysis project Ga0182019, IMG submission 120483) | Permafrost microbial communities from Stordalen Mire, Sweden - 812E2M metaG | ecosystem: Environmental > Terrestrial > Soil > Wetlands > Permafrost | place: Sweden: Stordalen | collected...
AAAACAAACGTGTCCTAATAATCTTTTCGGGTCGTGAACATCGATATTTTCCGGTGCGACGTTAAAATCGCCGCACCAGATTATTTCATCGTCAGGCTGAAAATGTTTTTGCAGATATTTCTTAAAACGCGCGAACCACTCCAGTTTATAGGCAAATTGCGGACTCTCCATTTCCTGGCCCTGAGGAACATAGGTATTGATTATCGTCAGATCGTTATATTTCGCGACAATTAAACGGTCGGCATCGGCAGGCTCAGAGTCAAAACCATATATTACTTTTTGCGGCTTTTGTTTCGAAGCAATGGCCACGCCTTTATACTGTTTGTCTCCTTTGAATGCCACATGGTAGCCCAATGCCTCGAACTCCGCCGCAGGAAAAGCGGCATCGGCAACCTTTGTTTCCTGCATGCAGAAATAATCAGGGTTGTTGGCTTTGAGCCAAGGCAAAACTATATGCAGGCGGGAACGGATGGAATTTACATTGTAAGTAGCAAGTTTCAAATCAAACGCCGCCTTCGGTAATTTTTTTTGATTAATACCACGACCGAAGATTGTGCTCAAGTTTTTTTGCGGTAATTTAAAATATTGTGTATAAAAAGTTATGGAGCAAACGGACATAACAATTATTGGAGCGGGCGTAATCGGTCTGGCCATCGCCGCTGAAATCGCCCGGCCGGATTTAAGTGTCTTTATTCTGGAAAAAAATCAAGCGCACGGCGGCGGAATCAGTTCACGCAACAGCGAAGTAATTCACGGCGGAATTTATTATCCGGATGGGTCGCTTAAAGCATCCCTTTGCGTCGCGGGAAACAAGTTGCTCTATGAGATCGCCGCTAAAAGCAACATCCCTCATAAAAAAACAGGGAAACTAATCGTGGCGGCAAAAAAAGGGGAAGTTGGAGAACTCGAACGCCTTTATGCCAACGGACGGAAAAACGGCGTCACTTCTCTTGAGCTCATCACAAAAAAACAAGTTTCCAGTATGGAAAAAAACGTTCAAGCCGAATCAGCTCTTCACTCTCCAGATACCGGCATCATCAGCGTTCATGATTTAATGAACTATTATTTAGTCGCGGCTCTGAGCAGAAAAGCGCAAATTGTTTATCATACGGAAGTCATAAGGATAGAGAAAGAATCGGGTCGTTATCGAATTTTTACACATAATGAAAAAGGGGAGAGCTTCGAATTTTCCTCCGCTGTCGTAATCAATGCCGCCGGTCTGGAATCCGACACCATCGCCAACATGATGGGGAATAATTATCAGCTGCATTACTGCAAAGGCGATTACTGCAGTATTTCAGGCGTAAAACCGGGAGTAGTGCAGCGATTGATTTATCCGGTCCCGGCAAAAGATCACATCGGACTGGGCGTTCACTTAACAATGGATTTAAATGGCAGGCTAAAACTCGGCCCGGACACAACTTATATCGAGCGCAAAGAAGACTATAACGTTGCGCCCGAAAAAGCGGAGCTTTTCTTCCAGCGCGCGGTAAAGTTTCTGCCTTTCTTAAAAATAGAAAACATTCATCCCGATATGGCCGGCATCCGTCCCAAACTTCAGGGGCCGAAAGACGATTTTCGCGATTTTGTTATCAAAGAAGACTCTCCCGGATTTATCAATCTTGTCGGCATCGAATCGCCGGGAATGACCGCCTCTCCCGCAATCGCTAAGTATGTTCGCGAAATGCTATAAAAAGTTCAATGTTCTATGTTCAAAGTTCAACGTTATAGATTGACGTTGATTCCCTCTAATTGAAACGTAGAACATAGAACCTTGAACGTAGAACTTTATATATGGAACTTTCTATTGACACCTTACGACCCTTAACCTATAAACTGTTAACAAAATATCTAAGCAAAACGGGAGACATTCCATGAAAAAATCAGCAATTCTTATCGTATTTTTAATAATTCTATCGCTGGCTATTTGCGACTGCAGCAAAACGGATTCCAATGCGATTAAAATAGGCCTTATTGCCGAATTGACCGGCGATGTTCCGGCTGTGGGCACTTCCTGCAAAAACGCTGCGGAAATGGCCGTGCAGGAAATTAATGATGCCGGAGGCATTCAATTTGGCGACAAGAAATATAAAGTAGATTTAATCATCGAGGACAATGCCGGCAAAGCTGATCAATCGGCATCTTCGGCGCAAAAGCTGATTACACAGCAAAAAGTCACGGCGATTGTGGGCCCGAACGCCAGCCGTTATGTTCTGCCCGCCGCGGAAATCGCCGAATCGGGAAAAGTAGTCTTGATTACCCCTTGGTCCACCGCTCCGAAAGCCACACTGGATTCCAAAACAGGGGCTTCCAAAAAATATGTTTTCCGTTCCTGTTTTATTGATCCCTTCCAGGGAGGCGTACTCGCTAAATTCACACTGGAAAATCTTAAGCTGAAAAAAGCGGCGGTTCTTTATGATGTCGCTTCCGAATACAACAAAGGCATTGCCGAAATTTTCAAGGAAGTCTACGAAAAAAACGGCGGCAAGATAGTAGCGTTTGAAACCTACACCACCAACGACAAGGATTTTTCATCCCAGTTGACCAAAATCAAAAAGGCCGCTCCGGATATCATTTTTCTGCCCAATTACTACAGCGAAGTGCCGCTGCAGATCCAGCAGGCCAAACGGCTGGGCATTACCGCGCCGTTTATCGGTTCCGATTCCTGGGGTTCTGAAGAGCTGGTGAAACTTTGCGGCAAGGACTGTAACGATTATTATTTCAGTACGCATTACGCGGCCGACGCGGCCAGCGACGCAACGAAGAAATTCATCGCGAACTATAAGACGAAATACGGAACCACACCGGATGACGTGGCCGCTCTGACCTATGATTCATTCGGACTGCTGTGGCAGGCATTCAAAACCGCCGGGAAGAACGACCGGCAGGCCGTGCGCGACGCGCTGGCTAAAATTCCGCAATACGAAGGCGTGACCGGCAACATGCAATTCAAGGAAGGCTCCGGCGACCCGGTCAAGAGCGCCGTGATTTTAAAAATAAAGGATGGGAAGTTTACGTGGTTTGCGAATGCCAAACCGTGACGGCTTGTTAAAATTTCCGCGTACGGCGTTGCGCTTCAGCTTTAGTCACTGCGACCTACGCAAAAGTAGGCCTCATTCCTAAAGCTTCGCGCGCCTTGTCTGCGAAACATTTTACCTAAGCCGCATAAACGTCGTCATACCGGCGTAGGCCGGTATCCAGACATCGTCCCGGCGAAAGCCGGGAACCAATTATAATATCTACTGGATGCCGGATCAAGTCCGGCATGACAAAACTACTGGATTCCCCGGTCAAGCCGGGGAATGACAAGACAAAGAAAGGATTTATAAATACCATTTAAATCAAAGATGATATCGAGGTGGCAGTGAAACTCGAATTACAGATACGCAGTGAACTGGAATTCGTTAGTTGAACTGTCCCACTTTAGTGGGGCGAGGAGGAGGCGCCGGAGGCGTATAACCTAAAGGTCACACGTATGTTAATACGTTGAGGACGCTGACGACGAAGCCAACAAAGATAGCGCTTTGATTTACAATGGTATGGACAATTCTATGGTCTATATATTCCAACAATCCCTCAACGCCCTGCAACTTGGCAGTATCTACGCGCTGATCGCGCTGGGCTACACCATGGTCTACGGCATTTTGACGATGATCAATTTCGCTCACGGCGATCTGTTCATGGTCGGCGCTTTCTTCTGTTTTCTCATTGCCGTCTATCTGCATTTATCCTTTGTCCCGACACTGCTTTTATCCATGCTGGGCGTCGCTTTCCTGGGTATCGTCATCGAGAGGCTCGCTTACAAACCTTTGCGCAACGCCCCGCGCGTCTCCGCCATCATTACCGCGCTGGGCGTCGGCCTCTTTCTGGAAAATTTCACGCTGGCGCTTTCTCCCTACCCCAAACATATTCCGCAGCTTCTGGAAAATATTACCTGGACAATCGGTTCATTTTCCATTTCCTCGCTGCAAATCCTGATCATTGTCCTTTCGCTGGTCCTGATGTTGATTCTAGATTTTATCGTACAGAAAACCAAAGCAGGCATGGCCATGCGCGCCATTTCCTGGGACAAGACCATTGTCCCGCTGATGGGTGTGTCGGTGAATAAAATAATATCGCTGACGTTCGCCATCGGCACGGGTTTGGGCGGAGCGGCCGGTGTGATGTATGGGCTCGCTTATCCGGTGATCGATCCCTACATGGGCATCATGGTCGGCTGGAAAGCATTTATCTGTGCCGTGGTCGGCGGTATCGGCAATATCCGCGGCGCAATGATCGGCGGCTTTATTCTGGGCGGGGTGGAAATTCTGGTGGCCGCGTTTTTACCTTCCACCTACCGTGATGTTGTGGCCTTCACGCTGCTGCTCGTTCTGTTAATAGTTAGACCGTACGGAATCTTAGGCAAGCCCCAGCCGCAGAAGGTGTAGCCATGTCCAAACTCCCTAACGCATCACATTCCTCTCTGATTGAACGATGGCACATGCTTACCGGCAGCCGTTTATTCTGGGCAATCGTCATGATCGCGGGACTGGCGTTCTGCATGGCCGCCTCTACTTATGAATTTCTGGATTTATATCTGCAGCTGATTTTAATTTACGTGGGCATCAATATCATCCTCACTGTCAGCCTGAATTTAATCAACGGTTACATGGGTGAATTTTCCGTGGGGCATGCCGGCTTCATGGCGGTGGGCGCTTACGTTGCCTCACTTTTGACCGTTCATGTATTTCCGCCGGGTGCTCAAAATTTGCTTTTCCCTCTGGCGATACTGGCCGGCGGCATCGGCGCGGCGCTCGTTGGATTTCTCGTAGCAATACCATCTTTTAAAACACGCGGCGATTACCTGGCCATTGTCACGCTGGCCTTCTGCATGATTGTGAAATCCGTTCTGGAAAACATTGACGCCGTCGGCGGGCCGCGCGGTCTTTTGGGCATGGAAAAGCTCACCACCCTGCCGTGGGTTTTTTTCTGGACAGCGCTTTCCGTCTGGGTGATCCGCAACCTGGTTTATTCCAATTTCGGGCGCGGCGTTTTGTCCATCCGCGAAGATGAAATCGCCAGCGACCTGATGAGCGTCAACACGCGTCAGGTCAAAATCATCGCCTTTGTCGTTTCATCTTTTTTCGCGGGCATTGCCGGGGGTCTGTTCGCCCATGCCCTGCAATTCATCAATCCGCGTATGTTCGACATCCTCAAATCAACCGATATTCTGATCATGGTCTACTTAGGCGGCATCGCCTCCATTGCCGGTTCGATCATCGGCGCGGTTATTTACACGATCCTGCTGGAAGTACTGCGACCGCTCGGCGTCTGGCGGATGGTGCTCATGCCCCTGATGCTGGTTCTTTTGATGATCTATCGTCCGCGCGGTATCATGGGTTTAAAGGAAATTCGCCTGTTTATGCCCCTTCGCGATCTGGTGACGGAAAAACTCTGGCGGCAAAAGAAAAAGGAGGCGCCCGATGCCTCTGCTTGAAATACAAAAACTCACGCACCGCTTCGCGGGTCTTTGCGCCGTATCCGATTTCAATTTCGCCATTGAACCGCAGGAACTTGTCGGCATCATCGGTCCCAACGGTGCGGGCAAAACCACCGTCTTTAATTTAATCACCGGCGTCTATCGCGCCTCGGAGGGCAGCATCAAGCTTGACGACCAGGAGTTGGTAGGCCTTACGCCGCATGCGATCACCAAGCGGGGTATTGCCCGCACCTTTCAGAACATCCGGCTGTTCAAGGAACTGAGCGTTCTCGATAATGTCCGCATCGCGCATTACGGCCAGATTGCCTACACACCTACGGAAGCACTCCTGCACATCGGCCGTTTCCGCGCCGAAGAAAAACGCATCACCAATCAGGCGCTCGATTTACTGTCGATCTTCAAGCTTGATGAAATGGCTTCTGAAAAAGCCAAAAATCTGCCTTATGGTTTACAGCGCCGGCTGGAAATTGCCCGCGCGCTCGCCACCAAGCCCAGACTCCTGCTTCTGGATGAACCGGCGGCCGGAATGAATCCCAACGAAATTATTCAGCTCATGGAATTCATCGGCTGGATTCGCAAAACATTTTCGGTGACGATTATTCTAATCGAACACCAGATGCGGCTGGTCATGGGGATTTGCGAACGCCTTGTCGTGCTGGATTTCGGCGCGACCATCGCACAAGGATTGTGTTCGGAAATTCAAAACAACCCCAAAGTGCTGGAAGCATACTTAGGCGTGGAGGTGGCTCAATGAAGCCCTCTGAGATTATCCTTGCCGTTTCTCATTTGAAAGTTTCCTACGACCACATTCAAGCGGTTGACGATATTTCTTTTGATGTGGGCAGGGGAGAAATTGTCACGCTGATCGGCGCCAACGGCGCGGGAAAATCATCCATCCTGCGCGCGATCTCCGGCCTGATTCCTTACAGCGGCAGCATCACCTATGCGGGAAAAAATTTAAAAACTATTGAGGCGGATAAAATTGTCGCCGCAGGCATCGCCCAGGTGCCGGAAGGCCGGGGTATCTTCGGCAATCTGACCGTAATGGAAAATTTAAAAATTGCCACCTGGCAGCGCAAAGATAAAAAAAAGATTGCCAAAGATTTCGAAAACATCTTCTCATTGTTTCCTCGTCTGAAAGAACGAAGCAAGCAACAGGGCGGCATGCTCTCCGGCGGCGAACAGCAGATGCTGGCCGTTGGCCGCGCGCTCATGACCGACGCGCCGATGCTTTTGCTTGATGAACCGTCGATGGGACTTTCGCCCGTTTTAGTTCGCGATATTTTCAAAATCATCCAAGATATCAACCAGTCGGGAAAAACCATTCTGCTTGTCGAACAAAACGCCAACATGTCTTTGCACATCGCCCAACAAGGCTACGTTCTGGAAACCGGTCGCATCGTGCTTTCCGGCACAGGCAGAGAATTGACGGGTAATCCTCGCGTCAAAGAAGCCTATCTCGGCGGGTAGACACTCCACTGTTATTGTGAACCTTCTCTCAGAATTTGTGGCAAAGTTTTTATTGACATACAAGACCGCTTTTCTTATATTTCACGTCACAAAAAAAGTCCTGCTTTAAATATATTGACTATAAATTATATTACTGAAAAATAACCGGGCAAATGAAGGAGTGGTAATTGTTTAGTCATAAATTCGTCACCGAGATCGAAATTAACGCGGCAGCCGCGCGTGTTTGGGAAGTGCTCACTGATCTTAACTCCTTTCCGGAGTGGAATCCGATGATACGATGGGCTAAAGGGAAAGTACATCCGGGATCAAGACTAACCGTGCGCTTTGAACCCGAAGGCAGCAAAGGATACACTTTTACGCCAAAACTCCTGGTAGTTGAACCCAACCGTCAACTGCGCTGGCTGGGATATCCGAGGATACCCAAACTAATCGATACCGAGCATTACTGGATGATCGAACGTCTGAGCGATGAAAAGACGCGCCTGATACACGGTGCTGTGATCTATGGTTTGCTTACACCGCTTAGCCGGAAAATATTTGTGAAGAAATCCAAGGTACCTTTTGAGCAAATGAACCATGCTCATAAACGACGCGCAGAGTTGAAATAGAGACATTCAGAGCAATCCGCTTGAAGATGAAGGCCGTAAACTCAAAGCAGACACACAAGTAACTGACAGGAGATCCTCCGCTATTTATTATGTCAGTTGTTCATAATAAGAATTCGTTACACTGTCCAGAAGCTGGAGTGACGTTACCTTGATCATAACGATCCGTGCGTCGGGATTATTGAAAAAATCCTTCAAATCGGAATGCTTCGCCAGCAGAGTTTCCCGAATCTCTGTTATTCTTTGGTCATTTTCGATGGCCTGAAATACTCCGGTTACCGTCAGGGCCCTGGTTTTGCCCTTCGGGTCCAAATCTCTCGTATCGATCAGAAGGCTGACGGCCGGGTTGGCGACGAGATTGCGGTACTTCTTTGTGTCTTTGAGGGTTGCCATGTAGATTTCACGGCACTCATTGTTCGCTGCATACGACATCAAAGAACAGTGCGGCGCACCGTTCACAGCGGTGGCCATAACACATACTTTATTTTCTGAAATCATTTTTTGAATATCGACGCGCATATGATCACTCCTGTCATATAAGATGCGGGGGAAATTGTAACATAAACGCGGTTAGAAAATGAACAGTATATTTTGCCTGAAGAACGGACAGGAAATGCTGGAATAAAATGAGCATATCTCGGTGAATGAATAGTCCCATGTAATTGCAAAAAAACATAACGACCGAAGTAACGTGTATTTTAACTTTAAACATAGAACTTTTTTTTCTTGCATCATCTGATTTATTATGCTATTTGTTCGACATTATCGAACACTGTTCATTAATTCAAGAGTGGTATGAATAACATGGATCAGCAGAAAAGACTGATAGGATCTATTAAAAAGGCCTCTGATATCTTATCTTTGATCAGCGATGAGAAAAGGCCGCTGGGCATCACCGAACTTACTCAGCGGACTGATTTACCCAAGGCCACCATTGCTACGATTGTCAGCACCCTTGAGGCTGTTGGATATGTGGAAAAAGACCCGTTCAGCCAGAAATACCGCCTCGGTCCTCAATTAATGCAGTTAGGATTGCGGTGTATCGCCAGCCTGGATATTATTACTACAGCTCGGGCCTGGATGGAACGTTTCAGTTTCCAATTCATGGAACCTATCAATGTGGGCATACTTGTCGGCGACAGCGTAACCATTGTTATGCGTTTCGAACCTGAGAACCGTTACATGGTCTTCCCGCAAGCGGGCTCGACAATTCCTCTGCATTCCACCTGTATTGGAAAAGTTCTTTTGGCCTATATGAACCGTGCGGAACGTGATCGAATTCTGGAAGATTACGAGTTCGTTCGACTGACTTCGAACACCATTACGTCGAAGGCGCAGTTGTTGAAGGAACTGGCTCAAATAAAAAAGACCGGCATAAGTTTCGATCATCAGGAATCTATCAATGGTCTGGCCGGCATCGGCGGTCCTATTTTCAATCATGTCGGAGCGGCCATCGCGGGATTTGCCGTCAGCGGCAACGCCGACCGGATTAATAAATTATCAAAAGAAATCATCGAAGCCGTGAAATTCACAACCGGACAGGTTTCCGCGCAGCTCGGGTATACGCCATGAAAGAAGTTTTTTTCATCAGGAGGCTGTAATATGAAGAAACTGCAAAGTTCATCTATTTTTGATGACAGCGATTATCCTATTTGCTTCGTACGGAAGTCGATCTTTCAAGGCACAGGAGTCGACCTTACCGAGGCGGGCAAAAAGCCGATTATCGCCATTGCCAGTTCACTGACCGAGATCAACCCCGGCCATATGCACCTGGGCATGATTGCGCAAAGAGTCAAGGATGGCGTGAACGCCGCCGGCGGCCTGCCTTTCGAATTCGATGTTCCCGCTCCCTGCGACGGCATGACCGAAGGCCACGCCGGGATGCGCTTTGTTCTGGCTCAGCGCGATCTGATTGCCGACATCATAGAGACTCATGTCCGCAGTATGCGCTATGACGGGATAGTTTTTATCGCCAGCTGTGACAAGATTATTCCTGGCATGATCATGGCCGCTGCCCGGCTGGATTTGCCTGCCATCTTTGTTACCGGAGGTCCGAATGCCTGGGATATCCGTTTCAAACCGACTATGAACGGCGCGGTAGATCACAAATACTACACCGATCTTTTTGATAAACTGGCTACAGCGACGGCGGCGACGTGCGGCTCATGCGAAGTGATGGGCACCGCCAATAGCATGCAGTCTCTCACCGAAGCGCTGGGTATCAGCCTGGCGGGTTCGGCCACTGTTCCGGCCTTTCATTCCGCCAAACTCCTTTACGCCCGCCATGCCGGTCAGCGCATCGTAGAGTTGGTCGAGGAAGAAATCTCCATCAGGAAAATCATTACCCGAGAGTCCCTGGAAAACGCGCTGATGGTGAGTCTGGCAATCGGCGGCTCCACAAATGTTGCCCTGCACCTGCCGGCCATTGCTCACGAACTAGAACTTGAATTTCCGTTGTCGCGTTTCAACGACTACAACGGCACCATTCCGACCCTGTGCGGAATTTCTCCCAACGGCCCTCACGGCATGGTCGATCTTTTCGTAGCCGGCGGCATACCGGCCGTCATGAAAATGCTCGGCGAAAATCTTCATCGAGAGCCCTTAACTGTCTCTGGTATGTGCATAGGTGACATCATCGATCAGGCCGAGGTTAAAAACCCCGGCGTCATCCCGGATAAAACTCATGCTTTCATGCCGGAAGGCGGCACGGTCGCGCTGTTCGGCACTCTCGCGCCGGAAGGCGCGGTGGTCAAGCAATCCGCGGTAGCCGAACACATGCGCATATTTACCGGCCCGGCGCGGGTCTTCGAAGCCGAGGCTGACGTTCTTAAGGCCATTCGTGACAAAGCATTGAAAGAAGGAGATGTGATCGTCATCCGCTACGAGGGACCCAAAGGCGGACCCGGTATGCCCGAGACTCTGGCGGTCACGATGGGTCTTGATCTGGCTGGATTTACGAACGTGGCACTGGTCACTGACGGCCGCTTCTCAGGCGCCACGGCCGGTCCCTGTATCGGACATGTCTCGCCCGAAGCGGCGTGCGGCGGTCCTATCGCGATCATTCAAAACGGCGACCTCATAACGATTGACATACCCGGGCGCAGACTGGACGTAGATTTGAAACCGGAAGAAATTACGCGGCGACTGGCAGCCTGGAAACCGTTATTGAAGCCAATCCCGCCGGGTTATATGCGGCGCTATGTCAAGATGGTTGGCTCGGCGGCTCAAGGGGCTGTTCTTAAATGAATAAATATACAAAAGAAAGGAGAAAAGATATGGCTAAAATCGTACTTTCAATGGCTCCGCTTTCTGCCGAGATCGTAAAGCTTCTCATAACACAGACACCTGATGTGCCTGATTTCGAGGTCATCCCCGGTAATGAAATGTCGGAAGAAGAGATCAAAAAAAATATTTCAGAGGCTGATATAGTGCTGGGCGATTACACCTTCAAACAAAAGATTACCGCGGATATTTTACCAGCGGCACGAAATCTGAAGTTCATCCAACAGCCCAGCGTGGGCTACCAGCACATCGATGTGGCTGCCTGCACCGCCAGAGGAATCAAAGTAGCCAACACCGCCGGCGCCAATACCATCAGTGTGGCCGAACATACGATTGCCTGGGGACTTTGTCTTCTCAAAAACATGTTTCACGCCCATACAAGCACGAAGTCGGGCAGATGGGAACAGATGAGTATAAAATCCACAGAGATTAAGGGTAAGGTCTGGGGTATTGTGGGATTTGGACACATTGGTCGGGCGGTGGCCCAAAGGCTCAAACCATTTGAGTTGAGCCGGATCATCTACCATGACACTTATCGGCCGGAACCATCTGTCGAACAGGTACTCGGGGTTGAATACGCTGATCTGGCCAGCATCTTGAGTCAGTCCGACATTATCAGTCTTCATGCGCCCCTTTCAGATGCGACCCGCGCCATGATCAATGAAGATGCTCTCAATTCCATGAAGCCGGGCGCCTATCTCATCAATGTAGCCCGGGCCGAACTGGTGGATGAAAAAGCTCTGGCCGAGGCCATTAAAAAGGGCAAGATCGCCGGCGCGGGAATTGATGTCTTTTCGGAAGAGCCGGTGAATATGAACAATCCGCTGCTTAGTGTGGAAAGCGAAAAACTGCTTTTCTCGCCCCATGTAGCCGGTGTGACGGATGAAGCGGCGGGAAGAATCATCAATATGGCTACAGCAAATATTGCCCGGGTGCTCAAAGGAGAGAACCCGGAATCATTAGTTAATTAAAAATTTCAAAAGGAGGATACCAGTTGCGTTCAAAAGATAACGAGGCGGCGAGGAGGAGGCTCCGCAGGCGTATTACTAACGATTCGTGACCTTTAGGTTATACGTTGAGGAAGCCGGCGACGATGCCAACAAAGTTAGCTGAAGAATGCGACTGGGTATGAGGATGTTATGAATGGAGCTGAATGTATTATAAAAGCCGCAAAGGACGCGGGGATAGAAGTATGTTTTGCCAATCCGGGCACGACCGAACTTCCGCTGGTGGTTGCGCTGGATACAGTGGGAGGCATCAGGCCGGTACTGGGTTTATTTGAGGGCGTGTGCACCGGCGCAGCTGATGGATATGCAAGGATGATGCAGAAGCCCGCCATGGTGCTTCTCCATCTCGGTCCGGGACTCGCCAACGGAATCGCCAATCTGCATAATGGCCGCCGGGCACACAGTAAAATTGTAACTTTAGTGGGTGAACATTCCACATGGCATCGCGCATCCGACCCGCCTCTGACCATGGATATCGAATCTCTGGCGCGGACGGTCTCCGGATGGCAGCGCACTTGCGCCTCATCCGATATCCTTGGACAGGATATGGTGGATGCAATCGGGGCCGCTCAAAAAGGACAGATCGCAACTCTCATCGTCCCGTTTGATCTCCAGACGAAGAAGTACGACGACAACGCCGTCATTCCTTATAAAAAAGAAAAACTATCGATAAGCAAGGATGCGGTCAAATCAGCGGCAGCCTTGTTGAGAGGCGGCAAAAAGGCCGCCCTTGTTCTCGGCAACAAATATATCGGAAGAAAGGAGTTGATGGCCGGCGCCAGGATAAAACAGGCGTGCGGATGCGATCTCATCACAGAGAATTTTCCGGCGCGTATTGAGCGGGGCGCCGGACTGCCCGATGTAAGCCGCGTACCCTATCTTCCGGAAATGGCCATCGACATGTTATCGAAGTATGAGGCGTTTGTCTTTGCCGGAGCAAAAGAACCGGTATCATTCTTCGGCTATGAAGGCATTCCGCCAAACTTTTTAAAAGAAGAGCAAAAGAAGTTTCACCTGTCCACGCCTGATCAGGACTTGCTGGAGGTCCTGGAAACCCTCGCCGATGAACTCGACGCGCCCAAAGTTATTAATCCCGATTTACTGACCTCGTTAAAAAGACCTGCAATCCCGGCAGGCGCTCTCGACTCGGGAAAAATTTGCGCGGTAATCGCAGCTCTTCAGCCGGAGAGAACCATTGTCGTTGAGGAGTCCGTCACAACCGGTTTAATGTACTATCCCATCACGGCAAGCCTACCACCTTTTGACCTGCTGACACTCACAGGAGGAGCAATCGGCCAGGGT
>Ga0182019_10001198_pt1 | contig 13141 bp, 18 predicted proteins | sample 812E2MmetaG_FD_120483 | JGI IMG/M metagenome (GOLD analysis project Ga0182019, IMG submission 120483) | Permafrost microbial communities from Stordalen Mire, Sweden - 812E2M metaG | ecosystem: Environmental > Terrestrial > Soil > Wetlands > Permafrost | place: Sweden: Stordalen | collected...
CATACGGAGCGACGTTGGCTGAAGAACCGTGCCGGTCACTGCGTTAGAGCGAGTAAAAATTAAACATAATAACAATAAGCGCTTCCAATAGACTGTGCTTTCTTCAAGTAACCCATAACGCCAGGAGTTTTTTGAATGACTGAAACCTTTTACGATGTCATGCGCAGGCAAGGCATCACCCGCCGCAGCTTTCTCAAGTTTTGCAGCCTGACGGCAGCATCGTTAGGGCTTTCCCCTGCTTTCGCTCCCAAAATTGCCCATGCGATGGAGACCAAACCGCGCATTCCGGTATTGTGGCTGCATGGGCTGGAATGCACTTGCTGCTCCGAATCGTTTATCCGTTCCGGTCATCCTTTAGCCAAGGACGTGATCTTGTCGATGCTGTCGCTGGATTACGACGACACCATCATGGCGGCGGCCGGTCATAACGCCGAAGCCATCGTCGACGAAATTGTCGAAAAATACAAAGGCAATTACATCCTGGCCGTGGAAGGCAACGCGCCTTTGGCCGAAGACGGCATGTATTGCATTATCGGCGGCAAACCGTTCGTGGAACAGCTCAAATATGCCGCCGAAAGCTGCAAGGCCATTATTTCCTGGGGTTCTTGCGCATCCTGGGGTTGCGTACAGGCCGCCAAACCCAATCCGACCCAAGCGACGCCGGTACATAAAATACCCGGTTTGGCCGACAAGCCGATTATCAAGGTGCCCGGTTGCCCGCCGATTGCCGAAGTGATGACTGCCGTGGTGGCTTATCTCCTGACTTTCGAAAAACTGCCGACCCTGGATCGCCAAGGGCGTCCGCAGATGTTTTACAGCCAGCGCATCCACGACAAATGTTACCGGCGTCCGCATTTCGATGCCGGGCAATTCGTCGAACATTGGGACGACGCCGCCGCTCGGCAAGGACATTGTCTGTACAAAATGGGCTGCAAAGGCCCGACTACTTACAACGCCTGTTCGACGGTGCGCTGGAACGAGGGCACTTCATTTCCGATTCAATCCGGTCACGGCTGTATCGGCTGTTCAGAGGACGGTTTCTGGGATAAAGGCGGTTTTTACCAGCGTCTGACCGATATTAACGATTTCGGTATCGAAGCCAACGCCGATGCGGTCGGCGGTACTGCGGCAGCTGTAGTCGGCGTCGGTATTGCCGCGCATGCCGGATTGACCGCGCTAAAGCGTTCTAAAAAAGCTGACGCCAAACAACCAGGAGCAGAACAATAATGACCGTCACCAACACCCCCAACGGCTTTAATCTGAATGACGCCGGCCGCCGCGTCATCGTCGACCCGGTCACCCGTATCGAAGGGCACATGCGCTGCGAAGTCAATATCGACGAAGACAATATTATCCGCAATGCGATTTCCAGCGGCACTATGTGGCGCGGCCTGGAAGTGATTTTAAAAGGCCGCGACCCGCGCGATGCCTGGGCTTTCGTACAGCGTATCTGCGGCGTTTGCACCGGCACCCATGCCTTGACGTCGGTGCGCGCGGTCGAGGATGCGTTAAAAATTAAGATTCCTGAAAATGCCAATTCCATCCGCAACCTGATGCAGCTAAGCTTGCAGGTGCAGGATCACTTGGTGCATTTTTATCATTTGCATGCGCTGGACTGGGTTAACCCGGTCAATGCGCTGAAAGCCGACCCCGTTGCGACCTCGGCGTTGCAGCAATCGATTTCGCCGCATAATCCCAAGTCGTCGCCCGGTTATTTCCGCGACACCCAAAACCGCTTAAAGAAGTTTGTTGAATCCGGGCAATTAGGCCCGTTCAAAAACGGCTATTGGACCAATCCGGCTTATTTGTTGCCGCCGGAAGCCGATTTAATGGCGGTGACGCATTACCTGGAAGCCTTGGATTTTCAAAAAGACATTATGAAAATCCGCACGGTGTTCGGCGGCAAAGACCCGCACCCCAACTGGCTGGTTGGCGGCGTGCCGTGCGCGATCAATATCGATGGCGTCGGCGCCAACGCTGCGATCAACATGGAGCGGCTGAATCTGGTGTCGTCGATTATCGACCGCACCATTGATTTTATCGATCAGGTTTACATCCCGGATTTACTGGCTATCGCCGGATTCTACAAAGGCTGGACTTACGGGGGCGGCATTTCCGGGCAAAGCCTGTTGTCTTACGGCGACATTCCCGATAACGCCAACGACTATTCGGCGTCGAATTTGCTGATGCCGCGCGGCGCGATTATCAACGGCGATTTGACCAAAGTTCATGAAGTCGATTTGACCGATCCCGAGCAAATCAAGGAATTCATCCCGCACTCCTGGTACAAATACCCGGATGACTTGATGGGCCTGCATCCCTGGGACGGCATTACCGAACCCAACTACAAGCTCGGGCCGAAAACCAAGGGCGACCGCACCCATATCAAGGAACTGGACGAAGCGGCCAAATATTCCTGGATCAAGGCTCCGCGCTGGCGCGGCCATGCAATGGAAGTCGGCCCGTTGGCGCGCTATGTGATCGGTTACGCGCAAGGCAACAAGGAAATTACCGAGCAAATCACAATGGTACTTAAGACGCTGGATGTGCCGGTTACCGCGTTGTTCTCGACTTTGGGCCGGACGGCAGCCAGAGGTTTGGAAGCACAATGGGCGGCGGGCAAAATGCGTTACTTTATGGACAAGATGGTCGCCAATATCAAATCCGGCGATTTAGCGACCGCGAACGTCGCCAAGTGGGATCCTGAAACCTGGCCGAGCAGCGTCAAAGGCGTCGGTTTTACCGAAGCGCCGCGCGGCGCGTTGGGGCATTGGCTGAAAATCGAAAATACCAAAATCGCCAATTACCAATGCGTAGTGCCGACCACCTGGAACGGTTCGCCGCGCGACGAGAAAGGCAATATCGGCGCGTTCGAGGCGGCGTTGATGAATACCAAGGTGGAACGTCCCGAGGAACCGGTGGAAATCCTGCGCACCTTGCACAGTTTCGATCCTTGTCTGGCGTGTTCTACGCATATCATCAGCCCGGACGGTACTGAATTAACGAAGGTGAAGGTACGTTAGGTCTTACTCCCTCTCCTTCCGGGAGAGGGTTGGGGTGAGGGGATTTAATACATAAGTGTGTTGTGCTCGTTCCTTAGCAAATTCATAGCTTGGGGTGTATAAATAAACACTTTACGTTTTCTATTAACCCCTTGCTATTATTTTAACCTAATGTATAAATCATTATTTTCCGATTCTCATAAAATCAATTCCAATTCAGTCCCATTCTAGGAGATAACCATGATTAAACATTTTTCATCTGTTGTTTTATTGCTGGCATTAGCTTTATTCACCAGCACTGCATCAGCACACACAGGTACACACGACATTGACGGCTTTATCAGCGGCTTAAACCATCCCTTTTTAGGTTTAGACCATTTATTGGTCATGCTCGGTGTCGGCTTATGGGCAAGCCGTTTAACCCGACTCAATGCCAGCCTCACCATCGCCGCGTTTTTAAGTTTCATGGTCATCGGCGCAGGATTGGCTTTATGGGGTTTGCACATTCCAGGCGTAGAGCTGGGCATACTGGCTTCGGTGCTGGTCGTAGGCTTATTGCTCAGTGTGTCGCGCCGTTTACCAACTTTATTAACGATTGGAGTATTAGCCGGTTTCGCAGTGTTGCATGGTTTTTCGCACGGTTTGGAAATGCCTTTAGCCGCAGCACCGATAGATTACGCTTTAGGTTTTCTGCTTGCCACTGCTGTATTGCATGGTATTGGATTGGGTTTAGGCTCAATGCTGAACAAACACCAATTCGGCTTGCGTGTTTCGGGCTACATCACCAGCGGTCTGGGCTTGTATTTATTATTCAACGCTTAACGGAGTAATCACGCATGAACAGTAACGCCGTTCAACCCCCTGCCGTTTACGTTTACGAAAAGCCGGTACGGCTCTGGCATAGCCTGAACGCCTTAGTCATCGTCGCCTTGACCGTGACCGGCTATTTAATCGCTACGCCGCTCGCATCGGTGGGCGGGGAAGCGTCCGCTCATTTCGTGATGGGCTATGTGAGATTCCTGCATTTCGCGGCAGGCTACCTGTTGGCGATAGGTCTGATTTTCCGGGCCTATTGGGCTTATGCAGGTAACGAACATGCCCGGCAAATTTTTATGCCGCCGTTATTGTCGCGGGATTTCTGGCTAGGCGTCGGTCATGAAATACTGTGGTATGCCTTTTTGGTTAAGGAGCCGAAAAAATATACCGGTCATAATCCGTTGGCGGTACTGTTCATGCATTTCGTCTTCGTTTGGGGCACGCTGTTCATGATCATTACCGGTTTTGCACTGTATGGCGAAGGCACCGGGCAAGGCAGTTGGCAACACACGCTATTCAGCAGTTGGGTGCTGCCGATTTTCGGCGGTAGCCAGAATCTGCACAGCTGGCATCACCTGATTATGTGGTTGATCGTTTGTTTTGTGCTGATTCATATTTATGTCGCCGTACGCGAAGACCGGCTATCCCGGCAAAGTATTTTATTGTCGATAGTGACCGGTTGGCGCACCTTTAAAGACGATAAACCGGTAGACGACGTTCATTGACCATGAACATTTTATTGCTGGGCATAGGCAACGTGCTTTGGGCTGACGAAGGCTTCGGCGTCCGCGTGATCGAGCGGCTGCAAAGAGGCTACCGCTTTTCCGATCACGTCACGGTCATGGACGGCGGCACCCAAGGTGTTTATTTGGTCGAGCATGTCCAGGCGGCGGATGTGTTGATCGTATTCGATGCGGTGGATTACGGCCTGCCGCCCGGCACCTTAAAACGGATCGAAAACGAGGACGTGCCGAATTTTCTGGGCGCAAAGAAAATGAGCCTGCATCAAACCGGATTCCAGGAAGTGTTGGCGATGGCGCAGATGCTGGGCCGCTATCCTAAGCATCTGCTGTTGATCGGCGTACAGCCCGAGGAGCTGGATGACTACGGCGGCAGCCTGCGGCCGCAAGTCAACGCGCAAATTCAACCGGCTATCGATATGGCGCTGGGTTTTCTGCAAGCGTTCGGCATTACGGCGGAACCTAGCGATAGCGATGCCGATTTGGCCGATCCGGTGTTGAACATGCAACGCTACGAACAGGAACGTCCCACGGCCGCTGAAGCGTGCCGCATCGGCGATGACCGGGTCTTGCAGGCCGAAGGCTTTGTGTTGCGCCCGCCCCGGCCCTCCGAGCGCACTGTGCCAGTCGATGTCGATTACCGGGGCCAATACTGATGTGTATTGGTCTCCCGATGCAAGTTGTCGAGCCGCATGACGAATCGGCGCGTTGTCTTTATCGCGGACAGGAAAGCTGGGTCGATATGATGCTGGTCGGCCCGCAACCGGTCGGCACTTGGCTGCTGGTTTTTCTCGACACCGCCAGAGAAGTGCTCAGCGAATCCAAAGCCAGGCAAATTACTGATGCGCTGGAAGCCATGCGGCTGGCGATGCAGGGCGACAATCAAATAGATCATCTATTTGCCGATCTGGTCGGCAGGGAACCGACATTACCGGATTTTTTAATATCATGACTTCACCGCTACTCGAACAATTACAAACCCGATACGGCTATCCGTTGTTGGATGCTGACAGTTACGATCCTTACGTTTACGGTAAGGAAACCGTCGTGCTGTTTTTCTGTAACGATCCCGTCCAGTTTCCCGAAAGTCACGATGTCGCAGTGATCTTGCCGGAATTGGTCAACGTATTCAGCGGCAGGCTGCAAGCGGCGGTTATCGCCAAGTCCATCGAACGCGAATTGCAGGCGCGGTTTCGCTTTACCGGCTGGCCGTCGCTGGTATTTTTGCGTAACGGCGGGTATTTGGGCGTCATCACCGGCATCCGCGACTGGCATCAGTTTATGCAGGAAACAGCAGCGATTTTGGCTTCAGCACCCGGCCAACCGCCGGGCTTTGATTTGAATAAGGTATGCGGCGGTGGGCATTGATCGATGGGTGTGCTGCGCGCACCTTTTACAAGGTTTGAATATTCTAAGCATTCCTGGCGCGCACGGCGCGTCCTACTAAAAATACCCCATACCATTATGAGCTCTATCTCACTCCCCATTTTCGGACAAGGCAGCCAACCGGCGGAAGTAGACGGCGTCGCGTTGGAATACCTGCCCATGCCGCAGGAAATGACGACATACAGCATGCCGCAGGTTTCGGCGGATTTAAACGCACTGGATTTGGCTCAAGCTAAAAGCATCCTGCTGAAATTGCAGCAAGATCTGGCCGCGTTTCCGTCGATTTCAGCAGCTATCGAATTGACGCAATTGGACGCAGGCAACCGGCGGTTTATCGACGAACTGCTAGGCGAGGGCGAAGTCAGCGTGATTTGTTCCGGTGAACAGGATACGCGCATCCAGGAATCGGTGCTGGCCGGGGTATGGCGCTTGCAAAGACTCAATGCCCGGCGGCAGATCGCCGATGATGCGCTGGAAGTCGGCATTATCCCGCAACAACTTGCGCAATCGGCCGCTAACGGTACGGCAGCACAAATAGACACATCTTGGACGGAACTGCCGCCGGGCGTGATGAATGCGCCACCGTTATTGACGGAACTCAACGCCAAAATCGCCGATTACCGGCCGGGCGGCGAGGCGCATACCATTAATTTAAGCCTGTTGCCACAAACCGAGCAGGATCTGGAGTTTTTGGCGCAACGTCTGGGCGGCGGTACGGTGACGATACTGTCCCGTGGCTACGGTAACTGTCGGATCACCGCTACCGGTACAAGATTTGTCTGGTGGGTGCAGTATTTCAATTCCGATGACACCTTAATCCTCAATACGTTAGAAGTCAGCGACGTGCCCAGCGTAGCCTGCGCCTCGCCGGAAGACATTGCCGATAGCTGCGAGCGTTTGCAGGAGATACTTAAGGTGTATTTATGAATATCCCCTTTTTTGCCGGGGCCTTCGGCGGCGATGCCTCGAAATTGACCGCTCAGACCCGGTTGGAGTGCAAAATATGCTGGTATGTGTACGACCCGGCCATCGGTGATACCGTCTGGCAAATGCCGCCTGGCACGGCTTTTGCGCAATTGCCCGATCATTGGAGTTGTCCTGTATGCGATAGCAAAAAACAGGATTTTTTGGTGTTGGATGTATAAGTACCCTAGCCGTGCCAAGCAATGATGTGGCTGGACAGCAAGCAGATCCGGCATGCGCTGGAAACAACATTCAATGAAATACTGGATAAACGCATGCGCGGATTACCGCTAATCAACGCCACGCTTTCGGTGCAGGCCATCGGTTTTAACCGCTATAACGAAGACTGGCTGGGCATATTGATTACTCCTTGGTTTATGAACCTGCTGTTGTTGCCGGGATCGGACAGCCCTTGGCGTGAGCTTGTGCCCGGCACAAAAATAGTAAAACACTACCCATACGGAGCCTTTGAATTTACGCTGGGTAACGAAGCGCAATTGGGCGCCTATGCACTTTGTTCACTATTTTCGCCGATGTTTCAATTTGAGAATCAGGCTGCCGCCCTTGCCGCTGCGCAAGCTGCATTGCAAGGCTTGTTGGCGGAAGCCCCCCCGCGCAGCATTAGCCGCCGGGACTTGCTGCGCGGCACTATTGGCAACGGAAAGCGTTAGTGACGTTGGCAGGCTCTATCCGCATTGAGCTATATCACCGCTCCGGCAAGGCTAGCGGCGCGCAAATCGCATCCACCCGGCCGCAAGCGATAGCACAACTATTGATCGGCAAGACGCCGGAGCAGGTGCTCGACACCGTGCCGCTGCTGTTTACACTGTGCGGCAATGCCCAAGCCAGTGCAGCCCTACAGGCCTGCCGCGTTGCACTGGGCGTCGAGGAGGCCGAAGCTAACCAGAATTTGGCCCGTGACATGTTGGTGCAACTGGAAACCTTGCGCGAGCACGCGTGGCGTATTTTGCTGGACTGGCCTGTTTTTGTCGGTCTGGTTCCTGACAAAAAACCGCTTGCGGCGCTGCTTAAATTCGATGTGCTGTTCAAGAAGCATTTATTTTGTCACGGCGAGGCGTTCAAGCTCGACAGCCGCCTCGACATTAATGCCGCGCAGCTAACGCGGCTGATCGGTGAGTTGGAAGCGTTAATCGACACCTCAATTTTTAACGGCCAGCTTGCCGATTTTCAGGCGTTAACCGGCGAAGTGCAATTGCGCGATTGGCTGCGGCATAACGGCGCGTTACCTGCCAAGCTGCTGAACTATTTATATAGCCACGACTGGATGTCCAGCGGGAAAAACGATATTGCCTACCTGCCTAAGTTAATGGCCGACGCCTTAAACCAGTCGCTGCAACAGCAAGATTTAACGATATTCAGTCAAACACCGCGCTGGCAAGGCCGTTGCTTTGAAACGACACCGCTAAATCGTCAACTATCGCAGCCGTTAGTCGCCGATCTGCATAACCGTTACGGAAACGGCCTGCTCATCCGCATACTGAGCCGTTTGTTTGAAGTCGCCTTGTTACCACTGGAATTAAAGCAGCTTTTCATATTGATAAAAAATGACGCCGCTATGCCGATACAAAGCGCCGTCGGCAACGGTATCGGCCTGGCTCAAGTGCAGGCGGCACGCGGCCTGCTGATTCATCGCCTGGAGTTACGGCAAGGGCGTGTGTACGACTACCGCATCGTCGCACCCACCGAATGGAATTTTCACCCCGAAGGCGTTGTCGCATCAGGCTTAAAACAATTGAGAGCCGGAAGTCCAAACGAGCTGCAACGGCAAGCGGAATTGTTTATCAACGCGGTAGACCCTTGCGTACAATACGCGTTACACTTGACTGACAGTCGAAACGAGATAGCAAACCATGCATGACAAATATATCAGGAACAGATTTACACTGGCCCGAAGGGTGCATGGCAGGGATAGCCTGCATGACAAATACGCCGGGAGCGGATTTGCATTTACCCGTAGGGTGCATGGCAGGGATAGCCATGCATGACAAATACGCCGGGAGCGGATTTGCATTTACCCGTAGGGTGCATGGCAGGGATAGCTATGCATGAAATGTCCCTCTGCGAAAGCATTTTGCAGGTATTGGAACAGCAGGCAACAGCCCAGCAATATAGCAAAGTCAAAACAGTCTGGTTGGAAATAGGCGCGTTGGCCGGTGTCGAGATAGAAGCGCTACGTTTCAGTTTTGATGTGGTTGTACAAGGTTCGCTGGCCGACCATGCCCGTCTTGAAGTTATCGAAGTACCCGGCCAAGCCTGGTGCATGCCGTGCGGCCGCAATGTGGTCGTGCAGCAGTTATATGATTTATGCCCTTATTGCGGCAGCCACCAATTACAAGTCAACGGCGGAGATCAAATGCGTATCAAAGAACTGGAGGTAGAATAATGTGTGGCGTATGCGGCTGCGGCGAGGGCCATTCCCACTCGCATGATCACGATCACGAACATCCCCATGATCATCACGACCACGACCACGGCGCAGAACATACTCATGCGCCGGGTCTAAGCCCAAAACGGATGGTGCAGATCGAACAGGATATACTGGCCAAGAACAACCGTTATGCTGCCGAAAACCGCCGTTATTTCGGCGAACGCGGCATACTGGCGTTAAATCTGGTGTCCAGCCCCGGTTCCGGCAAGACCACGCTGCTTACCGAAACCATCTCCCGGCTGAAAGACGAGCTCGATATTGCCGTCATCGAAGGCGATCAGCAAACCGCACGCGACGCCGAGCGCATCCGCGCCACCGGTGTACCGGCGCTGCAAATCAACACCGGCAAAGGCTGTCATCTCGATGCGCACCGGGTCGGTCATGCGCTGGAAACCCTGCAACCGAAAGACCGCAGTCTGTTGTTCATCGAAAACGTCGGCAATCTGGTTTGCCCTTCGGCGTTCGATTTGGGCGAAGCGCATAAAGTGGTGATTTTGTCGGTCACCGAAGGCGAGGATAAACCGATCAAATACCCCGATATGTTTCACGCTGCCGACTTGATGATTTTGAACAAAACCGACCTGCTGCCGTACCTGGATTTCGACAGCGAGCAATGTATACAGTATGCGAAACAGGTCAATCCGCGCATCAAGATCCTGCCGTTGTCGGCCAAAACAGGCGAAGGAATGGACAGTTGGCTGCGCTGGCTGAAAGCCGAGTTGGAGTTGCAGCGTATCGATTATGCGTAGCAACATGCTGAAAAACGGTGCGCACAGCGCACCCTACAACCAAAAGGTAAGCCAATGACGATTACAGAAATAAAATCCCTACCTGTTTCCGAACGGATTATGCTGATGGAAGAAATTTGGGATAGTCTTTATCATGAACATGAGCAGATAGAATCCCCGATGTGGCATCAGGACATACTTAACGACAGATTGGAGCAGCTCAATTCAAAACAAGCCACCTTGATTTCCTTGCAAGAATTAAAAAACACTAACAGATGACAGTGAAAGAGCTGGTTGTCTTAGAACAAGTGGCTTTTGATCTGCGGCAAGGAAAGCTATTTTATGACGACAATCAGGAAGGGATCGGCGATTATTTTTTTGACAGAATCATTGCCGACATTGAATCGCTTAGATTGTATGCAGGCATTCACAGCAGACAATTCGGACTTTACCTGATGCTGGCTAAAAGATTCCCTTTTGCGATTTATTACGATGTTTCTGAAGCCGCCATTATTGTTATTGCCGTACTTGATTTAAGACGTAATCCAACGTGGCTACGCAAACAATTAAATAGAACCAACAAACCAAAATCAAAACCGAAACTATGTGCCTAGCCCTCCCCGCCCAAATCGTCGCTATTGATCCCGCCACCAATAGGGCGACCGCATCGGTAGGCAACGTCAAAGTCGACGTGTCGCTGGCCCTGGTCGATGATGTGGTGCTGGGCGATTATGTCCTGGTGCATGTCGGTTATGCGCTGAACAAAATCGACGAAGCCGAAGCCTTAAAAACCCTGGCCTTGTTTGCCGAAGCCGGATTAATGTCAGGCGCATGAAATACATCACCGAGTTCAGGCGGCAAGACCTCGCTAGACAACTATCCAGGGCGATAGCGCAAACCGTCGATCCCGGCCGCCACTACCGGTTGATGGAATTTTGCGGCGGTCATACTCACGCCATATTCCGCTACGGCGTCCAGGATTTAATGCCGGACAATGTCGAATTCATCCACGGCCCCGGTTGCCCAGTCTGCGTATTGCCGACCGGCCGCATCGACAACGCGATACAACTGGCCGAGCGCCGTGACGTAATCCTTTGCACCTATGCCGATTTGATGCGGGTTCCGGCCACCGGCCGCAACAGCTTGTTGAAAGCTAAGGCGGACGGCGGCGATATTCGGATGGTTTATTCCACGCAAGACGCATTGAAAATCGCCAGGGACAACCCCGAAAAACAGGTGGTGTTTTTCGCGATCGGTTTTGAAACCACCACGCCGCCGACCGCCGTCGCCATTAAGCAAGCGCAGGCTGAACAGCTGGTTAATTTTTCGGTGTTCTGCAACCATGTGCTGACGCCGGCCGCAATGCAGGCGATACTGGATGCGCCGCAACCGGTCGCCATTGATGCTTTTCTAGGGCCTTCCCACGTCAGCACGGTGATCGGCAGCCGACCTTATGAACTATTTGCCGAGCATTACGCCAAGCCGATAGTCATCGCAGGCTTCGAGCCGCTGGATGTGATGCAGTCGGCCTTGATGCTGATACGCCAACTCAACGAAGGCCGTCACGAAGTCGAAAACGAATACAGCCGCGCCGTCACCCGGCAAGGCAATTTGAAAGCGCAAGCGCTGGTGCAGGACGTATTCGAGTTGCGGCCGCAATTCGAATGGCGCGGTTTGGGCTTGATTCCCGACAGCGCGTTAAAACTCAAAACCGGTTATGCCGATTTCGATGCCGAACAACGCTTTGACATGTCCGCCATCCAGGCCTCCGATGTCAAAGGCTGCGAATGTCCGGCCATTCTGCGCGGCGCGAAAAAACCCAAAGATTGCAAGTTGTTGGGTACGGTGTGTACGCCGGAAAACCCGATGGGATCTTGCATGGTGTCGTCGGAGGGCGCTTGTGCGGCGTATTGGTCGTATGGGCGGGTGCGTTGAGTCGCTATCGCGACGATTTTTTTAGATCGGTTTTCTCCTCACTTTCGACGGGGGCAGTAGAAAACATCCTCAAAAAGCATAGCGAAATTCAGATTAATCGGCACTCAGTAGTTCCGAATTCGCTATACTCGACCCGTGCTAATCCGGGCTACACGCTTGCCATCTTTCTCCGTTCGTCCTGAGCTTGTCGAAGGATGAATGGAGAAAGATGGCAAGTACCCCTGCCAAATTAGGGATCAAAAAGGCTAAAAATGTTTTGGGTTTATATTCTTCGCTGTGCGGATGGCAGCTATTACACAGGACACACCGATAACCTTGAAATGCGCATCGGTCAACATCAGGCAGGAGAATGCCCAGGCTATACAGTAACGCGCCGCCCATTGGAGCTTGTTTGGTCGCAAGATTGCCCAACTCGGGAAGAAGCCTTGTCAGCCGAGCGGCAGATCAAGGGCTGGAGCCGCAAAAAGAAAGAAGCCCTGATACGCGGCGACTGGGCAGAAGTATCCCGCTTGGCCCAAAGTAAATCCGCTCATCTCATTCGACAAGCTCATGACAGGCTTTGACAAGCTCAGGACGAACGGATTTACTTTTACACTTTCCCAAGAAAAATCGACGGGATGCTGATTGAAGATTTTGGATTTGTGTGTTTACTCTATTTCTCAAGTGTTCAATGGAGGTATCGAAGAAAAGGAAAAAAACCAGTTTGATTTCAAATATAAGGTGCAATACTGATTACGCTTTACCGCGTTACAAAATACCCAACATATGGAATATTGAAATGAGCAATATTAAAGATAGAATTAATCAGGAATGGGTGACATTAAATGCCATCAGAGGCATGGTTAAAATTGCTTCAAAAGGCAGTATATCGAAGTCAACGTATGATAATTCACTAGATCTTGGCGGCGTACTTTATCCAGAGTTGCTAGGCCCTGAAACGAGTCTTCTTAAAAGGGAAAGAGAAAGTGATACAACGAAATTATATCGTAAAAAGGCAAAGCTTTTTTCTTTACAGAAAGGAAAGGAAGTTACTGCTTTAGAGTATAGTGGACCCCAAAAAACAGACAGTAGTATAAGATGGTGTCTATCATAAAAAGGTAGGCTTAAATGAGTGAAAAAAAG
>Ga0182019_10001200_pt1 | contig 13125 bp, 6 predicted proteins | sample 812E2MmetaG_FD_120483 | JGI IMG/M metagenome (GOLD analysis project Ga0182019, IMG submission 120483) | Permafrost microbial communities from Stordalen Mire, Sweden - 812E2M metaG | ecosystem: Environmental > Terrestrial > Soil > Wetlands > Permafrost | place: Sweden: Stordalen | collected...
CATTCGGAGATCAGAATTTTTTCATCCCAAGCTTTTGCAGGAAGTGTCAGGCAGGGAGACTGATCAGGAGTTATTCCTGCGTCCTGATTAATTGCCAAGATTTCATCCAGAATTTCAGACGCAACAGGAAATCGCTTGCCACACCATGGACAAGTAGTATTTACCTGATCTTCCCATCTTGCTTTATTTTCAAACCGTTCATATAACCAGATTCTGGATGGAGTTACGTAAGGAATATCAATTGACAGATTGCTCAAAGTCAATGGAATGACTTCCCCCGAACCAAGACCACAGACCAAACGATTATTTGATGCAATGGAAATTGAACATACACTGCTCATTGCTTGAAAGATAGCAAGGCACGTGCCACTTTCCATATCCCATATACGCAGGGAATAATCTGCGCTTGCCGAAATAGCCATCCTTCCATCCGGGGTAATACCGACATCGATAATCGCATCCGTATGTCCTACAATTGTCCTTTGGCATATACCACTCTCAAGATTCCATACACGCAAAGTCTGATCCTGACTTCCGGAAACTGCTATTTTCCCGTTGGGACCTATACTTACTGCATTCACAGAACTTGTGTGGCCTGTAAGAGTCATCAAGCATTCTCCGCTGTCGAGATTCCACAGTCTTAAATTATGGTTACTTCCAATACTGCCCGTTACTGCTCTTCTTCCATCCGGGGTTAAATTTATTCTCCAGAGTGAACCAGTGTTATCTTCGATAGCGCTTAAGCATTCTCGGCTTTCCAGATCCCATAATCGTATAGCTATTCCATCGCTCGAAACAACTTTTCTCCCATCCGGGGCAATACTTACACTGAAAACAGGTCCTGCATTTTTAATGATCCCCAGACATTCTTCAGAGCCAAGATCCCATATCCGTATTGTGCCATCAAAACTACCCGAAATGAACCTTCTTCCATCTGAAGTTACACTAACGCTTGAGACCGAATCATTATGCCCCACAAGAGTTTGTAAACATTCTCTCTGGTCAAGATCCCACACACGCAAAGTGTTATCAACGCTTGCTGATATTGCCCATCTTCCCCCAGGTACCACCGCAATCATATTAACCAAACCCTTGTGACCCAAAGAAATACTTTTACCTTCTGCTCTCTTAAGGTCCCAAATTCGTATTGTACGATCAATACTGCCCGACACTGCCCATCTTGCATCTGGAGTCATGCTAACACAAGAAACTAATTCTGTGTGGCCGTCAAGTATATTTAAACATTGTCCATTTTCCAGGTCCCAGAGTAGCAAAATATTATCAGAGTTTGCCGAAATAGCACGTTTCCCGTCGGGAGTTAGGCATACACCCTTTACAGAACCCTTTTGATTTTTTAAGGTAAGAAGGCATTCTCCACTTTCAGGATTCCACAATTTCAAAGAATTATCAGCACAACCTGAAATGACTCTTTTTCCATCTGGAGTTATGCTAATATGGTTTTGTGTGCCAATCAACTGCAACTGGTTGAAGATATCGTCTTGTGCCGGGGAAGATAAATCATCACTTAATTGAGGTTGACCTTCTGGTGGTATGTATAAGAACTTAGATTGAGGAATTGATTGGGTATTTCTAACTAACTCAATTTGATTTCCAAAAGTATTCAGGCACATCCCCTTCTCAAGATTCCATAGCTGCATAGTCATGTCAATACTTCCTGCGACAGCCCTTGTACCATTTGGAGTAATACATACACTACAAACTGATCCTCTATGTCCGGCAAGAATCTTTAAGCATTGCCAACTCTTAAGATCCCATAACCGTAAGGTTCCATCTGCGCTTCCTGATATGGCTTTGCTTCCATCAGGAGTTAAACATATACTGGTAACTGATCCGTTGTGCCCCTCAAGAATTTTGAGGCATTGCCTGTTCTCAAGATCCCATAGTCGTATAGTATTATCTGCGCTTCCCGATATAGCTCTTTTTCCATCAGGGGTTATACAAACACAATTTATCCATCCAGCATCTCTAAATATTTGCAGGCATTCTCCACTCTCAATATCCCATAATCGTAAAGTATTATCGATACTCCCGGATATGGCCCTTTTCCCGTCTGCGGTTATGCTTACACTCTGAACTGAATTCAAATGACCTTCAAGAGTCATTAAAGGAGAAATATGAAGATCATTAACAGTGTGCCGTGAACTTCTGTCCATCAAAAGAAAAACATCATTAGTTGATTTGATAATTTCTTCTGCGGCGGTCTTAATAAATCCGGAACCAGAATAATTATATGCCTGCTGTATTGTAAACCCAGGATAACAAGAATACTTTAACAAACTATGACATTGCTGACTCACAAACAGAGAAAAATCGTTAAGTCTCCCCGATAGGGAGGGACTTTCAAACATCCTGAATGTATCTTCATTATTTGGTTTTTCAATTATTGATTCAACGGACGAGATGATGTCGAGTGTAAGAATTTCCCTTTTTGAATATGCTATTAGATTGTCGACATACTTTTTTACACGATCTTCTTGATTCATCTCTTTCTGTCTATCAATTTGTGTTTCCGGAATATGATCAAGACCGAATTTGTAGTCTGCTATCAGTTTATAAGTCATTCCAGCTCTGCACTTGGCCTCGATAAAGCTAAGATCAGTCAAAGTATTTTCAAGTGCATCCCATTTTTCTCCAAGAGTCTGTTGATATGGTTGTTCCACAATCTTTCTGACATTCGGCTTTTTCTTAGCCTCATCGTGATATAGAGGTTTGATCGAAAAATAGCAATCAAGGATGCTATGATACTTATTTGTAATCATTGTCATTGAGTAGTGTTATAAAATTTATTCCATCTGTTAATGTCTCTATTATAAAAATAAAAAGTTCTATTTACATATATTAAGTGTTCATCCCGTATTCTTCTAAATCTAATGAATATCAGAACTTTTTTCTTCGTGATTGCATGGCCAACGCCCAATAGTTTTTTTGGCTTTTGACAGATATAATCGAGTAATCAGGTAATATTAATCCGGTCAAAGAAAATCCGTAACAACATCCTGTATCTATCAGGAATACTTTGTCCTTAAAAATAATTGGTTCACCTTTCCCGGAATAGTCCTTATGTCCGGCAATGACAGGTTTATCTCCATCGTAAAGTTCATACCATTCGTGGTCGTAATTACGTTTCATGTGATGTTCACCAGACATGGAACCGATAAGAACGGATTCACATTGTTTTTCTAACGGGATACCGGGTTCAAGAGAAGCATGAACCAGGATCGCTTCGGGAAATTCCATAAATAAGGGAAATCCTGTCATTAATGCCACAGCATCAGAATATGTTTGTTCAGTAAACTGCAAGCGAGTCATGATTTGGGATCTTGATGGGTTGACTTCACCGTGAAATGAGCCAATATGCTTCCGTTCGTGGTTGCCCATTAGTGACAATGCATTGGGATGAGTTCTAAAGAAATCGAGAACAGCGGGTGAATCCGGCCCCCGGTCCACAATGTCGCCCAGCGCAACTATCCTGTCATCCTCTGCAAGTCCCGACATGGATAAAAGCTCCATCAGTTCGGTATAGCAACTATGTATATCGCCTATCACCAGTGTTTTCATGGCGGTTTTATTGTATCCTGGGGATCTTCTGTAACAGGCTCAATCCACACTCCTAACATTGTTTCGATCATCCGGAGCGCTTTTGAAGCCGCGATCCGGACATATTTCTTTTCATCTTTCTTAAAATAGAGAAGGAGTTCGATTGCATTTTTCTGACATTCATCACTCGTCATACTATTGAGTACCAGTGCTTCTATGGTCGTAATACGAACAAATCTGTCAGGATCCTGCATTGCTTTGATCAGATAATTAATTACTGTAATGTCATTACCCCCAATAGTTCCCAGTACCTCTGCTGAAGCTTTGCGTGCATGGACGTTTCCATGCAATAGCATCCAGAGGATAGAAGTGGATGCATACATGTCATTTAAGCTAATCAGAGAATCGATGGCGGCCGAACGCACGATTTTATGAGAATCTTCAAGGGCTCTTACGAGTGGTTCACAAATATCATCGTCGTCAGGCTGACTATATAGATCAGCAACCGACATCGGATCAGTGGAGATTCTGGCCCTAAATGATTTGCTCAGTCGTTTTTTCCTTCTTTCCATATTCAGTTTCTTTCTACAAATGAAGATTAGTTTTTGCTGCAATTATCAATAATGAACGGATTGTATTGCAGGGGTTTCTGACAATGAGGACATTCGGAGATCAGTAGAGGGTCAGCCCAAGCCGCTGATTGAAGATCCGGGCATGGATTTTTCATGGAGGGGACTTGTGAAGCAAACATGGTAATTTTATCAAAAGTGTTTTTGTCAGGAATGATCGAATTGCAGCACCATGGGCATCTGGCAGTAAGGTTGGTATCCCACGAGTGCAGATCAAAGAGCCAGAGTCGTGTTGAGGTGATTACCGGTTTGTCGAAGAGAAGGTTCTTCAATTCCAAAAACAACATTTCACCTGTTTGAGTTCCAGCCAGCACCAGATCGGGATATACCATGACCTCCCTGATTGGAGAGGCCGAAACAAACAACCCCAGACATTTCCCGTTTTCCAGATTCCACACCCTTAGTGTATTGTCCCAACTTTTGGACACCGCTTGCTTCCCATCAGGTGTCACATCCACTATATAGACCCTTTCGTTATGCCCTTCCAGCGTGCTGACACATTTCCCACTCTCAAGATCCCACACACACAACTTATCCCAGCTCTTGGATACTGCTCGTTTCCCATCGGGTGTCACACTAACACTACTTACACCATGCATATGTCCTTCAAGAGTGCTTATACATACGCCTTGTTCAATGTCCCAAACCCATATAGCCATACTATTAAATCCGTATAACAAAGCCAGCCTTCCGTCAGGCGTAATACGTACTTCTTTGACTAAAGAGCTATGTCCTTTAATTATTCTCAGACATTCCCCACTCTCAAGATCCCATATTCGCAGTGTCTTATCCTCACTCCACGACACAGCCCTTCTTCCGTCAGGTGCTATGTTTACGCTAGTAACCGAATTGGTGTGACCTTCGAGTGTATGCAGACAATTCCCGTTTTCAAGATCCCATATCAGTAAAGTCTTGTCCTGACTCCACGACACCGCCCGTTTCCCGTCAGGGGTCAAACTTGCATGAGCGATACCATAGGTATATCCTTTCAGAGTATTCAGACAACTCCCCCTCTCCAGGTCCCATAAACGCAGAGTAGTGTCTTCACTTTCTGATATTGCCCGCCTGTCATCATGTGTTATGCTCACTTTCCTGATCATGTTGCTGTGCCCTTCAAGGATACTCAGGCAGATTCCGCTCTCAAGATCCCAAATCCTCAGAGTGTTGTCGTCACTTCCTGACACTGCCCGTTTTCCATCAGATAATATATTAATACTGGTAACCGCTTTACTGTGTCCTATTAAAGTTCGCAGACATTTCCCACTTTCCAGATCCCACACACGAATTGTGTTATCTTCACTACCCGACACAAGCCATTTCCCGTCAGGAGTCACACTCATACATTTGACTGCACCTGTATGTTCTTCTAATGCAACCTGGGTGGTCCCACTTTCAACATCCCATACCTGAAGAGTATTGTCTTTACTTCCCGACACTGCCTTACTGCCGTCGGGAGTTATACTCACGCACCTTATCATATCAGAGTGTCCTTCAAGAATGTTCAGGCAAATCCCTTTATCAACGTCCCATATCCCAAGCTTCTCATTCACCGATACCGCCCGTCTTCCATCAGAAGTTATGGTGACGTAATTTACTACTGAGTCATGTCCATCCATTATTCTTATACAGATCCTTTTTTCAAGGTCCCATACGCGTAAGGTATTGTCCAAACTCGCTGACACTGCCCTTTTATTGTCAGCTGACAACCCAAAGTTTTTAATTATGGAGCTATGTCCTTCCAGCGTGAACAGGCAGATTCTTTTTTCAAGGTCCCAGACCCGCAAAGTTTTATCCCAACTTCCTGACACTGCTTGTCTTCCGTCTGGTGTCACGCTCACGCTATCAACCTTGTTTGTGTGTCCCGTAAGGATACTGATACATTTGTTTTTTTCAAGATCCCATACTCTCAATGTCTTGTCTTCACTCCCGGATACCACTTGTCTCCCGTCAGGGGTTATACTCACGCTCCATACAACGTCGTTGTGTCCTTCCAGTACACTCAGACAATTCCCGTTTTCAAGGTCCCATACCCGCAGCGTTTTGTCGTAACTCCCTGAAACCGCCAATCTTCCGTCGGGAGTCATGCTCACGCTCCTGACCATATCTTTGTGCCCTTTTAGTATACGCAAACATTTCCCGTTTTCAAGATCCCATACCCTTATGGTCTTATCGTCGCTTCCTGACACTGCCCGTTTCCCGTCGGGTGTCACACACACACTTTCGACAGAATTATTGTGCCCCTCAAGTGTCATCAGGAGGGCAGATTTTGGATTAGAGTTCGCAGCTGATGTCCAATGACGCAGAAGGAGAGGTGTTGTTGCATTATACAGTAGTTCCTGTGCGGAATCATGCACCAGACCTTTTGGCTCAAAGTTAAAAGCGTGTTGCAGGATGAATTCCGATCGACTTCCATTCTCTATTAGTGGATAACATTGCAAAGTCACAAATCTTGCAAAGGCAGTCAATCGATCCAACCTTTTGGGATGTTTCGAAATCCTTTGAATCTCTGCCTCAATCTCCTCATTCGTCCACCTCTTGCAGGAGGTTATGGGTGAGGGCAATTTAGGTTCTGAAGAGGAAACCGGTTCTCCTTGTTCTGCCTGGTCACGATGTATGCTCCATACCTGCGCGTAGCGTATCATATCAACCGTCCAGCATTGTATAAAGTCTTCGCGTTTGAGTTCCTCATTCATCTTTTCCAGACTCTCTGGTAGGGCCGCTATTGCAATTCTATAGTCTCCAGTAAGCTCAAAGACCATTCCTGTTTTGCATTTTGCCTCAATAAAGTAAAGACTTGTTAACGTCTTTTCGAGTTCATCCCACTTTTCTCCTTTAGTCTGCTGATATGGTTGTTCAACCAGCTTCCGGGTGTCGGGGGTTTTTAGTGACGACTCATCAAAATAGAGGCTTTTTCCAGAAAAATATCCGGCAAGGCAAGTATGATACTTTATAGCATTGATTGACATAGTAAGAAAGTTTTAGTTCACCTTTTCAACCTCAATCAATTCATATCTTTCCCTCAGCACCTCATTAAACTGCCTGTGGAAGAATGTTATTATCGGTACACCATCCGCATCACGTTCTGTAAGGAATGGTTCCAGATCAAGAAAAAGTCTCGACCAGACCACCATTGGAATTTTCATCGCTATGCTGGATTTTTTAAACTCCTCTTTCTGGTTTATCAGTTCCTGGCGATGATCGGGATGAGTTCGTTCAAGAAATTTCTGCCAGTGCTCCTCATCAAATGTTAGGATTTCGAGAATCTCATTCTCAGCCAATCCCATATATCTTCCTGAAAGCATATAACAGATCACATCCTGAACGAAATCTTTAGCATGCTCTTCTTCCAATATGTCGATGAATCCGTTTATTATTCCTTTAACATCTTCCTGTAGTGTAAAATCAGAAGTAAATGAATTCCATTTTTTTGCCTGCTCAAATGCCAGTTTCAGAAATATAGGCAATTTGGTTTTATTGAATTTTGTCAGCACTTCCTTTTTCTGTTCAGGAGTCAGTGTGCGCCTGATTGCACTTAACCATCTTTCGAGAATTTGAGTGGCTTCCTCAACAGGAAGCAGGTCAAGAGCTATGTTAAAATGATTGCCTATCTGAGTTTTCAGTTCGGGGAGTGATGAGACCAGCATCCAGCTATTTGCGGGCAATTCACGTGGCAGCCAGTAAAGCGATTTTGCATTATCGGAATCTGATAGTTGATCAAGAGCATCCAGAAATAACAATATCGGCTTTTGCTGTGTACCTAACGCCAGACACTTATTAAATATTTCAGATAAGCCGTTCAGTTCATACAGATTCTTTTCTCTCCCTTCGCCAGCAAGGGTTTCAAGTGTAGTGCCAAATTCCTTTGCAATTTGTCCGGATATGCTTTGCAGAAGTGATATAATATTTGAAGAGTGTGATGTTGTTCCAATAAACCGGTAGATTATAACCTCATTCTGCCTGCCTGATATCGCCTCCTTTACTGCCTTCGCCATTATACTCGACTTTCCTGAACCTGAATCACCTATCATCACCAGAACTCTTTTTTCAGTACTATTATTAAGATACGAATTCAGGGTTTTCAAAATATCATCCCGTCCGCAGAAATGTTCTGTAAGTTTATCTTTAAATTCGGAATGAAGTTTTACCTCGTGACTTATTTCATCTGGACTGATAATAGTTTTAAGTTGCTCTTTTATAATATTTTCAAGGAAATTATAGATAGTATTTCCAAAACCGTTCGGAGCATCTATCACTGTCTTTCCATCTTCCCATTTAGCTTTATAAGGGATGTAATGATCACATAGTTTTGTCTTCAACTTATCTTTTAATTCGTTGAGTTGTTTTTTACAGTATGGATCAGGTTGTTTACTGTTTGAATCAGACTTCACATCAATAAGATCAATAAAGCCATCAGCCGATTTATCAGATGGTAATCCTTCTGTTTCTCGTATCATCGCAAGCACATGATCTTCCGGTTTTTCTTTTACATCAACCGGGTTAAGAGCTCCTGACATTATTTCCTGGTGCGTGGCTGATGTGAAATATTTAATACTGTGTTCCTCGCTGAAGTGTAGTTGGTTAACTGCCTCACGCAAAGCGGACTGTAACCTTTTTTCAACCTTTTCCCAGATTACATAATCGGTATATTCTTCTCCTCTCGGTTGTAGCACATATTCAGGTGGAATGGCATTGGAATCCAGACAATACCAACTATCCAGCAAATCTGCTTTTTGAATGTCAGTTACTGAACGAATTTTTAGCATTTCTGTTTCCGGAATTTTTGTGGGAATAGGTTGCCAACCATACTTGTCACCCAGCAGGATGAGGAAGTTCGGTTTGGGAGATATTTTCTGGCAGCGCGCTATCTCATTCAGACAGATCTCCAGGGTTTTCTGATTGAGTTGCGATTCTTCATTTACTCCCCAGCGTAAATCAACGGCCTGGAATCTAGCACTGTTTTCTTCACAGAACTTTTCAAGTTTCGGGAATACTTTTTTCTGAAGGATACTGCGTTCCTCCTTCATATCGGTAAAGGTGGAACTCACGAATACTCGAAAGATTTTAGTTTGTTGAGGCATGGGATTGAGGAATAGATAAAACTATAATGATTCTTAGAGGATTAAATTTAATGAAATTTTTTTATCACTTTATAGGCATTGCAACTCTTTTTTCTCATCATAGTTATTTATTTTAAATTTATTACACTTTTGGGATCTGCATCCAACATTATATGAAAAGATAGAATTCATATATTATGCCAATCAATATAACGAGTTATTATATAGGCATTTAAGAAAGTGATAAGTTGAGATGATAGAGTTGATTTAGTAGAGATTATGTTTGAGATAACTTAAACCCCATTAAGTCAACCCTTAAGGTGAAATTATAAAAAAAACTATGGAACAATCATTTTGGTTTCAACTCAACCCTTGATTCTCAACGAAAAACATAATATTTATTTCAGAGATCTACATATACCTCATACCCAATCTTCGCCAGCAGAACAGGTATATTCTTTATCGGATCATAATCATATTTCCTGATTTCCTCACTCAGATCATCCCATTTAACAATACAGGGATTCAGTTTTTTCTTAATATCCTTGGTGGCTCCATACCGCCAGCCTGCCAATAAACGTTCAGCATTCCAGCGAGCATGTTCCAGCTGAGCCAGACGGTCTATATCTTTAAGGATTGCATCCAATGGAAAAACTTTTGGATTATCTGATTTTCTGATGCCCAGACCGACCTGGTTCAGGAGATGTTCATAGAATTCAACCTGCTTCAGATTAGATGATTTTAGTTTCGGATCGAGTTTGTCCCATGACATTACCACTTTCAAATCGTCAATGTTTTGAGTGTCGGGTTTGAGAGATCTTAACCGTTCCTCCCTGTAGAAATTATGCACTTCCTCAGCTAACTGTTGGGTTTCCTGAGGAGAAAAACTTATTTTCCTGTTTTGGTTAACAAGCGCCCATATCGTATCAGGATCGGGTGGAAGAATAAGTAAATTGGATTCTTGATTCCACAAAGGATTTTGAATTATGTTATCTACCGCACCTCCCGATTTGTCTATCAGGGCTATGTTGATTCCTAGACTAAGAGCGAAAGAATATTCAAGTTCCGAAATTGTCTTGCCATTTATTCCGAAAACAAGAATCTTATCAACCGTTATATCACAGAGCAGTATGTCGACCCAATACTTAAAAGCATCCAGAAATGAAAATGTACTTGTCCCTGATGTTATATACTCATCATAACCGGTCCCTCTTTTTACATTTTGCGGAAGATTTGCCGGCATATACCCCAGGAGCTCGTAGTTCAAAGTATCAAGTTGACGAAGTTTAGCGGTCAGTGTGCCTACAATACCAGGCAGGCCGGTGTTGGTGCCCCCACAGATTACACTTCCTTCGAAATCGCGCAATGCATTCTTGATATAATTCTCATATTCCTCCTGTTGTTTCGGCTCCATTGATCCCGATTTTCCAGCTATAACCAATACATTGCCAGAGAAGTAAACTCCGGGAGTACGGAACTTTTCAAGATAGTCTTTTGCTTCAGTGTTACCACAAATTTTCCAGCATATAAGGTGAAGGATACCTGATAGAACGGAAGTTTTCTGTTGTTCCCCTATTTTTTTCAGCATCTCTAAACTATCGGTAAAGGAATTTTCAGAATATGGCACTTTTTTTAAGCGTACTAATTGTAATAATTCTATGAGATTTCGAATACTTTCGTTTTCGTCGCCCAGCAGCCAGTTTGAGATGGCAATTGAAATAAAAGCATCAACAGATTCGATACCGATTTCGATATGTTCCCGGCATTTGGTGATAATTCCACGGAGAGAAAATGCAAACTCATCTATATCGGCTGTGCAGTCTCTCTGCTCACCAAGTTTTTCGACGATGGAATGCAGCATGTAATAAGGATTATCGGGAGAAAACTTTCTGGCTTTGGTAAGTAACCTGGCAATTTCACCGGAAGATGATCCTTTAAGTGTATAAATTTTTGCAAGTAAAAAACTTGCTTTCGAAATATCAAGAAAATAATGGGAATCATCCGCAAAAAATTGCAAAGACTCTTCTATCAATGACATGCCTTTTTGGAAATCGACTCCTTCTGGTAGTTTTTTATTTTTAATGCATATTGCATAACCCAGCTCATATTTTAACCGGCCAATAAAATCTGTTTTCTTTAGCACTTCAATTTTAGAAAAAGGAGGGGTCAGAAGGGATATAATATCGTCCCACTTTCCCTGCAAATTATATATTACTGTCAGCTTCAGGAAGTTTTCGATAGTTTTATCGTTGATATCCGGGTTTATTTCAATAAGAGTTTTAAGAACGAAAACTTCATTCTCGAGTTTAACCACATCAGGGGTAGGACGATAGTTTACCGAATATTGGTCAAGCGTTTCAGAAATTTTGACGAAAGAGTTATCCACTTCTTCCAAAAGTGCAGCTAACCTGGCTGATTCTCTCTGCCATTGTTTTGGTACATTGATACGTGTTTTGTAAATACGGTCGTGTAGAATATCGGCCCAGACATGTTCATTGAAAGTACGTATCTGTATTTCAGCTTTCAGATCCTGAATAGCTTTAGGGATAGGGATCCCTAAAATCTCATCCTTGACCGGAGTTACAATATAATGAACAGACCTGTAACCAAATTCACCGACATTCAATCGAGTTTTTACATCTATACTGTTGGCTTCATCCACCTCAAAATTCTCACGTATGAATTTACTTATCTCCACCACCTGACTTTCGAAATGAACAATAGTTCTGGCACCGCAAAGATCTGTCATGTCGAGTAAAGGATTCTTGTACTTGTCTTTCCGGATAATCTTTTCGGAGAAACTTTCTATTTTTTTTGCCCTTGCCTGGACTACTCCGAGCGGGGCATAAATATCAACCGCTTTCTTAAGTATTTCATCGAGTATTTTGGCATAGATTTTATAATCCTCCTGTCGGAGTCTGAACTTTTCAATATCTTCTCTGTGTTTGGAAATAGGTATCTTAGCCATATATGTAGTTTTAAAATTTAAAACTGGTCAGATTTATGTTTGCTATATGTCAAATATCATCAGGCTTCTTTTGAGTTCACCGGCAATATTTTTATCAATTCCTTCTGCATAAGGCATAATATGCAAATCGGTTTCTTCAATATACCTTTTGATGAATTGTAGTTCCTTTGTCGCCGGAAGAGAATTGATATTTGATAATCTGTCGGCCAGTTTAAGCACTCTTGCCCTGTGAGAGCCCTCCTGCATTATTCTTTCAAGAAACTGATCTTTTGGTTCTTCTATATCATTTTCGATCCGTATGGATAGTTCTTTAACCAGATCAAACACTTCTTTTCCATCTTCGTCGATAGTCATAACACCCTCAAAACTAGAAAAACCAACTTTCTCACCATCCTCAAAGAGGTCATGGATAAGAGAGGCTTTTAAGAGGATCGGATCTTCGTAACCATATTCTAAAAGGATCGCAAATGTTTCTATCTGATGTCTGAACATATTTCCGGTACCTCTTCTTTTTTTCTTTATCAGCAATCGGGATAACTCAATATAAGGCCAAAGGTTAATATTCATTTTAGTAAATAATTTCTGAAAGAGATTATATAAAGATAAAAAGTTCAATCTATCCCGGATGGGTTTGTTGCAGAACAAATATACAAAATCCCGGGTCCTTTGATTAAATAACCCGGGATTTTCTGGGGTGGAAGATGGGGCTCGAACCCACGACTTTCGGAACCACAATCCGACGTTCTAACCGACTGAACTACATCCACCGTTTCAGGAGTGCAAAATAAGACCAAAATTTCTATTTCACAAAATTTAATTTTATTTTCTCATGCTGAAGTCAATTACTATCTTTGGATAGTTCCAAAAAAATGAATTTTCCTGTGCAATTTGTTATACTTTTGGTTGTTATCAG
>Ga0182019_10001201_pt1 | contig 13125 bp, 12 predicted proteins | sample 812E2MmetaG_FD_120483 | JGI IMG/M metagenome (GOLD analysis project Ga0182019, IMG submission 120483) | Permafrost microbial communities from Stordalen Mire, Sweden - 812E2M metaG | ecosystem: Environmental > Terrestrial > Soil > Wetlands > Permafrost | place: Sweden: Stordalen | collected...
CAAGATAGGGTAGGTGACCGTCAATAACCGGCAGCGCAATTATCTCCGGCACCTCATAGGGATGACGGGATTTTAGTGCTGCAATCACATCTCCGGTTTTTTCCGGTGCGGTCTTTGCGATCAGAAGGTGTTCGGGTTCTTTGCAGAATTCTCCCTTCCACCGGTAGTATGAACATACGGGAACGATGCTGACACAGGCAACAAGCCGTTCATCGATAAGCATCCGGGCAAGGGATTCGGAAACATCAGCAGGTGCGGTGGAGAGAATCACTATGATCTCCTTTTTTTCCATCATTCACTTCCCCGCTTCAGTCCTTTTTTAGTACCGGACGGCCGGGAAAATCCGGCGCTTTTCAGAATTTCGTTCAGATTCTCCATAAGGCTCATTCTTATTCCGGATTAATAAGCGTAGGTATTCCTGCCCGCTGCCCGGAGGAGCGAAGAAAGGGTGAGAAACGGTAATTACAATAAATCCGGGCACCTACAGCTACTAAGCTATGTACGCATTACGAATGAGCCATCTCCCGCCGTATCTTTTTGCCCGGATAGACGAGATGAAAGCAGAACAACAAAAAAAAGGCGTTGATATCATTGACCTTGGGGTCGGAGACCCCGATCTGCCTACTCCGGATCACATAGTAGCATCTCTCTGTGAGGCAGCAAAGAACCCGGAAAACCACCATTATCCTTCGTATGCCGGCATGCCAGCATTCAGGACTGCAGTAGCAGGCTGGTATAAAAACCGGTTCGGTGTTGATCTCGACGCAGGAAAAGAGGTTGTCGCGCTCATGGGTTCCAAGGACGGCATTGCCCACATAGCTGAGGCGTTCGTAAACCCCGGCGACTACGTTCTCGTACCAAGCCCGGGCTATCCGGTATACCGGACCGGCACCCTTTTTGCCGAGGGAATTGTGCACGAGATGCCCCTTACTAAAAAGAGTGCCTTTGTTCCGGTTCTTGACGATATTCCCGAAAAAGTCGTTGCATCAGCAAAGATGATGTTCATCAACTACCCGAATAATCCCACTGCTGCCATCGCCCCTGAGGGGTTTTACCGCGAGGTGGTGGATTTTGCAGAGGATCACAATATTGTTGTCGTTTCGGACAATGCCTACTCCGAGATCGCCTATGACAATTACCGTGCCCCGTCATTTCTTGAGGTGAAGGGAGCAAGGGAGGTCGGGATCGAGATGCACTCTCTTTCAAAGACCTATAACATGACCGGCTGGAGGATCGGAATGGCTGTCGGAAACGCAGACATTCTTGCCGGGCTCGGGCGGGTCAAGACGAACGTGGACTCCGGGGTGTTTAATGCCGTGCAGCAGGCTGCGATAACGGCGCTCAGCGGTTCACAGGATTGTGTCAGGACAGCGTGCGCTATTTACCAGGAGCGAAGGGATGTGCTCATTGCCGGGCTGAGGGATCTGGGCTTTGATGTCCCCTGCCCAAAGGCTACTTTTTACATCTGGATGCCGGTGAAGGACTGCATGGCATTTTCCGCAAAACTGCTGAATGAAGCAGGTATCGTTGCAACACCGGGTATAGGGTTTGGCTCAGGCGGTGAAGGGTACGTGAGGTTTGCAATCACGCGACCGGTAGCCCGGATACGGGAGGCAATCGAACGCATGCGGAGGCTTGGCCTGTGAAACTCCCCCACCACCTGAGCATAAAAAACAGCCATCTCCATATCAATGGCATTGACTGCATTACCCTTGCGCAGACGTATGGAACGCCACTGTATGTGACCAGCGAAGACCGGATCGTCGAGCAGTTCCAGAGATATAAAAAAGCCCTGTCTGAGCGGTACCCCAGGGTGCAGGTGCTCTATGCGGCAAAAGCAAACGGGAACCTCGCGGTGATGCGGGCACTCGCCGGTCTGGGTGCAGGGGCTGATGTTTTCTCTTCCGGAGAACTCCATCTTGCACTCGATGCCGGAATGCCAGCGGAAAAACTGCTGTTCAATGGCAGTTCAAAAACACCTGCTGACCTTGCCCTTGCAGTATATAAAGACGTGAAAGTATCAGTCGATTCATTAGAAGAACTCCACCAGCTGGACGGGGCAGCGAAAGCGGCAGGAAAAATTACAAAAATCGCGTTCCGCGTCAACCCGGCACTTGAGGTACCGACACACCCGAAGATCGCTACCGGGCTCGCAACAAGCAAGTTCGGTATCCCCCACAAGGAGATCCCCGGTGCGTACCGGGAAGCCTTGTCATGTACCAATGTCCGCCCGGTCGGGATTCACTGCCATATCGGTTCGCAGATCCTTGACATTGAACCATTCATCCGGGCTGCAGAAGTGATGGTCGGGATTGCGGCAAAACTCACCGATATGGGGGTTCAGCTTGAATTCATCGATCTCGGGGGAGGGCTGGGAATTTCTTACCGTCATGATACCGATCCGGCTCCCACGCCGGAGGACTATGCAGCAGAAGTCGTTCCTGTATTCAGTGCTGGAGTCAAAGCCTGCGGGATCTCCCCGGAACTCTGGGTTGAACCGGGGCGTTCGCTTGTCGCCGACTCGACCGTTCTCCTGACGCGGGTTAACTCGATAAAATCGGCACATAAAAAATTTGTCAATGTCGATGCCGGGTTTAACCTGCTTATCCGTCCCGCAATGTATGACGCATACCATGAAGTCATTGTTGCAAATAAAGCCGATGCGCCGCTTACAACAGAATACACGGTAACCGGCCCTATATGCGAGACGGGAGATATCCTTGCTCCGGACCGTAAACTCCCGGACCTTGCTGCCGGGGATATCATTGCGGTGCTGGATACCGGGGCATACGGGTTTTCCATGTCCTCGCAGTATAATTGCCGCCCCCGCTGCCCCGAAGTTCTCGTACGCGAGGGTGAAGCAGCATTGATGCGCGAGGGTGAAAATACCGGGGACATTACTGCCCGCATGCAGCGCCCGCTCTGGCAACGGTAAGGAGATTTCCGGCTGTGCTGTTCCACTTTGCACTGGTTGACGACCTGATCTCAAAAGAGGAGTTCGAAAAGCGCGTAGAAGAAAAGATCGAAGAGTGCGGGGATCTTGTCGATGAGCCGACTGCGGCGATGCTTGTGCTCGGTGAACTGGGCCGCCAGCATGTAAAGATCAGGGGATTATCGGGAAAATCCAGCCTTTTTTCTTTTTTCGGGAAAGTTATCGACAAAACAGACCCAAAGGAATTCGACCGTAAAGATGGAGAAAAGGGCTGGGTCGCGACCCTGCTGGTCGGTGATGAAACCGGCACCACGCGGGTGGTGCTCTGGGATGAGAAAGCCGCAGCAGTTATGGATATTGAAAAGGGGGAGGTACTGGAAATCATCGGGCGTCACCCGGGGAAGAGCACCCAGGAGATATACGCACTTGCCCTGCGCAAGTCGGGTTGCGAGATCACCTGTTCCCTCCCCGCAAACAGCGCAGCCGCGGTGAGCCTTTCTTCCGGACCAGTTGACCTTGATGCAATCCTGATCGCACGCGAAGAACCCCGTTCGTTCAACCGCCGGGATGGCAGTACTGGTGAGATGACGGAGGTAGTCATTGGCGATACCGGGGGTACTGCGAGGGTGGTGGCATGGGTGCCGGATCTTTTCAGGGACATCCTCCCGGGAAGCCCTGTCCATATCAGCGGTGCGAAACCCGACCGGCGCGGAGCCGGGAAATCGTACAGCCTGGACGACAATAGTTCGGTAACGGTCACTGACCGGGTGATCACGGTACCATTTACCCCGATAGGTTCTGTCAGTGAACAAGGAATCTGGTCAATTACCGGGGAAATAAAAGAGGTACGGGAACCGCGTTCGTTCACCAGTCGCGATGGCACGGCATCGTGGGTGAGAAATATTATAATGAGCGATGGAAAGGACGAGATAAATGTGGTCCTCTGGGGAGGAAAAGCCCTCATCCACGTCCAGCCTGGCGATACAGCTGAAGTCTATCATGCAACTGCCAGGCCGGGTCGTTTCAGGGGAATTGATCTGGGGGTCGGACGGGGGAGTTCATTCCGCCTGCCAAAGGAGGAGTCGCGCCCCATCGTTTTTGAAGGGACGATCATTACCGGGCCGGGGTGCACTTTTATCGATAATGGCACCGAACGCTATCTTATTGAAGGGAATCTCCAGCACGGGACTGACGTTCAGGTGACAGGTGTCCTTTCGGGGAACAGGATTACACCGCTGGACATCCGGCCGGTTGAACTTACATCCGAAGCACTATTGCTGCAGGTTCGTAAATGTATCGAAGAACTGGATACCTGACTGACACTTTCACCCTGCCCAGTCCGAGAGCATATATGCCCATGTTTAACATCTTGATGTGCCATAGGAGATGTGCAAGAAATGGCTGAAGGACCTTTAGAAATTGAAGATTTACCGGGCGTTGGCCCGAGCACAGCAGACAAACTCCGGGAAGCCGGGTACGTGTCAGTTGAGAGTATTGCAACCGCATCACCGGCCGAACTCTCCGAAATTTCGGAGATTTCCGAGTCAACAGCAAAAAAGATCATCAAAGCTGCGCGTGAAGCGGCTGATATCGGCGGGTTCAAGACCGGAAAGGATATCTTTGAGCAGCGGAAGGATATCAGGAAACTGTCATTTCGTGTTCCGGAACTTGATGCACTGCTGGGAGGAGGCCTTGAGACCCAGGCCATCACCGAGATGTACGGTGAGTTCGGTTCCGGTAAGAGCCAGATCGTCCACCAGATGGCAGTCAATGTCCAGCTTCCCGAAGACCAAGGGGGACTGAACGGTAGTGCTATCTATATCGATACCGAAAACACGTTCCGTCCCGAGCGTATCGAGCAGATGGTAAACGGGCTTGGGATCGACGATGCTGACCCGCAGGAGTTCTTGCGCAATATCCACATTGCCCGGGCACACACCTCGGATCACCAGATGCTTCTCATCGATAATTCACGTGATCTTGCCGCGGAACTGAAAGATTCAGAGCGCCCGGTCAAACTCTTTATCATCGACTCACTCACTGCCCATTTCCGTGCTGAATATGCAGGACGGGGTACGCTCGCAGCCCGCCAGCAGAAACTGAACCGGCATATGCACGAACTCTTCAAGCTCATCGATGAGCATAATGCTGTTGCTCTGGTGACAAACCAGGTGATGTCCAACCCGGCAGTCTTTTTCGGCGATCCGACAAAACCCATTGGGGGCAACATTGTCGGGCATACCGCAACCTTCCGGCTCTACCTGCGCAAGAGCAAAGGCGGCAAACGTATTGCACGCCTTGTCGACAGCCCCAATCTTCCCGAGGGTGAAGCACCATTCATGGTAGAAGAAGCAGGTCTCAAATCAGTGTGAAGGCACTCCTCACCGATATTGACGGGACGATCACCGATCCGTCCCGTCGGTTACATACCGGTGCGATGGAGCTCATCAGATCCCTCGTGGATGAAGGTGTCGAAGTGGTTCTCGCAAGCGGGAATACTTCCTGCTTTATGGATTCCCTCTGCAGGATGATAGGAACATCGGGTACTTTTATTGCCGAGAACGGAGGAGTGTTCCGGATTGGTTTTACCGGCACGCCCCGTATCAAAGGAGACCAGGGTATATGCAAAAAAGCCCTGGAAATCGTTCGGTCTCATTATCGAAAGCAGGGTAAAGAAATTGAACTCTTCAACGCTGCATACCGGTATACCGATCTCGCTTTTGCCCGGACGGTCCCTGCAGATGAGATCCGGAAAATCCTTACGGATTTCCCGGTAAAGGTTATCGATACCGGGTTTGCCATTCACCTGCAGTCCCCGGGCATCGATAAGGGAACTGCCTTAACGGGACTCGCGCAGGAGATGGGGATGGTACCTGCAGATTTTCTTGCTATAGGGGACTCGGTCAACGATATCCAGATGCTCAAAAATGCCGGTATCGGCGTAACCGTGGCAAATGCCAACCCCGAAACAAAGGCATCAGCTGAATATATTGCCAAAAAAGAATATGGGGATGGATTTGTTGAAGCAATTACCCTGTATTATCCTTATTTTCGTGCGAGATAACGGTCAACGACAATATAATCCTTAATGTCCTTGACAGATTCAAACGGGATGACCAGAAGTTTATCGTCTTCCATGGTGTAGCCTTCGGTTACAAAAGTCTGGTCAGGATGAACAATCATCGCCTTGACTTGGCCGGAATCAAAATCAACCCGGATATTTTTGAGGGTTCCGACGAGCTTGCCGTCATTACTCATAATCTTCTTCCGGGAAAGGCTCCGGGCAAATACACGAGACATAAAAAAATTATGACGCTTATAAATATTTAAAGTGTTCTGAAAAACGCCGAAAAACAAGGTTTTTTTATAGTATTCTAACCATTACGTTATTTGAAAAATTCCGCCGCCATTTGTATGTCAGATCCCCGCACGGTCTTCCTCCCGGCGTGATCTGACATCTTTTTTGCTTCCTTTGCAATATGTTCTCCATATTCTTCCATCAAAACCGCAAGGGTTTCTGTTGCATCTGAACTTATCCGGTAGGCACCGGCTTTTTTGATGATACGTTCAACAGCTGCGTCTGATAATTCTGTCATCGTACACTCTCGTATGTAATTTAGCTCGCAATATATAACAATATTGGATTTATAACGAGGGAAATACCCGGATAATATCCGACTGGGTGAGGATCCCCACAGGTTCTCCATTCTCCACAACAATAAGTCTCCCGATTTCCAGTTCCTTGAACCTGCGGATAACCTCAAAAAGCTGGGTATCCGAGGGAGCTTCCACGACATCGGTTGTCATGATTGCCGATACTTTTGTCATTAATGACTGATCCTGTCCTATCGCTTTTGCAAGATCACTCATCGTAATGATCCCCGCAAGTTTCCCCTTGTCCATGACCGGGGCACCATGGATGCGTTCTTCGTTAAAGAGTGTCAGGGCATTCCTGAGGGTGTCTGAGATTTTTAAGGTCTTTAACGGGCTGCTCATATAGGTTTTAATCGGTTGTTTCGGGAGCGATATCATCTCGGTTGTCGCAATGAGAAGCAACTGTTTTGACTCATCCTTCCCGAATACTTCCCCACGGAGCAGGAGTTTGTTGACCGGTGTCGGACCGATAGTAATCCGGTCACCGATCTCAAAGAGCTTCGGGCTTCCGAAGAGCTTGATCTCTGCATGACAGATATCCGGGTGACAGAGCGTGGTAAAATCAATTTCCTGGACGGTTGCACCGGAAACAATTTCCCCGTCCCTGCTGATCGGGACATCGTAGTCACCTGCGGTAACATTCAGGTTGAGTTCCTTGTAGGCAAGTGCAGTGGGGATATAGCCCCCCTTGGGACCCGGTACGCCATCCACAAAACCTATCGCCCTGAGGGCCTGCATCTGGTTCCGGACAGTCCCCGGATTACGCTGAATCTTGTCGGCGATCTCCTCACCTTTGATAGAGTGGGAGTGCTTGTGATAGAGGGTAATGAGCGTGATCAGTATATCTTTCTGGATCAGCGACAAGTCCATAACGATAAACCGTATGACTCTCCATTGTATAAATAGGTTGGAGATTTGTGGAATTCGAACATATGCCTACAGTGCCTACTGCGGATGAAATCCTGGACAGGAGTTTCCGCCGTGCGGCAAAAAAAATGAAGGAAAAGACCAATAAGGATCGCGCCAATGAAGAATTTGTCAGGGCAGTTGGCGCAGCGGTCCACGACCGGCTGGTCTCTATCATCCGCGGATTCCCCGAATTTGATCAGATCCCCCGTTTTTATCTTGAGATGGCCGATATCCTCTTTGGCATGGACCGGATAAAGCAATCCCTTGGCGCGGTCGGATGGGCTGCAAAGCATACAAAGATGGTAGGGAACCAGCTTGCTGTCCAGTCCCGGAAATCAGACGACACAACAGTTGTACGGAAAAGGACCGTGGCCCGTCTTGCTTCGATGGTGCACCAGATCGATAAGGACCTGCGTTTCTTAAATGAAGTCAGAAACGTCCTGCGGATGCTGCCCCATGTTGATGATTCCTACACGGTGGTTATCGGCGGTTACCCCAATGTAGGGAAATCCTCTTTTATCCGGCTGGTCTCGTCGGCTGCCCCGGAAGTGGCATCCTACCCTTTTACGACAAAAGGGGTCATTGTAGGACACCGAGCCATGGGAAGGGAAAAGATACAATTTGTCGACACGCCGGGTATCCTCGATCGCCCGGCAGAAGAACGGAATGCCATTGAAAGACAGGCCCTTTCGGCGATGATGAATGTCGCCGACACCGTCCTCTTTATTCTCGACCCCTCAGAACACTGCGGGTACCCGATGGAAGTACAGCTCCACCTTCTTGACGAAGTGAAAGGGATGATCGATGTACCGCTTATCGTAGCGGCGAACAAATCAGATCTTCAGACGATGGAAGGCTATCTTGCCATGTCAACAGGGAAAGGAGAGGGAATTGAAGAGGTCCTAGCTGCAATCCTGGAAAATAAACCCGCGGTTACGAAAAACCGACCAAAGCCCACCCCAGAAGAAACCCCAGTATAGTGCCTCCGTTCAATGGGGGCAGTCCTGCCTGAGGTTTTCCTGATGCAACAAAGTACAGGAGGATGCAAAGGCCGGCAAGTGAACCGACAATTGCCCCTATCGCCGGGAGGTTGATAATGCCGCCGAGCCGCCACCCTTTGATAAAAACATTCGCTGAGACGACCAGAATTGAGGGCATGATCATATCCCCCATGCCGATGATGAAAGCAGCCCGCTCCCCGCCGTCTGCCAGCTTTCCGATCCCGTCCCGGATGAAAGAATAGTCGCGCCGTTTGGGGATGACAAAGAGGATGGGGGTTTTTAAGTCGATGACTCCTTCTGCAAGGGTTATCATGTGTTTTGTCTTATACACCGATATTGCGTCGTAAACCGCAAGGAGTACCAGGAGAAGGATGACCGGAAGGATATCCAGAGAAACACCGAATATGGATGCCACGCCGGCACCGATTAAAATACCGAGGCTGTCGATCACATACCACTCCGGGTATTTGTAAAGGAGGGCAGTTGCCAGTATTGAGAGGATGAGGGTGACGACCAGTGAAAGATCGCCGTCGCTCATTACTGCCGATACGAGAGCCGCAAAGATATAAGCAAAGGTAAAGAAGATGGAAATCCCGATAATGACGGCAATAATCTTTTTTAAATCATATTTGATCAGGATCAGCAGAAATCCCGTGAATACCAGCAGGATCAGGATGAAGATGAACGGATTTACAATCGATGTGGGATCCTCAAATGCCGTGATTCCTGCGGCCTGCACAGGGAGGGAGAGAAGGATTGAACCAATCTCCACTGCAAGGAGCAGGAGGGGCATGACAAGGAAGGGTATGATACGTTTAATTTCCATGAAGCGACTCCGGGTGTGTAGTTAGATTAATTAGTGTGCTCTCATCATCTAAAAGCATGGATATTCGTGAGTACCTACTTGACATCCTGCTCACCGTTGTGATGATCGTTTCGACGCTCATTCTTATAAACAGGTTCTGGCAGGATCTCACCATCGCAGTCGCCGCAAGCCTCATGATGCTCTCTTTGGGCGGACTCTTCTTATCGCTCCAGGTAAAAGTGCGCCATCTGGAAAGGAGCATCGTTATCCGGGAACGGATCCTGCGCAACAATCTTGAGGAGACCTCCACCCGCATGGCGGAAAAATACGATATGGCGATTACCCACCTTGACGAGCTTGTAGGGGACTATTCCAAACGCATGTACCGGTAATTTTTTCCTGACCGGGTGAACTGTCATGGGTGTCGCATTACGGGATATTCTTATTGATTACAAGAGAGCAGTGACCTGGGATTCGCTGCCGGGTGTTGCAGCAGTCGACGCAAACAATGCCCTCTACCAGTTCCTCTCCATCATACGACAGCCGGACGGAACCCCCCTCATGGACAGGAAAGGACGGGTCACCTCCCACCTCTCCGGGATCCTCTTCCGTGTCTCGAATTTTATGGAAAAGGGAATAAAGCCCGTTTTTGTCTTTGACGGGAAACCTGCCGCCCTCAAGCAGGATACCGTCGACGGGCGCCGGAAGATCCGGACCGAGGCCGGCGAGAAATGGAAAGAAGCAATCGAGCGCGGCGATGAGGCCGAGGCCTACAAACAGGCCAGGTCGTCCTCCCGGGTTGATACAACCATTATCGAGACATCAAAAGAACTACTCCACCTCATGGGTCTGCCGACAATCCAGGCACCGGGAGAAGGCGAAGCCCAGGCCTCATATATGGTGGCAAAAGGGGATGCCCGCTACGTAGTATCGCAGGACTACGATACACTTCTCTTCGGCGCTCCCGATCTCGTCAGGAACCTCACGGTCAGCGGCAAGCGGAAGATCCGGGGACGGCAGGTCACCGTGAACCCTGAACGGCTCATCCTTTCCGAGGTCCTCGAAGGGCTGAAGCTGACCCGGGAGCAGCTGATCGAGATCGGTATCCTCATAGGTACGGATTTTAACCCGGGGGTCGGGGGAGTCGGTCCAAAGACCGGGCTCAGGATCGTGCAGCGCGGGGAGTTTACCGCAAAGATCCGCGAGAAACTTCCGGATTTTGACCCCGTACCCGTAATGGATCTCTTCCTGCACCCGGATGTAACGGATGACTATACCCTCGCATGGAGCCACCCGGATATCCCGGGCATCAAAAAGATGCTCTGCAGCGATTACGATTTTTCTGAAGAAAGAGTGGGGAAAGCGATGGAGAATTTCTGCGTAAAAGCCGGGCAGAAGACACTGGAAGGTTGGTGCTAGTCTCCGGCGATCCCGTTATCTCGTAACCAGGATTGTTCTCAGGGAGTGTCCAGATTTCCGGAAATGGGGAATTTTTGTTCCGGAAATTCAGGGATTAAGGAATGGTTCCCGTTAATGATCGCAGGGTAAAACCCTGACAGAGATAAAATAATTTTCCCGGATTACTCGGACGTGTTTTGAGACTTTTTTTAAAAAATTGAATCCCGGCTCTTTGCAGATAGTCTATTTCGATCTCAATTCCTCTCCTCTCTCTCCTCTTGTTGTAGGATACTTGGTCGATCGGCGGCTGCCGAAATTGACATTCGTTTGCTTCGCCTGGCATTGTGATCATGTTATAAAAAAGGAATTGATCCAAACTTTATTTAGCAGTTAATCAGCAAAAAATTATGTTAAAGGCTCAAATTTCCAAACAAACCTCGATTTAGATGATAAAAGTGATGGGATCTTTTTTCCTGTAGAGCTGAGCCCAAATCATGCCCCGATTGTCTCCTTGAAGATATCACCAACTGCTTAGGTGATCCGGATTAAGGTAAGAGCACAGTATCCGAAGGGTCTGATCTTTTGAATTGGTCAATGAGGAAGGCTTTCCCATGAAAATGAAAGTGAGGGGAGTGGATACTGCTGAATGATTCTTTTGATTTCTCCGCCATGATAGCCGATCCATGAATATATGACCATTAAGATATGCAATAATTATCAGTCACATTCAAGGAAAAGGAATGTATATAAATGGCCGGTTTATTTGAACCCATCTGGAAGGATCTTTCTGTCAATAAGCTCGGTCTTGTCATTGTTTTAATTATTCTAGGACTCTCGGTTATCGCCTTCATCGGAGTATTGGATCAAACACAAAAAACCCTGATGGAATCAAGCCAGCGGGAAAGCCTTTCTGTTGCTAAAACCGCTGCAGGGTTGATTGATGGTGACACTCTTGCCGGGCTCAAACCAGGGAATGAAAATACGGAAACATACCTCATGATGCAGGAAAATCTCCGCCAGATCCGCCAGACCAACAGAGATATTATTTACATTTATACTATGAGGACAGACGGTCAAAACATTGTTTTTGTCGTCGATCCCGATTATAATTATGCGTCAGCAGTGTCTCCGGGTGCATCCATCGGTCAACCCTATGATGACGTAACAACTGCCATGATTCAAGGTTTCAGTTTCCCTACTGCTGAACCGGGGTTTACCACCGACGAATGGGGCACGGTTCTCTCTTCCTACGCCCCGGTATTTAACAGCCGGGGACTACCTGTCGGAATTGTAGGTGTTGACATAAACGCGGAGATCCTTGCCGCACGGCTACTGAACCTGCGGCTCCAATACCTGCTCGTCCTGCTGTTGATGTTTACCCTTTCTGTTGCAGTAGGTCTGTATATTACATCCATCCGTTCAAAGGCATACAATGCGATCAAAGAGAAGGAGGAATATCTTAAATCAGTAATGCAGTCTATTCAGACAGGGGTGCTCGTTATCGATGCAAAGTCCCACATGATCGTCGATGCAAATGAACTATCGCTTTCTTTAATCGGTGCACCGAGGGAAATGGTCGTCGGGAAGATCTGCCACTCCTGCATCTGTCCCGCTGAGATCGGTAAGTGCCCGATTACCGATCATAACATGGTAGTCGAAAACGCAGAAAAGATCCTTTTAACGGTAAACGGGGGGAAGATCCCCATACTAAAAAGTGTGATCTCTATCAATTCCGGGGGTAAACAGCTGCTGCTCGAGACATTTATTGATATCAGCGAGCGGAAAAGAATGGAAGAACGCACCAACCAGCTCGTACGTGATCTGGAGCAGGCGAACAATGAACTGAAGGATTTTGCCTATATTGTCTCGCACGATCTTAAGGCCCCACTGAGGGCAATCGGATCGCTGTCGCAGTGGATCTATGCTGACAATAAAGATAAGATTGATGAAGAAGGTAAGGCAAACCTGGACCTGCTGATCAACAGGGTGCACCGGATGCAGGGCCTGATTGAGGGAATACTGGAGTATTCCCGGGTCGGAAGGATCCGGGAAGATAAGGAATGCATGGATCTCAACATTATTGTCCACGATGTGATCGAAAGCCTCCCGGCTCCTGCAAATATAAGGGTATCTGTAGACAACCCGCTCCCCAGTCTTCTTTTTGAAAAGACCCGGATCCATCAGGTATTTGCCAACCTGATTGGGAATGCGATCAAGTACATGGACAAACCGGAGGGTGAGATACATATCGGAAGTTGTTCCGCGGGAGATTTCTGGAAACTCTATGTACGGGATAACGGGCCAGGAATTGAAGAGCGCTATTATGAGAAAATATTCCAGATCTTCCAGACACTCTACCCGCGGGACCAGATCGAGAGTACCGGTATCGGCTTGTCCATAGTGAAGAAAATTATCGAAATGTACGG
>Ga0182019_10001202_pt1 | contig 13124 bp, 10 predicted proteins | sample 812E2MmetaG_FD_120483 | JGI IMG/M metagenome (GOLD analysis project Ga0182019, IMG submission 120483) | Permafrost microbial communities from Stordalen Mire, Sweden - 812E2M metaG | ecosystem: Environmental > Terrestrial > Soil > Wetlands > Permafrost | place: Sweden: Stordalen | collected...
GTGACTGCGGGACGAGCCGGGTAGAAAATTACCCCAGTTAACACAAAACCCCTTTTCCGAATGGGAAAAGAGGCTCGGGATACGCGAACAAATCGCTATCACCCCGAATCTCATGGTCCCCGTTACCGGGCGAGAGTTGGCACCTGACGGTCGTGATATATGATCCCGATCCGGTTGCCGTGGCGTCCTAGGGCTCGTCCCTCAGCCACTCGTCATGAAATTCCAGCTCACCCAAAGTAGAGCGAACTTGGAGTTAGATACTACAACCGACCAATCGGTCTGTCAAGCGTAGTTTCACCACCGAGACGCCGAGTGCGCCGAGAAAATCTCTGGGTCGGGTTGGCTCTGCACGATCAAGAAAATTGCTGTTTCGATCGAGACGATGGTTTCCCCTGTGTTCCTCAGTGCCCTCTGGCTAAGCCTTTGCCTTTCCTATGCGCTCTCGGTGTCTAGACGGTGAATATCCCATCAGCGGCTGTATTGATTACGCTTCTTGTCCTCGTGCCGCTCGATCCCAAGCTGAATCAGCCGGTCAATCAACTCGGGATACGGCACGCCCGTCGCGCCCCACAACTTTGGATACATGCTGATTGCGGTGAAGCCGGGCATGGTGTTGATCTCGTTGACGAAGATCTTTCGCGACTTGGGATCCATCAGGAAATCGACCCGCGCCAGGCCCGAGCAATCGACCGCTTGAAACGCCGCGATCGCGAGCTTCTGCACGGTTTTCATTTCCGCTTTCGTGATCTTCGCGGGGATCACCCCTTCGGAGCCTTCCGCCAGATACTTCGCGTCGTAGTCGTAGAATTCTTTGCAGGGAACGATTTCTCCCGCAACCGAGGCTTTCGGATCGTCATTGCCAAGCACCGCGCACTCGATCTCGCGCGCCTTGTTCTTTTTTCCGCCGACGCCTTCCTCAATCACGATCTTGCGATCGAACTTCGCGGCTTCTGCGATGGCGGGACCGAGTTCCTTGCGATCGTGCGCCTTCGAGATTCCCACCGACGATCCCAGATTCGCCGGTTTCACGAAGACGGGATACTTCAGCTTGCCCTCCACCAGGGTATGCACTTTCTTCCGCGAGTGCTCGAACTGGCTGCGCAATACGGTCACATGTTTCACGATGGGCAATCCAGCGTCCCGGAACAAGGACTTCATCACATCCTTATCCATGCCCGCGGAGGAGCCGAGCACGCCTGCGCCGACGTAAGCAATGTCGGCCAGTTCGAGCAAGCCCTGAATCGTGCCGTCTTCGCCGAAGGTTCCGTGCAGGACGGGGAAGATGACATCCACGTTAATGGCGCGATCCGCAGCGCGCCGCAGATTCGCATCGGTCTGAAAGGGCGCAAGTCCCGCATCACGCCGCGACGGTTCCGGAGGTACGACCACCGACGAGCCCGTAGCCAGCACGGCCGCTCCCGGAGTTGCCTCCGGGTCGCCCGCCCGAAGCTGCGCCGCTTGAGTGGAGCGGACACCCTTGTCCGCCTGCTCTTCATTCTTGCCCTTGAGCAAACGCTCGGCATGCTCCGCCGTGAGCCAGCGGCCACCTTTTGTGATGCCGATGGGAACCACATCATATTTCGTTTTATCGATTGCGTTCAGAACGGACGCCGCCGACAGCAACGACACTTCATGCTCGCCGCTGCGTCCGCCAAACAGGATGCCAACCCGAATTTTTGCCATGACATTTCAGTCTGGCTCTCGGCGGGTTTCCCGTCAATCGCACTTTTGGTTCCGTGTGGATACGGGGCTTCGCCCCGCTCGGACGGGGCGGAACCCCGTCCCTACACCTACTCCCCACACTTATTCCCGGTTTCTCAGCGCCATCGCTGTATTCACGGAGCGATGCGGCGAGTCATTGAGTTGATCTTCGATGTGGCGCTGCAGGAGTTCCCATTCCGAGCGCAGCGTCATTTCCTTGATGGCGAACCTGGATTCGTGGCGCGCATCGTCGATGCGGACCGCCAATTCCTTTTTCTGGAATCGCGAGATGGAATCGGCTCCAAATATCAGCACATCGAATAGCGGTGTGGTGCCGCTGCTCGTCACCGGATGGAGTCGGCTGACGAAATCGGAAGCACCGCAACCGCCGGAGCAGAGGACGGCAGGACGCATGCCGCCAGACGTCCCTCCAGAGGTTCCCCCAAACATTCCTCCAAACGACAGAACAGCGATGTTGTCATCCGGGATCGACTGCGCGCGGGCGACCAGTTGCAGCACGTTGCTCACGGCAACGCGAAAGCGCGGAGCTACGGATTGGCTCAGGTCGACGAGTGCCACCACGTCGAGCGAGGTTTCATCCGTATGGGTGAAGCTTCTGAAATTGCGAACCACGAGTTCGTTGTCGACGATGGCAAAGTCCGATTTCGTCAGGGTTGCGAGCGGATGATTGTTTTCGTTGGTGGCGAAGAACGTGACCCGTACTTCAGAGACAGTACTGCGGTACGTAGGCGGGCCAGAGGGGAGACTGGCATCTTCCACGGCCGAAGCGTGAGTCACGGCAAATAGAGCCAGGAGCGCCGTCCGAGTGTGCCAATGGGCTAACATTGCTGTCGATTGTTCCCATCGGCAAACGACGGGACACTCCTCAATTACCGTGGTTACACTGGGATGTGACCAGAAGACTGCTAAAGCCGGTGGAAGCGCGAGCCGAGTAGTCCCCGGTTCCTCCTGCGCTGATTTTGTCAGGCTAGGCGCAAGACCGAGCCCTTGAATGGCCCATGAATTTTGTTTTCGTTCGTCCAGGGGGCAGTTTACGAAGCAGTAAGATCGGTGCCGTCGGGCCCTGACGGAAGTAAGGGGTCAAGAGATGGTAAATGCAGAAAAAATCGGCGGTTACGGTCGAGGCCAAGGACGAGCAGTTCAAATAGTCTAAGCTGTATGAGAACAGATGCTTCGATTGGGCAGGATGACGAATGTAGACAAATGTAAATTTCTCAGCGGCTTGCAGTCTTGCTTGACACCGTAGTGAAACAGGTGTGAAATTGGCGATGATTCGAAGGCCGGTGCCGGCCCTTCCCCTTTGGCACTCGGACCCAGAAGCTCTCGCCGAAGAAACCCCTGAGCGGGATTGAAGGCTGGATGAGATTTTTCCGGTCGCTCATGTTTCCCGCTGTTGATTTCTTTAGGAATGAGCTTCATATCTCACAGGAGTGGCTATGAATTCGAGCAACCGAGGAACGAACGTCCTGCCGAAATGGTCCGTATTGCTGGTACTTCTCACGCTAACCGTAGTCGTATCGGCTGAGCCCAAGAGCGGTGGGCCTCCAAAACAATCCGCGCCAGCCCACGCGTCCGCACCAGCCCACGCGTCCGCACCAGCCCACGCATCCGCACCGAGCAGGCCGGCGCCATCGCACGCAGCTCCGGCGCAGCGGCCTGGGGGCCAAGGCGCAAACAATCGCGGACCGGGCGGCAACAACGCGAACCGCGGACCAGGTGGAGCGAACGCGAATAATCGCGGACCGGGCGGCAACAATGCGAACCGTGGGCCAGGCGGCGCGAACGCGAACAACCGTGGCGGGGCCAATAATGCGAACAACCGCGGCGGCGCGAACAACGCGAACAACCACGGCGGCAACAATGCGAACAACCGCGGTGGGGCGAACAACGCGAACAATCGCGGCGGCAATAATGCGAACAACCGTGGTGGGGCGAACGCCAATAATCGCGGTGGAGCGAATAATGCGAACAACCGCGGCGGCGCAAACAACCGCGGTGGAGCGAACGCGAACAATCGTGGTGGCGCAGGCCACCCGCGTCAGCCGGCTGGGAGCAGGACAGTTTCCATGAAGGGTGGCGGCAAGGCGACATTCCGTAAGGATGGCCATGTTCGCTCAATCCAAACCGCGCATGGAATGAAGATCGAGCACGGAATGCGCGGCGGGCGGCGAGTTGAAAGCATGCACAATGGACGGCGGGTGGTGGGCATGGGAAGACACGGTGGTTACAGCCAGCGTGCCTACTATCGCCACGGCGGGCGTGAGTATTCGCAGCGAACTTACTATAGTGGCGGACACTACTACGCGTATGGGTATCGCAATTACTACTACGGGGGACATCCTTATTACGGTTACGCTCCCTCCTATTACTATGGTCCGGCATACTACGGATGGGCCTACAATCCGTGGCCGGCGCCGGTTTATTACGGATGGGGTTGGGGTGGGGCGCCGTGGTATGGCTATTACGGTCCTTACTTCGCGCCTTATCCGGTGTATCCGACGGCAGCATTTTGGCTGACGGATTATTTGATTGCGGCCAGCCTGCAAGCTGCCTATGCAGACCAACAGGGTGGGGGCGACAACGGGGAGTTAGTTCCGCCACAGCTGGTGCCGGAGTCGTCCGATCTGATCGCCTCGTTGTGGACGACGGATCCGCTGATTGCCGCGCACCTAGAGGCTGCCTATGGCCAATACATGTTAGGCGCGGCAGCGCCGGCGGCGAAGGGCGGTGCTACTGGGCTCACTACTGAGGTGAAGCAGGCGATCGCCGACGAGATGAAGAACGAGATCGCGGCGGAAAAAGAAGCGGCGGCGAACGGGCAGAAAGATGCTGCTCCGAGCGGGGACCAGGTGCCCGCGGCACTGGATCCCAAGATTCGCATCTTCGTAGTCTCCAGCGATGAGGATCTGACGACGTCGGATGGCGTGGAATGCGCGCTTACTGCTGGCGATGTGGTCTATCGTACCGACGAGACGCCGGACGATGACAACATGGTGGACGCTATCGTCAAGAGCAGCAAGAAAGATGAGTGTGCCGTCGGAGCTACCGTCGGAGTAGCCGTCGATGATCTGCAGGAGATGCACAATCAACTGCGGATACAGATGGATGCCGGGCTTAAGGAACTGGCCGAGAAGCAGGGAAAGAACGGACTACCGGCCGCTCCCGATACCAAGACTCAGGCGGGTGAAGTGCCAGCACCTGCGCCCGACACGAGCGTGGCCGATGATCTGAAAGCACAGAAGAAGGAAGCAGACGAGGCGGAGACGGAAGCTCAGCAGTCGAATTGATACGCTACACAACCGGTAGGATGCGGGAGCGTCGGGCGCTTCGCGGCGGCGCTCCTCGCCTCATTTCGCAATAAGAAAGAACCATAAGAAACGCTCCCGCCCACTGGGAACCGGGAGCAGCAGTTTCACAGGAGGAAGTTTGCGTATGCGGCAGAAAATGGAGAGAGCCGTCCGGGTTGTCGTTTTGATGGTTGTCGGGATCACGCCCTGTCTGTTAGTTGCGCAAGGTGTTCCGCTGGAAGACCAGCTCAAGGCGCAATACACACTGGTGAAGATGGGTGCGGACACGGGTGGAGCCGCGGTGGTGGAGGCGGGCACCATCCTGGACATCAAGAAGGGCGGAATCCTCAGCGTGCCTTATGGGGATACCAGCGTTGTCCCCACCAAGTACCAGGACGGAACGGTTCATTCTCCCAACAACGTGGTCATGAAGGGACTCGGCTTCGGAATGAAGAAATTGGGGAAGGAGCAGACGACGCGGCTGATGCAGGTGGGCGAAAAGGTGTATCCCTCCAGGATTGCCGTCAATCTGCCCAAGGATCAGGTCACCATCAGCATCATTGCCTGCGATTCCTGTAATAACGTGAGCCCGACGACTTTCTACAAGGCCGACGTTGTTTTCCAGTTCGCCAAAGGCACGCTGGCCAATACCAGCCCGTCACAGGTGGAAGATACGATTGCTGGATTGCTCGCCATCGACGACAACGCCGATCAGGGCGGGGGACAGCAGGGCGGCAACAACAATAACAACGATCAACAAGGGAATAACCAGGGTGGTGGTGGAGGAGGACAAGGGCAACAACAACAGGGACCTCCGCCAGAGCCACAGCAGATTGAAAAAGGGCAAACGCCCGATCAAGTGAAAGCCGCGCTCGGCACGCCGGACAAGATCGTCACGCTGGGCGCCAAGCAGATTTATGTCTACAAGGATTTGAAGGTCACATTTCTGAACGGAAAAGTTTCCGACGTGCAGTGAGCCCCGTATGAGTTCTTCCTCCGGTAGAGATGGAGCTTGCCGCGTCTGCTTTGCACGCGGCGGGGAGACGCGGCAAGCCGCGTCTCTACCGGAGATGAACGGCCCGCTACAGGATCTTCTTCCCAAATGCCGAGAGCGCGAGCTCGACAGCTAAGTCGGCGGTCTGGTTGTGCTCGTCGATCACCGGATTCACTTCCACGATTTCGAAACTCGTCATGCGTCCGTGGTCAGCGATGATTTCCATGGCGAGATGCGCCTCGCGATAGGTGGCGCCGCCCCAGACCGGAGTGCCGACACCGGGGGCGTCTTCGGGATCGATCCAATCCATGTCGAGCGAGACGTGATAGCCGGCAGTGCCGCGTCCGGCCATGCGGAGGGCTTCCTCCATTACGGCGCGCATGCCGCGTTCGTCGATGTCCCGCATGGTGAAGACTTCGACCCCGGACTTGCGGATGTTTTCTTTTTCAAAATTATCGACGTCGCGGATCCCGACGAGCACGCAGTTTTCCGGCTGCACTTTGGGGGAGAAGTCGTAGATGTTGCCGAGTTCGGCGGGAGGAAGGCCCATGAGCGCGGCGAGCGGCATACCGTGCACGTTGCCGCTGGGCGAAGAGTCGGGCGTGTTCATGTCGGTGTGCGCGTCGATCCAGAGCAGGCCGATTTTCTGGTTCTTGCGGCGGAAGAACTCGGCTACGCCTGACACGGTGCCCGCAGCTACGGAGTGATCGCCACCGAGGACGAGAGGGACTTTGCCGGCTTCGAGCGTCCTCAATACGAGGTCGGCGCTCTTGGTGCAGGTGGCGGTGATTTCCTTGAGGTACTTAGAGTTGGCGGCGCCTTCTTTTTTTTGTTCGGGGATGGCGACGGCGATGTTACCGGCGTCTTCGACAATGTGCCCGATGGCTTCGAGGCGCGCTTCGAGTCCGGCGACGCGAACGGCGGAAGGACCCATGTCAACGCCGCGGCGCGATTGCCCGAGGTCAAGAGGAACGCCGATCACGCGGATCTGGCGTGGGGTGACGTTGCTGTAGGTTGTGCTTCGTTGAGCCATACGAAAAGTTCTCAGTTCCCAGTTCTCAGTTAAACCCAGCTCGCACTATCTTGTTGAGGACTGGGCCCCGAGAACTGCACTACGGGTACAGGCGATGCAACATGCGCGGGAAGGGAATGGTCTCGCGCACGTGCTCCAAGCCGCAGATCCAGGCTACGGCTCGCTCGATGCCCATGCCGAAGCCGGAGTGAGGAACGCTGCCGTACTTGCGGAGATCAAGATACCACTTGAAGGCCTCCTCGGGCAGATTGTGCTCGTGAATACGCTGCAGGAGCAGGTCGTAAGAGGCCATGCGCTGCGATCCGCCGATGATTTCGCCGTAACCTTCGGGGGCTAACACGTCGACGCAGAGGGCTAGTTCGGGATGCTGGGGATCGGGCTCCATGTAGAACGCTTTCACGCTAGCCGGATAGCGATGGACCATGACGGGCCGGTCGTAGAGCGATGAAAGATAAGTTTCATCGGGCGAGCCGAGGTCTCCGCCCCACTCGAATTTGTTTTCGAGCACGCCCTGCGAGTGGCCTTCCTGCAACTTCGTGACAGCTTCGTCATAGGTGATGCGCGGGAAGGGCGCGTCGATTTTCTCGAGCTTTGCGAGGTCGCGGCCGATGGTTGCGAGGTCGGGGCGGCGGTGTTCAAGGCAGCGCTTTACGAGAAAAGTCAGCAAGCCTTCGGCGAGTTCCATCAGGTCGTCGAGCGTGCCGTATGCAATTTCGGGTTCGACCATCCAGAATTCGGTCAGGTGCCGGCGGGTCTTCGATTTTTCCGCGCGGAAGGTGGGTCCGAAGGAATAAACCTTGCCGAGCGCCATAGCGGTGGCTTCGATGTAGAGCTGGCCGGACTGCGTGAGGTACGCTTGCTCTTCGAAATAATCGACGGGGAAGAGCGTGGAGGTCCCTTCGCAGGCGGCGGGAGTGAGGATGGGAGGGTCGGTCAGGGTGAATCCGTTGCCGTCGAAGAAATCGCGGGCGGCGCGAATGATTTCCGCGCGCACGCGCAGAATGGATGCCTGGCGCTGGGAGCGCAGCCAAAGATGGCGGTGCTCCATGAGGAAATCTACGCCGTGCTCTTTGGGCGTGATCGGGTAAGGAGTCGACTCGGGCACGCGCTGCACGACTTGGACGTTCGAGACGTCAAGTTCATAACCGCCGGGGGCGCGCTTATCGGCGCGGACCTTGCCTTCGACGATGACGCTGGATTCCTGGGTGAGACCCTTGATGGCGTCGAAGACTTCGGGCGTGACGGCGTTCTTGGGGACTACTCCCTGGATTACTCCGGAGCCGTCGCGAAATTGGGGGAAGAGGAGCTTGCCGCTCTCGCGCAGGTTGTAGAGCCATCCACGGATGGTGACCGACTGGCTTTCGTGTTTGCCTATCTCTGCGATGGTGCTGATGGGTGAGCGCATAAGTCAAAACCTTGATCCACAGGGGGCACAGAGAAACACAGGGGAAAACCCCTCACACAAGAAACTCTGATGACTCTGCGTTCTCTGGGGTTGAATTCCTAGGAATCCTCTAGCTTTTGGAAGGTCGACGTCACTTCTTCGCTGGGGCTCTTTTTCTCTTCGCCGTCGATTTCGAGCAACAAGGGCGGCTTTTGCGGTGCGGTGCGCAGCAATTCCATGGTCTGCTTCCAGTCGGTTGATCCGTTGCCGGGCCACAGGTGTGAGTCTTTGTCCTTGTTGTTGTCGTGGATGTGGGTCGAGCAGATGTGGTTCTTCAATGTGGCGAAGGCTTCCGGAATGCCTCCCATCATGTGGGCGTGTCCGCAATCGAAGCAGACGCCGATGTCGTCGAAATGCATAGTCTTGATAAACTCGACGAGGCGGTCGGGCGTGGAAAGTTCGTTGGGAATATTTTCCACGAGCAGTCTGACGCCGAGCGGCTTGGCGAAGGCGCGCAGGTGCTCGACGCAGGTCATGGCAGCTTCGAATTTCTTTTCGTCGAACGCATCGTTCGGATTGCCAATGTGTTGGACGAGAAAGCGGAATGGAATCTGCTCGGCGATTTCGAGGGCGCGCTTGATCTCGTCCATGGCATCAATGCGGCCGGCGCGGTCCGTGGAGGCGATGTTGACGGGTGGTGAACCGGTGCGTCCCCACTCGTAGTCGGAGTACAAAGGAGCGTGTACGGAGTTGAGTGGAATGCCGGTGGACCGGAACCAGTCGGCAATTTCGCGGACATGCTGCTTGCGGTTGGCGTAGTCGAAGTGCTGGCGGGCGGCGAAGATTTCGATCGACTGGGCTCCCGCCTTGACAAGCTCATCGAGTAAGCCCGGATGGAGCCGTTCTTTTACATAGACGTATGTCGATACCGCTCTCAGCATCAGTAGCCCACCGCCTTCCCGTTGTTGCGTCCGTCGCTGGCGCCGAGGCGCTCGCCGGTTTTGGGGTCAACCATGATGCACTCGCCGTCTCCCCAGAAATGCTCGACCTTCAGCTTGTGTCCCTTGGAACCGAGAACATTCATTGTATCGGGAGAAAGGCGGTCTTCGACGAGAATCTCATCGGGGAGCCACTGATGATGAAACCGGGGCGCGTTGACGGCTTCCGCGATATCAAGCGAGAAATCCACCACGCCGAAGAGGACGTTGGCAACGGTAGTAATGATGGTAGGGCCGCCGGGAGAGCCGAGAACGAGGAAAAGCTTGCCATCCTTGAGTACGATGGTCGGCGTCATGGCGGAGAGCGGACGCTTGCCGGGGCCGATGGCGTTGGCGGGGCCCTGGATCAGTCCGTAGGCGTTGGGGACGCCTTGTTTGGCGGCGAAATCGTCCATCTCGTCGTTGAGCAGAAAGCCCAGGCCTTCGGCGGTGACGCGGGAGCCAAACGTGTCGTTGAGCGTGGTGGTTACGGAAACGGCGTTGCCCTCGGCATCGACTACGGAATAGTGAGTGGTGTTTTCGGGCTCGCGAATGGCGATCGGGCGAGACTGAGCGACGCGCTCGAGTTCACTGAAGGCGGGGCGCTTAAGATCCTTACTCGGGCTTGCGTGGTTGAGGTCGATGGAGTCGCGCCAGGCGGCGGCGTACTTCTTGTCGATGAGCTGCGCGACGGGAACTTTGGCGTAGTCGGGATCGCCCAGGAAATCGGTGCGATCATAAAAGGCGCGGCGGAAGGCTTCGGAAGTCAGGTGGATGGCATCGGCGGAACGGTTGCCGAGTTTCGCGAGGTCGAAGCCTTCAAGAATGTTGAGAATTTCGATGAGCGCGACTCCGCCGGAAGATGGCGGTGGAGCGCTGATGATGTCGTAGCCGCGATAGGAGCCGCGAATGGGCTCGCGCTCTTTGACCTCGTAGGCAGCCAGATCGGCGGCGGTAACCAGGCCTCCGCCTTTGTGGATGGCCGCGGCCAGTTCGCGGGCCAGGGCACCATGATAGAAGTCGTCCGGATTCTTGGCGATGCGCTCGAGAGTGTGGGCGAGTTCGGGCTGCTTCAGTAGTTCGCCGGGTTGGTAGTAGTTTCCCTCGCGCAGGAAAATGCGTTTGGATTCGGGAAACTCGGCGAGATACTGATCTTCTTTCAGATCTTGCGTGTCTTCGTAGGCGAGCGCGAAGCCCTCGCGGGCGAGCTTGATGGCGGGAGCGATCACTTTTTCCAGCGACAGCTTGCCGTATTTCTTCTCCGCGTAGGCGAGGCCGGCCACGGAGCCGGGGACGCCGATGGACTTGTATCCGACCACGCTGGAGTCTTTGCTCGAGTCTGGGAGGACGTTGCCTTGGGCATCGAGATACATATTTTCGGTGGCCGCGGAGGGCGCCTTCTCGCGGAAGTCGAGGAAGCGAGTTTCGCCGGTGGCGTTGCGGAGAAGCAGGAAGCCGCCGCCGCCGAGATTTCCTGCCTGAGGATGGACCACGGCGAGCGCGAAGCCGGTGGCGACGGCGGCATCGACGGCATTGCCACCGGAGCGCAGCATCTCAACGCCAGCGCGCGAGGCGAGCTCGTGGACGCTGGTGACGATGGCGTGCGGAGCGTGCGTGGGGCGCAGAGGTGCGGCGGCCAGGTTGGCGGCGAACAGAGCGCTCAGGCAGCAGAGGACCAGGAAACTACGTTGCATGCGCATGGATTGTGGCGGCGAAACTACGAGGCTAGCTGAGTGGGATGCGGGGAGTCAAACCCGTTCACCGCCGGCGTTCACCGCCGAGACGCCGGGGGGCAGAGAGAGTCAAAGGCTTAACCACGGGGGGGCACAGAGAGGCACACGGGAAACCTGCTTACGGCTTGCGGCGTTTGCCAGGCGTTAGCTTCTGTGAGGCCTTCTTCTTGGGCGCTTTCGCTACGATCAAGTCGTAGGACTGGCGAATGAGGGACTCGAGTTCATCCGCGGGCAGGACGTTGGAGTTGGCGAGCATGATCCACTTGTAACGTCCTACGTAGGGCGCCGGGGAAACGCCTTCGATTTCGAGCAGGTCGTGGAATGTTTCGGGCGCGCATTTCAAAGTGATGCGGGGGAACCGGCCGTCCGATAGGACCATGCCGGTGAAGATTTTGCCACGGACCTTGAAGCAGAGGTCGTCGCCCCACGGCATATCCTCGGTCACGTCGGAGAAGGAGAGACAGAGTTTGCGGATCCATTCGACGTCGGGCATGGGGAGATGATAAGCGCAAGGTTGGCTGGTGGAGAGCCGGGCGTCCCCGCCCGGCCGGCTGGCCGCAAAAGGACGGGCGAAGACCGCCCGTCGCTCCACCGCATGGTTCACCCTGTCACCGTGCTGGCGGTTCTTTGATCAGTGTCGCTTTGCTGTAGGCCAGGGTGAAGCCTAGTCGCTCGGCATTGCGCATCGATGTCGTGCCGCCCTGGGTCACGATGACGGCATACTCGCATCCGGCTTGGGCCGCGACTTCCAGCCTTCTTTGCAGCATGGCGGTTTGCAGGCCGCAGCCTCGATACGGCTTGAGCGTGGCGGCGCCGTACAAGCCTATGATTTTGTGCTCGGGGATGATGAGGCCGGCTCCGGTGCCTACGAGTCGGTTTTCCGCTTCGGCAACGAAGGTGATGGCTCCGGGGAAGTCGAATGTGGGAGCGACCATCTCGTCGAAGCCCGCCGGTTCTCCGCCGTCGGGAAAGAAGCTCTGGCGGATGATGGCACTGAACGCGAGTGCTTCTTCGGTCTTGCCGGGTCGGAGTGTGAACCCCGCGGGGCCAGGCGGGAAGGTTTCGGCGGGAACGAGTTTACGGGCGAGAACGTTGTTGAGTTCGGCGATTCCGTAGCCGCGCTTCCTGGCGATCTCGAGCAGGCTGATGTCGGTGAGGGGACAGTAGTCAAGCTGGGCTGGCGCTTTGCGGGAGTAGTAGAAGTTTTCGAGTTGGTCGAAGTCGGCTTCGGTGACAGGAGCGTCGAAGCCCATGCCGACGGCACGTCCGATGGGCGAGCCGAGACCGGCGAAGATCATGTGGCCTCCAGCGATGGGCTCGACGGCGGAGCCAATGTGAGGACGCATCTTTTGATCGGCATAGGCGTGGTGCACCTGCGGCATTTCTTCCGCGGATTCAAAACGGCGGGCGAGAGCCCGATCTACGAATTGCATGGTGGTGATCCTTTCGTGGTTTGAAGGGGTCGCCAGGAAAGCGGAGGGCGAGTTAGCGGACGGCGGTCATAAGCCGGGAGATAGGATACAACGGTTTGCTGGGAGAAGGCACGCCCTAGAAGAGCAGTTTGCGTATGGCTATTTCTGCAGTATGTAGCGCTCCCTCAATTCACCTTCGAAATATCCAAGCCGTCCGGGAAGGCAGGAAATCACAGTTCCCATGCCATAGCCGACAACCTGCTTCAGGGCGGCCAACAACTTTATTTCCTTGCCGTCGAGATTGGTGTCTTCAGAGATAAGGTAGCAAGTATCGGGAGCACCGAGTGCGTGAAGGATCGCGCAGATTGAATCTGGGTTCTGTTGACGGGGCTTTATGCTTCTAAGGCATTCGGGCGCAAGAATGCAGGTTCCGTGGTGAGCAAACTCGTCGCCGAATTTGCGGCGCTTTTTGGGACTGGCGAGACCGAGTCGCACACGCTCGCGGCGCGCACGTTGGACAAAAGACTCCACGAACTCCTGCTCATGTAGGTTCATATGGCTATCCAAGGAGAAGTCAACCGA
>Ga0182019_10001203_pt1 | contig 13123 bp, 10 predicted proteins | sample 812E2MmetaG_FD_120483 | JGI IMG/M metagenome (GOLD analysis project Ga0182019, IMG submission 120483) | Permafrost microbial communities from Stordalen Mire, Sweden - 812E2M metaG | ecosystem: Environmental > Terrestrial > Soil > Wetlands > Permafrost | place: Sweden: Stordalen | collected...
GACGAAGCAATCGCCCTCGGCCGAAGCGATTGCTTCGCTTCGTTCGCCATGACGGCACCGGGCCGGCTCCTGTCGCTATCCAAAAACGATGCTTGTCTTCAGGACCCCGTCCTTGCGCGCCGCGGCCGTCGCGAAGGCGGCTTGGGCGTCCTCGGGACGGAATTTGCGGTTGGCGAGGAACCCGATCTCCACGAGCCGCGCCGACAGCAGGAGCAGAGCCCTCTTGATGTAGCGGTTCTGGCGCCGCACGCTCTGGACCCGGATCTCCTTGCGGCGGAGCGCGGCGCTCGGGAACGACACGCGCTCGGCGAGGGGGATGCCCACGACGGCCAGCGTCCCCCCGGGCTTCAACAACTCCACCGCCTGATCGAGGGCGGACTGTTCCCCGCAGCATTCAAAGACGGCGTCGAGACCGAGGCCCTGCCGGGACAGGATTTCGCGGACGACGTCGTCCCGGGCAGGGTCGCCGGCCCAGACGGCGCCCGCACGGCGGGCCGCTTCGGCGCGCTCCCGGACGGGGTCCGCAGCGTAGATCTCGGCCACGCCGGCCGCGCGCGCGGCGATCATCACCGACAGGCCGATGGGGCCCGCCCCGAGCACGGCCATGCTCTGTCCGGGGCCTCCCGTCCAGAAGCTGAAGGCGTGGAGGGCGATCGAGAACGGCTCGACCAGCATCGCCTCGTCCATCGTCACGCCGTCCGGGACGGCGAAGCAGTTGGCCGCCGGCATCACGAAGTATTCGGCCAAGGCGCCGTCCTGCCCGCCCGGGCTTCCCAGGAAGCGCAGCTTGCGGCAGGTGTGGGGGCGGCCGGCGCGGCATTGGTCGCAGGCGCCGCAGGCGATCGCCGGATCCACGGCCACCCGGTCGCCCGTCTTGAGGCCGGCCACGCGCCCGCCCGCGGCCTCGACCACGGCCGAGACCTCGTGGCCCAGCACGGCGGGAAGGGGGATCTTTTCGCCCGCGATCGAGTCCGTCGAGAAATAATGGAGGTCGCTGCCGCACAGGCCGACGACGCTCGTCCGCAGGAGGACGTCCGTCTCGGCCGCGAGCGCGGGCTTGGGAACATCACGCAGCTCGACCCGGCCGACTTGGGTGAGGACAACTGTCTTCATCGATTAATTATACTGCAAAGTTGAGGTGGGCCCGAGGTCTCTTCTGCTTTTTAAAAAGTTCAGATGGAACAATTGCGATAAATTTGGCGGGTGGCGCCGACCGGGGCGTCCCACAGGCCGAAGCGAATGGGCCGGAAAAAGGGGACACAGAACACCCGCCAACTTTTAGCAGGTCATCATCGGGGTTCTGTGTCCCCTTTTTCCGGAGGCCGGTGGGGCAGGGCGGCGTCGCATGCGCCGGAGGCGCGACGATCGCGACCCCGCTGGCCGGTGCCAGGACCCGCCGACCTCATCCGCAATTGCGGCTACATCCCCGCGGCCTGGAGCGAGGTGATGGCCACGACGTTGACGATGTCGTCCACCGAGCAGCCCCGCGACAGGTCGTTGACCGGCTTGTTCAATCCCTGGAGCACCGGGCCCACGGCCTGGGCCTTGGCCAGCCGCTCGACGAGCTTGTAGGCGATGTTGCCGGCCTGAAGGTCCGGGAAGACGAGCACGTTGGCCTGGCCGGCGATGGCCGAGCCTGGCGCCTTGGACTTTCCGATCCGCGGGATGATAGCCGCGTCGGCCTGCAACTCGCCGTCGATCTTGAGGTTCGGCGCCTTCTCCCGGGCGATCTTGAGGGCGCTCTTCACCTTGTCCACGAGCTCGTGCTTGGCGCTGCCGTAGGTCGAGAACGAGAGCAGGGCGACTTTGGGGTCGAGGCCGCAGAGGACGCGGCCGGTCTCGGCCGAGGCGATGGCGATCTCGGCCAGCTCCTTGTCCGTCGGGTTCGGCAGGACCGCGCAGTCGGCGAAGATGAACAGGCCCTTCTCGCCGTAATCGCAGTCGGGGACGATCATGATGAACGAGCTCGAGACGACGCTGATCCCCGGCTTGGTCTTGATGAACTGCAGGGCCGGCCGGACCGTGTCGGCTGTGGAGTGGAGCGCCCCGGACACCAGGCCGTCGGCGTGGCCCTTGTGGACCATCATCGTCCCGTAGAAGACGGTGTCCTTCATGATCTTGCGCGCCTCCTCGGGCGTGATGCCTTTGGCTTTGCGCAGCTCGTAGTATGTGGCGGCGTAATCGTAGAATTCCTTCGCCGTCTCCGGATCGATCGACGGGACGGCGCCGATGTCCGCGCCCTGGTCCTTGGCCACGGCCTCGATCTTGGCCCGGTTGCCGATCAGGGTGACACGGGCCAGCTTCTCGCCGGTGATGATGCTCGCGGCCTTGACCGTCCGGGGCTCATCGCCCTCGGGGAGGACAATACGCTGGGGGTTCTTGCGGGCCTTGTCCCGCAGGGTTTCGATGAGGTCCATAGAATTGCTCCTTCGCTGCCGTCAGCACGAGATCCCGGTGAAGAAGTCGTTCCCCTTGTCGTCGACCAGGATGAAGGCCGGGAAGTCCTTGACCGTGATCTTGAAGATGGCCTCCATGCCGAGCTCGGGATACTCCAGGACTTCCTGCTTGGTGATGCAGTCTTTGGCCAGGCGGGCGGCCGGCCCGCCGATCGAGCCGAGGTAGAACCCTCCGTACTTCTTGCACGACTCCGTGACGCCCTTGGACCGGTTGCCCTTGGCCAGCATGACGAGCGAGCCGCCTTTCGCCTGGAAGATCGGCACGTAGTCGTCCATCCGGCCGGCCGTGGTCGGCCCGAAGGAGCCGGACGCGTACCCCGGCGGGGTCTTGGCCGGGCCGGCGTAGTAGATGATGTGGTCCTTGAAGTACTGCGGCAGGTCCTCGCCCCGGTCGAGCCGCTCCTTGAGCTTGGCATGGGCGATGTCGCGGCCGACGATGATCGGTCCGTTGAGCGAGAGGATCGTGGCCACCGGATACTTCGAGAGCGTCGCCCGGATCTCGGCCATCGGCCGGTTGAGGTCGATAGGCACGACCGCGCCGGACGCCTTGATGTCGGGCGGGAGATAGCGGGCCGGCTCGCGCTCGAGCTTCTCGAGGAAGATCCCGTCGGCCGTGATCTTGGCCGTGATGTTCCGGTCGGCGTTGCAGCTCAACCCGACCCCGATCGGACACGAGGCGCCGTGGCGGGGAAGGCGGACGACGCGGACGTCGAGGGCGAAATACTTGCCCCCGAATCCGGCTCCGAGCCCGATCCGGTGCGAGGCGTCGAGGAGCTTGGCTTCGAGCTCGAGGTCGCGCCAGGCGCGGCCGGTCATGTCCCCTTGGGTCGGCAGCCCGTCGAGGTAGCGGGCCGAGGCGAGCTTGACGGTCTTGAGCGTCGTCTCGGCCGAGGTCCCGCCGACGACGAAGGCCAGGTGGTAGGGCGGGCAGGCCGCCGTGCCGATGGCCTTCATCTTCGCCGTCAGGAAGGCGAGAAGGGACGCGGGGTTGAGGACGGCCTTGGTCTCCTGGAAGAGGAAGCTCTTGTTGGCCGACCCGCCGCCCTTGGCGATGAAGAGGAATTTGTACTGGTCGCCGTCGACGGCCGCGATGTCGATCTGGGCCGGGAGGTTCGAGCCCGTGTTCTTCTCGTCGTACATGGTCAGAGCGGCGTTCTGCGAGTAGCGGAAGTAGTTCTTCGTGTAGGCGTTGAAGACGCCGCGCGAGAGCGCCTCCTCGTCGCCGCCGCCCGTCCAGACCGCTTGGCCCTTCTTGGCGTTGATCACGGCCGTCCCCGTGTCCTGGCACATGGGCAGGATGCCCTCGGCCGAGATCATCGCGTTCCGCAGGAGCTCGACGGCCACGTACTTGTCGTTGGCCGAGCTTTCGGGGTCCGTGAGGATGTCCTGGAGCTGCTTGAGGTGGGACGGCCTGAGGAAGAAGGCGACGTCCTTGAACGCCTCCTCGGCGAGGAACGTCAGCGCCTCCGGCGCGACCTTGACGATCCCGCGGCCCTCGAACGCGGCGCGCGAAACGTGGTCCTTCGTCAGGAGCCGGTATTCGGCAGAGTCGGGACCGGCGGGGAACATGGGGCTGTACTGGAAATCGGCCACGATGGAACCTCCTTGCGCGGACCGCGCCTACGCCGTCCGCTTCGTCTTCAGCTTGCCGAGGGCCGCCGCGGCGACCTCCCGGACGTTCTTCCGTTCGCCCCTGCGCGCGAGGAGCGCCTCGATCGGCGCCACGGCCTTGGCGTCCCCGATCTCGCCCAGCAGGCGGGCCGCACGGAAGCGCGTCGTCCAGACCCGGCTCGCGAGAGCCTCCACGAGCGGCCGGACGGCGTCGCGCCCGAAGTTCATCAGCGCGTTCTCGGAGCTTTCCCGGACGCTCCAATGGGGATCGGCCATCGCCTGAAGGAGAGGAAGGATGGATTTCTTGTCGTGGAAAATGCCCAGCAGGCGGGCCGATTGGGAGCGCACGTCCCGGGACTTGTCCTTGAGGCCCGCCAGCGCCGTTTCGAGCGCTTCGGGAAAGCCCGCGCCGATCGTCCTCAGCACCCGGACGGCCTCCGCCCGGATGAAGCCCGCCCGGTCTTCGCGGGCGACGCGCGCGAGCAGGCGGACCGCGTCGGGCCCGGCCCATTTGCCCAGGGCCCGGACCGCTTCGAAACGGACGTTGTCGGAGTCGTCGCCCAAGGACGGGGCGATCCGGGGCGCGAGCGAGGCGTCGCCGACGTCGGCCAGGACTTTGATCGCGCAGCAGCGCCCCCAGGCGGCGCAGCCGATCTGCTCGAGGGCGGCCATGGCCGCTTCCTGGACGTCGGGCAGGCTGTCCTCGACGAGCTTCTTGAGGAGATTGACGGCGCAGTGGTCCTCGAGCCCGCCGATGGCCTTGACGGCCCGGATCTGGAGCTCGGGATGCGTGCGGTCGGCGGCGTCCTTGACCATGGGGCTGATCATCGAGCAGTTGAAAGACAGCGTGGGAAGGAGCAGGTCGATGACGCCCGGGCCGAACCGGCCCAGGGCCGTGACGGCGGCCTGCCGGACGATGAAATAGCTGCTCCGCAAGTGCCCGATCAACGCCGGGACCGACTTCGGGTCGCCGATCTTGCCCAGGGCGAGCAGGATCGCCCGCTGGGCGAATTTATCGCGTTCCCGGGAGAGGGCGTCGAGAAGGGGGAATGCCGCCTGCCGGCCGTAGCGGATGATGGCCTCGGCCGCGGCGTCCTGGACTTTGCTGACGTTGTCCCGGAGCTTCAGGACCAGGGGCTCCAGCGCCGCCTTGTCCGCGATCCGGCCGAGCGCCTCGGCGGCGGCCGCCCGCACCTGCCATTCGCCGTCCTGGAGCAGGTTCAGGAGATAAGGCGTGGACAGGCGGGACTGGACGTTCCCGAGCGCCCGGGCCGCATGCGCCCGGATGGAGGCCGAGGAGTTGTTCAAGGCCTCATGGAGCGGAGGCAGGCTGTCCGCTCCGAATTCCTTGAATCCGTCCACGGCCAGGTCGACGATCTCCTCGTTCTCGAGCGACATCATGTTGATGAGGACGCGGATGAGGCGGACGTCGCGGCGGTCGAGGATTTCGCGGACCTTGCCCATGAGCTCGGTGACGGCCTGCGTGCGGACGATCCACTCGGAATCGTCCACGGCCTTGAGGAGGTGGTCGATCACTCGGTAGTCGCCGAGCTTTCCCAGGGAGGCGACGGCGGCCTGCCGGATGTTGGCCGACGGCGAGCGGAAGATCTTGGGCTTGGCGAGCTCCTCGATGGCCTCCGTCTTCCCATAGCGGCCTAGCGACAGGACGGCGGCGTGCTGGATGGCCGGGTTGGGGTCGTCGAGCTTCTCGACGAGGACGGGGTAGGCCTCGGGCCGCTTCTCGTAGCCCAGGTCGATGATCGCGGTGCGGACCGCGGCGGCGTCCTTGGCGTCCCGGATGGTCCGGATGACGTCCTCCAGAGGCTGCAGGGATTTGGCGTCCACCTCAGACCCTTTCGATGTAGCCCTTGCAGTCTCCGTCGATGTTGAAGGACTTCACCTGGTAGTCGCAGTCGATGCTGGCCAGGGCCTTGACGGCCGCCCGGAAGCAGCCGATCCGGGCGCAGGTCAGGTCGCGGATGCCGAAGCCTTCCTCGATCAGGGTCTGGCAGCTCTTGAGATACACGCAGTCGTGGACCGTGATTTCGACATGGGAGGGGTTGACCTCGACGATCTCAAAGTGGCTCGCGTCGCGGAAAAGCTTCCCCGCGATCCCGATCTGGATGTAGTTCTCGACGGCCGCCCGGATCGAGTCGGATTTGGCGATCTGCATGCCGTATTCGTCGCCCAGGAGGTGGAGGTAGTACTGGACGGAATGCTCGTAGGCCCGCTCGCTGAAGACGCGGGGGCGGGTGCCGTGAAAGTCCCGCGCCGTCTCTTCCAAGGCGCTCAACCAGGCCAGGGCCACGAGCCAGCCGGCTTCTTCGCGGTCGATGATATCCATGGGGGTGTCCTTTACTTCGATTTCCGGATTTTTTTCGGTGCCGGAGCGTCCGGGGCGGGAACTGCCGTTTCCAGGGCCAGGCGCTGGAGCTCGGCCCGCACGGCGTCCGCGGCCACGGCCCGGCCGAGAGCCGTCTCGAGCTTCGCGGCCAGGGCCTCGATGCCGGCCTTGGGCTCCTGCGCCCAGAGGAGGACGAGCTTGGCCGTCTCCTCGGCCTTGAAGGCGGCCGCCGCTTCTGAGGGCTTGGCGGGAGCGGGGGCGGCGGGCCGACCGGCCCCGGCCTCCAGGATCAGGCGCGTGTCGCGGGCGATGGCCAGCTCCTCGTTGGTCGGGATGACCAGGACCTTGACCTTCCCCGAGCTGATGTCGCGCTCGTTGGCCTCGTTTTTCTTCGGGTCGACGCCGATCCCGAGGGCGTCCAGGCCCTCGCAGGCCAGGCGGCGGACGAGGCGAGAGTTCTCGCCGATGCCGCCGGTGAAGACGACGGCGTCCACCCCGCCCAGGGCGGCCATGTAAGCGCCGATGTATTTGCGGACATGATAGCAGTAGATTTCGAGGGCCAGCTGGTGGCGCTCGCTGCCGCGCGCGGCCTCCTGCTCGATCTCCCGCATGTCGTTCGATGTCTCGGTCAGGCCCAGCATCCCGCTGTTCTTGTTCATGATCGAATCGATTTCCTTCGTCCCGAGCTTTTCGCGCTCCATGATGTACGGGACGAGGGCGGGATCGATGCTCCCGCAGCGGGTGCCCATCACCAGGCCCTCGAGCGGGGTGAAGCCCATGGACGTGTCCACGGACTTGCCGCCGTCGACGGCGGCGATGCTGGCGCCGTTGCCCAGGTGGCAGGTGATGATCTTAAGGTCGGCGATGGGCGTTTTCAGGAATTCCGCGGCCCGGTGGGCCACGAAGCTGTGGGACGTGCCGTGGAAGCCGTAGCGGCGGATCCGGAGCTTCTTGTAGAGGGCGTACGGCAAGCCGTAGATGTAGGCCTTGGGGGGAATGGTCTGGTGGAAAGCGGTGTCGAAGACTCCGACCTGGGGGACGCCGGGCAGGAGCGCCTCGCCGGCCTCGATCCCCTTCAGGTTGGCCGGATTGTGGAGGGGGGCGAACTGAATGCACTTGCGGAGGCTGGCCTTGACCTTGTCGGTGATCAGGACCGAGCCCGAGAAATCCTCGCCGCCATGGACCACCCGGTGGCCGATGCCGTCGATTTCCGTCTTGTCCCGGAGGACGCCGTGCTGCGGGTGGAGGAGGAGGGACAGGACGATCTCGATGGCCACCTCGTGGTTCTTGACCTCCCGGATCTCCCGGATCTTGTTCTTGCCTTCCGGCTGGTAGGTGATGATGGCGTCGCTCGAGCCGATCTTCTCGACGATGCCCTTGGCCAGCAGGTTTTCATCCTCCATCCGCATGAGCTGGAACTTGATGGACGAACTGCCGCTGTTCAGGACGAGCACTTTCATGGCGGTGACAAACTCCTTATGAAGGCGCGAACGGATTTATCAATGCGAAAAAGCAATGATATTCCCCTGGAAATGGGGTGTCAAGGCGAGGGGGGGAGTGCCGGGCTCGAGGGGGACGCCCTCAAATCATTTTGACATTGGACCCCCTCTTCGGCCGAAGCCCGGTTTATTTCTGGATTGTGACGGGCTAATCTCCTGCCGTCTTCCATCCCCCTCCGAGGGACTTGTAGAGGGCAATGATGTCCGCAATCAGGTTGATCTCGCTCTGCATCAGGGCGTCTTCGGAGGCATATTGCGTCCGTTGGGCGTCCAGGACGTTGATGAACTCCGCCGCGCCCTGAACATAGAGCTGCATCGCGAGCTCCGAGGCGCGCCGGCTGGCGACGACCGCGGAGCTGAGGGCCTTGCGGGTTTCCTGATCCTTGCCGTAGGCGACGAGCGCGTTCTCGACGTCCTGCAGAGCCGTCAGGATGGTCTGGCGGTAGCTGATCAGGGCCTCGTCGCGGACGGCTTCCTGGGCATGGACATTGGCGACCTTACTGCCGCCGGCAAAAATCGACCAGCTCACCGAAGGTCCGACGGACCAGAGCATGTTGATTTGGGAAAACCAGTCCTTCACGACGCCGCTTTGCCATTGGAGCGAGCCTGCGACCGAGACTTTGGGAAAGAGCTCGGCCTGGGCCACTCCGACCTGGGCCGCCGCGGCGCGGAACAAGGCCTCGGCCTGCCGGATATCCGGCCGCCGGCGGAGGAGGTCGGGAGGAGATCCCGCCGGGACCTCGGCCGGCGCCACCGGCAAAGGCCCAGCTTCCGATAGCTCCCCGAGCAGGTCGGCCGGAGGCCGCGCCAGAAGCACGCTCAGGGCGTAGATCGTTTGCCTGACGGATTTCTCGAGAGCAGGGATCTGGGAAAGGGTTATGGCCGCCTGAGCTTCGGCGTTGGCGACATCCAGGGCGCTGACGAATCCCACGGACTTGCGCTTCTCGGTGATGTCGACCGTGCGCTGTTGGCCGTCGAGGTTGCTGCGGGCGATGATGACGCGCTGCTGCGCCCCCCGAAGCTGGACGTAGAGAAACGCGACCTCCGCGACCAGGCTGACCTGGACATTGTTGATGTTCTCCTGAGCGGCGACGACGTTGGCGGCGGCGGAATCCAGGCTTTGACGAAGGCCGCCGAAGACATCGACCTCCCAAGCGGCGTCGAACCCCGCCTGGAAGAGATCCCGGTCCAGGGCCGTCGTCCCCGCGCCGATCACGCCGGCACCGGCACGACTCCTGGCGTAGGCGGTCGACGCCGTGAGCTGCGGCCAAAGGGCGCCGGCGGCGACGCCCCGGAGCGCCCGGGATTGCAGGAGGCGGGCCTGGGCCGTTTGCAAATCGTAGCTTGCCCGAAGAGCGTCCTCGATGAGCGACGTGAGCTTGGCGTCGCCGAACTTGGACCACCATGTCGTGAGCTCGACCGACGTGTCGGCCGCCGGCCGGCTCTGGACGGCGGCCGCCGCCGTTGGAGTCGGTGCCGGCGCCGCAGGCGCCTCGCTCGTCCACGATGACGGGACGCTGGTTTGGGGCGGAGAATATTTCGGGACGGAAAGACAGGCCACGGAGGCGACAGTCAGGACGATCAGGAGAGTGATGCTGCCCGTCGCGACGGCTGGAAAGGCTCGGATTTTCATGGCGAAATACCTCGCGTTCATCAAATGTCCCGTCGGTCCGTCCGGCTCCTTATTCGAAGCGCAAGGCCTCGATGGGGTCGAGGCGAGAGGCCTTCTTGGCCGGATAGTAGCCGAAGACGATGCCGACGCTCGCGGAGACGAGAAAGGCCGCCGCCACTACGACCGGCGAGCCGGCGGTGGGCCAATGCAGCAGGAGCGTAACCAGGTAGGAGGAGCCGAATCCGGTCAGAATCCCGATGATGCCGCCGATCAGGCAGAGGGCGATGGCCTCCACCAGGAACTGCCGCATGATGTGGCCCGGCTCGGCGCCGACGGCCATCCGCAGCCCGATCTCCCGGGTCCGCTCGGTGACCGAGACGAGCATGATGTTCATGATGCCCACGCCGCCCACGACGAGGGAAATCATCGCCACGGACAGCAGGAGCTTGGAGATCAAGGCCGTCGTCGAGCTCATGGTCTTCGTGATCTCCGTCATGTCGCGAATCGAAAAATCGTCGGGGGCTCCGGAGAGGATGTGGTGGCGCTCGCGCAACAAGGCCGTGATCTCCCGGATGGCGAGCGGGACCTGGTCTGCGGACCGGGCCGCGACGAGAATCTGGTCCACGTTGGCGAAGCGCACCTGCTGGGGGGTATCGGCCTGCTGGGTCGCGGACGGAGCGGGATAGAGATTGAGCCCGGAGCTGGGATAGAGCTGGCTGAGGGAATTGACCGACGTCGAGGCGGCGCTCGAGGACGCGCTGGTCTGCCCGGTGCTTGTCGATGATGTTCCGACGACGCGGAACTTGATGGTGGTCCAGGGCGCGATCAGGATGTCGTCCTGGTCCATGCCCATCATGTTGGCCCCCTTGGACGCCAGGACCCCGACCACTTTGAAGTCGACGTTTTGGACGCGGACATCCTTGCCGATGGGCGAGAGGCCCTGGAAGAGGTTGAGAACGAGAGTCTGCCCGAGCAGGCAGACCTGGTTGGAATTGCGCACATCCCGATCGGTGAACGGCTCGCCCTCGGCCAGGGTCGTCCAATCCCGGACCTGGAGGAACGAGGGCGTCGTGCCGTAGATGTTCATGGGAATCCAGTTGAGGCTGCCGACTACGACCTGGGCGCGGGCCCGGACGACCGGGGCCACGCTTCGGATGGGCGGGCACTCGCTGAGGATCGCGTCGGCGTCCTGCGGGGTCAGAGTGAGGTTGGATCCGGCGCCGAAGCTGATCCCTCCGCTCGCGGCCTGGCCGGGCATGACCAGGAGATTGTTGGCGCCCATGCTGGCGATGGTCTGCTGGATGGCGGCCGACGATCCCTTGCCGATCTCCATCATGGCGATGACGGCCGCGATGCCGATGATGATCCCCAGCGTGGTGAGCGCGGTCCGCATGACGTTCCGGCGGAGCGCCCGGAAGGCGTTCTTCATGGTCCAATACCATCTCATGGGAGCCTCCTCGTTTCTCCGGGGCCGGATTCCCGGCCCGCATCCGCGGCCTCCGGACCCGGCTCGATCAGGCCATCCTTGATGCGGATGATCCTCCCGGCGTGCTGGGCCACCGCCGGATCGTGGGTTACGAGGAAGACCGTCAGGTTCTCGGATTTGTTGAGAGCCTGGAGCATCTCGAGGATTTCCTCGCTCTTGCGGGAATCGAGATTGCCAGTCGGCTCGTCGGCGAGAAGGACCTTGGGCCGGTTGATCAAGGCGCGGGCGATGGCGACGCGCTGCTGCTCGCCTCCCGAGAGTTTCGCGGGCTGGTGGTCCATGCGGTCCGCCAGTCCGACTTTTTGGAGGAGCTCGGCCGCCCGGACTTTCATGTCCGCCTCCGAGAGGGCCTCCCGGGAATAGGAGAGGGGCATCATGACGTTCTCGAGCGCGGTCGTTCGCGACAGGAGGTTGAAATTCTGGAAGACGAATCCGATCATGCGATTCCTGACCCGGGCCCTCTCGATGACCGAGAGCTCGCCGACCTCGCGTCCCTCGAGGAAATACTGGCCGGCGGAGTGATGGTCGAGGCAGCCGAGAATGTTCATGAGCGTGCTCTTGCCGGAGCCGCTCGCCCCCATCAGGGCCACGAGCTCTCCTCGGGCCACTATCAGGGAGATCCCCTTGAGCACGGGAAGGTCGACTTCGCCGAGATGATAGGTTTTCCGGATATCCCGGAGTTCGATCAGCTCCATAGGCTTGCGTCCCTCGTCGGCATCATTGTTTCTGCTTGGCCGGTGGTGCGGCCGGAGGCGTGCTTGCGGCCGTTCCGCTCCTGGCGGGGCGGACCTGGGGCGCGAACGGGCTGCGGTTGGCGCTTGACGCGGCCGGGGATCCCGCCAGCTGCTCCCCGGTGACCAGCTCCAGACCTTCCTTGAGCGCAGGCGAGCTGATCTCCGTGATGGCGCCGTCCGTCAGCCCCAAGCTAACCTTCATCGGCTGGACATAATCGCCCTGCCTCGCCCAGACGACACCCGGCGGCTCCGGCTGCCCTTGGACGGTGCTCGATGCTCCGCCGGGAAGCGGGGGCTGAGTCATGGCCTCGAACTCGCTTCTGAAGGAAGACGCGACCTGGGCGGGTCGAGGCCACCATCGAAGCGCGGCGTTGGGAATCGTGAGAACGTTCTGGCGGCGGCCGATCTCGAACTTCGCGTTCGCCGTCAGGTAGGGAAGCAGCCGGCTGCCCGAGTTGTCCGTATCCACCTCCACGGTATAGGTCACGACATTCTGGGTCATCGTGGCATTCAACCGCGTCTGGCCCACCTTGCCCTGGAAGGTCTGTCCGGGAAAAGCGTCCACGATGAACGTCACCGGTTCGCCGGGATGGATGTTTCCGATATCCGCCTCGTTGACCGAAACCCAGACCTGGATGCGCCGGAGGTCCTTGGCGATAAGGAAGAGGCTCGGCGCGCTCAGGCTGGCGACCACGGTCTGGCCGATGTTCACCCGGCGGTCGATGATGACCCCCCGGACGGGGGCTTTGATCGTGCAGTAGCCCAGGTTTCTCTCCGCCATCTGGAGGCTGGTCTGCGAGAGGGCCACCTTCGCCGTCGCCTGGGCGACGGAGGCCTGGGAGGCGGCGACGTTGGACTTCGCGACTTCAAAGTTGGCCTTGTAGGCGTCGTACGAGGTCGAGGCCAGGGCGTCGGAGGGGCCGAGCTTCTGGGCGCGCTCCCAGTCGCGCTGAGCGTCGGCCAGCTTGGCCTGGGCTTGGAGCACGTTGGCCTGGGCCAGAGGCACGGCGGCGCGGTCCAGATCGAGCTGGGCGCGGCTCTGGGCGACCGCGCTCGCATAGAGCGAATCGTCGATCCGGGCGAGGATCGTGCCGGCGTCCACTTCGGAGCCGTAATCGATGGGCTTACCTTTGAGATCCGTCCCGAACGCCAGGACGATCCCGGCCACCTGAGCTCCGACATCGACGACTTCCTCGGGCTCGACCGTCCCCGTGGCCCCGATGGTCGCCACGACATCCCCCCTTTTCACGGGTGCCGTCCGGAATCCGATTTGGGAGCCGGCGGACCTTCTCCAAATCCAGACGACGATGATGACGATGACGATGGCCAGGATGATGAGGATAAGCTCGGATTTTTTTATTTTACGCATGCGAACTCCCCC
>Ga0182019_10001206_pt1 | contig 13117 bp, 7 predicted proteins | sample 812E2MmetaG_FD_120483 | JGI IMG/M metagenome (GOLD analysis project Ga0182019, IMG submission 120483) | Permafrost microbial communities from Stordalen Mire, Sweden - 812E2M metaG | ecosystem: Environmental > Terrestrial > Soil > Wetlands > Permafrost | place: Sweden: Stordalen | collected...
CGCTTTGGTTTTTCTTCGTGTCTCTCTGTCTCCGTGTTGAAATAGACTCGTGCAACTTCGCCAATCTCTGAATGCGGCAGTTGAGCGGCTAACTAACGCGCAGGTCCCTTCCCCGCGCATGAACGCGGAACTGCTCATCATGTTCACGCTCGACTGCGACCGGGCGTATCTCTATGCCCATCCCGGGCGGGAGTTCACTTCTGACGAAACTCGGCGCTATGACGAAGCACTTGCTAGGCGGGCTACGGGCGTTCCGGCTCAGTACATCACGGGACATCAGGAATTCTGGGGGCTGGATTTTATCGTGTCGCCGGCGGTGCTGATTCCTCGTCCGGAGACGGAGCATTTGGTGGAGGCGGTGCTGGACCTGGTGTCGTTGGCTGACTCGGAGCAAGGTCAAAAGCACAGTCAAAAGCAGCGGACAGGAGTGTCCGCTCTACGCGAGCTTCGGCTCGTTGATGTAGGCACCGGGTCGGGGGCGATTGCGCTTGCTCTGGCCACGGAGCTGCCCTCGGCGGAGATCCACGCGACAGACATTTCTTCCGACGCGCTGGACGTCGCGCGGGCCAATGCGGCGCGCCTTGAACTTGCTTCGCGAGTCGATTTTCACATTACTGATTTGCTGAGCGGATTTGCTTCGGGTTCGTTCGATATCGTGGTTTCGAATCCTCCTTACGTGGGGGATTCGGAGGAAGAGTCGGTGCAGCTTGAAGTCCGCAAGTTCGAGCCGCGCAATGCGGTGTTCGCCGGACTGACGGGTCTGGAAGTGATCGAGCGCCTGATTCCGCAGGCGCGCGGGGTGCTTGGTCCGGGTGGGTGGCTGGTGTTTGAGATCAGCGGGACGATTGTGGATCGCGTTCGGGGCCTGCTGTCGAGCTGGGATGAGGTCACAATCAGAAACGACTTGCAGGGGATCGCGCGGGTGGCGATAGCAAAGAAAAGCGATCCCTAACCAAGCTTGCTGGTGGAGAGCCGGGCGTCCGTGCCCGGCTTGGACGGGCGAGACGCCCGTCCCCGCATCAAGTGCTAGAACGTTACCCGCACGCCGAGCTGGGCAGCGAAGGGGATTCCGACCGTGGTACCGGGGCCGAAGAAATCTCCGAGACCGCCAGACGGGATTTCCAGCTGCTTAAGGCTAGTGATCGGTATGGTCGCGGCGCACGTGGGATCGGAGGGGTCGGTGCAGATTCCGGTTACGTTTCCGTTCACTTTGTCGCTAGGAGAAACCGGAAGCAGGTCAATGGCGCCGATGAAGTTCGCTCCGGGATTGTTGCGGTTGAAGAGGTTGAAGAATTCCGCGAAGGGGTAGATCTGCCAGCGCTCATTAACCTTGATGGGACGAGCGATACGCAGGTCGACCTGGATGTACGGTGTACCACGGAAAACATCGAGCGCGGTGTCATGTCCGTTCACCTGGATGCGAGTGCCGTCTTCTTTGGTGATGGTGAAGGGCCGCGCGCTCTCAGCTTGGGTGAGCGTGGTGACTTCAAAGCCGCCGGGGATGTGCACAGTGCCAGCGAGCACGAAGCGGTGGCGGACGTCTTCGCCCGAGGGGCCATAGTCGCCAGGACCGAATGGATCCAGCGGATCACAGACGCCATTGACGTAATCGAAGAGTTCGCCGAGGGCGCATCCCCAGGTCTTGGCGCTTGAGAGCGTGTAGTGGGCAGTCAGGTCGAAGCGTTTGGAGACGTGGCCCTGCAATTGAAGCATGAGCGCGTTATAGCTGGAGCGGTTGTCGGAGCGGAAGACGGACAGGCTCGGCGCGTTAGGGTCGATGCCAACTCCCGGAGTGTATGCATAGCCGCGGTATCCGTGCTGGCCATCTTCATAGGTGTAGTCGGCGCTTGCAACCCAGTGCTCATTGAAGGCATGCTGGATTCCAGCGGTGGCATGAAGCGCGTACGGGGTCTTGTAGCTGGGATCAATCAGCGCGCCTGGAGAACCGGGCGGCAAACATCCCGGATCAGTCGGCGCTACGCAGGTTCCAGGCTGGGCGTTGACTGCCTGAAAGGCCGCTGCCCATCCATTCTGCGCCAGATCGTTGAAGTACAGTCCGGCCCCGGCGCGAAGAACAGTCTTCTCGCTGCCGCCAGGAGAATATGCGATCCCCAGCCGTGGACCAAACTGCTTGCGGTCATCATGGGGCGCGCCATTAATCAGGTTATCTCCCAGCGCCTTCATCGTGAGGTATGCCGGATTATCCAGTTGGCTGCGGCCAGAGGCGGTGAACAATCCAAACGTCGTCTGCCAGCGCAGCCCGTAGTTCACCGTAAGGTGCGGAGTAACTCGCCACGAATCCTCGGCATAGAGCGCGAGACGCTTGACGTTTTGCGAGAAGCGGCCATCTCCGGCCGGCGTGAAGTTACAAGTGATGCCGGGATTGAGAATCGGGTCCGGCATCGGGTCGCACGGATCCGCCGGATTCGGCGGCACAAAATAAAACTGCGACTCGTTGGCGACGTAAAAACTGGGATTGTTCGGGTAGACAATGAACTGCTCGGCATTTCCCGGAAACGCGCCGCCGAGCACCGGTTCGTGAATGAAGTTGATGCCGAATTTCATGGCATGTTTGCCGGCAACGTGGCTCAGGTCGTAGCGGAACTGGTACTTGTCCTGGTTGCGGAGCGACGGAAAAAGCGTGATGGGCGTGGCGAACTGGTTGTCGCCGAAGGTTTCAAAGCCGGAGACGGTGAGAGTCGTCGAACTCAATGGAAAAGCGAGGGCGAAACCCAGCTGCGAGTTGCGGGTTTGGGTAAGGTGCAGCAGGCTGGCATCAAAGACGAAGCTGCCCTGCCAGTTGGGACTGAACGTGTATTGATTGCTGATCACGGTATTGGAGTAGTTGTTGTGCGTGGTCAGCCCGGTGGAGGGCAGCGTGGCTTGCGCCACGAGCGCGTTGTGCGTGATATACGAATCGGCGGACGAGCGGACGAACCATTGCGACTTAGGCGACTGCGCCCAGTCGAAGCGCAGCGAGCCCATGTAATCGCGGAACGGAACCGGAACGTTGGCGGGAACGGCGATCGAGGGGACGCTGGAAATCAGTCCGTCCGAAGCAAGCTGAGCGAGCGCATTGAATTCGGCCGTGTTGTCCGGGCTGTAGGCGATACTGGCGTTTTCATGCACATGTTCGAACGAGGCAAACATCCAGACCTTGTTTTTCGCCAGCGGGCCGCCGATGGTGCCCACATAGTTTTCACGCGAGAACGGTTGCTTGGGATCAGGCGCCGGATTTTCGATAGGGAACCGCGCGTTGAGGCCGGAAGCGCGTCCGTAGAAAGAGCCGGAGCCATGCCAGACATTGGTACCACTCTTGGTGATGATCACGACCGAGCCAGCCGTGGTTCCGCCTGTGTCGGCGTCTTGGTTCGCGGTGCGAAAGGCGAACTCCTGGAGCGTCTCGGGAGAGAAGTTCTGCAGGAAGCCGCCGATCCAGTCGTCGGAGTTGTCGCCGCCGTCAACCGACAATTCGTTGTTCAATCCAGAACTCCCTCCAGTCGAGACAGCCGTGATGCGCGCTTTGGTGGGATCGGAAGGCTCCACTGGCTCAGTTCCGGGCACGAGATAAGCAATGTTGGCGAAGCTGCGGGCCGCTAGCGGAAGTGTCTGCAGGTCGTGGCTGGTGACTACGCCCTGATGCACGGCGCTCGCAGTGTCAATCGATTCGGTGGTGATCGAGGAGGCATTCCCCTGCACCTTCACCGTCTCGCGGGCGCTTTCCGGTTTGAGCGTGACCGTGATGTCGCGCACTGTACTGACCGCGACTTCTACATCGGCAGTGGCTTGGGAAAAGCCTTTAGCGGTTACGGTCACGCGATAGGAACCGGGCAGCAGGCCGTCGATGCGGAATTCTCCCCGTTCATTTGCCGCTGCCTCGCGGGTCATTGAAGATCCGTTGGACAGCACCATGATCCGAGCACCGGCCACTCGTGCGGCACTCGCGTCTTGAACCTCTCCGCGAAGCGCGCCATTTGAGTTCTGCGCGCGCAGGGGCGAAGGAACAGCGACGAAGATCAGCAGGAAAAGCGGGAGGATGACGGCACAGATCGAACCCGATCTGCGCATTTCAGAGGGTGGGCAACTGGCGAACATTAAAGACCATCCGGCGAACGAGAGGATTGCCGCTAATAAGGCTTGCTACGGGAAAATGGCCCGCGCGGCGAAGCAGAGCAAGGTCCGAGAGTAACGGGACACGCTTGCTACTACCAGCGCTAGTGGTTCTCGGGGGATGGCAAGAGGAAGACTCCGCGGTCGCGGTCAGATGACGATGCCTAAGCCCTGAAATGGCCAACGATTTCGAAAGGTTAGCGGCATCGCGCATGCGCTGCGCTGCGCTGGTATGCATCAGGCAGAAAACCGAGCTCTTTCCGCGGCTTGCTAGCGGACGAGCCACTCGGTAGCTTCATGCGTCAGCGCCAGGACGGGGCCGTAGGTGACAAAGACGCACAACAGTCCTACAAGGGCGGGTGGAATGACATGCCAGAGGCGAACTCGAATTGGTTGAGCTTTGCCGGCTGCATCCCAGGCAAGCAGTCGCGCCACGCGAGCGCTGATGGATCCGGTCACAAACCCCACCGTGCAGACGGGAGCGGCTTCGACAGGAACCAGGCGGGAGAGCTTGACCAACGCTGCGGCGAGGTCAACGGCGTCGTCCAGAGTCGACACAGCCGCGTCATCGGCTGCCAGTTCGGCGGTTTGGGACCAGGCACTCTCCAGCTGAGCCATGCCGGGGAAAGGACAAAACCGGAAGATGAGTTTCTTCAAATTGTCGCGAGACTGCATGTGCGCGAGTTCATGCTTGAGCGCGATGCGCAGCTCGTGATTACTTAGAAGCGCCACGGTGAATTCCGAGACCAGCACTCGCGGTTTGCGCACACCCACCAGGGTGAGCGGAGGCGCCTCGGGCCGGGACCGGAACGTGACGGCCTGCGTACCCTCATCCACATCGAGAGGATGCGCGCCCTCCAGCCAGCGCGCCACCACGCGAGAAGTCTTGGTCTGGGCGGTGATCACGCGGAAGCAGCCGCAGCCAATCAAGAGGAGCGCGCAAAGGCCGAGCGCGAGCGGCATTACGCCCATGCCTTCATCAATCGAACGGGGCTCCAGCAATTGAAACGACGGCACGACAAAAGCAAATGTAATGAGAACGGAAGCCGCCAAAGGGAGAACCCGCAACGCGAAGAGCAACGCGGCCAGGCTCTTTTCCGTCGCATGCAACACCTTCAGCGACCGCCATGCCACCGCCACCAGCGCCGACAGCAGGCAATAAAGCAGAACGAAGAAAGTGAGCGAGACGGCGATTCCGCGAAGGGCAAACATCAGCTTCGCTCCCGGCCGCTGTTTTCCGGGCGCTTGTTTTCCCGGCTCTGGAGTTCTCGGCGTTTCTTTTCGACCAGGAGTTGCAGTTCATCCAGGAGTTGCGCGTCATGGGTGCTCAGGGCTTCCACTAGATAGGAGAGAGGCAGCGCGGAAGCGTCGCCCGATCCCAGCAATTGCTGGATGCTCTCGAGCGCCGTGACCCGTTGCAGTTCTTCCGGCGTGTGGCGCGGAGTGTAGCGGAACGCCCTGCCCTCGGCAACGCGGTCGAGCAAGCCTTTCTTGTAGAGCCGGTCCACGGTCGTCATCACCGTGGTATAGGCCTGGCTGATCTTGCCATCCGCAAGCAGTTCGCGAACCGTGGCGCTGCCATGCGACCAAAGCTCATGCAGCATCTGCTGTTCGAATGGACCCAGTTGCGGCCTGGAACTTGGCCCGAAAATTGAAAATACTTTCGTCATTCGAGATCAAAGGAAGAGCGCCACGTGCGCCCCGCCAGAGTGTGCTTGCGGGAAAGAATACCATCGGATGGCGCGTCTTGCATCCAAAATTGAAGACACGTCGCATTCCCCGCACGAAAGGCACAAAGTTTGCACAAACCGTGCGGCGATCCGGTGAATATCCAGCTAAGGTGCGGCGGCGGCGGGCTGAATCTCTTCCACATCTATCTTGGTGGGGTAGTTTCCCGTATAGCAGGCGGAGCAGTAAGTAGTTTGTTCGCCGTCCGCGCACGCTTTCTTCAGACCTTCCAGCGAGAGATAGGCGAGTGAGTCGGAGACGATGTATTGGCGAATCTCCTCGATCGTTTTGTTGGCGCCGATGAGTTCTTTTTTTGAAGGCGTATCGACGCCGTAGAAGCAGGGCGAGATGGTCGGCGGGCAGGAAATTCGCATGTGGACTTCCTTTGCGCCTGCATTACGAATCATGCGGACGATCTTCTTGCTGGTGGTGCCACGCACAATGGAGTCGTCGACCAGAATCACTCGTTTGCCTTCCAGCAGGCTGCGAACTGCGTTCAGCTTCAGCTTTACGCCGAAGTCGCGGACAGATTGCTGTGGCTCGATGAAAGTGCGTCCGATGTAGTGGTTGCGGATGAGGGCAAGGCGAAAAGGGATGCCACTTTCGGCGGCGTATCCGATGGCCGCGGTGTTGCCGGAGTCGGGGACGGGAACGACGATGTCGGCGTCCACCGGAGCTTCGCGCGCGAGCTGGCGGCCCATGGCGTCGCGGCTTTGATCGACCGAACGGCCAAACACCAGACTGTCGGGACGCGAAAAATAAACATGTTCAAAGATGCAGCTCGACAGCGACGGAGACGGCGAATAGAAACGCGAGCTGATGCCTTCGGGCCCAACGATGACCAGTTCGCCGGGTTTAACGTCGCGTTCATAGGTGGCGCCGAGCAGATCAAAAGCGCAGGTCTCCGAGGCAAAGACGATCGTGTCTTTCTTCTCGCTCGTCAGAGCCGGGATGCGGCCCATGGCCAGCGGCCGGAAGCCGCGCGGATCGCGGGCGGCGAAGATACGGTCACGGCTGAGCATGACCAGCGAAAAAGCGCCTTCCACGCGACGCAGCGCGTCGGCGATGGCATCGGGCAGGGTCTGCTCACGGGAGAGCGCTATCAGGTGAACCAGCACTTCCGTATCGCTGTTGGTTTGGAAGATGGAGCCTTGGCCCTCGAGCTTCGCGCGAATCGCGTGAGCGTTGACCAGGTTGCCATTGTGAGCAATCGCGATCGTGCCCTTGTTGGACTGCACCATGATGGGCTGAGCGTTCAGCAAGGCCGAATCGCCAGCCGTCGAATATCGTGTGTGGCCGATGGCCAGAACACCGCGCAGAGAGGCCAGGACTTCGTGGCTGAAGATATCGGCGACCAGACCCATCGACTTGTGCTGGCGCAGGCGCTCGCCGTCGGAGGTGACGATACCCGCCGATTCCTGTCCGCGATGCTGGAGGGCGTGCAGGCCGAGGTAGGCGAGCTTCTCCGCCTCGGGGTGGGCGTGGATGGCGACGACGCCGCATTCATCACGAAATTTGTCAGACATTGGCATTTAGCACTTAGCCCCGGGAACCTCAGCCTGTAACTGCAAGACTTGGTTCCGTCCGCAGCGCCCGCTCCAGCGCGCCTTCATACGCTTCACGTAATTCTTCCATGCTCGCGGAGATCTCCGACTCGTCGCCCACCGTGATCTCAATTCTGTCTGAGCCCGTTTCGCCCAGCACATCCGCGAAGATGCCATACTCATCTGCCACTTGTTGGATTCGCGGCAGGTGGATTGGGTCGCAGCTTAGTACAACCCGGCTGGCATCTTCCGCAAACAGCAGGAACTCAAGCGCCAGTTGCTTCTTCGGCAATCTGACGTTCAGACCCACTCCGGCTGGCAGCGCCGACTCCACCAGCGCAACCGCCAACCCGCCATCGGCGCAGTCGTGGGCAGACTCGACCAACCCCGCCCGGATTATGGCTACCAGCGCACGTTGCAGAGTGGCTTCTTTCTCGAGATCCAGTTCGGGCGGATAGCCCCACACGGCTCCGAGAATTTCTTTCGCGTACTCGGATGAGCCAAACTCCAGCTCGGCGTCGACGGCGTCGCCCGCTTCATTGGCTCGCAGCAAAACAATTTTCCGCCCAGGCTGTGCGAAGTGCATCTTCGCCGTTTTGTGTACGTCTTCCAGAATTCCCACCACGCCGATTACGGGGGTCGGGTATATTCCTTCGCCGAGAGTTTCGTTGTAGAAGCTGACGTTGCCGCCGGTAATCGGCGTATCCAGTTCCTCGCAAGCCTTGGTGATGCCGTCAATCACCTGCGAAAACTGCCACATGATGTGCGGCTTCTCGGGATTGCCGAAGTTGAGGCAGTTGGTGGCTCCGATTGGGGTCGCTCCGGCGCAAGCTACTTTGCGGGCCGCTTCGGCGACTGCGTGCATGGCGCCGAGACGCGGATCGAGATAGCACCAGCGACTGTTGCCGTCGAGCGCCATGGCGAGTCCGCGCTTGGAACCCTTGATGCGGATGACGCCAGCATCGCCTGCTCCGGGCGCTTCCACAGTGTTGGTCTGCACCATGTGGTCATACTGCTGCCAGACCCAACGCTTCGAACAGATGTTCGGGCTCGCAAGCAGGCGCTTGAGCTGAACGGAGAAGTCTGCGCTTTCGGCGAGATGGATATGCTCTGGCATTTCGCGCTCGACCGGCGGTTCCCAGCGCGCGAGCGGACGTTGGTACACCGGCGCGTCATCGGTGAGGGCGGCGTTCGGAATTTCAGCCACGACTTTGCCGTGTTCGAGCACGCGCATCTTCGCATCGGACGTGACCTGGCCGATTTCCACCGCATCCAGTCCCCACGTCTGGAACACGCGAAAGATCTCCCCTTCGCGGCCTTTTTGCGCGACCAGCAACATGCGCTCTTGAGACTCGCTGAGCATGATCTCGTAAGGAGTCATCCCAGTTTCGCGTTGCGGAACGCGATCCAGTTCGATTTCAATTCCGGTGCCGCCACGCCCGCCCATTTCGCAGGTCGAGCACGTCAGGCCGGCCGCGCCCATATCTTGTATTCCGACGATCGCGCCGGTTTGCATTGCTTCCAAACAGGCTTCCAGCAATAGTTTCTCGAGGAATGGATCTCCGACCTGAACATTGGGCCGCTTCGCTTCCGAACCTTCGCTGAACTCTTCGCTCGCCATGGTCGCGCCGTGAATGCCGTCGCGTCCAGTCTTGGAGCCTACATAAATTACGGGGTTTCCCTCGCCCGATGCGCGTCCGTAAAAAATCTGGTCGCGGTGAACCAGACCGAGAGCGAACGCATTCACCAGCGGATTGCCGGAGTAGCAAGGCTCGAACTTCACCTCGCCACCGAGGTTGGGGACTCCGAAACAGTTGCCGTAGGAAGCGACACCGGAAACCACGCCTTCCATAACAGAGTGGTTCTTGTGGATTTCAGCTTGTGTAGGCAGAGCTTGTGTGGAAGCGGGGCTCTGCCCCGCTTGGACGGGGCGAAGCCCCGTCACCACACGAGCTTTTTCCAAACTGATCGGGCCGAAACGCAGCGAGTCCATGATCGCGACAGGACGCGCGCCCATGGTGAAAATGTCGCGCAGAATTCCGCCGACGCCGGTAGCGGCTCCCTGGAATGGTTCGATAAACGACGGGTGATTGTGCGACTCGATCTTGAACGCGCAGGCCCAGCCGTCGCCAATGTCCACGATGCCGGCATTTTCACCCGGCCCTTGCAAGACGAGTTTGCTGCGCGTGGGCAGCCGCTTCAGGTGAACGCGCGATGATTTATACGAACAGTGCTCGCTCCACATCACGCTGAAAATGCCGAGTTCAGTCCGCGTGGGCTCACGTCCGCCGAGCAGTTGTTTGATTTTTTCGAATTCTTCCGGAGTGAGGCCGTGTTCCCGGATCATCTCCGGCGTAACGGCAGCGATCGCAGAGGTGGTCATCGGGGAATCTTTATTGTCGCATCTCAACTAACTTTTCGCATTGGGATTCGTCAAGATCGAGAAGAAAAGTGACAACTTCGCGCTTCTTCGCTATGCTTCCGCCCACCATGGACAGGGTTGCAGCGGGATCAGCGATGGATGCCTCCGCCGAACGCAATTGGGCAAGCAACGGGATGCTCGCGGTCGCGGGAATCGCCGCCTTCAGTTTCGTGCTGCACATGGTCTTCAACGGCCGCTACGGCTATTTTCGCGACGAGTTCGATTACATCATTTGTGGAAATCATCCGGCGTGGGGATACGTGGACCAGCCACCCCTGTTGCCGATTCTGAGCCGGATTTTCAGGGCGATCTTCGGCGATTCGTTGCGTAGCATCCGTCTGCCACCTGTCGTTTCCGCTTCGGCTCTCATCCTGTTCACGGGCGTCATCACACGCGAGTTGGGTGGCAAGCGGTTTGCGGTCGGGCTCAGCGCGCTGACCATCCTGATCGCCCCGATTTATTTGTCGGGCGGCAGTCTGCTCACCACAAATTGTTGCCTTGAAGTCTTGCTCTGGACGGGCTGCGCCTACTTCGCGATCTTGGCGGTGCGACCAGCCGTGAAACACGACCAGCCGCGGTACTGGTTGTGGTTCGGCGTAGTGGCCGGAATCGGTATGCAGGAAAAGTATTCCATCGCCGTGCTCGGCTTCGCCATTGTCGTCGGACTTCTGCTGACGGGGCAGCGGCGATTTCTGCTTAACAAGTGGATGTGGCTGGGCGGCGCTGCCGCCTTCCTGATTTTTCTGCCCAATTTGCTGTGGAATATCGCTTACCACTGGCCTTTCGTCGAACTCATGCGCAACATCAAAGCCAGCGGACGGGACGTCGTGCTCTCGCCGTGGGAATACTTTTCGCAACAAGTACTCCTCCTCTATCCCGGGTCCGCACTGTTCTGGATCACGGGCGTGGTTGCATTCCTGGCTGCTCGGCGTTTCAAGCCCTACCGTTTTCTGGGATGGGCATATCTGATCAGTTTCGCCGTCTTCGTTATCCTAAAAGGGAAGAATTACTATTTGGCTCCGATTTACCCGGTATACCTCGCGGCCGGATGCGTTGTGATCGACGATGCCATCGATCGCATCCGGCAGACATGGCTGAAACCCGTGCTGGTCGTGCTTTCGCTGGCGGGAGGCGCCGTCTTCGCGCCGCTGGCGGTTCCGATTTTGCCGATCGAGCAGTTCATTCCCTACATGCAACGACTGCCCATCAGGGTGCCGCGCAGTGAGCACAGCCACATGCGGGTTGTCCTTCCGCAGCACTACGCCGACCAGTTTGGCTGGAACGACATTGTGGACGAGGTCGTGGTCGCCTGGAACAAAATTCCCAATGAAGACCGCAGAGACTGCGGAATTTTCGCGCAGGACTACGGGCAGGCCGGAGCGATCGACTTCCTCGGACCGCAATACGGCCTGCCGCAGTCGCTGAGCGGACATCAGACGTGGTGGCTCTGGGGGCCACGCGGGTATTCCGGCAATTGCTTGATCGTGCTCGACGACGACCGTGAGACTCTGGAAGGGCTCTTTGAGCGTGTGGAATTTGTGGGCACCTCGCGCGACAATCCCTACGCTCTGGAGCGCCAGGTCCCCGTGTTCATTTGCCGGGGTGCGAAGTTCGGCAGTCTGACCCAGCTTTGGCCCCGGCTGAAGAAATGGCGGTAGGGTTGTGTGGAGGGGACACTCTTGTCCGCTGCTTTTCACTTTGATTCTGTTTTGAAATCGAAGAGGAAAGATCAAGACCAAGATTAAGATCAAAACCAAAGGCGGCGGACAAGAGTGTCCGTCCTACACACACGTCTATACTGTCGCTGATGAAGTCCGTCATCGTCGGCACCGCCGGACATATCGATCACGGGAAGACGGCGCTGGTGAAAGCCCTCACCGGCATTGATGCCGATCGCCTCGAAGAAGAGAAGCGGCGCGGTATCACGATCGACATTGGATTTGCCCACCTCGAACTCCCCGCCGCCGATGGCAGCAGGCTTCGCCTGGGTTTCGTCGACGTCCCCGGCCACGAGCGTTTTGTGCGCAACATGCTGGCCGGCGTCGGCGGGATCGACCTGGTGCTGCTGGTAATCGCCGCCGATGAAGGGATCAAGCCGCAGACCCGCGAACACTTCGATATCTGCCGCCTGCTGGCGATCCGCCGCGGCATCACCGTGCTCACAAAATCCGATGCGGTGGATGCGGAGACTCTCGAAGTGGTGCGACTGGAAGTGGAAGATTATGTGCGCGGATCGTTTCTCGATCCGGCGCAATCGCCGATGGTCGCTGTGAGTTCGCTGACAGGCGCGGGTCTGGAGGAGTTGAAATCCGCGCTCACCGAGATTGCGACCGAGGTGGCGGCGAAAGACTCGACGGCACTGGCACGCTTGCCCATCGATCGCGTTTTCACCATGAAGGGCTTCGGCACGGTCGTGACCGGCACTCTGGTCGCCGGCACGATCCGCAAAGACGAAGAACTCGAAGTGTTTCCCGCCGGCAAGCGCTTGCGAGTTCGTGGGGTGCAGGTTCATGGCTCGACCGCCGACGCCGCCCTCGCCGGGCAACGCACCGCGCTGAACCTCGCAGGAGTCTCTACCGAAGACCTGAGTCGCGGGATGACGCTCGCGACCGCGGACACTTTTCGTTCCACGTCGCGCGTCGACGTGCTTATTTCCCTCCTTCCCTCCGCCAAGCCGTTTAAGGACGGCGCACGTGTGCACTTTCACGCCTACACATCGGAAGCGGTTGCGGAAGCGCGGCTCTATGGGGCGAAGCAACTGAAGCCGGGAGACGACGCGTATGCGCAGGTAAGATTCGCCGAACCCATGCTGCTTCTTCCCGGAGATCGCTTCATCGCGCGGCAGTTTTCACCCGTGGTGACAATAGGTGGAGGTGTTGTGCTTGATGCTTCGCCCCCCACTCGCAAGCAAAGCGCGGAGGATGCGGTCGCATTTCTCAAGATCATGCGCGATGCTTCTCCGGAACAAGCGCTGGCGGCGCGCGTGGCACGAAGAGGGGCGATAGGCCTGCGCGTGGATGACGTCCCTGGAGAAATGAACATTCGCAGGGAAGCGGCGACGAAGCTGGCATCGGTGGCCGGACTGGAGCGGTGCGATCAGGTGCTGGTTGCGCCGGCGGCACTCGTGGAAGCAAAGGGAGACGTACTTCAGGCGGTCAGAAAATTTCATGATGCGAACCCTCTGGTGGCGGGGATGAGCAAAGAAGAGCTGCGCGATCGGGTCAACCTGGGCCCCGAAGTGTTCTACAGCGTATTGGGGAAATTGGCGGAAGAGAAGCAACTCGAATCCGCAGGCGAACTCGTCCACATGCCC
>Ga0182019_10001207_pt1 | contig 13114 bp, 12 predicted proteins | sample 812E2MmetaG_FD_120483 | JGI IMG/M metagenome (GOLD analysis project Ga0182019, IMG submission 120483) | Permafrost microbial communities from Stordalen Mire, Sweden - 812E2M metaG | ecosystem: Environmental > Terrestrial > Soil > Wetlands > Permafrost | place: Sweden: Stordalen | collected...
CTCTTCTTCGTAGCCAAGCGCATCGTTGCCTGTGCATCGGTAGCTGTCGCCCCGCTCGTTCAGGGTAAAGCCCGACGCGGTCAAGTCAGATGCGAAACGATCAAAAACCACTTGCTGATGGCCGCCAATGTCCATTTGCTGCAACAAAGCCGACAATTCGTCGACCAATTCAAAATGCGTGGCCGCATTGCGACCGGCCAGCCCATTGACCTTGAAGCCCACGGTCTGGCCTGGCCGAAAGTACCGGCGCAAGCCAGCCACCCCGTCCCCTGTGCCCGCTAGTGCCGCAAGACCTGCGCCCAACATGGCACGCAGAGCGCCGCGGTCGGCGTCATAGCCATGGGACAAGGCCTGTTTGGATCGCACCACCACCACGCGCGGTCTTGACGGCTGCTTTGCTTGATTCGGGACAGTCGCATTGGCAGCGGCGCCGCTAGCCGAATTCCCCGCCGACCGGGTGCTGCCGCAGGATGAGCTACACCCGGTGGCAACCGCTGCCAAAGAGCCCACGGTGAGCAAGAATTGTCGACGGTCGGCGTCGATTCGTTCCCCGGACACGGCGAGATTATAGCCCGCGCATTCAACAAGCGCCGGGGGAGAAATCGCTTCCGTCTACTTGAATTCCCCTTCCGAAAAGACGATCGCCTCGTAGACTTGATACTCGGCCTTCTTCCAAGCGTCGGGGGGCAGCCCGGCCTTCTGCGCCAGATGGCGCAGGGTGGTTTCGCGATCCCAGCCCTGCTCAGGTGCCACCTGGGGCAAGAACGTGGCGCGGTTCCATCCCACCGACAGAATGATGCCGTGGCGACCGATCACGATCTCGTCCGCGCTCTTCACTGGCTGGGGCGGGGTGAGCACGGAAACTTCGACCGTGATGAAAGGCAGTTCCTCGACAGTGACCGTGTGGGGAAAGCGCGTGTCTTCCAGGGCGGCGCTGGCCGCGCGACGGGACACCACCTCGTACACCGAGGAGGAAGGCTCCAGGGTGCCGATGCAGCCGCGCAGCTCATCGCCCTTTCCCGTGCATGTGCCGTCCGATCCGCTCTTGCACTTCAAGGTGACAAAGGCGCCAGCCTTGCGCTCCAGCGACGGCGTCGTGGGAATCGACAAAATGCCGTCGGGATCGAAGCGCCCCTTGCGCACCGACGCTTCCAGGGACAGCCGCGCCAATCGTAGCAGGGTGCGCTTCTCCTCATCGGTGAGCGGGAACGTGCTCTCGCCCGCGGCACGCGCCTCGTCCAGCTTCGACTCCTCGCGCCACTTGCCCGTAAATGCCATGCCTATATATGTCACGCTACTCGACCAGTCGGAAGTAACGTCGCCAGAGGTGTAGTGGCTGACGAGGTGAGGCTTGCTGCCCGGAAAACGGCCCAGCAGTTCCAGCAACAGGGCGATGGGGTGCAGCCCGCAGATCGTGGTGCCGGTCTTGTCCGCGTATGCAAGCAGTCCCGACCGACTCAGCTTGGTGATCTGATCGATGGACCCTTGATCGAGCCGCGCCAGGCGGGCCTGCAGATCGCCGGGGCCGTCGGGTACTTCGTAGCCGTAGTTCACCCCTCGGTGGGTGAAGTCGCTGGAAGCCACCACCACGGTGTGGCTGTCAACCACTTCGGCCAAGGCCGCGGCCAGATCCACATAGTCGTCGTCGGTCATGTGGCCCACCAGGATGGGAACCAAACTGAACTTGGGCAGGACGCGCTGGAGCAGCGGAAGCTGGATTTCCAACGAATGCTCATCGTTTTCGGCTCGCATCACGCTGCTGACCACTGGGCAACGCCGCAACCGCGCCACCGCCTTGCCATCCACCGGAACCAGGCCAAGCGGTGTCTCAAAATCGGTCACGTCAGGAATCGAGGCGCCGCGAAAGGGATAGTGGTGCGAGATGGCCAAGATGATCACGCGGCGGACGTCCTGACCGCGCAGAAGCAGGTAGTTCGCCGCCGCGGCCTTGCCCGAGAAGCGATAGCCCGCGTGCGGGGAGATGAGAGCGATGACCTTGCCGTCGATCTTGGGCGGCTTTGCCTCGGCGAAGAGCCCGTCGACCTCGGCCGCCAACTGGTCTTTGTTGTCCGGGTACCAGGAGCCGGCCATCTGGGCCCTCCGGATGCGGCGGGTTGCGTCCGCGGTGGGCGTGGGCGCTGGGGCCACGGCCTTCTGCGACGCAGGCTCGCGGACAGCGGGCCGCGGCTCCGATTTCTTCAAGCAGCCGGCGCAACCGCCGACGAGAAAGGCCATAAGAAGAGCCACGTACTTCATCGCAAGGTCCTCACGAACGGCAATCCTTGCCCTGCCCTGCCACTCTGTCAATCTGTCAACGCGAAGACGTTGAAACCTGATGCAAGAAACGCTAGTCCTTGGCGGCCATGACTGACAACAAGACGCGCAAGTACGTATGCAACGCCTGCGGCTACGAGTACGATCCAGCCGTCGGTGATCCGGACAGCGGCATCAAGCCTGGGACGCCATTCGAAGATCTGCCCGAGGATTGGGTCTGTCCAACTTGCGGCTTGGGCAAGGACGAGTTTTGTCCCGCCTAGCGCGAACAGGAGCAACTATTATGGCAGCGCGAAGCTTGAAGCCGGGCATTCATGCGGTGGGCGTCCTCGACTGGGACAGGCCGCTCTTCGATGATCTCATTCCCCTGCCTGACGGCACCAGTTACAACGCCTATGTGGTCAAAGGCCACGACAAGGTGGCTCTGCTCGACACTGTGGATCGCGCGTTCTGTGACGAGCTGCTGGCGAATCTGGCCGCCGCGGGCGTGAGCAAGCTCGACTACGTGGTCGCGCAGCACGCCGAGCAAGACCATTCCGGCAGCCTGCCAGCGGTGTTGGCGCGCTTTCCCGAGGCCAAAGTGGTCACCAACCAGAAGTGCGCCGATCTGCTCAAGTTGCACGTGCACCTGCCGGCTGAGGCCGTCACCCTGATCAGCGATGGCGACACGTTGGATTTGGGCGGACGCACGCTGCAGTTCATCTTCGCGCCCTGGGTGCACTGGCCGGAAACCATGTTCACCCATCTGCGCGAGGACAAGATTCTGTTCACTTGCGACTTTCTCGGCGCCCACCGCGCCGGGAGCGACCTTTTCGCCGACGACGAGGCGCAAGCGTACCCGGCCGCCAAGCGCTACTACGCCGAGATCATGATGCCGTTTCGCGCGCGCCTGGCCGGCTACCTCCAGAAGATCGAATCCTTGGGCGTTGATATGATCGCGCCCAGCCACGGCCCGGTGTATCGCCGGCCACAGTTCATCCTGGACGCGCACAAGGACTGGATCGCGGAGCCGCCCAAGAATCACGCCCTGGTGGCCTATGTCTCCATGCACGGTAGCACCAAGATCATGGTCGACCGGCTGGTGAATGGCTTGATCGACCGAGGAGTGGGCGTCACGCGCATCAACCTGCCCACCATGGACCTTGGCCACATGGCCATGGCCCTGGTCGACGCGGCCACTGTCGTGATCGGCACGTCCACCGTGCTGGCCGGGCCGCACCCGGCCGCCGCGTCCGCGGCCTATGTGGCCAACATGCTGCGGCCCAAGGCGCGCTTCGCAACTGTCATCGGCTCGTGGGGTTGGGGTGGCAAAACGGTGGAGACGCTCAAAGGCCTGCTGGGCAACCTAAAGGTCGAGTTCCTCGACCCGGTGGAGATCAAGGGATTGCCCACGGAACAGGACCTGCAAGCCATCGACAAGTTAGCAGCGACGATTCAGGCAAAACACGCGGGGCTGTGATGTGGCAACACCTCGGAGCCGAACGACGCTTCAAAGTGACTCGCAGGCCGCCAGCACGCTGCGGGCCGCGGCGATAGCGGCGTGGGCCTCGAGGTCGGTGTACACCTCGAATGGCGACAGGTCAGGCAGACCGTTCGGGTAGCGGGTCGGGATGTACAGCTTGTCGAGAGCCTTTGCCGCCGAACGCAGCGCCGCCAGGGGGTCGAGGCGCACGGATTCGTCAGGGTAGTCGTCGATGAGCCGCAGCACGGAGTGGCCCCAGGGCTCGAAGCCGTTGCCAAGCCAGAGAGCCTTGAGCGCCTTCTCGGCTGCCTGCTGCGCCTGAAAACAAGCCCACTCGTGGCTGGCCGCGCGCATGGAACCCTCGGCGGCGCGCAGATCGGCGCGCGCCTGGGCAAGCCAGCGGAGCGCTTCATCCGCGTGCTTCTCCTTACTCAAAGATCACCTTTCCCTCGGCGAGCACGCGGCGGACAAAGGGCCGGTCGCGCAGGGCTTCGATCTCAGCCTCACGGTAGACAAAAAGATCCACCGGCCTGTGAAGCAGGTCCACCAGTTCGTCGTAGTACTTGTCGAGCCGGGCGAAGTACCGGAGGTCGTCATTGTCCACGACGAGCAGATCAATGTCGGAGCGGCCGTCGTCCGTGCCGCGCGCCACTGAGCCGAAAAGCACAGCGCGCGTTGCCCCCTTGGCCACAAACAGCGGCGCCACGCAGGCTCGGATCTCGTCGATGCCCATCATTGTTCCCAGGATAGATCGAACCGCCCACTGCCGCCATCACGCACACGATCCGCTACGGCTTCTTCTTCATGGCCCCCAAGGCCGAGTCCATCATCTGCTTGTTGATGGCGAAGAATTCCGGTTCGTGCTTGCGTATCACGGCAAGCGCCGGCTGCCCGTATCGCCCTGCGAAATCCTCGCGAACCTTCTCGAGCCTGGCTGCCTGTCCGGAGTATGCTTTCTCCATGGCCGTGTCGACCGGGCTCGGCTGCTTGCCCTTGGCCTTGGCCTCTTCGATCTTCTTGCGCAATTCATCGACCTTGCTAACAGCGTCCTGCATAGCGTAGGCGTGCGCGTAGTAGGAGGTAGCCACGCGGGTGAGTTTCATCATCTCCTCCTGGGTCAGGCCGCTCTTGGCAAGCGCGGCCTTGGTCGCGGCTTCGATCTTGGAACTGCGGTCGTCAGCCGCCATGGCACCCTGGAACTTCTTCTGGTCGGTTCCCGCCTTCGCATAGGCCTGCATGCCGACGCCCATGGCGTCGCCGGTGACCGATAACATCTCCTTCTGGTAGGTGGCGAAGCGCGAGAGCTTGTCTTCGGTCAGCAGCGCTCTTGCCGCATCCACGTCCGCCTGGGCCGCCTCAAGCTTCGCCACAAAATCTGGTGGTCGCCGTGCCGACGATGCGGGCGAAGGCGGCACGGCTGCCGGCTTGGGAGCTTCGCCCTTCTTGCACCCCGCGAAGCACAGCAAAACGAAAAGGAACGCTGTCGTTGATCGGGTCTTCATGGCCGGAATCCTACGCGCGATCGTGCTTCGTTACCAGTGCGGCACTGCCTTCGGGCTTCACGGCATCGGGTCGGAGCCCGCGATCACGTCCACCGGCTCATTGAGTAGCCGGGCTCGCACAGCGCCGACCAGGAAAATCGAGCCTGCCACCACGACCAGGCCATCTGGTGCCACCAGCTCGCGAGCGCGCGCGAGTGCGTAACCAAGGTCAGCCACCGCCTCGACCTTTCGTCCTCGGTCGCGCGGAACCAGAGCGGCCAGGGTTTCGGGCGAAAGTGAACGCTCACTCGGCGAACGCGTGGCTACCACGTAGTCGAAGTGCGGACAGAGCGCGGCCAGCATGGCTGCCGCATTCTTGCCCTGCACGATTGATACCAGCAAAACGCGGTGGGACGCGCTTGGCATCGCAACAGCCAGTGCCTCTGCCCCCTCGGTATTGTGGGCGCAATCGAGTAAAACGTCGGCAGTCACGCGCTCCAGCCGTCCTGGCCAGCGTGTCCCGACCAAGCCACGCTTGATGGTTTCAGGGTGCAACACGCGGCCCATGCTGGACGCAACCTCGCGGGCCAAGGCCACGGCCAGGGCTGCGTTCGAGGCTTGGTGGGCCCCGGCCAGGGCCAGCGGGAAGTCCGGCACGGCGAAATCGACGCCGAATCGGCGTACTGGCGCCCCTGTCGCGCGCGCGACCTGCTCCACCTCAGCCATGGCCTCGACTGGCAACGGCCCGAGGAAAAGCGGCACCCCGGGCCGTGCGATACATGCCTTTTCGTGTGCGATCTCGTGCATGGTGTTGCCCAGCAGGTCCTGGTGGTCAAGCGCGATGCTAGTGATGGCGCAAGCCAATGGGTACGAAGCGGTGGTCGCATCCAGTCGACCGCCGAGGCCGGTCTCCAGCACCGCCAGGTCGACCTTGGCCTCGGCAAAGGCCAGGAAGGCCAGCACCGCCGAGATCTCGAAGTAGGTCAGCGGTACGCCGGTTCCTGCCACGGCCTGGTCAAGCTGTCCCAGACGTTCGCCTGCGACCTCGCGGCCATCGATGCGGATACGCTCGGAAAAGCGGCAAAGATGCGGCGAGGTGAACAGCCCGGTACGCAGGCCAGCGACGCGCAAGATCGACTCGAGAAAGGCCGCGGTCGAGCCCTTGCCATTGGTGCCCGCGATTTGCACAGCTCGAAAACCACGCTCCGGCCTGCCCAGGCGCTCCAGTGCCAGCCGCACGCGGTCCAGGCCAAAAGAAACCCCCAGCGTGCGCACCGATTGCAGGCGAGCCAGCAGCTTTCCGTACGCCGTGTTCATAGAGAGGCTCCGCATTGCCGTCGGAGGTCGTAGGCGTGGCGGTGGCCGGAGTCATCACCATCGGCCACGGCCACGACCACGTCTACGACCACCAGCGACTGTCCCGATCTTCACCGTCAGTTGCGCGTGGTCACCGCGGGAGTGCCCAGCCAACGCAGGGACAGGGCAATCGTCGCTTTCAGCTCCTTGCGGGGCACGATGATGTCCACGAATCCGTGGGTGAGCAGAAACTCGGAGCGCTGGAAACCGAGGGGCAGGTTCTGGTGGATGGTGTTCTGAATCACGCGCGGGCCAGCAAAGCCAATCAGCGCCTTGGGCTCGGCGATGTGCAAGTCACCCAGCATGGAGAAACTGGCCGCCACGCCGCCGGTGGTGGGGTGCAACAGTATAGACAGCATCGGCACGTGCGCCTCGCGCAAGCGCGCAATGGCAGCGCTGGTCTTGGCCATCTGCATGAGCGAGAGGATCCCTTCCTGCATGCGCGCCCCACCCGAAGAGGCAAAGATCAAGGCAGGCACGCGGCGTTCCAAGGCGCGCTCGAACAAGCGCGCGATCTTCTCGCCCACCACCGACCCCATGGATCCGCCCATGAATTCGAACACGAAAAAGCCAGCCTCGACCGCGATGTTCTCGATGCGACCGGCAACCGCAATCAGGGCCTCGACCTCGCCGGATGTCTTGCGCGTGGACTTCAGGCGATCGCTGTACTTCTTCGAGTCGCGAAAGCCCAGCGGGTCGATGCTTTCCACATGCGCGTCGTGCTCGATCAGGCCGCCCTGGTCCATGATCGAGGCGATACGGTCGCGGGTGGCCATGGCAAAGTGGTGCCCGCAGGCCGTGCACACATCCAGGTTCTTGTGCACATCCGCGGTAAGCAGCGCCTCGCGGCACATGGGACACTTGGTGAAAACGCCCGCCGGAATGCTGCGCTTCTCCGACGCGGGTTCGTCTTTCTTGTTTCGCCTATACCAGACGATGGGAGGTTTTTCGAACACGACTCCCAATTTCGACCGCGGCGGGCCATCTGTCAACCATCAGCGCACTGCCTGGGATTCGGAGCAGGGTGCGATGGCGGGGACGGGGCCCGCGAAACGGGACACCATCAGCATGGGGCGGGTCGGACAAGGAGAAGATCGTGAGCCGTCGTCAGCACGGCCAAGCCACGGCGGCGAGGCTTGCGGCAGGACTGGCCAAGTTCCTGTTGACTGCGAGCTGCGGGCTGTAGACTGTTGCCCTTCCGTGGACACCAACTACTTCGAAGTCGTCGTCTGCGGCCCGGACCTGGCTGGGCTGGTCGCGGCGGCTTTGCTCAGCCGCCGCGGGCAGCGCATTCTGTTGTGTGGGCACGACCGCCAGCCCGCCACCTTCCAGGCAGGCCCGTATACCCTGGCACGCGAGCCGGGTTTCTTGCCGCCGCCCGACGCCGAGCCAGTGGCGCGGGTGATGCGCGAGCTTGGCTACGCGCAGGTAGTTCGCCGGCGTGCACCAGCCTTGCAGCCCGGGCTGCAGATGATCTTCCCGCAGCACCGCATCGCCTTTGGCGCCGATCCCGAAGCGATCTCCGCCGATCTGCGCCGCGAGTTTCCCTCTGAGTGCGCTGCCGTGGAGGAGACCCTGGCGCGCTTGCGCAATAGCAGCGCGGTGCTGGATCCTCTGCTGGGGTCAGACATCACGCTGCCCCCCGAGGGTTTCTGGGAGAGGCGCGACGTAGGCCGCATCCAGAGCCAGCTTCCGCCACTCGATGGCGACTGGCTGGCCGCGCTGCCACCCTATCATCCCATGCGCGCCGGACTGGCCGCTTTGGCGGTCCTGTCGAGCGGGTTCTCACCCGGAGACGTCACCGCCATGACCCAGGCCCGCGCCTTCGATGGGGCTCGGCGTGGGGTCTTCCGGCTGGGCAGCGGCGGGGACTTGCGCGCTTTGTTCTCGGAAAAGATTGAAACTTTTTCCGGCGAGGTGCGCGAACGACTGGTGCCGCACGAACTGGTCTGGAAGCGAGGCAGTGTCTCGGGCCTGCGCGCGCGGCCGCGTGGCGAGACCATCGGGCTCGGCCGGCTGATCTGGGCCGGCTCAGCGGCGTCGCTGCTTGCCCTGTGCGGGGACGCGGCGCCCCGGCGTTTGCGCGAAACCGCGGCGGCGATTCGCCCGGCCTGCTTCCGCTACACCCTGTGCATGTTGCTTCGTCCTGAGGCACTGCCCGAAGGTATGGGCTCGCGGGTGCTCTCGGTGCGCGATCCGGCCAAGCCGATCCTGGAGGACAACGCTCTCTTGATCGCGGTGGGATCTCCCCTGCCCCGCCAGCCCAACCGTATCCCGGTCTGGGTCGAATGCCTGGTCCCAGCCGGCGCGGCTGAGAGCCTGGGCTATCTGGCCGTGGTCCGCGCCCGCGTGCGCGACGAGATCTCACGATTGCTCCCCTTTAGCGAGCAACATCTCTGGGTGCTAGCTTCGCCCCACGATGGGCTGCCGCCTGAGCTGGGCATCGAGGTGGCGGCAGAAAAGCCGGTTGTGCTCGACCCGGTACCGGCCACGCCAATGACCCCGGTGCTAAGTTGCGATCTGCCGCGCATGCTGGGCATCGGGGGTACACCGCACGCGACGGGGATCAGCAACGTCTATCTCACCAGCGCGGAAAACCTTCCCGGGCTGGGTTGCGAGGGTGACTTTGTTTCAGCCTGGGGCGTAGCCCGGCTGATCGCACCGGCCGGTCAGCGACCAGGTATGCGGCGGCGTGAAATTCTCATCGAGGATTCATAGCCATTCCCCTTGGGCCGAGCCCCTTGCGGGCACAGAACTCGGCCAGCAGAGCAGCGCTCTCGGGTGAAATTTCAGTAAACCGCACGCCTGTGCGACGGAAGGGCCCCGAACGCCGGTCCGTGATCACCAGGCCGCGCGCGCTGATGCGTGCGCCAGTGCCCGGCAGATCGAAGAGCAGAGTCAGCGGCGTGTGCGGGTCGACCGGGACGTCGCGCGGACGGCGCAAGGTGATCCCAGAGGGCGCGATGTCCTCGGCCTGACCAAGTTGCACGCGCGCACCGATGCGATTGCAAACTGCGAACACGGCCGACACGCGGCCGTCGTGGCGGCGATCTCGTTCGGCCTGTCGACGCTCAAGCTGCATGCTCGGATGCTAGAGGCAGGCACCACGCCTAGCAAAAAAGTCTTCTCGCACTGCGCTACGTTGCTTGACGCAAAACCTTCCGCTTTCTCGACGCTCGTGATAACAAGAAACGTCTTTTGCCGCAGCATTCTACAAGGGAGAGAACATGAAGCGATTGTCATTTCTTGCCATCAGCCTTGTTTCATTGGTTGCACTGAGCGGAATCGCACAAGCAGATGTACCTGCCAAAGAGGAGGGCCGAGTCTGGTATGACCAAAACCTAACCCTGGCATTCACGCCCGAGTGGAGCTTCACTGTCATGCCCGGCATGCGTTTCGAGTACGCGCGTTCGCGCGAAGACGCTGCGGGTGTCCAGTTCCTCGAGTTCTTCATCGGCCCGAACTTCACCTACAAGCTGGGCAACCTGACCCTCAAGGGATCGCTCTGGTACTACTACATGGGCTACCCGACGCGTGGCCGCCAGCAATTGCAGGCGCCAACGAACTACACAACCCTCGACTGCACCAAACTGTCGGCTACGGCCTCGAATTGCCTGTCAACCTATAGTTTCTCGCACAATCTCGAGATCATTCCCGCGGTTGAGTACCGATTGGGCCGCTGGTCATTCTATGACCGCATCATCTTCCACAACACCTTCTACGCCGACACCTACAACGCCGATATCAACACGGATACCCTCAAACTCGACGTCGGCTCGCAGCGCTGGGGCTGGGGCACGGTGCTGCGCGAATTGCTCCAGGCCCGCTACGCACTCACCGACAGACTCGGCGTCCTGCTGGCTGACGAAGTGTTCTTCGGAATCGCCGAGGACAGCGACACCAGCAAGATCGCCGGCGGCGCTGGCTACAAGGCCCCCGGCTACTGGAAGGACGGATTCCGCCAGAATCGCACCTATGTCGGCATTGATTTCAAGGTCACGCCTGCCCTGACAGTCACCCCGATGTACATGCTCGAGATCGACGTCAGCCCCACCGACTCAGGCGACGTCTCGGACATCTCCCACAACCTCTTTGTTATCGCTACCTACGTGGCCAAGATGTTCGACGACAAGAAGTAGATTCCTGTTTTCGTCGCGAAAGGCCTGGATCCGCCTGCGGGTTCAGGCCTTTCGTTTGTCCAGCACACGCGGGCCGGATTCGACTGACTTGCGTTCCACCAGCTTCACATTGATTGTGAGGCCCAGTTCAGACGACAGCCGGCGTTCGATGGCAGCCAGACGCTCGTGCTGTTTGCGAAGCTCGTCAAAGGCGCCGGATTCGCTGGGCGCGATCAGCACGGTCACCTCGTCGAGCGCGCCTGGACGCTCCACCACCACCTGGTGCGCTGGCACCTGACCCTCGATCTCGCCCAGCAGGGTCGCGATCTGCGCGGGCGATACCTTGGTCCCGCGGATGATCAGCACGTCGTCGCTGCGCCCGGATACCCGTGCCATGCGCATGGTCTTGCGACCACAAGGGCACGGCTCAGCCAACAGGCTAGTCAGATCGCGGGTGCGGAAACGGATGACCGGGAATGCCTCCTTGGTCAACGTGGTGATGACCAACTCGCCGGTCTGCCCCAAAGGTAAGGGCTCGAGGGTCTGCGGGTCGACTACCTCGACCAGGAAATGATCCTCATTGATGTGCAGGCCGTTGCGCTCCATGCACTCGCTCGCCACCCCGGGCCCCATTACCTCGGACACGCCGTAGTTGTCAGTGGCCACGATGTGCAGCTTGTCCTGGATCTCCTGGCGCATGGCCTCGGACCAGGGTTCGCCGCCAAAAAGGCCATACTTCAACGACAGCACGCCCGGGTTGATGCCTTGCTTGTGGATGGTGTCGGCAATCAGCAAGGCGTAACTGGGCGTGCAAACCAGCGCAGTGGTCTTGAAATCGCGCATGATCTTGATCTGGCGGGCGGTGTTGCCCGTCGATGTCGGAATGACCGAGGCGCCGATTCGTTCGGCACCATAGTGAATGCCGAAGCCTCCGGTCGACAAGTCGTAGCCATAGGCGATCTGCACCACGTCGTCTTTGCTCACACCCCCGGCGCAAAGTACGCGCGCCACCAGAGCTGACCAGGTTTTGATGTCATTGCGCGTGTACCCCACCACGGTGGACATGCACGCCGAGGCGTGGATGCGCACGACGTCGCGCAACGGCACGGCGAACAGGCCGTAGGGGTAGTTCTCCTGCAAATCGGCTTTGCTGGTAAAGGGCAGCCGGCGTAAGTCGTCCAGGCTGCAAAAATCGTCGGGGTCGACTTTGCACGCGTCGAACTGCTTTCGATAGAACGGCACGTGCATGTAAACCCGCGCCAAAACCGCCTGCAATTGTTCGAGCTGCAATTGGCGCAGTTCTTCCCTTTGCATGCATTCCTTTTCAGGCTCCCAGACCATGGTCATCTCCTCTTGCCGTCTAGTTCGGTCTCCGAATCCAAGTCGCGTCCCAAATAGGCGCGCTGCACGTCTCGGTTGGCCAGCAGGTCTTCTGCGTTCTCTTCCAAAAGGATGCGCCCGTTCTCCAGCACGTAGCCGCGGTTGGCGATGCGCAGTGCCGCCTTGGCATTCTGCTCGACCAACAGCACGGTGTGGCCCTCGCTGCCCAGGCGGCGAATGATGGCGAAGATGTCCTTGACCACCAGAGGGGCCAACCCCATCGACGGCTCATCCATCATGATCAGTTTGGGCCGCGCCATCAGCGCGCGGCCGATGGCCAACATCTGCTGCTCGCCCCCCGAAAGCGTGCCGGCCAACTGCGCGGCGCGCTCTTTCAGCCGCGGGAACAGCTCGAAGACGCGGCTCAGGTCACTTTCCACCTCATGCGCACGACCACGGCGGATCTGCACATAGGCGCCAAGCTGCAGGTTCTCGCGCACGGTCATGGGCGCGAAGAGTTGGCGGCCCTCGGGCACGAGGGCGCAGCCCAGAGCCGCGATGGCTTCGGGAGCGTGGCGGCCAACGTCCTGCTTGTCGAACAGGATCTCGCCGGCCTGGGCGCGCAGCAGGCCGGCAATCGTCTGCAGCAAAGTGGTCTTGCCTGCGCCATTGGCACCGATGATGGTCACTATCTCGCCGGGAGAGACGTGGATCGACACCCGGCGCAGGACCTTGAGATTGCCGTAGCCGGCTTCCAGGCTGCGGATCCTAAGCATCGTCCTCTCCCAAGTAGACCTTGATCACCTCGGGATGCTTCTGGATGGCGAGTGGCGTGTCGTCGGCGATCTTCTCGCCGTAGCTCAACACCAGGACTTCGTCCGAGATGTTCATCACCAGGGTCATGTCGTGCTCAACCAGCAGCACAGTGACCCCGGTATCACGAATGCGCGCGATCAGCTTGGCCATCTCGCTGGTCTCGCGCATGTTGAGCCCGGCCGCGGGCTCATCGAGCAACAGCAGCTTGGGCTCGCAAGCCAGCGCCCGAGCCAGCTCGACAATGCGTTGCTGGCCGTAGGCCAGACTGGTGGCCTCGACGTCGGCCA
>Ga0182019_10001208_pt1 | contig 13108 bp, 6 predicted proteins | sample 812E2MmetaG_FD_120483 | JGI IMG/M metagenome (GOLD analysis project Ga0182019, IMG submission 120483) | Permafrost microbial communities from Stordalen Mire, Sweden - 812E2M metaG | ecosystem: Environmental > Terrestrial > Soil > Wetlands > Permafrost | place: Sweden: Stordalen | collected...
GAAGTGTACGGATCGTCCGGCTACCTTGGACAGAACTCGCCCTACCTGACCATCGGTCTCGGACAAGCGAAAGAAGCGGACGTCGTCCGCATGACGTGGCCGACCGGCGTTCTACAGGATGAAATCGGAGTCGCCGCCAATCAGCGCCAGGAGTTTCTGGAAATGGACCGCCGCGGCAGTTCCTGCCCCACGCTCTTTGCCTGGGATGGCCACCAATACCAACTGGTCGGCGATATGCTCGGCGCGGGCGTCGTCGGACACTGGATCGCGGCGAGCGCGGGCAACGTCGAGCGCAATGTCGCTCGTCCTACCGAAGCCATCAAGCTCGACCGCATGTCGCTTCGCGAAAAAGATGGCAAGATCAGTTTCCGCTTCATGGAACCACTCGAAGAATCGGTCTACCTCGATCAAGTGAAATTGCTCGCTGTCGATCATCCCGCCGATGTCGAGGTCGATCCCAACGAATATTTCGCCAGCAATCCGCCTTACCCGCCGTTCAAGGTTGTGTTCAGTCGCGATGCCCGCCCGCCCGCGGGTGCGTGGGATGAGCACGGCCACAACGTACTGCCCGATTTGCTCGCGCATCGCTATTTTGGCGATTTCAAAGTGCTTCCGTTCTTGGGATTCGCCGAGCCGCACAGTTTAGAGCTTGACCTCGGTGAGGCGTACCGCGGCGGCCCGCTGTGGCTCCTGATGCACGGCGAGGTCGAATATTTCTCCGCGACCAGCATGTACGCAGCCGATCAAGCGCACCTGCGGCCGTTTGCTCCCTATGTCGAGGCGCTAGTTGCGGACGGAAATGGCGGAAAAGAAAAGTGGGTCCGTGTCGTCGACGACATCGGATTCCCCGCCGGCGGTGCGCGTACCATGACCGCTGATCTCACCGGCAACCTTCCGCCGGGCACGCGGCGCATTCGCATCACCACGAATCTGCAGATCTACTGGGACAGCATTCTGATCAGCCGGACGAGCCAGGATCAGAGCGTCCGCCTGACGCCGGTACCGCTCTCACGCGCCGAACTGAATTTCCACGGATTCCCGCTGAAGATCGAAGACCAGCCGCCGGGCAATGTGAAATACATTTACGAAAAAGTCAGCGCCACCGGTCCTTACACGCGGCCCGCCGGCGCTTACACACGCTATGGCGATGTCCGGCCGCTGCTCGACTCGATCGACGATAAGTTTGCTGTCTTCGGATCCGGCGATGAAGTTGCGCTCGATTTCGATCCGGCGAAGCTGCCCCCCTTGCCGCGCGGCTGGGCGCGCGACTATTTCTTCGTTGCCAACGGATACGAAAAAGATATGGACTTCTACGCCTACCGCGGCGATACAGTTGATCCTCTGCCGTTCCGCGAAATGCGTGCCTATCCGTATCCTGGCCAGTCTTTCCCCTCCGATGCGGAGCACTTGAACTACCTGCTCGAATACAACACCCGGTTCATGTCGGGAAATGAGGCGAGCGGATATTCGTTCCAGTATCCCCAGTGACAGGTTCGAAATGGGCGCATCAGATCGCGCTACAATCACTCTGCATGTGGGCCGGCCAGATTACGATTTTGTCGATCGCCTTCACCGGCTTGCTTTCGGCCCAGACCGAGCCGCAAGGGCCGATGGGGCCTCCGGCAAAACTCCCGCCCGTGCGTATTGAAAAGAGATCACCCGCGCCCAAACTCGCCGCGCCCGTTCCCGTTTTTCGCGACATCGCAGCCCAGGCTGGCCTGACCGCCTCTCACATCTCTTCGCGCGAAAAATACTATGTCATCGAATCCATGAGCGGCGGGGTGGGGCTGTTCGACTGCGACAATGACGGCAAACTCGATATCGTGATGGTGAACGGATCGACCGTCGACCGCTACAAACAGGGCGGTGGCGACCTTCTCGTAACGCTCTGGCATCAGGATGCCGGCCTTAAGTTTACCGACATCACCGAGAAAGCCGGGCTCACGCGCAAGGGTTGGGGCATGGGCGTCGCGGTCGCCGACTTCGATAACGATGGCAACCTTGATCTGTTCGTCACTGGATACGGCGGGAATGCGCTCTATCGCAACAAAGGCAATTGCACTTTCGAGGATGTGACCGACAAGGCAGGAGTGCGCGGTGGCGGGTTCTCTACGGGCGCGGCCTGGGCAGATTACGATCGTGATGGAAACGTCGATTTGTTCGTCTCACGCTATGTTCACGTGGACATGAACGACCTCCCCGCTTTTGGCTCAACCAAATTCTGCCAGTTCAAGGGTGCACCGGTGCAGTGCGGACCGTGGGGCATGGAGGGCGAGAACGATCTGCTTTATCACAACCGTGGTGACGGCACGTTCGAAGAAGTCTCGAAAAAAGCCGGTGTTGACGATCCCGAAAAATATTACGGACTGGGCGTGACGTGGGGCGACTACGACAACGATGGCTGGCCCGATCTGTTCGTTGCCGATGACGCCACTCCGAATCATCTCTATCACAACAATCGCAATGGCACATTCAGCGACGAGGCCATGGTCGGCGGCATTGCGCTGAACGGTGAAGGGCAGGCGCTCGGCTCCATGGGCGTGACGTGGGGCGACTACGATCACAGCGGACGACTCTCGATGTTTGTCACCGAATTTGCCGACCAGCCGAACACGCTCTATCGCAATCAGGGGGCGCGGGGATTCGAAGATGTGGCCATGCCATCGCATCTCGGCCAGTCCAGCTTGCCGACGGTCGGCTGGGGCACGACGTTTTTTGACATGGACAATGACGGCTGGCTTGATCTGTTTGTGGCCAACGGTCACGTCTATCCTCAGATGGACAATGTGAAGGGAAGCGCCGCCTACGCCGAGCCGATGCTGTTGCATCGTAATTTGCGCAACGGAACGTTCGAGGAAGTCTCAAAGGCGGCAGGGCTGGCCGACATGCCGCTGAAATCACGACGGGGCGCGGCTTTTGGCGACATCGCCAACAACGGCAACGTCGATATCGTTGTGCTCAATGTCGGTGAGCCACCATTGCTACTGCTCAATACAAATAAGATCGCGAACCATCGCGTGCTCTTCCATCTCAGCGGAACAAAAAGCAACCGCGCCGCGATCGGTGCGCGTGTCACCATTCACAAGGGAGGAATGACGCAATTCGACGAAGTGCGCGGCGGTGGCAGTTATCTCTCGCAGAACGATCTGCGGCTTCATTTTGGCCTGGGATCGGCGACAAGAATTGACTCGGTGGAAGTGCGCTGGCCAACTGGCAAGATGGAAACCTTCAAAGATGTAGCGACGGACAAGATATACGCCATCACCGAAGGGGAGGGAATTAAGGAGACTGCAACACTGCCCGCGCCGGGGTCGATTTCTTTCTGAGCGGTTTCCAGTTCTCGATCTCTTGAACTTACCGACCGTCTCATTTGATCGCGTTGATTGGAGCGTCCGCGAGTTTTGCCAACTGTTTCCACGTCACCAGCACGAACCCTTGATCCTTAAGGAATTGCCGGAACTCCAGGCTCTTCACCATATCGAGATCGCGCTGACGCCAGGCGGCGCCCCAGTCTGGATGATCCCAGGTGGCTCCCTGCATTTCCTCGTTGTCATAGGCGAGGTGCACGATCAGTTGGTAGACACCCGGCGGCAACGGCATGAGTTGCTTCTTGTACCAGTTGAGCCAGTCATTATTATTCGGCGCGACACCGGGTTCCATCGTGACGACACGCTCGACCAGCGCATCCGGAGGTACGGGAATGCCTTGCGGGGAATGCGTGCCGGTCCGTTCAAACAGGATCGGAATATGAAAGTCTTCTCCCAGCTTTCGATACACACCAAAAAGATCCGGCGTAGTCATCAGCGCTGCCATGTGGGTGTCAAGGTGGGTGATTCGAATCCCGGCCTTCCGGGCGCGATCGATCTGCGCCCGCAGTTCAGAGTCGACGTCTGTCGGCTTTGCGTTCTGCGCGACGGCAGGCGTCTCTAGCGGAAGATACCCGTTTTCGTCCAACAGGCTGGGAACTTTGCTCGCGCCGCTCACTGGGCCCCAGCGGAGGTCCGTCCACTCGCTGTTGAGGGCCAGGTGAATGCCGAGGTCGACATCCGGATTGTGTTTTGCCCAGCGCGCCACCTCGGGAAACCACGGGCAGGGGACCAGGATGCTGGCCGAAGTAATCCATCCCTTCTCGAGCGCCTCAAACGTGGCCCGGTTGACGGAATGATTCATACCGAGGTCGTCGGCGTGAATCACGAGCAGGCGCGCCGAGGCCGGGTAACCCAGCCGCTCCTGAACCGTCTTATGCTGGATAGTCGTTTGTGGAGAATTCTGGGCTACGCTCAAGCAGGCGAAGCTCAAGCAGACAAAGGACAGGAGTAGAAAACGCATTCTGTTGTTCATGACCATGGCTCACGCTCCATCAGATTCTGTCGAATTACGGCCGAATTTCTCTGATTTTTACCAAAGCCCAACAATAATCGTTTTAATACATGTGTTTTTTCATTGACAGAATATCGCTTCCGTATAAAATTCGAGAGGATTTTGTGGAACTGCGGCAGGGTCGCTCTATTTGCTACTCTGCGAGCCACGGTTACCCTTCCCCTAGCCCCGTTATCTCCGCAGGATAATGGGGTTTTACTTTGAGATCGTGAATGAGTTCAACTGCCAACCCGCCCGCTGAAGCGCCACGCCTGAGGCGCTCGCTCACGCTTTGGGACCTGATTATGTACGGCATTATCGTGATCCAGCCTACAGCGCCCATGCCTGCGTACGGAGTCTTCAGCAACGAGGGCCAGGGCCATGTAGTCACTTCCATCCTGATCGCCATGGTTGCCATGGTGTTCACGGCCATGAGCTATGGCCGCATGGCGCGCGTGTACCCGAGCGCGGGATCAGCGTACACCTACGTGGGCCGCGAGCTGCACCCATCGCTCGGCTATGTCACCGGATGGAGCATGACGATGGATTACATTCTCAATCCGCTGATCTGCACCATCTGGTGCGCCAAGGCGATGGCCGATCTGCTGAGTGGCACCCGCTTTCAGATCCCGTATCCGGGGCTGATCTGGCCGTTGTTTTTCGCCTTCCTCTTCACGGCGCTCAACCTGCGTGGCGTGCAGACGTCCGCCCGCATAAATAAGACGCTTTGCGCGATCATGGGCGCCGTCATTCTGGCTTTTTTCTGGTACACGATTCGCTACATTTTCCATCTCCCGCAATATCCGGAAGCGTATTTTCTGCGTCCGTTTTACAATCCCGAAACCTTTACCGTAAACCGGGTGTTTCACGGCACGTCGGTGGCCGTACTTACCTACATTGGTTTCGATGGCATTTCGACTTTGTCGGAAGAGGTAGAAAACCCCAGGCGCAACATTTTTCTGGCGACAGTATTGGTTTGCGTGATTACGGGATTTCTGGCCGCCGCCGAGGTTTACGGGGCGCAATTGTTGAGTCCTAGATACAACTTTCCGGAGAGCGAAGTCGAGAACGCGTTCAGCCACGTGTCGGCGATTGCCGGGGGCCCGCTGCTCGCCAAGGCCATCAGCCTCACCTTGCTGATTGCCACGATTGGTTCCGGCATGGGCTCGCAACTGGGTGCGGCCCGCCTGCTTTACGGCATGGGCCGCAGCGACGCGATCCCGAAGAAATTCTTCGGGGCCATCCATCCGAGGACTCGGATCCCAGCCAACAATGTGGTGTTTGTCGGCGCGATCGCGTTGCTTGGAGCCTTCTTAATCAGCTACGACAATGGCGCCCAGTTACTCAACTTCGGCGCGCTGATTGCATTCATGGGCGTCAATCTGGCGTCGCTGACCCACTACTACATCCGGGGCGAGAGCCGCACGCTCGGGCATCTGATTCCGCCGATTCTAGGCTTTGTTATCTGCCTGTTTATTTGGATTCATCTGTCCAATCTGGCGCTGATCGCAGGTTCTATCTGGATGGTTTGCGGGATTGCCTTCGGCGCCTGGAAGACCCGCGGCTTCCGCGAGGACCTGGTGAACTTCGATATTCCCGCGGAAGATTAAGAGAAGTTGGAAGGCCTGGCGAAAGCTGGAGCCCGATCTTTAATTCTCAATAGAAGTTCATGAAGTACCTACTGCACGTTCCAACCGCTCACTTCAATCTCCGGCTTTGCCGTTCCCATGCTGCTGGCGTGATACGTTGCCGTGATCTCGCGTTTTTCGCCGGGCAGCAGCGAAATGTAATTGTCCTGCCAGACCACCGGTAGTATTTCCTCTCCGTCCTTGCCCTTGTCGAGCTTCAGGCGTACGAAGAACGCCAGCGTCTTGCTGGGATTCTCGACAGTGACGCGAGTCACCGCCTCTTCATTCTTGCTATTGCCGTTGCGCTCACTGTGGCTCGACACATTCAGCTTTACCTTGGTCAACTGAGCGAGCGAAGTGTAGTCCGCATACGACGCGGTCGGAGTCGTATACCAGTTCGACTTTGCCCATTCGATTGTTTCTGGTTTCGTCGAGAGCCAGTAGAAGTTCGACCCGACCAGCTTGCCGCTGCCGTCGGTGATGCGAAGGTCGAGAAAATATGCCGCTGACAGTCCGTCGACTTGCGGCAACTCGAATACTTTCGCAGTGCTGTCGGCGGACGCATCAAGCGCAATTTCTTTGGAAAACTTCTGCGTTCCATCCAGGTTGAAGACTCGCGCCGCCAGATTCAGGCCCTTGGCGTCCACATATTGGCTGCTCACCAGCCACACCGAGTGATCGTCGTATCCATAGATTGGATCGAGCGTCTGCATCGCTTTTTTGGCGCCGAAATATCCGCCGCCCGGCCGCAAATAATAATCGTAGAGATGCCAGATCATCGAAGGCCACGCGTTATTCAGCATCCACTGGACGACGCCCGTCGAAGTGTATTTGTTGCGGCTGTAGGCTTCGTACATGGCGCGCACGCCCTCGTAGGTCATGAGTTGGGATTTGTAAGTGAAGTCTTCCGCACTGCCGGCCTTTCCGTAACGAGCATTCAGCGCGTCGGTAAATACCTGCATGGTTTTGAAGGCACCGCCGCCCGCGTGGAAATTCCAATACTCATCCACCGGCCAGAGATGATCTTTGGGAACCATGCGCTGCACGCTCTCGATCGGCGGAATCGCCGGTCCCATGCTGGTTTCGGTGTTGAAGCCGTAAGCGCCGCCGCAACCGCCTGCGTTGCAGGACTTTTCGTCTGTATGAAGATGCGGATCGACTGCCCAGTACGAAGGCGCGACATATTCATAAGGCCCGCTCATCTTCACCCCGCTTCCACCGGTCAGCGTGGTTGGCTTCGCGGTGGCGGAAGACACCACCGGATTCGGCCACAGTAGATCGTTTTCAATTTTAAGATACATCTCTTCCACATCCGGCGGCGGAGGATTGTCGCTGCCGTTCAGCCACATGACCAGGCTGGGATGGCTCCTCAGCCGGTACATCTGGTCGCGCAGAGAGGCGCTTGCGATCTCGAAGTCTTCATCTTTCCAGCTTCCCCAGTGTTCCCAGAAGTCGCAGCAGCACCACCCCGCCATTACGAGGATGCCCTGCTGGTCGGCCATTTCGAAGAACTCCTCGGTCTCGAGTTTGCCTTCCAGCCGGACCGTGTTCAGCCCCATGTCGCGCACGTAGCGGAACTCATCGGCGAGCCGCTGCGAGGTTTCGCGTAGCATCATGTCGGGTGTCCAGCCGCCGCCGCGAATCAGGATGTTTTTGCCGTTGACCTTGAACAGGCGCTTGAAGCGATTGGGCGCGTGTTCCGCGACCTCGGATGTGATTTCGCGAATGCCGAACTTTGTCCGGGACACATCAGAAACTTCGCTGCCGACCTCGAACGAAAGATGCAGGTCGTACAGATTCGGCGTCCCCATCTGCACCGGCCACCACAGCCGCGGATTGCTCAGGTTGAGCTGCGGATACTGAGCGGGCACGAAGACCACGTCTCTCGACTCTTCCGCCGCCAGTTCCACGGGTTGCGCGAATTCGACGTTTTCGATTCTGCCTTTCAGCGTCCCTTTAACTGGATGATCGCTGCCATTTTTCACCAGCGCCGTTACGGTCAAGTGGGCTGTGGTGTTCGCGGGCGAATCCACTTTGGATAGCACTGCCGGATGCCGCAGCGCGACCGGTCCGCTGGTCGTCAAATAAACCTCATGCCACAGGCCCATATTCTTGTCGGGAGGCGAGGGATTCCAGTCCACGAAAGTGATTGCCAGGCTGTTCTCGGTCGGCGCCCAAACTTGGACCGCGAGTACATTCGTTCCTGGCTTGACGGCGGACGTGACGTTGAGTTCGTAGGTCCGCCATGCGCCAGCGACTTCGTTCGAGTTGGCGATCTGCTTTCCGTTGAGAAAGATGTTGGCGCGGTAGTTGATGCCGCGGAAGTCCAGCCACACAGTTTTCCCGGCGTACACATTGGGCACGGTGAACTCTTTGCGGTACCACCACGAAGTCGTGTATGGACTATCTGGCGGCATCGGAATGTTTGAAAAATTGAAGCCTACGGGATAGCTGACGCCAGGGTACTGCCGTATGTTCATGGCGTAAAAAGGATCCGGCAGCAGCCCGCGTTTTACCTGCGCCGCCACCACGGTCGTTGGGACGTCAGCTTCAATCCAATTGCTGGAGTGGAATGACGGGCTGGAGATCGCTTCGCCCGTGGCCGTAACTTTCGCGGAAGACTGCAGTGCCCATCCTTCGCGCAAAGGGAGCGTCAGGGCGGGAGCGGGCTGGAAGCTCGGCTGGGCGACTGCGACCGCAAGCGCAAAGAACGGGATCAGGAGCCGGAGTATCTTCATAGAAGTGTCCTTCCAGAATAAAGATGAAAGAATGCAAAGCTGCGACCCATTCTGCTGGAGCCGCCCACACGTTCATAGCACTTTTATTAATTCGATTCAATAGCGGAGTTCTGCTCTATTTACCTCGGGGGCTAAAACCCCATTTTGCTTCCTTCAGGTTGCATCGCGGCTGAGGCGGTGCCCCTTCAAAGCGTTCCTGGTTATGCCGCGAAGATGTGTAAGACAACGCTGGTTTATAATCATAAATTCTGGCTTCCAGCGTAGAGCAATCTGACGAAGTTGCCAACGGAGTGATCCAAACATGATTCGACAGCTTCAAAATGCAGGGCCGACCGTGAAGATCGTTCTCGGCGCCCTACTGGTTCTCATCTGCGCCTCGATGGCGATCACGCTCATTCCCGGCGGGGTAGGCTCCAGCCTCGGTATTGGCGCGCCTCCCGCAGGCGTGCTCGCTACGATTGGCGATCAGACTGTCACGGTGCCCGAAGTACAGCGCGAGGCACGAGCCATGATCCGGCAGCAGTTTCCTCGCGGCGGACCGCAGGCCAGCATGCTGCTGCCCTATTTTGCCAGTCAGGCTGCGCAGCAACTTATCAATGAAAAGGCTCTGGTTGCCGAAGCGCATCGCATGGGTCTGCGTGTTAGCGACGACGAACTCCGCGAGGAACTCCAGCATGGGCAGCTTGGCTCAATGCTCTTTCCCGACGGCAAGTTCGTGGGGCAGGAAGAGTACGAGAACTTTGTACAGCGCAACGACATGACGGTGCCTCAGTTTGAAGCACTGGAGAAGGACTTTATTCTTGTCCGCAAATTGCGCGCCCTGGTTTCCACCAGTGCCTTCGTGGGGGACACCGAAGTTCGCGACGAATTCAACCACCGCAATACCAAGGTGAAGTTCGAATATGCCGTGATCACGCAGGCCGACATCCTGAAGGGCCTGCACCCCGCCGACGAAGAACTTAAGGCTTTTTACCAGCGCAACAAGGCCACCTACAACAATTCCATTCCGGAGAAGCGGCAGATTAAGTACATCGTGGTGGAGAGCGCGAAGATGGCGGCGACGACGACGGTTACCGATCAGGACTTGCAGGCCTACTACGATCAGCATCGCGAAGAGTACCGCGTGCCCGAACAGGTAAAGGTCAGCCACATTCTGATCAAGACCCCTTTGCCTGCTCCCGGCGCCAAAGAAGATGAGAAAGCTATCGCTGATGCACGCGCGAAAGCCGAAGGAGTATTGAAGGAAGTTAAGGCGGGCGGAGACTTCGCTAAGCTCGCAGAAAAATATTCTGACGATCCCGGCAGCGCCAAGAGCGGAGGCGAGCTGGGCTGGATCGGCCGCGGCCGCACCGTACCTGAATTCGAGAAGTCTGCCTATTCACTCGGCAAAGGACAGACCAGCGACCTGGTCAAGAGCAGTTACGGGTTCCACATCATCCACGTCGAAGACAAGCAGCAGGCTCATCTCAAGCTGCTCGCCGAGGTGAAGAGCGAGATCGAAGAAAAAGTGAAGCAGCAGAAAACGGCGCACGCCACCGAAACTGCTGGGAATACCCTGCTCAGCCGGGCGCGTACTGACGGATTCGACAAGGCAGCCGCAGCCAAAGGTCAGGCCGCGGTCACCACGGAATTTTTCAGCCGAACCGATAACCTGCCGGGGCTGGCCGCGAATCCGCAGTTCATGGATGCCGTGTTTAACGAAACGGACAAGGCGCCGCCCGACGTGGTGCAGGTGCCGCAGGGCTACGTGGTTTTCCAATTGCTTGCCATAAAACCCCCGGCTACACCTACCTTCGAAGAGATTCGTTCGCGGGTGGAAAGCGAGTTCAAGAACGAGCGCGCAGGCTTTCTACTGCAACAAAAGACGCAGGAACTCTCCGATCGCGCCAAGTCTGGGCACGATTTGAAAAAAGCTGCCAAAGACCTTGGTGCGACGGTGAAGACGAGCGAACTTGTTTCGCCCGATGGCCAGGTTCCCGACATCGGTTCGATGTCTGGTGCGAGTGCGATCTTCGCACTGAAGCCCGGCGAGATCAGCGCGCCGATCACAGCCGGCGGCAATGGCGTGGTCGCGCAACTTTTAGAAAAACAGTCACCGACGGATCAGGAATTCACCGAGAAGAAGGACGGGATCCGCCAGTCGCTCGTCGAAGCCAAGCAGAACGACTTATTCGGGCTGTTCGTTACGAACCTGCGCAAGGATATGGAAAAGTCCAACCGGCTGAAGGTCAATCAGGAGGAGATGAAAAACCTGACTCGTCAAGGCGGGCAGGAAGGTTCGTAGAGGAATACATTTACCAAGTTCTCAGTTCCCGGTTCTCAGCGGAATGCCTGGGGGCTAAGAACTGAGAACTGACGACTGACCACCGAGAACTGATTTTGAATGTCTTTCCCGCGCGCCAGCGGAATTCTGCTTCATCCAACCTCGCTGCCTTCGCGCGGCGGGATTGGCGATTTTGGTCCATCGGCATATGCGTTCGCGGATTTTCTCGCGTCCTCGCGGCAGGGTCTGTGGCAGGTATTGCCCCTCGGCCCGCTCGGTTACGGAAACTCCCCCTATTCCTCGATTTCGGCCTTTGCCGGAAACCCGCTGCTGATCAGCCTGGAACGGCTTGCCGATCGCGGTTGGATTGACCGTGCACGGGTCGACGCTCTGGTCGGTGGAGTCGAGCCGGTAGACTACCCGGAGGTCTTCCACCATAAGCTGCCGTTGCTGTTTGAAGCGGCGCGTAATTTCGTGCTCTCCGCTGCGCCCAACGCCCGCTCGCGCTACGAAAGCTTCTGCCGCCAAAACGAGTGGTGGCTCGATGACTTCGTTCTCTTCGATGGTTTGCGTGCGCGCTTCAAACTGGAAAGCTGGAATCGCTGGCCCCGCGAACTGGCTCATCGCAATCCCGTGGCGATCGAGAAGGCGCACACGGAGATGCTCGACGAACTCGATGTCCGCCGCGCGGTGCAGTTCTTTTTCTTCGAACAGTGGCAGGCGCTTCGAGCCTACTGTGCGCAACATTCGATTCGCGTCGTCGGCGACATCGCAATCTTCGTAAATTTTGACAGCGCCGATGTTTGGACTCATCCCGATCTGTTTCGCCTGAACTCCGAGCTCGATCCCGAAGTTATCGCCGGCGTGCCCCCGGATTTCTTCAGCAAAGACGGCCAACGCTGGGGCAATCCTCTTTACCGCTGGGACGTGATGCAGGTGCAGGGATACGCCTGGTGGATTGACCGTATGCGGTGGGTCACGCACAATTTTGACTACATCCGCCTCGATCATTTCCGCGGGTTTTCGCAGTTCTGGGAGATCCCGGCGAGCGAACCCACCGCGATTCATGGACGCTGGGTCGATGGTCCCAAGGATGATTTATTTGTGAAGCTGCGCGAGGCTCTGGGCGGGCTTCCATTTTTCGCCGAGGATCTTGGATACATCACGCCCGACGTGCATGCCCTTCGGGAACGCCTCAAGATTCCCGGCATGGCCGTGCTGCAATTTGGTTTTGGCGATACCGGAGCGCACGCCCATCTGCCGCACACTTTCACCCCCGACAAGGTCGTATACACGGGCACGCACGACAACGACACGTTACTCGGCTGGTGGGCGTCGGGCGCAACCGAACATGAGCGCCAGCAAGTGGAAGCGTATCTGGGCCGATGTGAGGATGGCGTCAACTGGGCGATGATCCGCGCCGCCTCCGATTCCGTCGCCAGCCTTTGTGTGGTGCCGCTGCAGGATGCACTGGGGCTGGGAAGCGAGGCGCGCATGAATGTGCCCAGCCGGGGAGAAGGGAACTGGCGCTGGCGTTTTGCCGGGGAATTGCTTCGTCCGGGGCTGGCCAAAAAACTTGCCGCGCTGGCCGAAGTTTCCGACCGGCTTCCCCAGGCGTTTCCGCCGGCCTTCACTGAAGAATGGGCGGCCTGAGCAGTGTATCCTCGCTCTCGAAGCAAATTGGCCAGACTTTCTGGAGTACGATTCCGTGACCGAGCCCATCATTCGCGCCCAGGCTGTCGAAAAATTCTATGTGCAGCCGGATGGGAATCGCATTGAAGTTGTTGCTCCTGTCGATCTCGATGTAGAGCCCGGAAAGATTGTTACCTTGCTCGGTCCGTCGGGCTGCGGAAAGTCCACTCTGCTGCGGATTCTGACCGGACTGAGCAAGCCCTCGTCAGGCGAGGTCCTGTGGCATGGTCGGCCCATCACGTCGCAAAACGCGGGCGTGGCCATCGTCTTCCAGAGTTTTGCGTTGTTCCCCTGGCTGACCGTACTCGACAACGTCGAAGCCCCGCTCGAGGCTCGCGGAGTGCCCGCTCTTGAGCGGCACAAACGTGCATTGCGCATTCTCGATACCGTCGGTCTGGATGGTTTCGAGAGCGCCTACCCGAAAGAGC
>Ga0182019_10001210_pt1 | contig 13108 bp, 7 predicted proteins | sample 812E2MmetaG_FD_120483 | JGI IMG/M metagenome (GOLD analysis project Ga0182019, IMG submission 120483) | Permafrost microbial communities from Stordalen Mire, Sweden - 812E2M metaG | ecosystem: Environmental > Terrestrial > Soil > Wetlands > Permafrost | place: Sweden: Stordalen | collected...
AAATCCGCCAGGGGACTCCGGCAGGTGAACACGAAGCACATACTTACCTGGACTATCGGACTGGATCCGGGTGAGGAGCAGAACGTGTCATATCAGTATCAGGTCTATTTCAGGGATTAGCACATGACTCTCCGCCGCAGCAGCGCAGTCCCGGCCGGCTCTTCCGCCTCTGCCCGGTGAGAATTCCCCGTCCTCTCTCACCGCTTGAAGTCCTGTTCGATCCGGAGAACGGGATCGACGTTCCCCTTCCCGACGAACTGAACGTCCTGTACGGACGTCTCCGGCTCCCGGAAGCCGGGCCGCGCCCCCGCGTCATCGCCAACTTCGTCATGTCGCTCGACGGCGTCGTCTCACTCGGGATTCCCGGCACGACGGACGGAGATGCGATAAGCGGGGGGGACAAGCACGACAGCATGGTCATGGGGCTTCTCCGCTCGGTTGCCGATGCGGTCATCATCGGTGCGGGGACTCTCTCGCATTCACCGGGACATCTCTGGACGCCGGAATATGTCTTCCCGGCGCTGGAGGGTTCGTACAGGGACCTGCGTTCCCGGCTCGGGAAGCAGAGATGGCCCGTGTGCGCAGTCGTGACCGCCCGCGGCGAGCTCGACCCGGATCTGGCTGTCATCAACGAGGGGAATGCCGCTCTTCTTATCATCACGACGCCGGAGGGCGAAAAACGTCTGAGCAGGAAGAAAATGCCGTCCCATGTTCAGGTCGTCACTGCGGGAGGTGGCGACCGCCTCTCGGTTCGCGAAATCCTCGACGCGGTACGGCAGGCGATTCCCGGCGCAGAGACATTCCTCGTCGAAGGAGGTCCTCGACTTATCGGGCAGTTCGTGGATGGCGGTGAGCTTGACGAGCTGTTCCTGACGCTCTCACCGCGGCTCGCCGGCCGGGATGGTCACAGCGAGAGGCTGGGACTTATCTCCGGCGTCCGGTTTCTGCCGGAACGCGTGGTTGCCGGGAGATTGAATGGAATACGAAAGAGCGGCAGCCACCTCTTCCTCCGATACTCATTCGCGCCTTGACGGCCTCCGGTGTGCCCTCGTGCGAAGCTGCATTCAATTTCGAGTTGAGAATGACGCCGCAATTCGCTATTTTCGCCGGGGTGTATGACCGGGCGCTTTCCGAAAAATCCGTACGCCGCCGCTGGCATGCCGAATCGAATCTACGCGATAATCCTCCGCACCGGAAACCGGCATCTCCTCTATGCCGACATCCTCGTTATCCTGTCCGCCCCCGTTCTTGCGCTTGCGCTGCGTGTCGAAAACCCGGACGAATTCGCGCTCTATATCCGGTCGGCACTCGTTCTTTCGTGCCTCCGCCTCCTCTGGTATCTCCTCGTCTACTACTTCTCCGGACTCTACACGCGGTACTGGCGGTACGCGAGCGTCGATGAGGTCATCTCCCTTGCTTCTGCGTCAATTCTGGCCTGGGTGACTGGCGTCGTGGTTTTTTTTGCGCTCCTGGAGCCCTTTGGTGTGTTCACGCAGGGGTTCCCCCGGTCCGTTCCGGTCATTGACGGCGCTCTGACGCTGCTGGGCGTCGGCGGACTCAGGCTCGGGATTCGCATCGCCTCCGGACTCGGGCCGCGCCGCGGAAAGGGGGAGAAGGTGCGGCGCGTGCTTGTGGCGGGCGCAGGGGCTGCGGGCTCTTTGACGGTGAAAGAACTCAGGGCGCATGCCGGTCTCGGCATCGAGCCCGTCGCATTCGTCGACGACGATGAACGCAAGGTCGGGCTATCAATACACGGCGTGCCGGTTCTTGGATCGCTCCCGGAAATTGCGGACGTGGTGAAGGAACAGAACATCGACGAGGTGTTCGTCGCTATGCCCTCGGCGCCCGGCAGGGTCGTGAGGGGCGTTATCGAAATGTGCGACGCTGCAGGCGTCCGCGTCAAGACGCTGCCGGGGCTTCTTGAAATTCTCGGAGGGAGCGCCGCGGTCACCGCGGTGCGGGACGTGGAGATCGATGACCTCCTGCGCCGCGGGGTCGTCACGTCCGACCTGGAGACCATCCGGGGTCTCCTGAAGGGGAAACGCCTTCTTGTGACAGGGGCGGGCGGGTCCATTGGCGGGGAACTGTGCCGGCAGATCCTCCGGTGCGAGCCTTCGGAGCTCATCCTTCTCGAGCTGAGCGAGAACAATCTGTTTGCGGCCGATGCCGAGCTCCGCAAAATGTGCAGGGATTCCGGGATCGGCACCGCCATACACTCCGTGGTCGCCGACGTGAGAGACAGGGAGCACATGGACTCGGTGTTCAGAGTGTTCGGGCCGCAGATCGTCTATCACGCGGCGGCGCACAAGCATGTCGGCCTCATGGAGCAGAACATTGCCGAAGCTGTGACAAACAATGTTCTGGGGACGAAAACGGTTGCCGATCTTGCGGTCGCGCACAGGCTCGAACGATTCGTTCTTATCTCGTCGGACAAGGCGGTGAACCCGACGACGGTTATGGGCGCGACAAAACGCGTGGCCGAACTCCTGGTCCTCGATGCCGCGGTCCGCACGGGGCGCGTCTTCGTGACGGTCCGGTTCGGCAACGTCCTCGGCAGCAGCGGGAGCGTCGTCCCGATCTTCAAGCGCCAGATCGCCATGGGAGGGCCTGTCACGGTCACGAGCCCCGATGCGACGCGATTCTTCATGACGATCCCCGAAGCCGTGCATCTCGTGCTTCAGGCCGGGACGATGGGAGAAGGAGGTGAGGTCTTCATCCTTGACATGGGCGAGCCCGTTCGGATCATCGATCTGGCCCGGGACCTGATCCGGCTCAGCGGACACGAAGAAGGAAGCGACATCGCGATCGTCTACTCCGGGCTGAAGCCGGGGGAAAAACTGCACGAGGAGCTCTTCCGCGAATCCGAACGAGTTGAACGCTCCGCCCACCCCAAGATCTTCGTCAGTCGGAACGCCCGGGTGGCGCCGCGGGAGGAATCCTCCCGGCTATCGGATGACGTCGCCGCGCTCCTCTTCGCAGCGAACAAAGGAATGGAATCCGAATTGCGCGATATACTCAGAAGAATTGTCCCGGAGTCCAGTCCCGCCCTTCACGGTGATGTCCCACTCTGATCCATCCCGCAAGCGGGAATCTGGCTGCTCTTCGCCTTCCCGGAGAACTCTCCCCTTCATTGATTATCTGCGCTCTTCTCCCTTCATTCTGAAACGTCCGCGGCCCGCTGCCGCGGAGTCGCCACGAAGAATCACACCCTGCAGAGGCTCCCATGAAGCGTCTCCTTCTCACGCTCTTCCTCGCCGCTGTCTCCAGTGCCCTTTCGCAGGGGCCTGAGTGGCCCGTGCTGAAACATTATGAGAATCAGTTCATTGACAGGATCGCGATGCCCATCGGTGGGATAGGGACCGGAGACATTTCCATAGGCGGGAACGGCGGATGGAAAGACGTGGAGATCATGAACAAGCCGGCCATGGGGTTCTACGGTGCGCCTGTCCCCAAGGAGGCGCCCTGTTTCATGATCTATGCGGAGGACCGGTCCGGGGGAAAATCCGCCAGGGTCCTCACCGGTCCCGTGGCGGTTTCGGAGTATGAGGGGATGCAGGGGAGCACGGCGCCCAACCACGGGATGCCGCGGTTCGCATCGGCCGCATTCGACGCCGCGTACCCGTTTGCCGTGGTGCACCTCGAAGATCCGCACATGCCGGTCTCCGTTCAGGCGAGGGTCTTCAATCCTTTTGTCCCGGGTGACGCGGAGGCGAGCGGGATTCCCGTCGCCGTCATCCGGTACAGGGTGACAAACAAGACTGAGGGAGAGTTGTCGGTCGCCGTGGCGGGCTCGATGGACAATTGTATCGGCATGGATGGCTCAAAAGTCGAATTCAATTCGTTCGACAGGTCGATCGTGCCGACAGGCGCCCGGGGGAACAGGAACGCGTTCAGGCGGACGCCGGCCTTTGCGGGAATTTCGATGACGTCCGACAGCGTCGACAGGAACGCGAGCGCGTGGGGAACGATCGCGCTCACGACCGCCGAGACGGGATGCACGACGACTTACCGGACGGAACTGGATCCGAAGGGCTGGAGCACGAACATCAGCGATCTGTGGAACGACTTTACGGACGACGGCATGTTCCATGACACGACGTTCAGCGAAAAAGTGAACACGCCGGGAGCGGCCCTCTCCGTGAAGTTCGATCTCCCCCCCGGAGGGACAAGGGAAATTCAGTTCCTCCTGACGTGGGATTTCCCGAACAGGAAGAACTGGTCGGACGCGGAAACAGTGGGGAACTACTATGCGACGCTCTACCGCGACGCCTGGGACGTCGCGGAGAAGACCTACCCGCGGCTCCCGGAGCTCGAAAAGAAAACGCTCGCCTTCGTGCGCCTCTTCCTGAACAGCAGTTACCCCGCCGCGGTCAAGGAGGCCGCCCTCTTCAATACGAGCACGCTCCGGTCGCAGACCGTGTTCCGCGCCGGGGACGGCACGATGTACTGCTGGGAGGGGGTCTTCAATTCCACCGGATCCTGCTACGGAAACTGCACGCACGTGTGGAACTACGAAGAGGCGACGCCGTTTCTCTTCGGGGATCTTGCAAGGAGGATGAGGGGGGTCGAGTACCACAACGGGCTCGACGACAGCACGGGGCTCATGAGTTTCCGCGTGTCGCTCCCTCCTGACAAGAGCAAGAACTGGAAGGTGGCTGCCGCCGACGGGCAGATGGGGACCGTCATGAAGGTCTACAGGGAGTGGCAGCTTTCCGGGGACGACGCCTTTCTGCGCGATCTCTGGCCGGGCGTGAAGAAGGCGGTCGCGTTCGCCTGGATACCCGGTGGATGGGACGCCGATACGGACGGCGTCATGGAAGGTTGCCAGCACAACACGATGGACATAGAATACTTCGGCCCGAATCCCGAAATCGAGTTCTGGTACCTGGGTGCGCTGAAGGCGGCCTCCGTCATGGCGTCGCATCTGAACGACACGGCGTTTGCGCGGGTGTGCCGGGTGTTGTTCGAACGGGGGAGCGCATGGACCGACGCCAATCTTTTCAACGGGAAGTACTACATCCAGAAAATCCGGCCGGTTGCAGGCAAGGGGTCGATCGCCGCGGGAACGTATGCGGGGTACGGTGCCAGGGATTTCTCAGATCCCGATTACCAGATCGGCGAAGGGTGCCTCGTCGATCAACTCGTCGGCCAGAACATGGCGCATGTCTGCGGCCTGGGGTACCTGGCGAACCCGGCCCATGTCAGGAGCGCGCTTGAGAGCATAGTGAAATTCAACTCGGTGAGGGCCTTCGGCGAGCGGTTCAACAACATGCGCACGTACGTCATGGGGGACGAGCCGGGCCTCGTCATCACGGCATATCCCGATCCGGCAAAGACCCCGAAGACCCCGCTGTCGTACGGCAGTGAGGCGTGGACCGGTCTTGAATATACTGCGGCCTCCGGCATGATCTACGAAGGGATGACGGAGGAGGCTTTCCGTGTCGTTGCGAACGTCCGGAACCGGTTCGACGGCATGAAACGAAATCCGTTTAATGAGGTGGAATGCGGAAATCACTATGCGCGCGCCATGGCGAGCTGGTCGGCGGTTCTGGCGCTGAGCGGCTTTCACTATTCCGCGGTCGACGGTTCGTTTGCCGTCACGTCCGCCCCGGGGAGGTACTTCTGGTCGAACGGCTCGGGCTGGGGAGGCGCCGTTGTGCGCAGGAGGCCCGGCGGCGGGGCGCGCATCACTGTCAGCGTGGAGTTCGGCCGTCTGGTGCTGAACACCGTGGGTGTGGAGGGCGCCCGCCCTTTCCGGCTCCCCGCCTCGCGCACGCTCGGCGAGGGCGAATCCGTGGAGTTCAACGTCCCCGGTGCCTGACCGCCGGGGGGGGGGGCGGTCGTCCGGTGGGCAAATACAGGTTGCTGTGCTTACCTGCCTTATGAATTAAGGCAAATGCTTGTATTTGTCTTATGAAGGTTGCTCATTGAAGCATGAAAGAGAACCCCCCTCTTTCTCGTTCAGGAAGTTCCCCGAATTTCAACAGCAGCAGCAATGAACGTGATCGCAGCCGGCGTGCGCCGGAACGCGAGGATCGTGGTCAAGATCGGGACGAATCTTATCACCGACCGTCTTGCCGGGCTGAACCTCGAGCGCATCAATTCCCTCGCAAGAGGGGTTTCTCTTCTCCGGACTTCCGGGCACGGCGTCGTTGTCGTCAGCTCCGGCGCGATAGGAGCGGGGGCGGCCGCGCGCCGGCTCAAAGAGCGGCCGCGTTCGATGGCGGAAAAACAGGCCACCGCGGCGATCGGCCAGCCAATTCTCATGGAAGCGTACGAGGCGGCATTCCGCCGGCACGCGCTGACGGTCGCCCAGATACTCCTGACGAGGGAGGACTTCGCGATCAGGGGAAGGTATCTGAACGCGAGAAATACAATCGCCGTGCTTCTGGAAAACGGCGTCGTCCCGGTCATCAATGAAAACGACACGGTTGCCGTCGAAGAGATACGGCTCGGTGACAACGACACGCTCTCCGCCATGGTGGCGAATCTGATAGGGGCGGATCTCCTGATCATCCTGAGCGACATCGACGGGTTTTACACGGATGATCCGTCCCGCAACCCGCGGGCGGAATTTGTCCCCGTCGTGGAAGCGATCACGCCGAAGATTGAGCGGCAGGCAAGGAAGACCGGAGGGGAATCCGGGACGGGCGGAATGGCCACGAAAATCCAGGCGGCGAAACGATGCATGTCGGCAGGGATAGCGATGATCATTGCGAACGGCGGCAACCCCCGCATCCTCCAGGAGATTGTCTCCGGCGGGTACCGGGGGACGTTGTTCCTTCCGTCCGCGGCCCGGCTGAGCGTGAAAAAGAAGTGGATCGGATTCGTGTCTCATCCGAGAGGGTCTGTCAGGATCGACGCGGGGGCGGAAGCCGCCCTTACGCTTCACCGGAAGAGCCTCCTCCCGTCGGGGGTTCTGGAGGTGAGCGGCGAATTCGCCGAGAAAGACACGATTGCGGTGCTTGACACCGCGGGGAACGAGATTGCGCGTGGCCTGTGCCGGTTTTCCTCGGCGGATCTCGCAAAGATAAGGGGGAAGAAAACCGGTGATGTGGAGAAAATCCTCGGCCGCCGGTCGGGCGGAGAGGTCATTCACAAGGATTACCTGGTTCTGCTGGGTCGATGACGATGAGCGAGTCTCCGGTTGAAAGCAAGGCGCGCGCCGTCAGGGAAGCGAGCGGTGTGCTGTATGACTCCTCCACTGCCGCGAAGAACCGGCTGCTCCGCGCGATCATGTCGCGGCTCCGGTCGAGAACCCCTGCCGTCCTGGCGGCGAACAGGGATGACGTCGAGCATGCCCGCCGGGGCGGGCTGTCATCCGTCCTCCTCGACCGCCTGAAGCTGGACGAGGAGGGGATCCGGCGGATCCTGCGCGGAGTGCGGGATGTGATCGCGCTTCCCGACCCGGTCGGACGAATACTGGAGACTGTAAGACGCCCGAACGGGCTGAAGATCGAAAAGATGAGCGTCCCCCTCGGGGCCGTGGGGATCATCTATGAAGCAAGGCCGAACGTGACGATCGACGCCCCTGTATTGTGCCTGAAGTCCGGGAATGCGGTCCTCCTGCGCGGCGGATCGGAGGCGTTGAACACGAACAGGGTCCTTGCCGGGACAATCCGGGCGGCCCTCGAAGACGTCGGTCTGCCGCCGGGGAGCGTCGGGTTCATCGACTCCACCGACAGGGAGTCTGTGGCCGAGATGCTCAGGCAGAGGGAGTTCCTTGACGTGATAATTCCGCGCGGAAGCAGCCAGCTGATCGGCTGGGTCAGGGAAAATTCCGCGGTCCCCGTCATCGCCCACGGAGAGGGCAACTGTCATGTCTACGTCGACAGCTCCGCGAACCTTCGCCGCGCGGAGGAGATCGTCTACAATGCGAAGGTGCAGCGCCCCTCGGTGTGCAACGCCGCCGAGAAGCTTCTTGTCCACGAAAAGATCGCAAAGAAGTTTCTCCCCCTCGTTGCGGCAAAACTGAGAAGCGCCGGAGTGGAACTGCGGTGCGACCCCCGGGCGCTCGCGTTCGTCCCCGGCGGAACGCCTGCCGCGGAATCGGACTGGCGCAGGGAGTATCTCGATCTCATCATCGCGATCAAGATCGTCAGGGATCTCCGTGATGCGATCGATCACATCAACAGGTACGGGTCGCATCACTCCGATGCGATCGTCACGGGGAGCAGGGCGAATGGCGAGCGGTTCCTCCGGTCCGTGGACTCGGCCGCCGTCTACGTGAATGCCTCGACGCGTTTCACCGACGGGTTCGAATTCGGACTCGGCGCGGAGATCGGCATCAGTACGCAGAAGCTTCATGCCCGCGGGCCGATGGGCCTTGCGGAACTGACGACAAGCAAGTTCATCGTGCACGGGACCGGTCAGATCAGGCACTGAGTTTCCCCCCCTCTGGAGGAGCGCTCCTTCCACATGCGACGACTTGAAAAACCCCGGGCGCGCCGGATCGACAGGCGCCTGAGAACGGAGATCCACAGGCTTGGCGAGATACTGGGGAGGGTCCTCAGGGACCAGGAGGGTGATTCCCTGTTCCGGAAGGTCGAGAAACTCCGCAGGCTGACGAAGGCCGGCAGGAATGCGGGGGGAAGGGACCAGAGCGCCAGGATCCGCTCTCTCGTCAACAGGCTCAGCGCAAGGGAGGCCCGGAGCATTGTCCGCGCGTTTCACATCTATTTTCTCCTCGCAAACGCGGCGGATGAAGCATTCCGCATTCGCTCGCGCAGCACCGCGCTGAGGCCGGCCCGCCGTCCGGGGGATGCCCCGCTGGCGCGCGCCGTGGAGACACTCCGGTCCCGCGGCACGCTGCAGGAGTCCCTTCGATCGTTTCTCGCGGACACGCGCATCACGCCGGTGTTTACCGCGCACCCAACGGAGGCGACCCGGCAGACTGTCCTTCGCAAGGTCCGGAGGATAACCGAGCTCCTGATACGGAACGATCCGGAACGGCTCGCGCGCGCGGACGGCGACCGGATCTGGAAGACCGTTGAGGCGGAGGTGACTCTTCTCTGGCAGACGAGCGATCTCCGGTTCAACCGGATTACCGTACGGGATGAAGTGCAGAGGGGGATGTTCTTCTTTGAGAACGTCCTCTACGAGGCAATCCCCGCGCTGTGCCGGTCGTTTGAGGAATCGGTCGGCGATCCGTCGGTGCATGAGCTGTTTCTGCGTCCTCCGTTCACGCTCGGGTCATGGGTCGGCGGTGACCGTGACGGGCATCCGTTTGTGACCCCCGGCGTCACCCGCGAGACCGTCCTGATGCTCAGAAGGTCCCTGCTGGGTCTTTATAGACGGGACGTGGAAGGTCTGTATGAGGTTCTCAGCTCATCGGAAAGGGTGGTCCCCGTCCCGCCGTCTTTCTCCCGATGGATCGGGAGACACAGGCGCCTGCTGGCGGACGGGCCGTCGGCCCGCAATGAGCCATCCGAGTCGTACAGGCGTGCACTCAGGATCATACACGCCCGGCTCGCGCTCACCGAGGGGGGAGAGCCGGGCGGCTACGCCTCGAGCAGGGATTTTGGCGCCGACCTTCAGCGGATCCGCGAGAGCCTCTCGGCAGGGAGGGCCTCGAGCGTCTCCGCCATTTACATCGACCCGATTCTACAAAAGGTACAGACGTTCGGGTTTTCGTTCGCCAGGCTTGATGTCAGGCAGAACGCGCGTGTTCTGCGGCAGGCGCTCGACGATCTGCTCCGGGCGGCTGATGTCGAGGGTTCGTTTCTCCGTCTCGCTGAGCCGGAAAAGCAGCGTCTTCTCGCACGCGAAATCGCGGGGAACAGACCTCTCTATCATCCGCGGCTTCGCATCGAAGGGACGGCGGGGAAGGTCCTCGAGGAGTTCGACGTCATCCGCTGGTCGGTGACGGCGAATGATCCCGACTCGATGGGAACGTACATCGTGTCCAACACGGAACAGGTGAGCGATCTCCTGGGAGTACTCCTGCTTGCGAAGGAGGCGGGGCTTGTGACGGTGAGGGACGGGAGCGTGTGCTCGTCGAGAATCGGCATCGTCCCGCTTTTTGAGACTGTGGATGACCTGGAGAAGTCTCCCGCCATCATGCGGGCGCTGTATCTCCAGAGTCTCTACCGCGCGCACCTGAATCTGCGCGGGGACCACCAGGAGATCATGATCGGGTATTCGGACAGCAGCAAAGATGCGGGGATCGTCGCTTCCGCCTTCTCGCTGTACAACGCGCAGATATCCCTTCAGGCTCTCGCCGCTTCTCACGGCGTCCGGTTGACGTTTTTCCACGGCAGAGGAGGGAGCACGTCGCGCGGAGGGGGACCGATGTACGAGTCCATACTCTCCCAGCCGCGGGAAACTCTCGGCGGATCAATCCGGATCACGGAGCAGGGGGAGATGATCTCGGCGAAATACCTCCTTCCGCAGGCGGCTGTATACAGCCTTGAGCTCATGACCGCCGCCATGCTTCTGGGGAAGAGCATCCCGATCCGTCCCGCGGAACTCGCCGCCAGGAAGCGCCACATGGCGCTCTTCGCGGGGATCGCGCAGCGTTCGATGGCGGCGTACAGATCGCTCATCCATGGTCCCGGGTTCTGGGCCTATTTTCGTGATGTGACGCCGATAGACGTCATCGAACAGATAGAAATAGGATCCCGGCCCGCGTCAAGGACGACGAAGCCTTCGTTTGCCTCGCTCCGTGCCATACCATGGGTGTTCGCATGGACGCAGAACCGGCAGGCGGTCACCGGGTGGTACGGCTTCGGCTCCGCGGTGCGCGGGAGCGTTGATGCGGGGGAAATCCGTTGGAAGGATCTTCAATCGATGTACAGGACATGGAAGTTCTTCCGGTCCCTTGTGGACAATGTGGAGATGATTCTCCAGAAAACGGACATGGCCATAGGCGGCCTCTACCTGGAATGCGCGCATGACCGGGAGGCGGCCTCCCGCATATTCTCCCGGATCAAGGCGGAGTATGACGCAACGCTCAGCGCGGTTCTGAAGATTAAAATGAACAGGACGCTCCTTGAAAGCGACATGCCGCTCCGGCAGTCCCTGCTTCTGCGTAACGCGTACATGGACCCCATCAGTTATATTCAGGTCCGCTTCATCCGGCGTTTCAGGAATCCCCGCATGTCGGGGACTCTCAGGAGGGACACGCTTTCCGTCCTCAGATCCACGGTGAACGGTATCTCGGCGGGGATGAGAAACACGGGATAAGCCATCGTGCGATAAAGGGCCGGGGCGATGGACATGAATGGCCTGGGGATATCCGCTTCTCCCGCTATTCTTTCTCCGCGGTCACACCGTTGTCGGCCGTACCTTCGAGAACCTTCACGAACGCCACGCTGTCGCTTTTCAGGCTGAGGACTTTAACCCTCCCGAGTACCGGTCTCGGCCTGCCGTGCCCCTGTGGGGGTATTGCGCCGACGACGCGATAGATCTCCCCTTCATGAATGGGAGTCCCCGCCGGAAACGTGATATACACGCCGTCATCCCCCCCGGCGGCATGGATGATCTGATATGACCGGGCGCATCCCCCGAGCGTAAGAAGCAATGCCACAGCAAGAACAGCACGCATATTCACCTTTCTTCTCCTGTGATGATTCTAGGTTTGTCCGATTGCACAGGTCGGGCGCACTCTCCCTGAACGATGAAACACTCGCGTTCTGCGGTCAGAACCTGACCATGAGCGCAAATATGATCCGCGTCTCCGTTTTTACCTGATCAGGAACGAACCCCGTCGGATCTCCGAGCGGGGGATTGTATCCGTTGGGAGAAGTCACCCCGCCGTGCCCCGCGAAATACGGCACGTTTGCCTCCCTGTGGACCAGCTCGAGAAGCCACGTAATGGATTCGCTCGGCATGTATTGGATCGTCGTCGAGCAATCCCATGCGTCAAACTTGTCGCCTGGATTCTCCGTGAACGTATTCGCCGCGACGCCTGTGGGGATCAGCACGAGATACCGTCCCGGGTTATGCATGAACCCGCCGCCGAATGTCCAGCCGAATTTCTCGTCCGTGAACCAGAGCCTGTGGTAGAACATCGCCGCAATGAAATTCTGTGCTGGTCCCCCCGGCCCGCCGAACGGGGTTACGCCTCCCCCCGATTCGAAACCGAGATCCCCGGTGATCGAAAACGCGGCCTTGGATATGAACGCCCCCGGCTTATGCCGGTACCGGAGCTGGAAGCTGTTGTCGCTGTGGACGCGCAGCCTGTTCGGGTTCACCGGCGTGTCGTAGCCGTAATAGCCGTTCGCGACTATATCGACGGATTCTTCCGGGCGGTAGAGAATCTGGAATCCCATCCCCGGTTCCTCGTTAAACATGCCGTATGTCTGCCAGCCGTTGATGAGCCAGAGCTCGATTTTGAGCTTGTCGGACGGGAACGTCTGGAGTCTGGCGCCGTGGAAGAACCAGGGGGTGTTGTCCGACGTGTACGACGGCTGGTACGACCAGTTTTCGACATTGGCATAGGACATGAGCCCGACGTACGACATGAATATCCCGATGTCCAGATTGATCCCGTGCCACACGTCCCAGTGGTATCCGCCGTATGCCTCGCTGATGTACCGGTACGCGTCAGCGAGATCGAACTGTCCCCTGTATACGCTGAAGTCGTTCCGGGGAACGCCGGTTGCGCGCGTGCCGAGCTGGAGGAACAGCCGCCCGCGCACGTTGTCGTAGTGGAAATCGCCGCCGACCCCCACGAACGAGAGATCGACCTCCCCCTCGCGGAACGTGGCGGTGGAGCCGACATTCGTGTGGTCAATTGGCCTGTTGAACGAGTAGTTGTAGTTGACGTCCACCATGAAACTGCCGGTAAACATCTTTGAATCGAGGACCGACGAATGCCTCCGGTCGTTCCCGTTGAGCCATGTGAAATCCCCGAATGCGAACGGATCGCTCGCCGCTGAATCGGGCGCCTGCGCAACCGCCGTATCCGGGACCGCGACGCTCCCCCGGGTGGGCAACTCCGCTGCATTCGTCTCCAGTGCGGTTCCTTGCCGGATGTGATCCTCTCCCGCCTGCTCTGCCGCAAACGTCCGTCCATCGGGATTCGTGAAATGAAAGAGCGATGTCAACCCCCAGAGAACCCCAATGAGGGCGGTTGACAATTTCCCGTAGCGACGCTTCATGTGAA
>Ga0182019_10001212_pt1 | contig 13090 bp, 14 predicted proteins | sample 812E2MmetaG_FD_120483 | JGI IMG/M metagenome (GOLD analysis project Ga0182019, IMG submission 120483) | Permafrost microbial communities from Stordalen Mire, Sweden - 812E2M metaG | ecosystem: Environmental > Terrestrial > Soil > Wetlands > Permafrost | place: Sweden: Stordalen | collected...
TAAGTATCGCAATAAAAATTTGTTTCAATAATATATTCAGGATCGAATATTCCGCAGTTTGATCCTAGACCTGCAGCATTCTCATATTCCGGACCGTCAACGAGAACTTTCTGTCCCTTATAAGGACCCGTCTTTAACACAAAATCATCAATGCCTTTACTGCATGACATATTACAGCCAATCCAGCATCCATCAGGGGTATTCTGTGTAAAATTTCTTTTCCATACTGATGAATCTATCTTGTATGAATCAGGATGGCTTCCAAATTTGTAATTCATCACAGGCAGAAGATCGTGATCATTCATTATTTCCATAAGATGAGCTGTCCCAATCTCTCTCATCTGGCATTGTTTGGCATCCAATTCCCTCATTTCCCTGTTGAATCTTTTGCCCCGTTCCATGATCGCTTCAAGATCAACAACATTATTAAGGTTACCTTTTATACCGGGTATTTTGCAAACCAGAGCTTTAATTTTCTTATTGCGAAATACTGAACCTATGCCGCCTCTCCCTGCTTGTTTCAATCTTACCTTCTTCCGTTTGGAATCGTAAAAACTAAAATTTAACATCCCTATCAATGAATGTTCTGCAGCTGAACCCGTAGACACTACTCCTATATATTTCTTTTCATTATCATTATCGGCAAATATATCTGTCATCTGTTCAGCCAGAACATGACTATCAGTTGCATCGGCAGGAGCATCATATATTTCCACTTTATGATTTATGCCATCAATAAAAACAATGACCTCTTTATCCGATTTCCCCTGCAATTCGATAGCATCAAATCCGGAAAACTTGAGGAATGGTCCGAAAAATCCCCCAACATTACTGTCCATAACAGAGTTTGTCTGAGGCGATATCGTTACTACCAGTGATTTTCCTGTACCTGAATATTGAGTTATGCCACCAACCGGACCTGATGAAATAACAATCTCATTATCAGGGTCATCCCATTTAGTATCAGGCTTTGTGCCATCCCAGAGTAACCGTAGGCCATATCCTTTACCACCAATGAATTTTTCTTTCGTGGCAAGGGGTACATTTTTATCTTTTATTTCTCTTGTACCCACATTTATATAAAGTACCTTATCTGTATAGCCTTTGCTCAGAGGGGTCCAGGTATAATCCCATCTTTCTAAAAGTATGTGTTGAGCTTTAATCGACTCTATATCCATAGACTGAGGTGTTTGATGCTTATATATCTGCTTATAAAACACAAAATTAAAACAATTCTATCGTATACACCATGATATTGATCAGTATGATTTGAATTGGTTTCAAAGGGTTATCCATACAGCAGTATTTAACTTTTTTAATCTTGTAATAACATCAAAAGGTTCTTATCTTTCGGGTAGAATGAACTTAATATTGCAAAAGCTGCAATGGGTTAAAAATGAGATTCTCCGAAGTTAAAAATCATCTTTCTAAATTCACGGTAGGGATAGCCGGGGCAGGAGGACTTGGCTCTAACTGCGCTGTTGCTCTTGCAAGAAGCGGCGTTGGTACGCTGGTAATAGTCGATTATGACGTGATTGAAACACCAAATCTGAACCGTCAGTATTATTTCAAAAGCCAGGTTGGTTTGATGAAAACCGTTGCACTTGAAGAGAATATAAGGAACATAGATCCTGAAGTTAAGGTAATATCTCACCAGAAGAAACTCGACAAATTTAACATTGCAGAAATATTTTCAGGGTGCAATATAATAGTAGAAGCATTCGACAGTTCTGAAATGAAGGAAATTTTGATCGAAACAGTACAGATATTGCTCCCGGGTATTCCGATAATTGTCGGTTCAGGGATGGCCGGTTGGGGAAAAACAAATGAAATTACCAGCAGAAAGATTGATGATACTCTTTATGTCTGCGGTGATGAATCGACCGAGGTATCTGAGAATATGCCACCCATAGCACCTCGTGTAGGAATTGTGGCAAATATGCAGGCGAACCTCGTAATTGAAATTCTTATGAAAATAAAATACTGATAACAAATATTATAATGAGGATTCTATTAAATAACAGGGAGGAAGAATTCAGTGACAAGTCAATAAGCGTCAGTGATATGCTTATTCTGAAAAAGTTTTCATACAAAATGAGAATAATAAAGATCAATGGCACATTAATATCAAAAGATAAATATGATTCCACTGTTATACATGATGGAGATGATGTACAGATGCTTTATCTCATGAGCGGTGGTTAAAAAAAAAATTGTAGGTTTGCATCATGATTATCAGGTTTAAATTTATCGACAAGATTCCGGCTGTTATCCGGAATAAATATGTCCTGACTATAATAATTTTTGTTGTATGGATCACGCTCTTGGACTCCAATAACCTGATTGCCAGATACAAAGACATGAGGGATCTCCATAAACTCAAGATTGACAGGGAATATTATATTAAACGAATCGAAGATGATAAACAGAAGCTCCATGAGCTGAAAACCGACAAGCATAATCTTGAAAAATTTGCTCGTGAACAGTACCATATGAAGAAATCAGACGAAGATCTCTATATAATTCTTACTCCTTCAGAAGACCGGAAAAACAACAGGAGAAACAGATAAAATCAGTCTCTTTTTTGCCCCCATGCCCCACTTCTTACTCAATTTTCTTTGCCCCCCTGCCCCTTGGTACTCAGTGTTCTTTGTCCCACTACCCCGTGGTACTCAATGTTCTTTGCCCCGATGCCCCTCACTTGTACTCATCTTTCTTTGTCCCGATGTCCCTTGGTACTCAATGTTCTTTGCTCCCCTATAGGGGGATTGGGGAGCTGATCCGGGAAAGAGCTATCTGTTTTTCTCGAGCGCCCTGTAATATACAAGCAGATCAACAGATTTTTCCGATTCTAAAATAACGCCATTCATTCCAAGCAATTCCAGAGCAGAAATATCGACAGGTTTTTTTTCGAAAAAATCCAGGTGAACATAGTTGAGATATTTTACTACCCGAAACATATTAAACCAACCGTAAAAACGCTTTTGAAATGACTCAATTCCGGAGGTATTTTTTCTTATCTCATCCATTTTATTAATAAACTCTTTCTTATCAAGGAACATTCCAAGACCCGGAGGAATCAAATTGAGAATCTCGCCTTCCTGTTGAGGAGTGCTTTTATAGAAACCACCACTCTGCCCGAAAAAAGTCCTGAGTTCTTTAAAGGCCAGAATGTTATATGTCATAAGAGTTGAACTTTTATCATCACTGAGTTTTCTTATTGAGGCACCGGTTCCGAAAGGGACCCTGAAAGAAGTTCTGGGTGACGGATAAACAGTTGTGGAATTCAAATTAATATACCCTCCTGAAGGAACTAGTTTTTGAATAAAATAAAAGTCTTCTCCGGCTTGTCGCCTGTTCATCCCTCCTGCTTTCACATAAGAAAGTGCTTTTACTGCTGTTGCGGATCCGACTGTGTGAAAAACATAAGGGAATCCAGTATACGCCAGTGCTTGAAGGTAATAACGCAGATGCAGCTCATAAAAAGTAATATATCTGTAAATTGATTCAGGATAATTGTTCCCTGAGAGCGGATGTTCAAAATAAATTGAACATGCAGAAACTTCCCGTGATTTCAATACTTCATTGCAGATTGTAACAAGGTAATTTTTCTCAACCGTGCAATCAGCATCAAGATTCAGGATTACTCCATCAGGTTTTTCAATACTGTTAAAACGACGCACTGCTTCATCCATCCCCGTTTTTCTGGCAAGGCCCACTCCCCAGCCGTTAACAGAAAACTGCTCAATATCAAAAGCAAAAAGCCGGAAGAAACTTTCATTGTTTTTATTCTTCCAGCTCTCTATATTTATTAAACTTTCCCTGTTATTTTCTATATTTTCAGGGGTCGCATCATCAGGAGTATTTATGACAACTATGACTTCTACCCTGCATTCAGGTTCAGTACAATCTGCAATCGAATCAAGCAGACATATAATGTCCGGTTCATTATATGCAGGAACAACTACTATTATCCCTGTATCCCGGTCAGGTGCCTCAGCAATTTTTTGATCAAAAAGTGCCCTTGTTTCCAGGTAGGCTGAGGCGAAACCCATAAATTATTTTTTCTCAGTCTTGTATTTCTTATTAATAGCATCAAGTACTTTTGATGTTATATCCAAGCCATTATCACCATACAGAACAACGCTTCCGAAACTTTTTCCTAAAATATACTGATAGTTGTAATCTGCTCGGTTTTCCTCAAGGAATTTTGTGATATATTCAAGTATCTGACGATTCATGACCTGTTCTTCATCTACAAGGTTCGACTGCAGTTTATCACGCAGAGTTACAAGCTCCTGTTGCTGCTGACCCAGCGATTGTTCAATTTGTGCGGCAGTAGCCCTGGTGATAAGGCCCTTATTTGCTTTATCCTGATAATCCTTTACATCTTTCTGATATTGAGTCCCTTTCGAATTCAATTCTGCCTCAGCACTTTTTTGTTTAGAAAGTAATTCGTTTCTTCTGTCAAGAAACATATCAAATTTAAAAATCACGGAATCGATGTTTATATATGCAATCCCCTGAGCCGTCGAAAGGCTGTTAGTCCCCGATGTTTGACTTTTTTTGGATTTACCATTACCTGAAAAATGCAGGAAATAAATGCCGGCTACAGCCAAAAACAAAACAACAAACAGGGCTTCAGATAGTTTCTTCATTTCAATTTGAATATTTATTATACATTAGTCAGGCGCAAATATAAACAAATAAATAAATTAGCCTTACTCACTTAGATAATTTTAAATCGGTTTTATCAGATTAAAGGCCCAAAGGCGCAACGGCGCAACGGCACAACGGGATTTGCGTTTATGGTAATCCTTAGATTTACCTGATAAATGGCTCAAAGGCACAAAGGCGCAACGGCACAACGGTATTTATGTTTATGGTAATCCAAAGATTTACCTGATAAATGGCTCAAAGGCACAAAGGTTTAACGGTACCTGCGGCAATTTAATATGATCTTAGTATTGATTGGCCTTTGCGCCATTGCGCCGTTGAGCCTTTCAGCCATTCTATGTTAGAATTCTGGACAAGGGATTGCCCTGATACGTTTTTTCAGCTGACCCATCGAAAGGTGGTTGAATTCATAGACGAGTGATATTTCATGGGCGCCCCCGGTGGAACCTATAAGGTTTGAAATCGTGAAGTCGTAGCTGTATCCTAAATGAAGCTGGGCTGTTTTTATTCCAATAAGACCTATTATTGCGTCACCAGCCTGAGTAGTGACTAAAGGAATCCCCCTGTACCATACACCGAAAATCAAAGGTTCTTTATAATAATAAAGACCAAGATCAGACTGGTAAAACTTACCCTGTTTCTGAAAGTTGATAGCAACTGACAGGACATCCTGCATTTTTTGTTTCAGTCTGGTTTTTTTCAGAATCTGGGTACCTCCATAAAAATTAAACTTAATCGGGACCGTAGATTCATCTCCGTAAAATGAGGTTTTGGGAGTAAGCAGGTGATCGAGTGTGAATCCGGCCCAGGTTCTCTCATTATAAGCCAGAGCTGAGGTCGCAAAATCAACATCCGCTACATTATCGAACGGAGGAGGGGTTACTGCCGGCGATGTACCGCTCCCCGTTATCTGGCTATTAAAGATAAGTTTATTAATATCAAGACCCAGATAATAAAACTTAAAATTGATTCCGGGTCTGATATGCCACTCCTTGTTTATATTAAAATCGTATGAATAAAGCAGTCCTATATTTGTGGTGCTAAGATTTCCGGAACCGGCAACATCATAAGTTGCAAGGACACCTATCCCTGAATTGAAACTTGGCATAGCTTTGTCGAAAGAAATACTATAAGTATGAAACACTCCCGGAACTGCAGGCCATTGGTTTCTGTAATTTAATGCAAACCTGTACTCAGAAGTTGCACCAGCAAAAGAGGGCGACAGGTATAAAGCATTGGCATAAAACTGGGAGAATGTAGGATCCTGACCAAAACTCTCTGAAATAACGATGAAAGACAGTACTAGTAAATATATAATCCGCTTCACCAAGATCGATCCAGTTAGGTTTATACCGACGAAAATAGTTAAATGAAATCAAAATCTAATATGTTTCAACGAATTTTCTCCCTAAAAGATTCGTATTAGGCGAATTATTTTAAAATAAAATAAAAATAATTTAATGGTATAAAATTGAAACAGTGAGTGATTATATAATATTCTTATTATCAAAACATCAGAAGAACAGCATTAGTTTTTAAGCATAGTCACGTCACCCATTTTTATAAATGGCTCACCGTTTATGAATTTACCCCTGACTTTCCATATATATACACCTGATTCACATAATTGACCTTTCAGGTATCCGTCCCAACCCAGGTTGATGTCACTGCTTTCAAAAATCAGGATGCCCAGTTTACTGAATATTTTTAAATGATATTCGGTTACACCTGTATAAGATGGATGAAACACCTGGGCGGCTTCATCACTTTTAGATGAATAATAACCTCCGGAAGGTCCCTGTGTATTTGGTATAAAGGCATTAGGGAAATCAATAAAATACTCAGATCCGGAGAATGCATTGACAACTTTAAGAGTGTCGGAACAACCCCGGTCAGAAAATACAACAAGACTAACATTGTAATTGCTGTATTTAGCATAAGTGTGGCTTGGATCAAAAAACTCCGATGTACTGCCGTCTCCAAAATCCCATCTGAACTGAACAGCATTGGTGGAATAATTCAGAAAGTGGATCTCGTCATTCGGAATAACAGCCTTTTCAGGCGTAATTTCAAAATGAGCCTGAGGTCTCGGATAGACGTTGACCGTTGTGGTTGATATTGAATTCCTCCCATCCCTGCCAAAGACTTGTAATGCTATTTTATATTCTCCTTCAACATCAAATATCCACTCAGGGTCCCTCTCATTCGAAAATCCGCCGTCTCCAAAAGTCCATCTGCATGAATCATAAGGAGTTGATTTATTATAAAACCTCAATTTAAGAGGAGCACATCCTGAAGATTCAAACAGCTCAATTAAGTTAGGCTCAGTATTAAATCCACTCTGAAGCTTTTTCTTGTCGTCAACACTTTTCGAAAAGACACCTTTACCTGAGATGGCATAATTGATAACCGGATGATAGATTGGATTCGCTTTCTGGAGGTTATTTACTTTCCTGACCTCAGGTCTGGCAGTATCGCGTTGTTGGGAAGAAGTCTTACTTTTTATTGATTCATTGTGGATTACAAATGATTTTTCAGGCTCTTTTCTGACGATTTGTTTCACCGGTACTTCTGCAAATTTCGTTGTATCTGTCTTATTTAAAATGGCGGTTGAACTTTCAGGAAGTAAAGTTTCATAGTCTTTTGAAGTGGAAAAAAGAAGTACTGTTGTGGCAATTCCGGTTACCAGAATTCCCGCAATATAATATATATTTAACCTGGAGGGATTAAAACGTAAAAATTCCTTCCGGGCAACCCGGCGCATTAGTTTCGATTTGACTGATACATCAGGAATCGCCTCGGCATTTTCCAATTTGTTTCTGAAAAGCTGTCTTAAATTAATATTTTGCTTTTTTGTCTTCACTTAATGTTCAATCTTCTTACTTTGTATCAGTTCAGATCCGAATAACTACTTTTCAATTTTCCCAGCTTTTCCAGCTTATCTCTTATTACTGCTTTTGCCCTGCTATATTGAGATTTTGATGTATTTGTATCTATTCCCAGCATTTCAGCAATTTCTTTATGTTTATACCCTTCCACAGCATAAAGGTTGAAAACCATCCGGTAACCTGTTGGTAATTCATTCAACACCTTGTATAACTCATCTGAAGTATAAAAATCTTCCTCAAAACTTATTACTCCTGTCTCAATTGACTCATACTCCTCTATTTCAACGCTATACCTGTACTTCAGATTTTTATGATAATGAGTAATTGCGGTGTTTACAGTTACTTTCCTTAACCAACCTATAAAAGAACCCGATCCTGAAAAATCCTGTATGTTATAAAATATCTTTAAAAAACTATCCTGCAGAATATCTTCAGCCTCAGCTTTATCACTTGCATACCTGAGACATACACCAAGCAAAAGACGAGAATACCTGTCGTATAGTATCTGCTGTGCTTTTCTGTCATGTTTAGCACACAACTCTATTATTTGCTGGTCGCTCATCATTTACTGAGGACATTTCTAAGACATTTCAAAAAAATAAAAGGTTGCATTATATAATGAAGTTTCTTAAAAATATGTGGATTCATGCTTTTTTCATGTTTTCCGAATGACAAAGGTCATTAAAAAATAATTTCAGATCAGTTTTCTTAGCTTTCTAATTCAGAAGTAAAGAAAGTTAATTTTTTAAAGTACAAATTCAAATTATGTTCAACAAATTTATTGCAGCAATACTGCCTTACTTCCCGAAGAAATTCATATGGATATTTTCACGGGCTTATATATCGGGCGAAACTATTGATGATGCTATGCGGGTATCAAAAGAACTGAACAGCAAAAATATAAAAGTTACCCTTGATGTTCTTGGAGAATTCATAAAAACTCTGGAAGAAGCAGAAGAGAATAAGAAAGAATATCTTAATCTTATTGATGTTTCATTCAAAAATCACATCAATGGAAATTTTTCAGTTAAACCTACCAGTTTCGGTTTATTGATTGACAAGGAGGTATGCTATACACATATACGTGAGATTGTTGCAAAGGCTGCTTCTTTAAAGAGTTTTATAAGAATTGATATGGAGGACTCTCCTACTACGGATGATGAGATTGCTCTGTTCAGGAGACTTAAAGCTGAATTCCCGGCAAATGTAGGTCTTGTTTTACAGGCTTACTTAAAAAGAACATACAATGACCTTGAACAAATGATGGACCTGAACAGCCCTGAAATACCAGTAAACTACAGGCTCTGCAAAGGAATATATGTCGAACATGAGTCAATAGCATATAAAAAATATGAGGATATAAACCAACATTATCTCGAAGATCTGGAATACATATTCAAAAATAAAATCTATGTTGGTATAGCTACTCATGATAAACCGCTGATTGAAGGCGCTTACAGGCTTATCAAAAAATATAATGTTTCGAAAAATATGTACGAATTTCAGATGCTTTATGGAGTAACTCCAAGACTTCGCGAAAGCATTGTAAATGAAGGACATAATATGAGAGTCTATGTTCCATTCGGGAAACAATGGTTTGGTTATTCAACCAGACGTCTTAAAGAAAATCCCAAGATGGCAAGTCATATTATCAAAGCTGTATTTTACAAAGGTTAACATAAGACAAAAGATAAAAGTAAAAAGATAAAAGTTAATTCAACAGGGGGCCAAATTTCTTACAATAAGCTCAGTTAATTAGATAGAAATCTTTTCCTTTTGTCTTTTTCCTTTTGTCTTTTATCTTTCTTTCTTCTGCTGTATCTCCAGGTATTTCTGATGGATCTGCTCAAGCTCCTTATCAGTCAGTTTATGTTCAAAGGGAGCCGGCTTTGAGGGTACTCCATGAATCAGAAGGTAAGCTGCCGGAAGCAGTAATAATGGACTTATTCCGGAAATCTGGTCGGACGGAATCTGCCCTTTTTCATACGAATTGGTTTTCTGTTGTTGCCGTATTTGCCCGTAATTCATAGCAGGGTCACCAAGTTTTCCCTGGGTTGTACGCCCCTGGTAACCAGAAATTGCTACATTATACCTTGCATTATCCATTGTAGAAGGAATCCTGCTTGGGGTATTCATTATTTCAGATTTCAGATTTACAAACCTTGGTACAATAACGACTTCCCCAATTGATACCGTATCGCTCTTCATATAAATCCCGGCATTGAAATCCTTTCCCACGAGAGTGTCGCTCACAAATAATGCTGTCGGTTTATAGCCAAGATGCTTGAAAAGGACAGTATCATTAATGTTTACAAAAAGAGCAAAAGTTCCATCAGAGCTGCTGACAGAAGTGAATTCATGGTTTATAAGAATCTGAGAATTTGAAATCGCACTAAGAGTGTTTGCATCCATAACGATTCCGTGAAACATTATTCTTACTCCTGAATCATCATTCTTCTGAGCCAGACACAATTGATATATGAAGACCGATATTAGAATAAAGAGAAAACAACGTTTCATCTTCACCAATATTATTTTAATTTAACAATCAACTCGTTTAAACTCCTTTTAGGAACATGGTGATTTTTGTCAGTATCCCTCCAGTATTTTACATCAGAGTTTTTTATTTCTTCTATTATTACATTTTCAACCGGTTTTCCAAGGGCAAGTATCAAAAGTATGTCAAGATTATCGGGTATGGACAGTTCGTTGACCAGTTCTTCCCGTTTTATTGAAGCTATTATACACCCGCCAAGTCCGGCTTCTGTGGCACCAAGCATAATACTCTGGGCAGCTATTCCATGATCAATACCAAATAATTCTGATATTTTTTTATCACCCAGAATCATTATATAACCTGATGGTCTCTCACCCTTATCCGGGCCTGGCCATTCGGTTAAATAGCCGGCCCAGGCCAGGTAGGGGAAAATCTTCTCACAATCTTTAACAGAATTAAAATACAGGTACTTTAATGGTTGTTTATTGGCTCCGGATGCAGACAACCGGGCAAGGTCTATAAGTGATTCTATCGTTTTTTCATCAATACGGTATGATTCATCGAAACGACGGTAAGACCGGGTTTTAAATATCAGTTCCTTTAAGTTCATGTTAAAAAATTTTGGTCGTCCTAAGGTTTATTCCAATGAGCAAGAATAATAATGAGCTCCAATTACAGGTTAGTGTAAGGATCAAAAACGATTTGAAACAAGGTCCCAGTCTACTATCTCCCAGAAAGATTTTACATAGTCGGGTCGTTTATTTCTGTAATCAATATAATAGGCATGCTCCCACACATCACAGGTTAACAGAGGTTTAAGTCCTTTCCGCAGCGGGTTGCCAGCATTTGATTCCTGCAAAATCTGAAGACTTCCATCTTCTTTTTTTGCCAGCCATGCCCAGCCTGCTCCAAAAAGAGTTGCTGCAGCCTTATTGAATTGCTCCTTGAATGAATCAAACGTACCAAAAGAACTATTAATTGCTTCAGCCAGATCACCTTTTGGAATTCTTCTGCCATCGTGGGCAAAAGACTCAAAATAGAATGTATGATTCCATACCTGTGCGGCATTGTTAAAAATACCTCCTTCAGCTTTCCTGATAATAGTCTCAAGATCAGCTTTTTCAAATTCAGTCCCGGGGACAAGCCCGTTCAGGTTAGTTACATAGGTCTGATGATGTTTCCCATAGTGATACTCAAGCGTCTCCTCACTTATATAAGGAACAAGTGCGTCTAGCTTGTACGGAAGTTTTGGTAGTTCAAATGCCATGATTTAATGATTTTGGATTAATACTATACAAGACTAAAACAATGAACAGGTATCTATGTTCAAATTTAGCACTTTTAAATCAAACAGATTAGAGAGAGGTTAGAAAAATCCTTTCCGGCAATGCGGGTATAACACCTTTTTCTCCGGCAATTCTGAACAACTCGACTATTGCTTCCCTACCCTTGCTGCCAAGGTTGATGGTAAATTCATTTACAAACAGCTTGATGTGATTATTCATAACAGTGCTGTCCATTTCTTTTGCATTACCTGCCACAAAATCGTATGAAGCAAATGAATCTTTGTAAGCATATTCCAGGCTTCTTCGGACAACACGATTAACTTTCAGAGCGACTTCTTCAGGAATAGTCCTTTTTATTACAATTGCGCCCAGAGGAATCGGCAACCCCGTAAGTGTCTCCCAGAATTCCCCCATATCAGCTAATTTATGAAGACCTCTTTTATAATAAGTAAATCTTGTTTCATGAATTATCAGGCCCGCATCGACCTCATTATGCAAGAGTGCATCTTCGATTTTTGAAAAGAGATACTCAGTCTTATTTACTACATCGGGCCATGCAATACTAAAAAGAAGATTAGCCGTAGTGTATTTTCCCGGGATGGCAATTTTTAATTTAGACAGCTCCTTGATCCCAATCCTGCGCTTGCTTATCAGCAGTGGCCCGTTTCTGTGACCAAGAGCACTACCGGCATCAAGAATAAGATAGTTATCTGCAACATATGCATAGGCATGATAACTGATCTTTGTAATATCAACTTCAGAAGACAGAGCCTTTCGGTTCAGCTCTTCAACATCAGTTAAAAAATAATCAAACTCCAGCCCTTCTGTATCAACTCTGCCATGTACCATTGCATCAAAGATAAATGTATCATTGGGACAAGGCGAAAACCCCAAACTTAATCTCATATTATCACTAAAGTGTTAAAAGTACTTCTTTAAGCTTTTCTGACAAATTATTAAGTGCAAGGGCAATTTTCCAGTTGTTTTTGTTGCGTCGTTCAACCTTGTTAGATATTGCCCTCAGGGCCAGAAAAGGAATATTTTCCAATGAACAAATATAGAAAAAAGTTGCGCCTTCCATCGTCTCAATATCAGGATTAAATTTTTCCAACAACTTTTTTCGGGTAATTTCTGAACCTGTAGCAGTATTTACGGTTATTGCCCCGACTGATTTTAATACACCATTCAATCTTTTTGAATAATGCTGGTCTGTATAAATAATGCCATCTTTGTAAGGAAATTCATTCGCATTGGTAAATCCGGCTTCAGAAAGAGTGAGAAAATTATCACCATCTTCGATTCCGGAATCTGCAAAACAATCTGAGAATGGCATTACAACATCACCAGGAAGAATCTCATCTTTATAACTGCCTGCTATCCCTCCGTTTATTGCAAGGTCGGGTTTTCCCCTCAAAGAAATCCATTGTTTTAAAGCCCAAGCCGTGGATACTGATCCGATACCTGTAATCAAAACGCTAATTTCAATTTCACCAAAATGATAACCTTCATCCACAGACTGAATACCGGGTATATTAATTAATGTCTCGGCTTCGGGTCTTGTAGCTGTAACATATAGTATTTTGAAAGGCATCGTTTTTATTATATGATATCTGATGAAAGAGAAGTAAATATAAGTATTTCCTTTTATGTAATCCGACTATATTTCCGCACACCTGTATGAATTTATACTCTGATTTTTAAAGATCTGTTCAAGGAAAATCTTCGCGAATTGAAGACATCAA
>Ga0182019_10001213_pt1 | contig 13087 bp, 14 predicted proteins | sample 812E2MmetaG_FD_120483 | JGI IMG/M metagenome (GOLD analysis project Ga0182019, IMG submission 120483) | Permafrost microbial communities from Stordalen Mire, Sweden - 812E2M metaG | ecosystem: Environmental > Terrestrial > Soil > Wetlands > Permafrost | place: Sweden: Stordalen | collected...
ACCATCGCCGCCCTGGAGGAAGGCGTCTGGTCCCCGCAGAAAACCATCGTCTGCACGGGCGGCTTCAAGTTCGGCGACAAGGTCTTCCGGTGCTGGAACCGCTCGGGGCACGGGGCCGTGGACCTGCGGCGCGCCATCGCCGTCTCCTGCGACTGCTATTTTTACCAATTGGGACTTTACCTCGGCGTGGAGCGCATCAGTCGCTGGGCCAAGGCGTTCGGCCTCGATCACAAGACGGGGGTGGATCTCCCCTTCGAAAAGAGCGGGCTTGTGCCGTCGGAGGAATGGAGCCTGAAGGTGCGCGGCACGCCCTGGTACCCCGGAGAAACGGTTTCTTTGGCCATCGGGCAGGGGCCCGTCACGCTGACGCCCCTGAAAGCCTGCCAGGTCTATGCGGGCATCGCCGCGGGCGGCCGCATGCCTGTTCCCCGCTTGACGCACGAATCCCCGCCGGCGTTTGTTTCCGTGCCGATTTCGCCCGAAACCGACCTGTTCCTGCGCGAGGCCCTGGGGGACGTGGTGGCCAGCCCGTTCGGGACGGCGCACAAGATCGAGGGGGAGCCCACCATCGCGGGCAAGACGGGGACCTCGCAATTGGTGGCGGAAGTGGCGGGCAAGAGCCATCCGAAGGAGCATGCCTGGTTTGTGGGGTACGCGCCCCGGGACAATCCGCGCGTGGCCGTCGCGGTCCTGGTGGAGCACGGGGGACACGGGTCGGAAGCCGCCGCCCCCATCGCCGCGGAACTTCTGCGCGAAGCGCTGAAATAGATCATTCCGTCGGCACCCATTCGCTCCTTGACATTTTTAATGCAAGTAACCATAATGCCCAGGTTCACAAGAACACGAATGAAGATCCTAAGGAGGTTTATATGAAGCTTGGTGCCTTGTTGATCGGTCTGATGCTTGTGATAGGGGCGATGTTCCTCCCGGCCTTGCCGCAGCAGATCCTGTTTTCCAAGGATGTGCAGCCTATTCTCACCAAGGAGTGCTCGAACTGCCACGGAGCCAAGAAGCCGAAAGGGAAACTGGACCTCAGCGAAGCAAGCGCCCTGAAAAGCCTGATCAGCGTCCCCTCGGACGAGGTGTCTGCCATGATGCGTGTGATGCCGGGGGATCCCGAACAGTCCTATCTATGGCTCAAGCTGGACCATAGGGCCAAGGAGGGGAGTGGCATGCCCAAGCGCTTCCTGTCTTCGAAAAAGCTTCCACAGGATCAGCTGGATCTCATTAAGGCCTGGATCGCCGGCGGCGCGAAAGAATAGCCTTCCGCAAAGCGGAGCGTGCATAACGGATGATGGCTGCGGTGGCTATTTTTGTTTTCGGCGCGCTCCGCCGTAGCGTGCGATTTGATCCCAGCAAATCCCGCGCTGGCCGAGGCGGTGCAGGACGGAGAACCAAACGTTCATATTGGAGGGTGGAAAGATGCGATCCCTCCGGCCGTTGAAGCCCTTCAGGATGGCGGCATTCATGGACTCGCGATTGATCATGGGGGAGAAGTAATACACGGGCTTCAACAGGGAATCCCCCTCGCGCAGGATGCCCTCACGGATGGCGGTTGCGTGCACGCCCGTGCGAGGCAGGATTCGGATCCCCGAGAAGGCGAAAACCAGGCACGATCCCAACCTCTCGATATTGGCGAGGCCTTCGGCGATGGTTCGGTCGTTTTCCCCCGGCCCTCCGAACATAATGAAATGGGCGCAGGGCAGCTCCGCGTTCCGACAGGCCTGGGTCACTTCCAGCACATCCCCGAAGTGAAATTCCTTGTGCAAGCCCTCCAGGGTGGTATCGCTGGCGGCGTCCGTTCCCAGCTCCAGGGCGTAAAGGCCGGACCGTTTCAGGAGTTCAAGCCGGCCGCGGTCCAGGCCCTTGGGACGAAAATAGGCGGCCCAACGGATGGAAAGTTTCCGACGGCAGATCTCCTGAGCCACGCTTAAGTAGTGGCCATCCTCGTCGTTAAACACGCCGTCGGCGAAAAAAAAGGTCTGTGCGCCGTGGTCGCGGACCATCCGCTCCAGGTCGTCCGCTACGGCCCCGGGCGGCCGCGTCCTGAACCGGCGGCCCTCCAATTGGGGATAGCCGCAATAGGCGCAGTGGTGGGGGCACCCGCGTTTGGTCTGCAGGTTGAGCATGCCGCTCTGGTCGAGATAATAGGCGGCCAGCGTCGCGTCCAGCAGCGGCGGCGGCATTTCATCGCCGGTCAGCGGGACGGTTTCCCCGAGAATTCCACGCTTGGGGGGATCCGATTTCAAAGCATTCAGCAGGGCGCAGACCGCCCGTTCCCCCTCCCCGACGATGCCGTAATCCGCCCCTATATAGGTCAGCATCTCCTCCGGCATAAGGGAGAAGGCGGCGCCCCCGACCACGAGCGGGGCACCGGTGGTATCCCGCAGATGTGCGACCCATTGCCGCGCTGTGTCCAAGTACCAGCCTGAGTCACCGCTGAAGGAGTCCTCGTTGTCTACGTTGCGCAGGGAGAGGCCTACCAGGTCCGGATCGAAGGCGCGCAGGGCCTCGCCGAGGGCTTTCGCGGATCCGCCCCCGGCCAGGACGTCGAACTGCCGCACCTCATGCCCAGCCCTGTCGAGGGCGGACGCCACGACCGCCATCCCGAGAGGATAGACGGGATAGGGCTCGACGGTTGTGTTCGATGCGATGAGAAAAACGCGGCTCACGCGCGGGGCTTTTCCTTGAGGAACGCGTGTCGTGATTTGGGGAGGTATCGGCGGTGGGTGCCGTCCTCTATTTCCCGGCGAAGGATGGTTTTGAATAAATCCGCCATCTTCAGGGCGTGACCGCTGCCCTGGTAGAACGCATCCCATGCATAATAGTACATCTCCTGGAGTTTTTCGGGGGTCATCTTCTTGGGGCGGAAGACGACGTTGTCGCATGTGTAATCCGACCAGGTATTGCTCAGGATCCGCTTTTCCTTCTCCATCTGCGCCCGGATGGGGGAATGGGGAAACGGGGTCATGATCGTGAATTCCGCCACGTCCAAGTTGATCTCGACGAGGAAATCCACAAGGCGTTTGATGGCGTCCTCGTCGTGGTCGTCGGTTCCCAGGATGATGGTCCCCTCCACGCCGATGCCGTGATCCTTCAGGCGCCGGATGCGGTTGCGGATCATGTCGGAGGTGTCGAACACCGCTTGATAGACGTACCAGGCCCCCGCATCCGCCGCCAGTTTCAGGATCTTGTCGTCATCCAGAATGGGATGGGAAACCCACTTCTTCTTCAGCGGGGCCATGGCGGTGAACAGGTCCACGAGCCATGCGCGGTCCTGGGCCAGCGAGTTGTCCACGATGAAGAGGCGGTTATTCGGGATGGCCTCCATCTCCGCGATGACCTTATCGATGGGCCTCGGGCGGAACAGCTTGCCCCCGAGGTACCCGGTACAGCATGGGAAGCAGTTGAATTTGCATCCGCGGGAGGCGTGTACCAGGTCCAGCATCTGGGTGCCGCGGTAATTGTACAGCTCGCGCTTCAGGATGGACCTGCGTGCGGTTCCCACCGATGCCACATCCGGAGGGTCGTTCATGTAATCATAGATCTTCTTCAGTTTCCCCGCCGTGAAATCCCTTAGGACTGCGGCGAAGCGACCCTCCACCTCTCCCAGGAAGACAGAATCAGCATGGAGGGCCGCCTCTTCGGCGTGCAGCATGATGGCGATCCCTCCCATGATCACCGGAATCCCCCGATCCCGGAACCGTTTGGAGATCGCGAAGGCCCGCGGCAATTGGCTGGTCAGCATGACGCTCAAGGCCACCAGATTCCCCGGGTTTTCATAATTGATCTGCTGGAGGTTTTCGTCCGTGAAGGTCAGTTCGACATCGGCGGGTACCTCGGCGGCGAAGACGACCGGCCCATGGGGTGGAAGGTGGAATTCCGTCTGGCGTTCCAGTTTGGGCCATGTGGGATAAATGAGACTGATTTTCATGGACTGATTTTCCTTTGTTCCTCGAAGAGGAGCGTCATGGAGGCCGCTCTGCCTTCGGGTCCATCCAGTGTTCCCTCAAAGGCGGGGCATCCCCGGACTTCGAATTTGCGGCAACGGGCGATGATCTCCTCCCCCGGGCGGATCTCCCGCAGGAACTTCGCCTTGTCCACGCGGGAAAGGGCTCCGGATTCCGGCGCCAGTATCCGAGCGAGCGCGCTGATGACCAGCACTTGGACGAACGCCGGCAGAAGGGGATGGCCGGGGAAGTGCCCCGCAAATCCCTCAAAATCCGGTCCGAAACGGAATTGCTGTTCCAGCGTGCCGGAATCGGGCCTGCGCGAGGGACCGGTCGAGAAGGCGTCGATGGCTGTCCGCAAGTCCCTCATTCGGACACCCACAATTTCAAGGATCCGCGCGCCAGGGGCGCATCCCCGCGCCGCACCTCACCCTCGGCCGCGTGGAATGGCCCTATGCCGCCAGTGAAGCGGATGGCGATCCTCAACAGCTCGCCTGCGCGGGCTCTTTGCAGGAATTCGAAGCCGGTAATCCCCACGAGGGCCCCCCGGGCCGGTGCGCCGCCTGATCGCAGGGCGCTGTACCCGCGGATCGCTGCGCAGGCCTGGGCGACCATCTCCACCAGAGCCGCGGGCTCCAGGAACCCTCCCGGCGCCGCGATGAGGCTTTCGGCGGGGACCACGGCTTCGACCAGGCCGGCATCAGGTTCCCATTCCAGGAGGCGGTCGACGAAAACCATCGGGGGGCGGTGGGGGAGCAGTCCGGCCGCGGGCATGGGAAGGGTTGGGAGGGTGGGAAAGTGATTCAAGGGGGGCGCCTCCAGCTACATGTAGCTGCCGCCGTTGACGGCGATGAGCTGTCCGGTGATGTAGGACGCCCGGTCGGAGCAGAGGAAACTGACGACCTCGGCCACCTCTTCGGGAGTCCCCAGGCGTCCCAGGGGGATGATCGGAAGAATCCTCTCCCTGGGGACATCCTTTGTCATCTCCGTCTCGATGAATCCCGGAGACACGGCGTTGACCAGGATCTTGCGTTTGGCCACTTCGGCGGCCAACGCTTTGGTGGCGCCGATGAGTCCGGCCTTGGCGGCGGAATAGTTGACCTGGCCCGGCAGGCCGGTCTGACCGGAGGTCGAAACGATGTTGATGATGCGGCCTTCCCGTTTCCGGAGCATGCCCATCACGACCAGACGGGTGACCAGGAAAAAGCCGTCCAGCGTTACGGACAGGACCTGGGACCAATCCTCGCCCCGCATTCCGGCCAGCAGGCCGTCTCGCGCAAATCCCGCGTTATTGACCAGGACGAAGGGCGTGGCCTCCTCCAGCAGAGGCGCCAGCGCGGACTGGACGTTCTCGGGGGAGGCGACGTCGAAGGGCAGGAGACGGCAAACGCCCCCCAGCGCTGCGATATCCCCGGCGACTGCAGCCGCGGCGTCATGGCGGTTCAAGTAGTTGAGCCAGAGGTCGAACCCGTCCCTCGCGAGGCTTCGGGCAATCGCCGCCCCGATGCCGCGGCTTCCCCCCGTGACCAGCGCAATGCGCCGTGGTGTGCCGCCGGAATTCATGGCTCTGCTTCAAGGCCGGTTTTCATAAGGGCCGCGCGGTGTTCGGGCCATGGTTCCACCGCTGTGATACGATGTCCTCCGGCCGCAACGTGGGCCGCCAGTATCCCTCCGGCAGGTCCGATCCCGATCACAGCGATGTCCAGGGGTTTTCCGTTCATAAACTCAAACTTAGCATATCATAAAAATTCCAAAGGAAAAATGGTTTTACGAAGGATGCCCTTCATGCGCCCTATCAAAGGCCTATCCAAAAGGCAGCCGTTATGATTTCCGCGCTGTCCATTTTTCAATAGATTTGTGATGAGGCGGTGATGAAGCAATTCGGTCTTCTGCGATCTATATAGGGTATGATATAATTCAACAGTTCGAGTAAATTTCAAGGAGGTGCGCCTTATGAATCAAAAAATGAAGTTCGTTGCGTTATCAATCGTGATGTTGTTTGTAATGGGATTATGCGCTCCTGCCACCGCGGCCGCGAAGATGTTCATCAAGTCCGACGATGCGAAGGAAAAGGATGAGCCACAGGAGTTCTTGCAGGATTATGACAAGCTCGTCAAGGGCGCCGAGGCCGATTGGGTCTATTTCGCTGAGGGATTCAAGGCATCCGCGTACAAGACGGTCGGCATCAAGCCCTTTCACCTGACGGGGAAGGGGCCCCAGGTCAAGATCGCTGCTGAATCTGGGCCGGATTACTACGACACATGGATCACGAAATCCAAACTCGGATGGAAGATCGTGAAGGAAGGCGGGGATCTTATCCTTGAAGGAAACATCGCCAACGCATGGGCACCCAATGGCGCCGCCCGGTTTTGGGGAGGCTGGATGGCCAACCCGGGGGCCTGCCAGGAGTTGATTGGGAAGGACTCCAAGGGCAACATCGTTTTCCAGATCCGTCATAAGTCGAGGGGCTCTACGGTTCCCGACGCCATCGAAAATGGAATCGAGAATATTATCAAAACGCTGGAAAAGGGCAAGTAAACCCCGGCATTCAACAGTAATTCCAAGCCGTCGAAGTTGCGCTTGACCTGCACGGTCAGTCGCACATTCGGCGGCGGATTTATTATTGGTGCGGATGCTATATCGTCACCAAGCCTATTGAAAGAAATGCCCAATGATAATATTTTATTGAAGTCCTTATGTTGACACTAAGGCGCCCGGCGTGATATATTTCGCCCGATGAAAACGGCCCTGATCCGGCACCGGATTCCGCCTTTTTGCAGGCATAGGCTTATTCAAATTTTCATGGCGGTGGAGTGAATGGCCGACCCTCAATTGAAGGCAAAGCTTAAACAGATTCTCGTGAAGGAACTTAATCTACAGGACGTTAGGCCTGAGGACATCACGGATGAAATGCCGCTCTTTGGGAACGGTTTGGGGCTGGACTCCCTGGATGCCGTCGAGATGGTGGTCTTGGTTCAAAAGCACTTCGGCGTGGAAATCAAAGATATGAACGTGGGACGCCCCGTGCTGCAAACCATAAACACGCTGGCCGATTTTATCGAAAAACAGGCAAAACCGTGACCCGCATCCCACCTGTCGCCATAACCGGGATGGGATGCATATCGGCCACCGGCCTGACCCTTGAGACTTGCATGAAATCAATGTTCCGAGGGGACCGACGGCCGCGCCCACCCAGGAGATTTTCCACTGGCCAGCCGAAGTCCCACCCTGTATTCGAGGTGGAAGGGGACTTCCCGCTTCCGGGAACCGGCCCCATGCCCGATGTCCTGAGAACATCCGGAATGGCGCTGGCTGCGGCCGCAGAGGCGATCCATGATGCAGGATGGGACCTTTGCCGGATGCGGGATTTACGGGTCGGTGTGTGCATCGGCACTTCGTCCGGCAGTGCCTTGAACAACGATGAATTCTACATGGAATTTCGAGCGGGGCGGAATCCCCTGATGGCGCCCATGGAAAGATTCCTCCGGAGCAATCCCTCGGCCTTTCTGGCGCGGATGTTCCGGCTTTCGGGGCCCTGTCAGACCGTTGTGACCGCCTGCGCCTCCGGCACCGATGCCATCGGCATGGCGGCCTCTTGGATCCGCAATGGGATATGTGAAGTGGTCCTGGCGGGGGGCGCTGAGGAACTTTGCCGCTTCACCTACAATGGTTTCATCTCGCTCATGATCACCGACACCAACCCCTGCAAGCCCTTTGACGCCCGCCGGAACGGACTCAATCTCGGGGAGGGGGCGGCGGTGATGGTGATGGAGTCGGAGGAAGTCCGAAAGAGTCGGGGGAAAGAGGCGCGCGCTTACCTGCTGGGGTATGGCTCCGCCAACGATGCCCATCATCTCACAGCTCCCAGTCCGGAGGGGAAGGGATTGCGGAGGGCGCTGAATGAGGCCATGACGCAGGCGGGCCTCTCCGCCCGGGAGGTGGCCTTTGTGAATGCGCATGGAACGGGCACGCATGATAATGACCAAGTCGAATTATGCGTGATCGCAGATCTCCTGCCCCGCGTTCCCTTCCTCTCCACCAAAGGGTATACGGGCCATGCCCTTGGGGCGGCGGGGGCCATTGAAGCGGTGTTCACCGTGGCCTGTCTCGAAGAAGAACGGATTCCCGCCAGCGGCGGATTCACCGAACCCGATCCCGCCTTTGCGGTTTCTCCCGTGGATCGGGTGACAGGGGTAAGAGGAACGGCCGCGCTGTCCCAGTCGCTGGCCTTCGGCGGGCACAACGGCGTTCTGGCTTTCGGAAAATCGCCGCGCTGTTGAATGCCGACTATGGAGGGAGAAGGCCATGAACGTGCGTGATGTTCCCCAGGATCCCCAATCCTATGTTCCCAAGGGATATATCCGCTATGCCGTAGACGATGCAGGGCGGTACCAGACCGTCCACAGTATCGGATCCAAGGAGCAGACTCTTGCCAACAATTTGTTTTGGGAACATGTGGAAAAGAAAATTGCAAGCACCGCGGAAGAAGTGCGGGTGGGAAAGGCCAGTCCGCTGGCCTTTTTCATGGCGCTCAAAATGATCGAGCGCGGCCTTCTCGCCCGCTATGTGGGCTTCTCGGCTTGGAGGGTCGGGCGGCACCTCAAGCCGCGTGTCTTTAAGCGGCTCGATCCCTCCATTCTCAAACGGTATGCCGATTTTTTCGGAGTCCCCATGGATGAATTCCTGACCCCGCCCCTCGAAAGGCGGGAGATCCTGTTGGGAAAAGCCTGTGAATAATGGAGATATCGGCTATAAGCACTTTCAAAGCGCCCACTGTGAGTCGGGCATGACGGCAGGACTTATAAATTTCGCGGGAGGGAGCATGACCGAGTCCTTCGCTTTTGGAACCGGCTCCGGGCTTTCCTTCGTCCATCTCCCCTTTGTCAAATTTTTAGACCTCCCCCTCCTTTCTTTCAGGAACTCCATGGGAAGCATCTTCAGGAATTCCACGAAACGTCTCGGTATACAGGCCCGGATATGGACCTTTCGCGATCCGGACGAGGCCATGTCGGCGCTGGATCGTCAATTGGAGAAAGGCGTTCCCGTGGGTCTTCAGGCGGGGCTCCACTGGCTGCCTTATTTGACCTCTCGCACCCGGCTCCATTTGAACGCACATATGGTTGTCGCCGTGGGCAAGACAGGCAAGGACTACCTCCTCTCCGATGTGGTGGCGGGTTCGATCATGCCCTGTCCCGGGAAGGATCTCCGCATGGCCCGGTTCTCAAAGGGGCCGATGGCTCCCAGGGGAAAAATGGTCATCATTGAAAAGCTGCCCGGCCGCGTTTCCGGCGCTTATGCCGCCGCCCAAGGTATTCGGAGCGTGAGCGGCACGATGCTTCAGCCGATTTTTCCTTGGATCGGTGTGAAAGGAATTCGTTTTCTGGCGAACCGGCTGGAACGATGGCCCGAGACGCTGGGCGAGGAGGAAAGCCGCCGGCATCTCGGCCATATCATCCTCATGCAGGAGGATGTGGGCACCGGGGGAGCGGGCTTCCGATACATGTTTGCCGCCTTCCTTCAGGAGGCTGCGGGGATTCTCAAGGAAGAGCGGCTGCAGGGGTTGTCCGCCCGCATGACCTCCACCGGCGACCAATGGCGCGCCTTCGCTGTGCAAGCGGCACGGCTCTGTTCCGGACGGTCGCATCATGGAGAGAGTTTCGTCTCCATGGCCGCCCTTATGCGGTGCATTGCGGGTGAGGAGGAAGCGATCTACCGGGAATTGCGGAAGATTGCGCCGAAAATCCGGTCCCGGGAAGCGGCATGACATGTCTATAAATCCGGAAGCCGCTTCGAAGAATCCCCTGGCCCCGGTTTTGACCGCTGCGGGGGTGGAGATGCGGTATCCGAAAATGCCCCAGCCGGCCTTGCGCGACTTCGACCTTTCGGCGACCGAGGGGGAGGTGTTCGGACTCCTGGGGCCCAACGGCGCGGGAAAGACCACGGCCATCTCCATCATGTGCAGCCTTCTCCGGCCCACGAAAGGAACGGTTTCCATGCACGGCCTGGATATCCGGCACCATACAGGGGCCATCCGGGAGATGATGGGAATCGTCCCCCAGGACATCGCCCTTTACCCGACCCTGACCGCGCGGGAGAATCTTCGGTACTTCGGCCGGCTTTATGGGATGCGGGGCCACGCTCTCGAAGCGCGGATCATGGAGTGCCTTCATTGGGTGGGATTGGAGGAGAGGGCGGATCACTTCATCAAAACGTATTCGGGAGGAATGAAGCGCCGTGCCAACCTGGTCGCGGGATGCCTCCATTCACCCAGGCTGCTCTTTTTGGATGAGCCAACGGTAGGAATTGATCCCCAGTCCAGAAACCTCATCCGGGAACGGCTCGTCCTGCTGCAGAAGTCGGGCACCACCATGATTTACACGACCCATTACATGGAGGAAGCCGAGGGGCTCTGTACCCGGATCCTCATCCTGGACGAAGGTCGGACGATCGCCCAAGGAACCCCCAGGGAACTGATCGCCGCCACGCCCGGATGCGCGAATCTGGCGGATCTCTTTTTCGCCCTGACCGGAAAGCAATTGAGGGATTAAATCATGCGCCGTCTCCTCGCATGCATCGTCAAAGATGCGCTCCTCCTGTGGAGGGACAAGACGGCCCTGGCGGTTCTGTTCGTCATGCCGGTCGCCATGGTTTTCCTCATCACCCTGATGTTTGCATGGGCCATGGAGTTGACGGGGGATGTCCCCAACCGGATTGTCCTCGTGGACGAAGACGGAGGCGGCCTTGCCCGGACTCTCGTGGAACAACTGCACGCCTCGGGCTACACCGACATTGCAACCGACCTCGATGGCCGTAGGGCCGACGCGGACCGGATGAAAGCCGCGGTGGCCCGGGGCAGTTTCCAGATCGGACTCGTGATACCGGCGGGCACGATGCGCGGCATGAAGGATCAGGCCCGAAGCGCCATGGCGGGCGCCCTGCAGATCGGGCAATTCCCATCCACGCAGGCCGCGGCCATGCCGCTCATCCTGATGTATTTCGACCCCGCCATCCAGGGTTACGGACGGATCATCACCCAAAGCGTCCTGGAGAGGATCACCCTGGACATCGAGCTGAAGGAAAAGATGGCCGCCCTTTCCGAGCTTCTGCCGGCCAGGATCAACGCCACCATCGCGGGAGCCATGGGGGACACCGGCGCCCCTCCGAGGGATTTTCTCGCGGGCGTCAAGGTTCTACCGGAAGACTGGGCCAAGGAGTCCCTGGCTGGAGTGGAGGAACGGCAGGCCTTCGAAAGCGATCTGGCGAAAAAACCGAATTCAAACCAGCATAGTGTTCCGGCCTGGACCCTCTTCGGAATGTTTTTCATCGTCATCCCTTTATCCGGATCCCTGATCCTGGAGCGCTCCAGCGGAACCCTCCTCCGGCTCATCGTCAGCCCCGTTCCGGACATCGTGCTCCTGGCGGGAAAAGCCCTGGTCTACCTCACGGTCTGCATGACCCAGTTTGTCCTCATCCTGGGGCTCGGCAAGGCGGTTTTCCCCAGGCTCGGCGCGGGTTCCCTCGAAACCGGTTCCGCCCCCTTTTCGCTCGTGGCGGTCGCGCTTTGCGCAAGCTGCGCGGCCATCGGATTCGGGATCCTGATGGGAACGGCGGCGCGGACGTTCCAACAGGCCTCGGCCATCGGTCCCATCGCGATCGTCATCGCCTCCGCGCTGGGCGGCATCCTGGTTCCCGCGTTTATCATGCCCCGGATCATGCAGCAGGTCTGCGCGTTCTCTCCCATGGGCTGGGGGCTGAGGGCTTTTCAGGAAATCTTCGTTCGGGGCGGCACCGTCCGGACGGCCTGGCCGTGGATGGTGTACCTCCTGGCCTTCGCCGCGGCCTGCACCATGGTCGGGTGGATTCTCCTTCACCGGCGGCGCCGTTTCGGGGCTGCGGAGGCCTGAGATGATGCGCGCAATATGCCGCCCGCGGGTGGGCGCCGATGGGGGGACATCATCCCCCCGGAAGGATCGGAGGACACACGTATGAAGAAATCGGAAGTTCCGCAGGAAGGGGGCGTGTACGACCCCCACAAGCTCACCCAGTATGCGGTGGACAGCGACGGACGCTACGTCATGACGCTCAGTTCGGGTTGGGACGTCACGAACACCTCCAACGCACTCACCTGGCTGGAAATCCGGAAGCAGGTTGCGGCCGTGCGGGAGAAATTCCTCGCGGGCGAGGTCAGCCCCCTGGCCTACCTGATGGCGGCCAACCAGATGGACGTCCCCCTCCTGGCCGCGTATGTGGGGCTGGCGCGGTGGCGCGTCCGGCGTCACCTCAAGCCGGCCGTCTTCAAGCGCCTCAAGCGCCCCATCCTCGAGAAGTACGCCGAGGTGTTCCGCCTGCCCGTCGAGCGGCTGGACACGCCGCCGGCTCCCGAACAAATCCTATTCTCGGAAGGACACCTGGACTGACATGACGATTCCCTTTACGCACAGGCAATCGGCCCACTGCGAAACGGGCGTCACCATGGGACTCATCTCCCATCGGGGCGTCCAGATGACGGAGGCGCTCACCTTCGGCATCGGCTCGGGCCTCTTTTTCATTCACATGCCGTGGATCAAATTCATGGACCTCCCGCTCACCGCCTTCCGCAGTTTCTCAGGAACCATCTTCAAACGGACCACCCACCGTCTCGGGATCGGCACCAAGGTGATGACCTTCCGGAATCCCCGGAAGGGGATGGAGGCCCTGGACCGGGCCTTGGATCAGGGCATACCCGTGGGGCTTCAGGCGGGCATCTTCTGGCTGCCGTATTTCTGGCCCGCCTTCCGGATGCACATCAACCTGCACAACCTGGTGGTCTTCGGGAGGGAAAACGGGGACTATGTCATCAGCGACCCCGCCATGAGCGTCGTGGTGAAATGCCCTGCCAAGGACCTGAAGGCCGCCCGGTTCGCCAAGGGCCTCCTCTCGCCGAGGGGGAAGATGTACTACCTCACGCATGTCCCGGAAACCTTGAATTACGAGGGCCCCGCGGTGGAGGGAATCCAGGGGGTGTGCCACGTCATGCTGAAGGTCCCCGTGCCCTTCCTCGGGGTGAAGGGGATCCGTTTCCTGGCCGACCGGATAGAGCGTTGGCCCGACACGTTGGGCGAGCGAAAGGCGATCCTCTATCTGGCGCAGGTGGTGCG
>Ga0182019_10001216_pt1 | contig 13069 bp, 9 predicted proteins | sample 812E2MmetaG_FD_120483 | JGI IMG/M metagenome (GOLD analysis project Ga0182019, IMG submission 120483) | Permafrost microbial communities from Stordalen Mire, Sweden - 812E2M metaG | ecosystem: Environmental > Terrestrial > Soil > Wetlands > Permafrost | place: Sweden: Stordalen | collected...
GACCCCGACGAGCAGCGCGTCGCCGACATCGTGGCCGAGGTTGTCGTTGACGGCCTTGAACTTGTCGAGATCGATGAACAGCATCGCCACGACCCCGTCGCTGCGATGCAGCCGTGTGAGCGCCTGGCAGGCGCGGTCCATCAGCAGCAGGCGGTTCGGCAGCTTCGTGAGCGGGTCGTGCAGCGCCTGGCGCTCGAGGTAGAGGCGGTCGGTCACGTCCTTGACCGCCGCGTACCAGGTGTCGCCGTCGCGGCGGGCGCTCCACAGCAGCCACCGCCAGGATCCGTCACGGTGGCGATAGCGGTTCGTGAAGCTCTCCAGCTGGGCGCCCTCGCGCGTGCCCGGATGCATCAGTGCGAGCGTTCGCTCGATGTCCTCGGGATGCATGTAGGCCTCGATCGGCTCTGCCTGGAGCTCCTCGCAGGTCCAACCCAGCAACTGCTCCCAGGCGGGGTTCAGCAGCGTGAAACGACCCTCCAGCGAAATCGTGGCGAGCAGGTCGCTGGTCATTTCGAACAGGCGCGCGATCCGTGCCTCGCCATTGCGTGGTTCGGGGGAGCGCAGGGCGTCCAAAGTGCTCTGCGCAGGAATGCTCGTCGTGTTGAAGCCCATGCCTGACCATCTCTCGGCGCGCCCGGCGCCGTGCTCGGGCGCGCTTGACGACACTGGACAGATTGACTAGCGAACGGTCAGGCCGGGGCCGGCGTCGTCGCCGCTGAGCGCGATGGTCTGCATTTTCGGGGTCGGCTCGCCCCGCAAAAAGCGCCAGACCGAAAGGCACATCAGGATCGTCATGATCGCCGCGCTGGAGGCGCACCACTCGCAGATCGCGTGGATCGAGAACAGCTCACGGTAGGTCAGGTAGCCGCTGAAGCCGAAGCCGACGACGGTGAAGGCCATCGTCGCGAGGCGCGTGCTCTCGCGCTCAGGCACCAGCAGTGAGCCAACGATCGCGATGTAGCCGAGCAGCCCGATCAAGGCGACCGGCACACCCGCGAGCTTGGAGTAGACCGAGGTCTGCACCTTCGTGCAGCTTTCCCCGGCGGTGCAGGCCGGCTTGATGCCGGAGTAGTGGACGTAGGTGAGATAGCTCGCGATGGCGAGGCCGATGACCGCGAGAACCAGCAGCGTGATCCTCAGGGCACGGCTGCTCATCGTCTTATGCCTTGAGGAGCTTTTCGATCGCTTCGTTGAACGCCGACGGGTCGGTCAACGAGGTGTATTCGAACTTGGTTAGCTTGCCGCCCGTCTTGCCGAGCAGGAACGAGGGCGTCCCGTTGAACCCTTCGTTGTTGGCCGACTGAGCGTCGGTTGCGAGCTGATTCGAGAGTCCACCGTTGCCACGGTCGCTGGTCCACTGCGGCAGGCTCAGCCCCGGGATCTGCTGGGCAAGGCCCTGCAGATATTTTTCGGTGACGTAGCCCGAGCTCTCTTCGCCCTGCTGGTTGTAGAAGAGCTCGATGTACTGCCACATCTTGTTCTGTTTCCCGGCGGCGAGCGCGGCGATCTGCTGTGTTTTGAAGACTTCAGGTTCGCGCGTAGCTGTCTCGAGTGAGCGGTACTCGATCCGCAACTTGCCGGTGCGTACCCACTTCTGCATCAGCGAGGGCAGCGCACCGAGCGTGAAGTCCTTGCAGATCGGGCACTCCAGATCGCCGAAGTACTGCATCGTCACGGGCGCCGTAGCGGCGCCGATCGTGTCGCCCTGTTGAGCGATGCCGCCAACCTCGGCTTCGACTTTGTTGACCAGCGTGGAGACGGCCGCGGGTTTCTTGACGATTCCTTTGTTCGAGGAGGAGCCACCACCCGTCGCGATCAGCACGATCACGATCGCGACCACCACGACCCCGAGCACCACACCGAGTTGGGTCAGCCGTGTACGGCGCGCTGCGCCCGCCGCTTCGGCTTCCTCGAGTGCCTTGCGTTCGCTGCGCGACTGCTCGCGGCGCTGCTTGCGGGTCAGGTCCTCTTCGTCGCTCTCCACTGGGCTCATAGGCGGAACTTTTACAGGTTTCTGTTCAACCGTGCCTAAGTACCGCGTGCTCAGCTGGATCCGGCGCGATCAGGCGGTGCTCGTCGGTCCAGGCGACATGCCACGATGGGCATCCGCACAAAGCTTGCCTCCGGTCAGCAAACTATGCCGCAGGCGTGGCATGCCCCCGTAGCTCAGCTGGATAGAGCATCGGACTTCTAATCCGAGGGTCGCTGGTTCGAATCCAGCCGGGGGCATCAGAGATCGGTTCCCGGGGCCGTGGTGGGCTGTCCCGCCGACCGGCGGGTGATGCTCGCGCCGACAGGGCGCACCGTGCCAAGGTTCGGTCTGCCGCGCCCTGCCCAACGTTTCTGACCCGATCCTCACGGGACTCGGTCCTAGCGCTACGGAGACGTTGTCAGGCAACTGCGCGACTTGTGACCAGGGGCGGCCTTCGAACAGCTGAGGGCCGCACCGCCCTTGCCCTCGACCTCCTTGAGGGCGATCGTCCCGGGCGTATGCGGGAAGCTGCTCAGCGGGCCGTAGCCGATCGAGATGTTGTCGTTGTCGTGCAGGATGTGAGCGGCCGGGTTGGCCAGCGGCTTGCCGTTGAGGAAGAAATGCAGGTGGTTGCCGCCATATCCGCGCAGGTCGCCGACCTGTTCGGGACCGAGCTTCACGCCCCATACTGAGAAGAAGTCTCCAAGCGTGAAGTTGTAGGGGTAGCCGGACTCCATGTGGATGACGCCGGTCTGATCGTGTGTGTGCAGGCTGGACTCAAGGTGCTTCGCGGGGTCGAGCCCGACGTTGGCGGCGACCGGCTTGAGCAGGCCGTCGACATAGATATGCAGGAGCGCGTGGTGGTGGACCTTCTCGCTGCCGCCAGGCGGCAGGCCAAGTGCCTTCAGCCGTTCCGCCAGGTGGTTGTATTCGGGCGCCCACGGGGGCTGGGTCGACTGGAGGCCCGGGCCGGCGATGTTGAGGCCTGTCGGTGCATGCGGACCTGAGGATCCGCAGCCGCTCATCACGAGGACCGTCAGCAAGGCAAGGGCTGGTAGGGCGCCGGCCAACCGCGAGCGTGTCCGTTGATGTTGACCACTTGGCACGGGCGGAACTATCCGCGATTGCGGGCCTGACGGCAGGTGCGCGACTGATCCCGGCAGGGGAAGGATTCCTCCACTGCGGAGTCTCCATCGTCGATGGAGCCACCCAGACTGGCGGTCCCGTCCGCTCGCGACGCGCTCTTGCTCCCCGCTCGGCGCGTCGCGAGCACCCTTTCATCGGATGGTTTCGCTGACAGGTCGGTCGGGTAGGTCCCACCTCAGGTCTCGTTTGACCCCCGCTCGAGGCCGACAGGACGGGGACGCCCCGACCGCTCCCGGTTAAGACCCCCAAGATCCCATCGGGAGGCGGCGCAGAGGGTGGCGGGTCCCGCTCCAACTTGCGGCGCGTCTCTGGCTGGTCCCGTCAGAGCGCGCCGCAAGGTATTTCCCGACGTATGAAGCGCCATAATTTCGCGCTATAGGATTGGCCGGGCTCGCCCCGATCGGTCCTCCGGATGCAACGGGGCTGGTTCGACTCCAGCCCGGGGCTTCGATGTTCCTCGCCACCACGCTGCTCTATCCATGCGTGTTGGCCGCGCTGTGTATCGGTAGCGGGCTGCTGCTCGAGCGCGGGAGCGGCGCCCCGCTGGCGCATGCGCTGCTGCTCCCGGTGGGGGCTGCTGGCCTGATCGCCCTTTCGCAGCTGAGCACGCTGGCCTACCCGCTTGCACCCGCGACCCCCTACCTGATGGCCGCTGTTGCGCTCGCCGGCTTCTGGTTCGGGCGCGTGCAGGCGCTCACACACCTGCACGCTGTGCGCAGGCGCTTCGCGCTCGCGATCCTCTCGATCCTCGCCTACGCGCTCGCGCTCGCCCCGGTTCTGATCGCCGGTCGTACGAGCTTCTCCTCCTACATGGCCCTGGCCGATTCGGCGGTGCACATGGCGGGGGCGCAGTTCCTGATCCAGCACGGCCAGCACTTCACGCATCTGGACCTGCACAACTCCTACGGGCAGTTCATCAACGCCTACTACAACACCAGCTATCCCTCCGGGGCCGACACGCTCTTTGGGGGTAGCGCCGCGCTGTTGGGGCTGCCTCTGATCTGGGCCTTTCAGCCGTTCAACGCCTTCATGCTCGCCTGTGGCCTCGGGCCGGCATGGCTGCTCGCACGGCGTATCGGCCTGCGCGGCGCGTGGGCGGGCCTTGCGGCGCTTACCGCTGTCATTCCCGCGCTCGTCTTCGCCTATGAGCTGCTGGGCTCGATCAAGGAGGTCACGGCGCTGCCCTTGATCCTCTCGCTCGGAGCGCTCATCGTCTGCCATGAGCGTTGGCTGGGCGGTAGCTCGCGCCGTGCGCTCCCGTTCGCGATGCTGCTCGGTGGCGGCGTCGCGGCGCTCGGCATCGCCTTCGGCGCGTGGGCATTGGTCGCCGCGCTGGTGCTCGCGGTGGTGATCGTGGCTCGCCATCTGGGCGCTGCGCAGAGACTCGACACGCTGCGCCTGATCGCGTTCGCTGCGGTCGTGCTGGCGCTCACGGCGCTCTCGACCTGGGTGCAGCTTCCCGGGTCGGTCACGGTCGCCGGCAACATCGCGCTCACCACCAACCCCGGCAACCTGCACAGCCCGCTACGCGCAAGCCAGGCACTCGGGGTCTGGATCGGAGGCAGCTACAAGCTATTCCCGCATGGGGTCGCCGGGCAGGTGACCGAGATCCTCATGCTCACGGTGCTTGGCGCTGCCCTGCTGGGCGTGGCGCAGGTCTTGTGCAGACGCGCCTTCGCGCTCGCTGGTTGGATCGCGCTGATGCTGCTCGCCTGGCTCGTGATCACGCAGTCGGCCTCGACCTGGGCTGCCGCCAAGACGCTGATGCTCACTTCGCCGATTGTCATGCTGCTGGCGTGGGGGGGAGTGGCGGCGTTGCGCTCGCTCCCGTCGCCGGCGCTCTCCCTGTTACTCGCAGGGATGCTCGCGCTCGCCCTCAGCGGTGGCGTGCTCGTATCCGACGCGCTGCAATACCACGCGGCCAACCTCGCGCCCACGGCGCGCTATCAGGAGCTCGCTTCGCTCGACGCGCGCTTCGCCGGGCGCGGGCCGACGCTGTTCACGGACTTCGACGAATACTCGCTCTATGAGCTACGCGATCTCGATGTCGGCGGACCGAACTTCGTCTACCCACCCGCCACGCTGGCCGCGGCCGCCGGCGGCTATGGCCAGCCGGTACGGCTCGATCTGATCGCCCCTGCGGCACTGCGGTCCTACCCGCTGATAATCACGCGACGCGACCCGGCTGCGCCGCGTCCACCGGCCGCATATCGGCTGCAGTGGCAGGGCGCCTACTACCAGGTGTGGAGTCGACGACCCGGCGCGCCGACGGCGAGGGTGCATCTCGCGCTGAGCGGACCGCGCCCGCAGCAGTGTGTGGAGATCAGACATCTTGCCGAGGGGAGGGGCAGCGGGCGTTTGGTTGCGGCTGCCTCGCCGCTGCAGGTACGGGTCCGCCTGCGTCGCACGACGCATCCCCGGCATTGGGGGCACGATCACAAGGCTCTCGTGATGAACCATCCTGGGACGCTGCGGGCGACTGTCCACGTCCCCTTCGCCGGCAGCTGGAAGCTGTGGCTGCGTGGTCAGCTGATGCCGACTATTGCGGTCACGCTCGACGGGCGGGCGCTCGCCTCGATCAGCGGGCAGCTGAGCGGGAACTCGCTCGTCCCGAACCTCGTCCCACCGATCACCGTGAGGCTCTCCGCTGGGCGCCATCTGATCACGGTGCGACGCGCTGGAGTCACGCTCGCACCCGGCGACGGTGGGGCAGCTGTGCTCGATGGCATCTTCCTCACCCCTGCGCCTGCCTCGCCGAGGCTCTACAGCGAGCCTCCTCGACGGTGGCGAGCGCTGTGCGGACGACGCTACGCCTGGGTTGAGTTGACCGGCTCCGGGCGCACTTTGCCTTAGGCGTGCGCGGAGACGGTTACGAGCACGGCGCGCGCCGCCGGCAGGTGCAGCTCAACGACCCCGCCGCGGACGGGGATCCGACGCTGTGCCCGTGGCGGCTGCCAAGCGCCGTTGGGAGCCACGGCGTGCCCGCCCAGCAGTACCCCTGAGCGGGAGCTCGGCGAAGGCGCGCTCAACTCGAGCACGCTCGCGCTGTGCATCGCGCGCCCGACGTGTAGATGTAGCTCCGCGCCGAGCGCGCCGGCGGGGTCGTCCTCGACGATCACGAACTTCAAGGATCCTTCCGGTGCTCTGAGGGCACTCACCGCGAGGTTCGGCTTTTCGGGCGCGACGACCTGCGTGGTCAGCGGTCGATCGCCGATCAGCGAGCTGGTCATCAGCAGCGCATACCACTCCGGCTGGGCTTGCAGCGCTCCATTCTCGAGGTTCGCAGGAGAGCTCGCGCATACAGGGGAGTAGCCGCTGCAGTTGGCGGGCGCACCCTGGAGGTTGATCCCCACGGCGCCGGCTGACATCGCCTGGGTGATGTAGCCGACGGCCCAGAGCGCCGAGGCGAAGGTGTCGCTGATGCCCGGCCGGCCTCCGCAGGACACCGTGTTGGTCTCATCCATCCGAAAGCTTCTCCGGCGAGCATGCGCGACCGCCAGGTAGCGCGCCAGCGAGGCGCCCTCAAGCGCACGGGTACGCTCGCTCAGGAGCGATTCGATCGTCGGCGGGGGGACCGAGTCACAGCGCAGGGGATAGTGATGTCCGGTGAGCAGTGCGGGGCGTTGCCGGCGGGCCTCGGCCGCGCCCCAGTTCAGGAAGGCTCTCGAGCCCGAGACGCCGGGACCGGCCAGTGGGATCGGTGAGGCTCGCCGCGAGATCGCGTGCCGATAGGCACTAACCTCGGTCTCATAGGTCGAGGCGTTCCAGGGCAGCGTTCGCAGTGCATGGCGCCCGTAGGAGTCCGGCTCGTTGCCGACCTCGATCCCCGCCAGCAGGCCACCGAGGATCTTGCGGGCTGCCGTCGCCTCACGCGCGGCAGCACGCGGGTCGTAATGAGCCAGGCCGAGCGTGAGCAGCACTCGCCAGCCGCTCTCCGCGGCGAGCCGGCGCAGGCGATGGAGGTCAGCGGCGACGAGTACACTGCTCGCCCAGGCGGGGCGGGGAGTGTGTCCATCTACCCAGGCCACGCGCGTGTCTGCGGAGGCCCCGCCCAGGCGCAGGATGCCAGGACCGAGCGAGCGCAACATCCGCGCGAAGTTGCCCCGGTCCGCGTAGGAGGCGATCTGCGCGGCGCTTGAGAGCTCGAAGGAAAGCCCTAGGAACTCTCTGGGCACGGGCGCTCCCGCGCTTCGGGGCGCGACCCAGATCGAAACGCGCGCAGGTCCCTGGCCATCGCTGCCCTGGACTCCCTGGGCCGAGATCGCGGCGCTGAGCGCAACGACCAGCCCCAGTGTGACCGCGGCGCTGCGCACGCGTGTGCGCGGCGTGCCACTGCCACGGGGATCACGTCGAGACAACTTCATCGACCCTGCAGTAAACAGGAGCCGCGCCGCTCACCTCCATCGGCGTGCAACCGTAACCTCTGCGCAATGGTCAACGAGGGCATCCCGGTGAGGGACTGCATCCTGCTGGGGGACAACCTCGAGCTGCTGGCCGGCTATGCGGATCGCAGCTTCCAGATGATCTACATCGACCCGCCCTTCAACACCGGCAGGGTGCAGTCGCGTAAGACGCTCGCGGTCGTGCGCGACGGCGATGGCGAGCGAACGGGCTTTGCAGGCAAGCGCTATGCGAGCAAGCTGCTTGCCGAGTCGAGCTACAGCGACGTGTTTGCCGACTACCACGCCTTCCTCGCACCGCGCTTGGGCGAGGCCCATCGCTTGCTGAACACCGAGGGCACCCTGTACTTCCACATCGACTACCGCGAGGCTCACCATTGCAAGCTGCTGCTCGACGAGATCTTCGGCCGCGAGTGCTTCCTCAACGAGCTGATCTGGGCCTATGACTACGGCGCGCGCACGAAGCGCCGCTGGCCGGCAAAGCACGACACGATCCTCGTCTACGTCAAGGATCCAAACGCCTACCACTTCGATTCCGCCGAGGTCGACCGCGAGCCCTACATGGCGCCCGGCCTCGTGACGCCGGAGAAGGCTGCGCTGGGCAAGCTGCCGACGGACGTCTGGTGGCACACGATCGTGCCCACCGCCGGACACGAGAAGACCGGCTATCCGACCCAGAAGCCCGAGGGCGTCGTGCGACGCATGGTCCAGGCATCGACCCGCCCCGGGGACTGGTGCCTGGACTTCTTCGCCGGCAGCGGCACGCTCGGCGCCGTGGCCGCTCAGCTGGGACGCCGTTACGTTCTGATCGATTCCAACCCCGAGGCGGTGGCGGTCATGCGTGCTCGTCTCGAAGAGCGCTCGCGGGGAAGACATGCGAGCCTGTGAGACATGTTCCACGTCGAGATGCGCCAGTTCCCGCATAACTTCTGCAGCTTCAACATGGGCGATGATGAGGTGCGCGCGATCGTCGAACCCTGGATCCGCGACCGTCCTGTCGAATTCGGCGAACGCCGCTGGAGCCCACTCGATGCGCGCCTGACGATCCTCGAAGGGCCAGAGCTGACGCTTCAGCAGCTCTCGATGGGGCGCGGCTGGCGGACCGCGCAGCGCACGAGCGAGGATGTAACCGAGCGCGTGCTCGCCGCCGCAAGGCAGGCCGCTGCGAATGCCGCTGCCGAGGCGTCGAGCGCTTCGGGGGTCAGCGACGCGCTCGCCTTCGGCGTCCAGATCGCCTCGCTGCTCGGCTCCGATCCCACGCGGCTGCTCGAGGCGTGGCGGGCTTCCGCGGCGGAGTCACCGGGGCTGGCGCCCAGCGAGACACTCGCTCTCGCCGAACGCAACCTCGCCGTGCCGCAGTAAATCTGGGCTCAGACGGCGCTAGACTGCCAACTCGTAGCACGTGGTGGGCGTAGCTCAGTTGGTAGAGCTCCTGGTTGTGGTCCAGGCGGCCGCGGGTTCGAGTCCCGTCGCTCACCCCTCGTAAAGTGCCTGCAAATGGGCTGTCTTTGAGCGGGCCAGGAAAGCTGCGTAAGGGCACGTTTTTTGCTTGGTGGGCACGGTGGTGGGCAGAACGGGCGCTATGGCTGCGCTCCAACGCTCGGTTTCCAGCCGCGGTCTCCATGCGTCGCTCACCAGGAGCCAGGGCAGCCGACCTGCGCGTGACTGCGCGCTCCGTCGCCAGGCTCGGGACAGGAATGGCGAGCCGCGCTCGTGCGTAGCGGCGGATGCGAGTGAGACGCTTGAGCCACGCTCGCCTCGGTGAAAGCCTGAACGAAAAGCACGCTACACCTCAAAATCCAAATATCCGATATGTTCTTGTTACGGGCTACTTTGGTGATGCATGAGCTGTGCCTACACGTCGAACTGACCGGCGACGAGGCGTTCGCATGAGCCACGCCAACAACCAGGCTGAGCCGCAGATCACCGAACCGCCCGAGGACCGGACGATCCGCCACATGCCCGAGCTGGGAGAGCTGATCGGGAGCGTCAAGGACGCCGCGTGGTTCAACCCGTTGAAGTGGCCCAGGTCGGTGTTTGGCAACCTCGGCTCGATGGGTAAAGCTCCGTACTCCGAGTACAACCTGCTCTGGTCAGGGAACATCCCGCGCCTCGCGCGTTACCTGGCCGACACGCTGATCCCGTCGATCCCCGGAAGGGCGCCCTCATGGATTCGCCCGCCGCTGTCCTCGCTGTTCTTCCATCAATCACATGAGCTGAAGGATGCCGGGAAGGCCCACGCGCGGCCGTTCCCAGGCGAAAGCTGGTTCTTCATCAACGGCATCCTCACCAACGAGGACGTCGCGAAGATGAATGCCGACTATCTGGTCCATCTCTTCCGACGGCCGATCAACGTGTTGTGGAACTCGACCGACGGGATCGGCGTTGATTTGCTCGAGTGCACCACCGAGAAGCTCGGCGCGACGGGCGAGGACGTTGACAGCGCCTTCCACCCGCTTCTCGACGCGATCGCGAGCTCCGAGAATAAGCGCGTCGTGCTCATCTCGCACTCGCAGGGCACCCTGATCACGGCCGTCGTGCTCCGGCTCATCGGCGGCGTGTATCGACACACCATGGCCGGCAGGCGCAGGGACCTAACGCGATCTGATCGCGAGGCCATTCGCCTGCAGGCGGCCGCTGAGCGACTGACCGTCCATCCGGAGCGCTTGGAGCCGGTGACCCCGGCCGAGCTGTCCAAGCTCGAGGTCTACTGCTTCGCCAACTGCGCGAGCGAGATGGGTTACCTAGACCCAGGACTAGAGCTACCGAAGATCGAGAGCTACGGCAACGAGCACGACCTCGTGGCGCGCCTCGGCATGCTCGCGCCAGATCCGCGCCAGTGCGACATCCACATCGCCGGCCCGCGCTTCAGGCACAACGGCGCCTGGGGTCACCTCCTGAACGCCCACTACCTGAGAGCCATCGACGAAGCGCAATTCCTGCCCTCCGACGCGGGCGGAGCTCTAAACGACGCGGCGCCCTACGTGCCGATCGAGGGCACGGCCCCGGCCGAGGCGGTACCCAGTCTGTTTCACTACCTCGGCGGCGCCGGGCCGATCAACTGAGCTGGGGCGACAGCGAGCCTGGGCTGGATGGAGCCCGCGAGCAGCCAAAAAGCTACTAGTCGGTCAGTTTCCAAATAGCAACATCTACCGTCGTGGGGATGATACGTTCGCTCCACGCCGTCACGGGGACGGTCGCGCGGTGTGTCGTACTTCAACGACGGGAGAGATGTAATGGGCTTCGTTAGGTGGGCTGTGTCGGCTGTCGCTATTTCGGTGGCTGTCGCTGGAGCGTTCTCCTCGAGCGCAGCGGCCGCCGAATCGTTCCCGGTCGGCTATACGGTCGATGTCGATGAGTCCGGTGTCACTACCGGCGCTCTTGGCGGGAGCGGCTCGTTGGTCGCGACTGGCAGCTACGGCCGCGCTGCAGAGTGCGCGCCGGGCTCAAACGGCGGGCCGTTTTCCATCGGGCACTATCCGCCGCTCGACTGCGCCGAAGTCGGCCGAGGCTACGCTTCTACTGGGTCGCCAGAGCAGCCAAGCGAATTCCTTTACACCGGTAACGAACACTGCGTGCAGGCGGGAAGGCCCGTGTCGGGCTCTTACTTCTACTGGCACGTGCAGCTTCCTCACACCGGTTATTGGCATGTGGTCACGTACATCTCGGAGTGGACCCAGTACGGAGCCGGCGACATCTACACCCTCACCTCCGCTGGCGGTCAGTCTCAGAGCGGGTCCGTCTGGCAGCAGGGATTCCACGGCCAGTGGGTCGGGCTTTTTGGTGACTATAGGTTCACGGCCGGGCAGGATTACACGGTCGAGCTTCCCTTGGCGGATGCCGAAGACCCTTACTGCCACTATCAGACGGCGGACCAGATGGAGTGGGTGTACGATGGGCCGTCATCGCCGTCAGCCGCCATCACCTCCCCCCAGGGCGGTGGAACTTACCCGCTGGGCGCGACGGTCGACACAGCCTACGAATGCACACCCGCGCTCAACGAAGCTCTCGCATCCTGCACCGATTCGCACGGCGGCTCCGCGGGAGTCGGCACGCTCGACACAAGCGAACCCGGCGCGCATACCTACACAGTCACCGCCAAAGGCGTAGGCGGTGCGACCGCCACAGCTCAGATCGAATACACGATCGTCCCGACCAAGATCGTGTGCAGCGCGATCAGCGGCAAGATAACCCTGAGCCCCGGGCTGACGCCTTCTCCGATGCGGCAGACGGCCCGCTTGAAAGGCAACCTCGCGGGATGCTCCGGCGGTGGGTTCACCGAAGCTAGCTACAGCACGACAACGACGACGACGAATCCGGTGGGGTGCCAGCTCTTTAGCAGCGACGAAGGTGAGCAGGCGCTCGGTACCCTGAAGATCACCTGGAAGCCGAAAGCAAAGGGCGGCACCTCGCTGGGCTCCGTACAGGTAATACTCGGCGAAGGAGCGGCCAAGCCCCTCGGCGGCACGCTTGAAGGCGGCGCGTTCGCACCCGCAACTATCGAAAGCGCCATCACCGAGACCTTCGTAGGAGCCGGTCAATGCGGGACGGTCATGAAAAGGCAAGTCGTCACCGTCAAGAAGGGGACCCTCACGGGAACACGCGTAGTCGTCTATTAGGCCAGCGTGATCCTAGGATCGCTCAGTCTCGCCAACGCTGTGATGCGTGTACGGTTCGCAGCACGGAAGACGGGCGGCGGCTCGCATCTTGTTGTAGCGGACCAGGCAGGTTAGGATAGGCAGAATTCGGCTAGCAAGCCAGCTTCGCCGTGGAGTCAATGTCACCTACCCATAGCCACCGATACTCCGGGGCGAAATGCCGCAATTCGCTTCGCTGCGAGTCAGGCTTTGCGTTGTCGCGGACCTGCCGATGACACCCGCGCAGGGGCAATCGACCTGTCCGAAGTGCTCAACCCCGGGCTCCCCCGGCGCGAAGTTCTGCCGTTCGTGCGGTGAATCGCTCACCGGCACGGCCCCAGGGGCGGTCGCATCGCCTGCGCACCGTGAGTCGCAGCCCCAACCGCCGGTGCCGCCTCCGGTCCCCAGGACGCAGCAGGAGAGTCGGCTTGCCGCGCCGCCGACCCCCGTGCCTCCGCGTCCGGGCGACAGGCCGGCCATTTCGTCACGGACGATTGCGATAGGCGGCTTCATCGCCCTGCTCTTGGCTGGCGGTGCGGCTGCAGCTGTGCTGCTGGGTAAAGGGAAAGCGTCCGACGGTCCCGCCCACAGCCTGTTGGTCGCGCGCGTCGCCGAAACGCAAGCCAGCACCCAGTCTCAGCTGGCGCTCATTCCCGCAGCTAGCGTCGAAGCAACGTTGAAGGCCTACTCAGAGGCCTACAGCGCTGAGAGCACCCGACAATTGGCCGCATTGCTGGCGCCAACGCTCATCCGAAAGAATGGCAATCACGCTCCAGAAGATAAGAGCAAAGCCCTTGCAACCTACGCGGGACAGTTCCAGCGGCTCTCCCACCCCGCGTACCAGCTAAGCGACGTTAAAATCACGCCGCAAGCCGGAGGCGCCCTCGCTACGGCCAATTACACCATCACGAGCC
>Ga0182019_10001217_pt1 | contig 13066 bp, 8 predicted proteins | sample 812E2MmetaG_FD_120483 | JGI IMG/M metagenome (GOLD analysis project Ga0182019, IMG submission 120483) | Permafrost microbial communities from Stordalen Mire, Sweden - 812E2M metaG | ecosystem: Environmental > Terrestrial > Soil > Wetlands > Permafrost | place: Sweden: Stordalen | collected...
ATAAAATGGGGAGATTATTGAAGGCAGAAAATGTTGCCGCTAAAAACGGTTATGTCACAATCAATCCGTTTTCGCGCTGGCCATATAAGGAATGGGATATGGATAAGTGGCGGCAGCTTACTTTTTTTATTTGGCAAACATATAAAATGCCGGTAATAATTACCGGTTCGGCAATGGAAAAGCAGCGAGCCGATGCTTTAGCTGCTATAGGTCGTTCTCCTATATATAATCTGGCCGGTAAAACTACACTCCGGGAAATGGCGGCTCTTTTGCAAATGAGCCGCGTACATATTGGAGTAGATAGTGCGGCGCCACATATCGCTGCGGCAGTTGGCACTCCGACAATTACAATCTATGGCCCGTCCGATTGGCGCGATTGGGCGCCGCCAGGAGATAGAAATCAGGTTGTCTTGCCGGATATGGATTGCTCTCCCTGCCACAAAAAAGGTTGTGATGGAAGCGGTAGGAGCAAGTGTCTTGACAATTTATCTATTGCTAAAGTACAGGATACCCTAGAGACAATGTTAAGTAATTCCGCATTCGGCAAAGATTAATATTCTTATTGTAATTCAAATAGTGAAGCAATAAAGGAAACTATATTAATCAATAATTTTAATAATTAAGGACTCATGAAATGGGTACGCCCGAAAATAAGACGATGAGTGAAATACCAGCAATAGCCAAATATTTTAATATGTGGTTTTTGTTGGGATGGTACGATATTAAGCAGCGATACCGCCGATCGCTTATCGGACCTTTCTGGATAACCTTAAGCACCGGGGTTATGGTCTGTGCGATCGGATTTATGTTTTCAAATATTTTTAAATCATCGATTCAGGAATTCCTGCCTTATTTTGCAGTGGGACAGATTGTATGGCTCTTTATTTCAACTCAGATCAACGAATCCTGCGCAACATTTGTTCAGTATCAATCAGTAATAAAGCAGATGTCCGTTCCACTGTCGGTTCATATAATGCGCAAGTTATGGAATAATCTTATTCTTTTCGGACATAATTTTCTTATCATAATTATCGTTTTGCTTATATATAATAAGTTTTCCTGGATGACTTTACTGGCAATTCCGGCATTTATTCTTATTTTAATTCTTCTTTTTCTTATATCTATCATGCTCGGTATCATCTGCACCAGATTCAGGGATATAACTCAGATTGTCGCAGTTTTTATGCAACTGATTTTTTTCTTTACACCGATTCTATGGATGAAAAAAGTGTTGTCTGGCAGGCATTCATGGATTTCTGATTTTAACCCGTTTTATCACATTATTGAAATTGTTCGCTCGCCGTTACTTGGAGTTGCTCCTTCATGGATTCTCTGGGTCTATATGCTGGCATATATTGCCATCGCGGCTGTCATGGCCATATTTTTTCTGAAAAAGTTCAGATATCGCGTGTCGTACTGGTTATAGATGAAATTATGTCTCTGATAACAGCCACAAACCTTATAATAGATTACCCTATATTCGATTCTTCAAGCCGTTCATTAAAAAAAACGCTTATAAGAGCTGCAACCGGCGGCCGCATAGCAAATGACTCGCGCGGCATCAGCATACGCGCTATTGACGGCATTTCATTCTCCATAGAACATGGTGAAAGGGTTGGTTTAATGGGAAGTAACGGGGCAGGCAAATCCACATTGCTCAGGGCACTTGCGGGAGTATATGCTCCGACATGTGGCAGTTTGCTGGTCAACGGGTCTGTTGCTTCACTGCTCGATTTATCATTAGGCATGGATGGGGAATTTACTGGTTATGAGAATATTTTTATACGTTGTGTTCTCATGGGAATCCCGCAGTCATTGATAAAAAGACATATTGATGAGATCGTCGAGTTCTCAGAACTGGGCGACTATATAAAAATGCCGATGCGCACCTATTCGTCGGGGATGCATCTGCGACTATCCTTTTCCGTATGCACTGCATTTCCTGCTGATATTGTTCTTATGGATGAATGGCTTGCTGTCGGAGATGCTGATTTCAGCAAAAAAGCGGAAGACAGACTCAGAGAATTTATCAAAAAATCTTCCATACTGGTTTTGGCTTCACACTCTGTGGAACAGGTAGAAAAGATATGCAATCGGGTTATAATGATGGACCATGGCAGCATAATAAAGGATGGTTTAATTTAATCCGTGCATATTACTAAAGGGGTCGGTTCAATGGAAAAATGAACATTCAAAATGCTATCAATTCAGGTATTTCTTATTCCGGACGCACCTACGAGGAAGGGGAAAAAATAATTGGAAGGATGCAATATCGGCCATCATCCAGATTATTCGTTTCCGTTTTATGGATTAGATCTTTAATGAAGGCCTTATCATTTTTTGAAAGAATCCAGTTTGCGATGTTGACTTTAAGGAAAAGGTGTAGCGGCATGGCGAAATTGTGGAAAGGTCTGTTTTATGAGGCTGGCTAAGAGGAGACTCGGAAATGAAACTCCCCGCCGCAAGCAGCGGGGTATCTTGTTGGATTATAATTTCTTCTTAGTCGCAAGCGACGGGGAATTTAACCCATAGAGATTAAAAAAGATGATCGAAAGCATTAGAAACTATCTAAAAAAATTTCTTCCTCCGTCGGGAAAAATTTTCAATGGTGAGCTGCAACAGCTAAAAAACGAAGTGACAAAACTTACGCCTAAAACAATAATAAATTTTGGGGTGCCTTTGGTTGAACACTGCAATTTAAGATGTTGCGGTTGCGATCATTTTGCACCTCTTGCTGAGCAGGGATTTGCTGACTTGAATGCATTTGAAAATGATTTTGCAAGATTGTCCTATCTGGTAGATGGCGAGGCGGAAAGAATAGGGCTGATGGGGGGCGAGCCGCTATTACATCCGCAAGTTAAAGATTTTTTGTATATTGCCAGGAATTATTTTCCTAAGACTAGAATTCGTGTTGTGTCTAACGGTGTATTTTTGCTAAAACAAAAAAATGATTTTTGGGAATCGTGCAGGCAAAATAATATCGTTATTGAAATTACTAAATATCCAATTAACCTTAAATTTGATGAAATGAAAAATGTTGCTTCAATCTTTGGTGTAACAATGGAATTCAGAGATGAAACAGGCGAAGTACAAAAATCTTCTTACCACATACCACTTGATGTCGAAGGAAGGCAGAATGCCTCAAGCAACTTTATTAAGTGTTTTCATGCTAATGTTACGATATTTTTTAAACAGGGTAGATTATACACCTGCACTGTGGCCGCTAATATAGGCCATTTCAATAAATACTTTCATATGGACTTGCCGACTTCCATCAGGGATTCAATAGATATCTATAAAGCACAAAGCGCGCAGGAGATTTTTGAATTTTTAAGTAAACCAATTCCATTTTGCAGATATTGCTACGTTAACAAAAGGTCTTTTGGAATTCCATGGACGAGATCCCATAAAGATATAAAAGAATGGACAGTTTAGCGGGGGATATCATTGCAATCAAATCATAAAACTCACAAACTGGTTATGACACTGCTGGTGCGCAATGAAGAAGATATTGTGCGCTATAATATCGATTTTCATTTGAGCAAGGGCGTTGATTTCATTATAGCTACGGATAATGGTTCAACAGACTCAACAAGAGATATTCTCAGAGAATATGAAAAACGAGGTGTTCTGCATCTCATTGATGAACCAAATCACAATCATAATCAAGCACAGTGGAATAATCGCATGGCACAAATAGCACGCGATCAATATGATGCAAATATTATTTTTCATTGTGATGCTGATGAATTCTGGTATCCAGGATCGGGAAATCTCAAAGACGAAATCTCCAACAAAGCGGAAGATATATTGGTCGTTGATGTCATAAATATTCTCTTAATGGATAAAGGCGGGGGAGAAGCATTTCCGGAAGATACAAGATTTGCAGTGGTCAATCCCATTGTAGCAAAAGATTATATGGAGGAAACAAAGAAGGTAAATCTGTTTTATTTTAAATATCCTCCAAAGGTTATTTTTAAATCAACCCCCAAATTGTTCCTTGTTTCCCAGGGCAACCACACAGTTACCAACAAGGATGATTCCGTAACGGAAGGTAAATCACAGGATATAGTGATTTACCATTACCCGGTGCTTAGCCGGGACCATTTTTTTGACAAGGTCATTAAGGGTGGAAGTGCATATGAACAAAAAGATAACCTAGATAAAAGTACGGGGTTCCATGTAAGACGTTGGTATGATAGCTATAAAGAAGGTTTATTGGATGAGGAGTACAAAAAACTGATTCTTCATGAAGGAGAAGTTGATAAGTTTATGATCGAGGGCTTTATAGAAGAGCTTGATTTCAATAACGTTATACTTGGTCAAGAGAACAAAGATGACGAATGGCGATTTTTTAATCGTACATTTGAGTATGAAGATATGTTTCAAGATTTCAACGGGCCTTGGGCAGGACATAGGTATTTTGCATATGACTTGATTCGCAACGTTAAACCACAAACAATTGTTGAGTTGGGCACACACAAAGGCACGTCCTTTTTTTCATTCTGTCAGGCGGTAAAAGATGCGCGTTATGATGCAAACCTTTATGCTGTATACACATGTCGGGATGACGAACATGCAGGATTATACGATGATAATGTTTTTAAGGAAGTCACAGAGATAACAAAAAAATATTATGGTTGTCTGAAGATTAAACTTTTGCGGAAAAACTTTGATGAAGCGGCTAATGAATTCGAAAGCAATTCAATAGATTTATTACATATCGACGGATTGCATACATATACTGCAGTGAAGCATGACTTTGACACATGGTTCCCTAAAGTCAAAAAGGACGGCATCATTCTTCTGCATGATATTTTTATAAGCAGAGATGATTTTGGAGTTTATAAGTTTTGGGAAGAACTTAAAAGCGAATATAAGACGATCGAGTTTTATCAATCTTACGGGCTGGGTGTTTTGTTTAAGGATGGTGCCCGCTATCAAACTTTGATTGATAGTGAGAGAGAATGGCAAATCAGATATTCCTGTATCGCAGAAGATAAGAAAAGCGAAGCAATAGGAAAATATTTAACTTCACGAGACGCACAAATCGCTGCCCTTTATAACTCTACCATTTGGCGAATCACAAGGCCTCTACGCATTGTTGGCCAACATTTAAAAAGATTTCGGCACATGGGGTTACGAAGGAGGATCGCTCGTCTTTGGGGCATAAAATATTGACAGGATGGGGAGCTGAAAATATTGCAGGGGTTCAATGGAGAGGAACTACAAATACCTGGTGCAAATGTTGACAACCCGCGCATTGTCTTGGCTGAGCGCGACGACATAATGAAAGCATTTCTTTCTTCTGACAGTTGGCGCCTAACCAACCCTTTAAGATGGTTTGGTACGCAGGCCCGACGCGCCAAAGTGCTTTTTAAAACGCTACATTCAGCAAAGGTACATTTTGGTGATTTGAAGACGACATTATTCAAACTGATTGAGATATATAAAAGAGAAGGATTGCACGGAATAAGATACAGAATCCGGTTTTTGTTAGAAAAAAACTTATATGCAGAAAGTCTTGCGGTAAATATTTTTTATAATCAACAAAAAGAGTTTTCTCGAGAAGAGATTGAATTTCAGATAGAATATTATTCCCGAAAACCGCTCATTTCAATTATTATGCCCGTCTTCAATACTTCTTTAAAGTGGCTTGAATTGGCGATAAAATCTTTGCAGGCTCAGATGTACAAAAATTGGGAACTTTGCGCTGTTGATGATTGCTCGACAAAAGAAAATACGAAGATGCTTTTAGAAAAATATGCCAAAGTAGATGCCAGAATCAGATTTTATTTTTCACCCCAAAATGAGGGGATTTCAGCAGCCTCAAACTTTTCTTTAAAAATGGCGAAGGGGGAATATATCGCTCTCTTTGATCATGACGATGAGTTGACGCCCGATGCGTTATTTTGGGTGGTAAAAGAAATTAACGAGCATCCAAGCACGGAATTTATTTATTCCGATGAATGTAAAATTGATGATACTGAAAAAAGGAAGCTCTTTAATTTTATATTCAAACCTGACTGGTCACCAGAAATGTTGTTGAATAGTATGTACACGGGTCATTTAACTGTTTATAAAAAAAAATTAGTAGTTAATTTAGGTGGCTTTCGTTCAGAGTATGACTTTTCGCAAGATTATGATCTCGCGTTACGTGCATCAGAAAAAGCAGAAAATATTCGGCATATAGAGAGAGTGCTGTATCTTTGGCGTGCCATTGATGGTTCTGCCGCTAAAAAAGGCGGCAAAGACTTTGCTCGAATTTATAATCAGGACGCATTGAAGGATGCTTTTGTAAGACGTAATATAGATGCGAATATTATTAAAAAGACATTTGTAAACTATCCCAATATTACAATTAAAATTAAAGAAAAAATTTCAATTGTTATTCCAACTGATTCGTATGAAAATTTGAAAAGGAGCATCGATAGCATACTTTTAACAACAGCTTATGATAATTACGAAATCGTTGCAGTTTGTAATTCCAAACTTGCAAATAAAATAAGACCCCAATATATTCATGCTAAAAACATTTACTTTTCTTATTATGACAAGCCATTTAATTTTTCAGACAAATGCAATCAGGGAGCAAGTGACAGCTCCGGTGATATATTGATCTTCTATAATGATGATGTTATTCCGCTGGATCCATCGTGGCTTGAAAAACTGATAGAATATTTATATTTACCGGGCGTTGGTGGTGTTTCTCCAAAACTTATTTTTGAAAATGGCAAAATACAGTACGCAGGCATGATTTCCGGTACGCCTGATTTTGCTGGAACACCATATAACGGTTATGACCAATATGCAACAGACCTATTCCTTTCTATGCATCGTTATATTAGAAATATTTCTGTTCTTTCAGGTGCGTGTTGTGCAATTAGAAAAAATATATTTAATTCTGTGGGTGGTTATGATTCCTTTCATACGCCCAATGGTCATTCAGATATTGATTTAAGCTTTCGTATTTTGGATGCTGGACTAAGATGTGTGTATACGCCCCACGCCGTGCTTACTCATATTGGAAATCACACTTGGCATGTCCAAAAAGGACAAAAGGATAAGTCAGATATTTTTCTTTTAAAAAAATGGGGGAAATATTTATGCAGAGATCCTTATTTTACTGATGTCATGAAATCCGTATTATATAGAGATTTTACTTATAAATTTAAGATTTTTGCGAAAACGGTCGATAGTGAGAAAAATTATCGTGGGAAGGATATATTGTTGGTATCGCATGAGCTAAGTCTTACAGGTGCTCCCCGGGTTCTTTTGAATGCGGCGAAAATCTTAAAAACAACAGGTTTTTTCCCGGTTGTCATAGCTCCCGATGATGGGCCCATGAGAAAAGAATTTGAGGATGAGGGGATTGCAGTAATTGTTGATGAAATGCTCTTTCGCAAACATTGGCTTACTGAACGTTTTATGAAAAATTTTGATTTAATTTTGGTAAATACCCAAGTTGGAATTCCGATAGTTAAACAGATGAAGGAATATAAAATCCCTATTATTTTATGGCTTCATGAAGCAGCGGGACTGGAGAAATTAGATCATAAGAATAAGAATGCTTTTGAAAGTTGCGATAGTATTATTCTTGTCAGTGATTATGCGAAGCAATTTTTGAGTAAATTTTCAGAAAAAATAAGTATACTTCAAAATGGCTTAAAGGATATCAGTTTAAAAGCCGGGACTAAGGTTGTTGATTCTTCTAATATACGATTTTGCATAATTGGAACAATTGAGCCGAGAAAGGGGCAGGATATTTTTATAGATGCTGTTTTAAAACTTCCTGAAAAAGTTCGCCAAAAAGCCACATTTTTAATTTTGGGGAAAGTTTGGCCAGCCTTCATACCTTATTATAAAAATTTAACAAAGAAATCTACGTCAGTTCCTGAAATTAAATATTTAAATACATTACCCTACGCGGAGATAATAAAATTTATAGAGTCTTGTGATGTGCTTGTTTGTCCATCACGTGATGAGCCAGCTTCTTTAGTAACAATTGAGGCTATGATGTGCAATAAACCAGTTATTATTAGTAACAAAGTCGGGGTTGGGGATAGATTAAAACACGATGTCTCTTGTTTGCGTTTTATTTCTGAAAATACAGATGAGTTGAGCAAGTGCATAGAGTTTTTTATTGAAAGACCTGATCAAATCGCAAAATTTGGTAATGAAGCAAGGGAAGTCTATGAGAAGGAATTTACATTAGATAGATTCAATAAGGATTTTCTTGATATTATCAATGATTTTGGAAAATAAATCATACAATGATCCACCAGAGGTAAATCGGATATTCCAGCTAGAATATTCAATTAAGAAGTTTGAATAAATCCGTTTTTTCTTTTGCCCGAATTATCGGCATTAACTTTTCTATGATAGTTCCTGAAAACGATACAGGAAGTCGTGTAAAAGTATCGATATAGGTAAGAATGACTATTCATAAGTGCGACAATGTTTCAGCGATTGTAGTAACATATCATCCGGAAGTCGCTGTCTTGCAACAACTATTGGATGCATTGGATGAGCAAATTGACTCAATTGTTATTGTTGACAATGGCTCAGGTGAATATTTGCAAAAGTTTATTGAATCGCGAAGGCGAGATAATGAATACCTGATTTGTCTTGGCAACAACCTCGGCATTGCAGCAGCGCATAACACCGGAATTGAGTGGGCAAGTCTGATGGGAAAAACTCATGTTATTTTATTCGATCAGGACAGTATGCCAGCGCCTGATATGGTCTTCCAGTTAATGTCCACGCTGTTGGAGATAGAGAATCAGGGTATCAAAGTGGCGGCCGTTGGTCCTTGTTACAAGGATGACCGGAATATGGATCGTCCATCATTCATTAGTGTTTCCGGCTTGAAAGTTGTCAGAAGCTTTTACCGGCCGGCAGATAAAATTATCGAATCGGATGTGCTTATATCCTCAGGAACATTGATACCCATGTCTATTTTAAGAAAAGTTGGCGGTCCTTTAACCGAGTTATTTATTGATCAAGTTGATTTTGAATGGTGCTTCCGAGCCAAGTCGTACAATTATAGATTATTTGGGGTATGTAATGCTGTGATGTATCATTCAATGGGGGAGACTCCCAAAATATTTTTAGGGCACAGGTTTTTGCATCACGGCCCACTTCGCCATTATTATATTTTCCGTAATGCCGTATGGCTGCTTTCAAAAAGATATGTTCCGTTGGGATGGAAGTTTTTATTTGTTCGCACTATATGCATTCGCTTTATTATATATTGCGTTTTTATTACGCCTCAGCTGGATTATTTGAAGATGATGATGAAAGGAATTTGGCATGGTTTAAGGGGGCGACTAGGTGAATTTGGAACAAATAGAAAATAATAAAATTGGTGATTTGAACTTTTTGGCTGTTATTGCTTGTCTCTTTGGCGTTGGATAAGCGGTTTTTAACTAGATTAACATAAATCAAGGAAATGAGTTTTTTAATGTCGAAAATATCCGCTATCATTGTCAATTACAACGCCGGTCTTATATTGAATGAGGCTGTCAATTCGCTGTTGGGCTCAGAATCTGTAGCCAAAGTGATCGTCGTTGATAATGGCTCTACAGATCACAGCATGGATGAGATTGAGCGCCTGGCTGATTCGCGATCATGTCTTATTTGCATTCGCAATAATAAAAATCTGGGTTTTGCGAAGGCCTGTAATATCGCCATCACTGCTGCCGGAGAAAACGATTATCTGCTTTTTCTTAATCCGGACTGTCTTATTGATAGCAATGCCCTGGAGACGTTATTGGCATTTATGAAATCATCACCGCAAACGGGAATGGCAGGGCCGCTAATTCTCAATCCAGATGGAATGGAACAGGCAGGGGGGCGGCGTGCCGTACCGACACCATGGAGATCTTTTGTTCGCACCTTTGGTCTGTCGAATTTTCGCGAACGCTATCCCCGCCTATTCTCGGATTTCCTGCTGCATCAACAACCGCTACCCGATGGTCCCATGGAAATTGAAGCCGTGTCCGGCTCCTGCATGTTGGTAAGGTGCGACGCGTTGTTGGATGTTGGCTCTCTGGATGAGGGTTATTTTATGCACTGTGAAGACCTGGATTGGTGCATGCGTTTTCGCCAGCGGGGCTGGAAAATCATATTTGTACCCGATGCCCATGTGGTTCATCACAAGGGGACTTGCAGCAAAACACGGCCGATTTTTGTGGAATGGCACAAACACAAAGGAATGATGCGCTTCTACTGTAAATTTTTCCGCCATCAATATCCCGGTGTTTTGATGTGGATCGTAGCGGCGGGAGTATGGCTAAGATTCAGCGCTATAACTGTTTACTATGGCGTCCGTCATATTAGACAAAGGCTCACGAATGATCGCTCATAAAGGCCGCGTTGGCGTTCTCGGCGCAACCAGTATCATTGGAGAATATCTCCTGCCCATATTAGTTGAAGAAGGATGGGATGTCGTGGCTTTTTCGCGTCAGGTGCGATATACAAAGCAGCCATTGGAAAATTGTCCGATTATCTGGCAATTACTTACGAAATCAAAATTATCCGATATCAGTAATGTTCATCAAACAGAAAAACAGATAACTTATTGGATTAGCTTGGCGCCTATTTGGGTCTTACCGGAATACTTTGCGATGCTTTTGGACTATGGCGCCAAACATGTTGTGGCAATTTCATCGACAAGCAGATTTACCAAAAGCGTTTCTTCTGATCCAGCTGAAATGGAGCTGGCGGAATGTCTGGCTGAAAATGAGGAGCGTTTGATTGCTTGGACGAAAAAAGAGAAATTAACTTATATAGTACTAAGGCCGACACTGGTATACGGTTTGGGGCGTGATAAGAATGTCAGTGTGATTGCTGCTTTTATCCGGCGCTTTTCTTTTTTTTCGGTGTTCGGAGCCGCGCGTGGACTACGGCAGCCGGTCCATGCGCAGGATGTCGCATCGGGCTTTGTGGCGGCGCTGGGCGCGCGCGCCGCGATTAATCGCTGCTATAATATATCCGGCGGAGAAGTAGTAACCTATCGGGAAATGGTCTGCCGGATTTTTTCGGCGCTCGGCAGAAAACCGCGCTTTGTGGAATTTCCTCTCTGGTTTTTCCGTGTGGCGATAGTTATATTGCGAATATTTCCGCCTTTTCATAACTGGTCGGCCGCTATGGCAGAAAGAATGAATCAGGATATTATCTTCGATCATGAAGACGCAAGCCGGGATCTTGGTTTTGCCCCGCGTCCTTTCCGGCTTAGCATTGAGGATATTCCAAAATGATAGCCGATTTAAAATCTAATCTTTTAGATTAACCAAATTAAAAGGCGTCTCTGACATTTTTTTGAGATCGTAAATGAATAAGATAAAATGTTTCATTATCTCTAGCTTCTTTCTTACAAAAATTATTTCCCGAATTAAACAATTTTACGCCAGACCGACGATATGAATGAAATACTGATTACAGGAGCAAATGGCTGCGTCGGAAGCGCGTTAGTGAATAGCTTAATGAGGGCTGGATATAAAATTACGGCGTTAGCGCTTGACAGCTTCGGCGTAAATCATATTGATAACATTAAGGGCATAAAGATTGTGTATGGCGATATATGTGATGTAAAAAAAATGGAGGAAATTTTATCTCTTAACCGTTTCCACGCAATTATTCATCTGGCTGCCATTGTCCACGAACATGATGCAAGTGAGAATGATTTTGAAAGAGTTAACTGCAAAGCGACTATAATGCTATTTGACCTCGCTAAAAAATACGAGGTTCAACAATTTATTTTTGTCAGTACAGTTGCAGTATATGGCGAAGAAACAGCAAGAGCATTAGATGAAGAATCACCCTGCAACCCTCAAACTCCGTATGCTGTTTCAAAATTGAAAGCATAGGAGCATATAAGGAAAATTTGTAACCAGACTATCAAGTATACGATTATCAGACCTGCTACAGTTTATGGAAAATATGATAAGGGGAATATCGCCAGATTATTCAGCATTTTAAAAATCATTAATTATTTCTCAATAGTATTATTCAAAAAGGAATTATTCAGAAATTCTTCTATAAAAGGCCTTGCTACAAATAACACTTTTTGATATTTCCAAAGCAAAAAAGATTTTGAATTACACCCCTCGATATACTCTGAATGCAGGCTTAAAAAAGACATATGGGAATCCAGGCAATTTAGCAATACATGAATAGAAAATATTTAATGCGCATTGCGATTATCATATCCGCACTTCTTCTGACACAGATTTCATTTGTTTCGGCATATGCGGCCTCATCGACCAATGTCACTCTGGAGAGTGATCTTTACCACGACATGGAATTTTGGGCGGCTGAAGGCCTCATCGAAAGCAATCTGTCCTCAATCAAACCTTTTGCGAGAAGCGAAGTCGGCAGACAACTCGTTACGGCGCTGGATAAATGTAATGCCCAAAAAACTCCGTCAGCAACGTGTCTGAAAATTCAGCGGCAATACGCAAAACTATTTGAGGCTGAAATCACCGAAGCGCGATCCCCTGAGCACATCAGCGGCACGTTTCTAAAACCGATAGAAAATTTTTCCGTATCCTACAACTATTTAAGCGGCCCTTTTACCGTTTACAACAATGAGGGGATTCATTACGGCGAAGGCCAGAATGCACTGGTTCAACTCCAAACAGAGGCAAGACTCTGGGGCGTGTTCTCCTTCTTTGTGCAACCGGCTTTGATATACAATCAGCATTCAGGTTGGACACTTACATCCACAGGTTTTGCGTATGGCAATTCCAACACCTACGCCGCAGACGGCGGCAGCATAAACTTGCAATTGCACAAAGGATACGTGAAACTAAACATCTTCAATTTTGAAGTGGAGGTGGGCAGGGATTCTCTATGGTGGGGGCCCGGTTATCATTCTGCGCTGCTTATGTCCAACAATGCCCCCCCCATGGACATGATCAAATTATCCAATCCGGAACCGATTCTTCTGCCATGGATTTTTTCTTACCTGGGGCCTGTACAGTTCAATCTTATTTTCTCTCAGCTCAATGACGAACGCACAGGCGCTGAGCTGGCCAATCCTTTTCTATACGGCTTACGGCTG
>Ga0182019_10001218_pt1 | contig 13065 bp, 9 predicted proteins | sample 812E2MmetaG_FD_120483 | JGI IMG/M metagenome (GOLD analysis project Ga0182019, IMG submission 120483) | Permafrost microbial communities from Stordalen Mire, Sweden - 812E2M metaG | ecosystem: Environmental > Terrestrial > Soil > Wetlands > Permafrost | place: Sweden: Stordalen | collected...
GACTGTTATTGATCTTTTCCTTTCTGAACACGGTTCCGGGCTTTTATTTTCGCGCGCATTACTTCATCCCCATGGTGCCGGCCGTCGGAATGCTGGCCGGTTTCTTTGTTGAGTTTGTAAATAAGAGGATTTTGGCGGCATTCCGTTACGGCGCGCATGGGACGGCGCTGGTGTTCATTGTTCTTGCCCTTGCCGTCATTCATGGGGAGAGGGACTACTATTTTCACGCGGACCCGGTGCGTTTATGCCGGGCGATTTATGGAGGTAATTTATTTGCGGAGGCCGTTCCGGTGGCCGCCTATATCGAGGCGAACTCCAGGGAAGACGACCGGGTCTTTGTCTTCGGGTCGGAGCCGGAGATCTATTTTTACGCGAAGCGAAAATCGGCGACGGGGTACATTTATATGTACGATCTCGCTTTTGCGCACCCGTATAAACTGGCGATGCAGAAGGAGATGATGCGCGAGGTGGAGACCGCCCGGCCCAGATTCATGGTGGTGGTGGGCAGTCCGTTGTCCTGGGCCCGCACCCCGGGCGAGCCCGATGCCCTGTTCACCTGGTTCGACGCCTATGCCAAGCAGAACAAATATGCGCCGGTGGGGATGGTGGATTACCGATATCCCGAACCCTCGGACTATGTCTGGGGAGGCGACGCCCTTCTCCGCGAACCGAAAACGCAGAATTATATGTGCATCCTGAAAAGACAGGAGTAGAATAGGTCGTGCGCGCTGTGATTCCGCATGAAAGGAGGGTGACATGAGCGTTTTCTCCCAACGCGTCACCCCGGCCTGGGTGGTGCAATTGCCCGCGGGCTTTTTCCTGATGTTCCTCATTCAGTTCCGCTCCGGCCTCCGATGCCTGATATGCGGCGGAATGGACTGGCGCGGCACGTTTTACTCCCTCAAGGACCTGCGCGCCGGGCAGAGGGTGACTTGGTGAAATCCGGCTGAACCGATGGAATGGATTTGACAAAAATCGGTGTTTGATTAAAATGATGGACCGGTAAAAGGTCCATCATCAAGCCGGGCGCGGTTAAGCGCCGGCTTGGGATGAGGGTGGTGCCAAGTGAATTTACTTCACTTGGCGGGAGAGGGGAAGCCCTCTCCCGCCCGGCAAAAGGGCATTTTTAGACTTTTTGCCGGGTTATAAATATAGACGCTTCAAAACAATATATTAAAGGAATTTTTGCATAAAGGAGTTATCCAGATGAAACGCTACGTGTATTTCTTCGGCAAGGGCAAGGCCGACGGCAACGAATCCATGAAAAACCTCCTGGGAGGCAAAGGGGCCAACCTGGCCGAAATGGCCGGTCATCCGGCCCTGCGTCTGCCGGTTCCCCCCGGATTCACCATCACAACGGAGGTTTGCACCTACTATTACGAAAAAAAGCGCACCTATCCCAGGGAACTGAAAGCGCAGGTCGAAAAAGCCCTGGCGCAGGTCGAGAAAATCATGAATAAGAGGTTCGGCGATCCCGCCAACCCCCTGCTGTTGTCGGTGCGCTCGGGCGCGCGCCGCTCCATGCCGGGCATGATGGATACGGTCCTCAATGTGGGCCTCAACGACGTCACCGTGGAGGGCCTGATCGCCAGGACCGGGAACCCGCGCTTCGCCTACGACGCCTACCGCCGGCTGGTCATGATGTACGCCGATGTGGTCATGGAAAAGGCCGAGGGCCGCGACCCCGCGCGGGGCAAGGGCATCCGCAAGCTGATGGACGAGCGGCTGGCCGAAATGAAACGCGCCGGGGGCTTTCAGAGCGACACCGATCTGACCACGGAGGATCTCAAGAAACTGGTTGCAATCTTCAAAGACATGGTCAAACAGGAACTCGGCAGGGAGTTCCCCGAGGACCCCATGAAACAGCTCTGGGGCGGCATCGGCGCAGTATTCATGAGCTGGAACGGCAAGCGCGCGGTGGAGTACCGCCGCATCGAGAAGAGCCCCGACGCCTGGGGCACCGCCGTCAACGTGCAAAGCATGGTCTTCGGCAACATGGGCGAAGACTCGGCCACCGGCGTGGCCTTTACGCGCAATCCGGGCACCGGTGAAAATAGTTTCTACGGCGAATACCTGGTCAACGCGCAGGGCGAGGACGTCGTGGCCGGCATCCGCACGCCCCAGCCGATCAACGCGTATTCCAAGAACGAGCAGAGCAAGAGCCTCCCGACGCTGGAAAAGGTCATGCCGGCGATCTACAAACAGCTTTTCGACATCCAGAAGCGCCTCGAAAAGCATTATCGCGACATGCAGGACATCGAGTTCACCATCGAGCGCGGCACGCTCTACATGCTCCAGTGCCGCACCGGCAAACGCAACGGCGTGGCGGCAGTCCGCACGGCGGTGGACATGCTGAAGGAGAAACTCATCGACGCCAAAACCGCGGTCCTGCGCGTGCCGCCGGAACAGCTCGTGGAACTGTTCCTGCCCATGATTGATCCGAAGCTGGAGGCCGCCACCCCCGTCATCGCCAAGGGCCTTCCGGCGGGACCGGGCGCGGCCAAGGGGCGCGTGGTGTTCACCTCCGCGGAGGCGGTGGCGTGGGCGGCGAAGGGCGAGAAAGTCATCCTCGTGCGCGAAGAGACGTCGCCCGAGGATGTGGACGGCATGCACAAGGCGCAGGCCATTCTGACGTCGAAGGGCGGCATGACGTCCCACGCGGCGCTCGTGGCGCGCGGATGGGGCAAGTGCTGCATCGTCGGTTGCGCGGGCCTCGACATCGCGGAGGACAACAAGTCGCTCCGCACGAAGTCGGGCGTCGCGCTCCGGGAGGGCGACTGGATCACGCTGAACGGGACCAAGGGGGTCGTCTACCAGGGCAACCTCCCGCTGGTGGAGCCGGACCTGAACCGCAACGCGTCCTACAAGATCCTCATGGCGCTGGTGGACAGGATGCGCGTGATGAAGGTCCGCACCAACGCCGACACGCCCAAGGATGCGGCCCAGGCCATCCAATTCGGCGCCGAGGGCATCGGCCTGTTCCGCACCGAGCACATGTTCTACGGCGAGGGCAGCGATAAACCGCTGTTCCTCCTGCGCAAGATGATCATGAGCAAGACGCTGGCGGAGCGCAAGGCCGCGCTGGCGGAGCTGTCCGTTTTTGTGAAGGGCGACATCAAGGCGACCCTTGAAGTGATGCACGGCCTGCCGGTGACCATCCGCCTCCTGGATCCGCCCCTGCATGAGTTCGTTCCGCACAGCGCCGACAGGCTGGAAGCGCTGGCCCAAGAGCTGGGCGTGGACATGGCCGAACTGGAAAAACGCGCCGAGGGCCTTCATGAGAACAACCCCATGCTGGGCCACCGCGGCGTCCGCCTGGGCATCACCTATCCTGAAATCACCGAGATGCAGGTGCGTGCGATTTTCGAGGCGGCCGGCGAGCTCATCAAATCCGGAAAAAAGCCCCTGCCTGAAATCATGGTCCCGGTGACCTGCACCGTCAACGAGCTGACGGAACAGAAGGCCATCGTGGATCGGGTGTATAAGGAAGTATGCGCCAGGGTCGGGGTCAAGAAGATCCCCTACCTGTACGGAACGATGATTGAGATTCCGCGCGCCGCCCTCACGGCCGGCCGGATGGCCGAGACGGCCGAGTTCTTCTCCTTCGGCACCAACGACCTGACGCAGATGACCTTCGGATTCAGCCGCGACGACATCGGCGGCTTCCTGCCCGATTATCTGAGCAATAAGATCCTGCCGGTGGACCCGTTCCAGACCATTGATCAGGAGGGCGTGGGGGAATTGATCGCGCTGGGCATCAAGCGCGGCCGTTCCACGCGCGCCCATCTGAAAGTCGGCATCTGCGGCGAGCACGGCGGGGACCCCGAGTCGGTCAAGTTCTGCCACCGCGCGGGGATGGATTACGTGAGCTGTTCGCCCTTCCGCGTGCCCATCGCGCGGCTGGCCGCGGCCCAGGCGGCGCTGGAGGACGGGAAGAAGAGCGCACCGAAGAAGCGGAGGTAATACAGTTCAATGTTCGGAGTTCGGAGACAGGATCGATTGTAGGGGCGATTCGCGAATCGCCCCACCATGAAGAGCATTGTAGGGGCGACCCGGTGGGTCGCCCTTCGCATTGATCACAGGTGCAGGGGCACGGCATGCCGTGCCCCTCTTGCATCAAGGCGGATCTCGGGCCGCGGCAAGGGAATGCCGATGGGATGTTGCCGTGTTTGCCATATTGCCATGAAAAAACTAAACGGAATCCTTATGCTTTTCACACTTGTGGTGGTGGGCGCCAGCGCGATGGCGGGCCAGGGCGGGAACGATTCCGCCGAGCCGCTGCCTGCGCTCTTCAACGTGATCAAGGCCGAGCCCGCAAGCATGGAGGGCATCGTCCGCCTCCCGATCGTGAACCATGACGGCGACGGCGAGGGGGAGGAGATGCCCTCCACCATCCAGTATTCCATCAGGAATTCAAAGGATTTCAGCACCTTCATGGCCGTCACCAATCTGGGGCTGTGCATCCGGCCCGTGGAGAAGGAAATCTGCGCCTCCTTCGTCCGCATGATTTCCGGCGCGCCCCCGGCCGTGGGGACCGACATCTCACAAACGCGCATCGGCGGCGCGGGCTATGGCACGGTTTACCTTGCGCCATTGCACGGCTTTTCTTTTGCCGGCGTGGATGCCTTTGCCGCGTTTCTGAGCATTGATTCGCAGGATTCCCCCCAGGGCGACATCGTGATGTACGTGTACGCGAAGAAGGGGAATGATCTCATCCAGATCAACGGGCGCGCGGCGTCCTGCGACGCCCCGGTGAAGCCGGGCCAAAGCGATGCGGAGTATTACCGCCGGCACTGCCTCGGCAAAGCCGTTGTCGAAAAGGCCGAAGCGGAGGGGAAGAAGCTGATTGAACTTTTCCGGCTCAAGCCGTAGGATGCGCCCATTGCTGAAGAGCCGGATCAATTAATCTGAGGGAAGTTTCGAGTTGCGGGTTTCGAGTTCGGGCTGACCGCTGAGGACAACTCCCTTACGCAAATTTGTCCGTGTACGGCATTCTGCGCCCCGGAGGTTTGCGTAGGGGCGACCCGGTGGGTCGCCCTCCGGGCTGGCCAGGCGCCCGCATATGACTATTTTATAGTGGTAGTATAGAAAAGTCGCAAGGATGTGCTTTGGATTCCAGGTTCTCTATCGTCCGGTTGTATGTCTGACTATTCTAACGTCTATGTTAATTTGGTCATGACTTTTCTAAAACAGGCGTCATAATGGTCGGATGAAAAATTGGCGGAAAATATGGCCCCGCGAGATATATTGCCCGATGGTTGTTCAAAAATTTGACAAGTTTTCAAATTTTTGACAATAATACGGCCTTTTGGGCCGTTTTTTAATGGCATCCAGCTTGCAATATTTCTTGCAGCCTGCAAAGCGTATAATAAGCGTGCGGGTTTTGGAGGCCGTCTTATGAGTCGTAAAATGCTTTTCCTTGCTTTCCTGATCGCGGCATTAACCCCGGCCGTGCATGCCCAGGAGTGCTACGATTGGCTCAATAGGAATGATATTTTAGGGCCGGATCCGTCCCAATATTACCCGGTCTCCCTTGCCTTCGACAAGAACGTTAACAAAATGGTGATGCTGACTTTGAGTTCTGTAGTAGATTCAGATTTCTTTGCGCTGTGGTATTTGGATGGGGATCATTGGGAAAAGGCTTGGGAAGGGGATGTGCAAACCTGGTCTTTTGCAATCCCGCCATGCTTGCTTTACTATGATCGCACCATTCATGCCCTTGTTTGGATCTGCTGTTATTACGATCCATTCTACGGCGGAGGGCTCCTTGCATTCAAATATGATTTCCTTGATGGATTTATCTCTTTGGGAGAAGGGATTGGATCGTTATGCATCTATTCCTATGCATATCCCGCTGCAACGTTTGCCTATGACACGTTGAGAAAAAAGGTCGTGATTCTTGGCACGGATAATTGCTATGGTAAAAGAAAAACCATCGGCGGCATCTTGGTGGAATTCGATGGTCAAAATTTCAATGCGAAAGAGCTTGAAGGTGACTTGGGCGGGTTTTTCGGAGTGGCCGGCTATAATCCAGATACCCGCAATGTGGTGTTCTATGGTTTGGCCGGAGAAAATGATTCGCAGGCCTCCACGTGGGAATATGACGGCAGCACATGGGTTCAGATTCAAACAGAAGCGCAACCCTCTATTTCAAACAGTTTAATCGGAATGGCTTACTTACCGCAGTATCAGGGCCTTCTGGCGGTGGAAACCTCCAATGATTCGTTTAATACCTGGTTGTATGATTCCACCTGGCATGAATTGGAACCGGCGAACCCGCCTTCATTGTCTTACAATCCCGTGATGGCTCTCAACCCGGCCACAAACAGGATTGCGCTCGACGGCTGGGTTTATTCCCCCACGTATCAAAACATCATGTGGGAGTTCCGCACCTACCATTGCCGGCCGGTTTCGAGGCCGTAGATGGTGGGCCGATTAGAGAATCGGCCCCACATTTGTTGGTATTGGGAGGGATTCCCCCGACAGGGTCGGGGTCATCACCTCCCCTACAAGCCTTCGGCTTTTTATGGTTGGGCGATTCGCGAATCGCCCCTACAGGGAACCCTCAACTATTTCCGGCCGAAAGGCCGGAAATTTTAATCACCGTAATCTCCGGCGGACAATTAAACCTGACCGGCAGGGCGATGGTGCCGATGCCGCGGCTGACATGGACGAGGGATTTTCCCACCTGCCTTTGCCCCGACTCGAAGGCCGATCCGTGGCCGTGCGTCAGAAACGGGGCGCCGATGATGGGCAGGCGCACCTGTCCGCCGTGGGTGTGGCCGGCCAAAAGCAGGGGAGGCTCCACCGGCAGGGGGGCGCTCAGGTAGAGGTCGGGGTTGTGGGTGAGGCCGATGCAAAGTGCTTCCTTCGGCACGGCCTTGACGGCCTTCGCCATGTCAGGGCGGCCGGTGCGGTAGTCGTCCACGCCGAAGAGCCAGAGGGGATTGCGGTTGAACCAAAGTTTGACGGCCGTGTTCGTGAGATCGCCCACGCCATGGCGCCGCATGGCCTCCCGCGCCGCGGGGGCGCCGTTGGAGTGGTCATGGTTCCCCAGCACGCCCCAGCTTCCCGCCGGAGGCGCGATCCGCGCGAACGGTTCAAGGGCCTCGTCGAAATAGTGCCGGGAGGCGTACACGTAATCGCCGCCGTGGAGCAGGAGGTCGGGATCCAGCTCGGCGGTGGCGCGGGCGATTTCATGCAGATAATCGGACGTCACATAGGGCCCGCGGTGCATATCGGTGAGGAAGACGGCGCGCATGGGCGGGCCGTCCCATCCGGCGAGCTTGAGGGGAACCGTTTGAACGACGAATTGACGCGCGGCATGGACGCCGTAACCCGTCCCGCCCACCAGCGCGATCCCCGCCGCGCCCAGGATGAAGCGGCGTCGGGTGATCATCCTCCGCCCTTGATGCGGCGCAGCTTGGCCCGGTCGGCCTTGCCGGGCTTCGTGTCCGGCGTCCACATTTCCTTGAGCCGGCGGTCCAGCTTGCGCTGTTCCATGACCTCCTCAGAGGGCTGGGGCGTCAGGTCCTCATAGCTGGCGCGGGCCTGGGCCTTGGCCACGTGGCGGTCCAGCACCGCCACCACCTTCACGATGCGCTGATGGTATTCCTGCTCCAGCATGATGGTGTCGCCCGCGTGCACCACGTGGGAGGGCTTCACGCGCTGGCCGTTGACCATGACGCGCCCCAATTCGATGGCAGTCTTGGCCTGGGAGCGTGTTTTGATGAGGCAGGCATAATCCAGATATTGGTCGAGTCGGACGCCGTCGGACATGTATCTATTATGCGATAGTTTTAATCTGGAGTAAAGCCAAGGATTAGGGAAATCAGGGCGAAACGGGGACAGTCCCGTCCCCCTGCCTACCCCCTCGGTACAGTCCCTCGTTTCGCTTTCCGCCGTTCTGCCTTGTCGGCTTTTTCCCGTTCCCGCCGTCCCGGCTTTCCCCGTTCCTGCCTTCCCGCTTTCCCGCCTTCCCGCATTCCCGCAGGCCGGCTGTCGGTCGGCCGATCCGCCGGTTCGAAGATGAGTGACCGCCGGATGGGGTCGGCCTCCTTCAGCCGCACGCGCATGGGGTCCCCCATGCGGAAGGTGCGTCCCGTGCCCACGGCCGTGGCGGTATGCTGCAGCGTGGAGGCGTGGATGAATTCGCCCTTGAAGCCGGAGAACGGCAGGAATCCGGAGATCATGAATTCGAGGAGGATCACCGTCATGCCGCCGCCGGACATGCCGGAGATGCGCGCATCGAACGCCTCGCCCACGCGCGGCTCCAGGAGTTGGATTGTCATCCATTCCAGCACGTCGCGCTCGGCGTCCTCGGCGTCCCACTCGCGGCGGCTGATGTGGGCCCCCAGCTCGCGCAGCTTGGCGGATTCAAGGTCCTTCTGTTCGATGGTGAGGTGCTCCCCGGCCAGGGCGCGCTTGATCTGCCGGTGCACCTGAAGGTCGGCCCAGCGCCGGATGGGACTGGTGAAATGGCAGTAGACGGGGAAGGCCAGCGCGAAGTGCCCCTTGTTGTCGGGGCTGTAGCAGGCGCGCATCAGCGAACGCAGGAGCAGTTCGTTGAGATAGGCCTCTTCGGGCAGACCCTCCCAGCTTTGCAGCAGCTTGCGCACGTCGGTGGGGGTGATGTCGTCCAGGTTCACCGTGAAGGGGCGCTGGAGGGCCTCCACGATCATGCGCAATTCGAAAAACTTCAGCTTGTCGGGCTGCTCATGGACGCGGTACAGGAGCGGAAATCCCCGGTGCGTGAGCCACTGGGCCACGATGCGGTTGGCGGCCAGCATGAACTCCTCCACCAGGCGGTGGGCCATGGTGCGGATGTAGGGGCGCACGCCCGTCATGCGCCCGTTGTCGTCATAAACGATTCCCACCTCGGGGAGATCGAAGTCCAGCGATCCCCGCGACGTCCGCCGCTGCTGGAGCGATTTGGCCACCCCCGCCATGGAGCGCAGCGTCTTCGCGTGGGGATCATCCGCGCCGTCAAGGACGGCCTGCGCCTCCTGATAGGTGAACCGGCGCCGCGAATGGATGACGGTGGAGGCGAGGCGGGGGTTGGAGAGGGCGCCCTCGGGCGTGACCTCGGCGAAAACGGAAAGGGCGTGGCGGTCCTGGTCCGGCTTGAGGGAGCACAGGTCGTTCGACAACGCCTCCGGCAGCATGGGGACCACGCGGTCGGGGAAATAGACGCTGTTGCCGCGCTCCAGGGCGTCCCGGTCGAGGGCGGACCCCGGGGCCACGTAATGGGAGACGTCCGCGATGTGGACGCCCATGAGGTAATTCCCGCCGGAGAGGGGCTTCAGGCTCACGGCGTCGTCGAAATCGCGGGCGTTTTCGGGATCAATGGTGAACACGGTTTCGCCGCGCAGGTCCTCGCGCCCGGGTGTGTCGGCGTCGGAGAAATCAGCCCGGACGGCGGCGGCTTCCGCCTCGGCCTCGGGGCTGAAGACCTTCGGGATGCGCCGGTCCAGAAGCACCACCTCGGACGCCGTCCCCTTGTCGCTCATGCCTCCGATGACATTCAGGATCTCCACGACGCCCGCCTTCTTCCCTGTGGGATACTGGAGGACGCCCGTCTCCACCAGCGTGCGGGGTGGACAGTCGGCGGGGCCGTGGAGCATGAACACGGGTTGATGGCGGCGGAAGGGGATGAAGAGGTTGCCCGGCATGACGAAGCCGGGGGTGCGGTGGGTGGCGCGCTCCAGGATGCGCACCGGTTTCGCCTCGGCCTTGGACAATCGGAACAGGATCAGGTCGCCATCCATGGCCCCCAAATCGTTCCCCTTGAATTCCACCGTCCGGTCGCCCAAAAAAATCATGGTCTTGCGGGCCCGGACGCGGGCTCTCCCGGCGCGGTAGGGGGTCGCCTCAAGAAGCGTCCACCACCCCTTTTTCAGCTCCACCGCCAGCCCCTCGGATTGGAGACGCTCCAGATGGGGAACGACGTCTTCCCCGAACCGTTCAAGCAGCTCCGCCCGCGGGGCGCCCCGGGCTTTTTTGTCCTTTAGAAATTGAAAGATTGAATTATGCGGTTCATTCATGATATACTTGGGTTGTCCCTGCGAAAGTGGCGGAACCCGGCAGACGCGCTAGATTCAGGTTCTAGTGGCTTAACGGCCGTGGGGGTTCAACTCCCCCCTTTCGCACCATTCGATGGCCTTCTCCTCCTCCGAAAACGTTTTGAACACGCGGTTCAGCTTCGTGATCGCCAGAAGCTTGACCACGCGGGGTTGCGGCCGCAAAATCGCGATCCGCTTGCGCGCCTCCTCAAATTTGGTCAGATAGCCCACCAATTCCCCCAGCCCGGTGGAATCCAGATAATCAATCCTTTCCAAATTGAGAACAACGCCTGCAAATTCATCTTTCAAAGCACGGGTCAGGGCATCGGCCAAACCAGCCGCGGATTCCCCAAGAACCACCCTGCCGCTGAGGTCGAGAAGAATGACACTGCCTTTCATGCGCCGGAGCAGTTCCATGGAGCCCCCTTCAATCTTGTGATTGTAACATACCGGGCCGGCGTTTTCGAATAAAAGTATTCAAAATCATCTGGATTTCCCCGTGCCTTTTACCTGAGCAATACATCATCCCCACCACGGCCCCCATCGAGATCCCCGCGACGGCCTTGACGCGGATGCGATGTTCTTGAAGCGCCTGCAAGTTTCCGATATGCGCCAGTCCACGGGCGCCGCCCCCTCCAAGTGCGAGAACAATTTTCCCTTTCATTTTGTTGATGTATTATAGCATCCGACTTATGTTGATCTCTGCCGTCGTCGTCAATCACCGAACCTCCGTCTATCTTCCCGGCCTTGTGCACTCGTTGCAACGGGAGGGGGTGGGGGAGATCTGTGTCTGCGACAGTTTTTCCACATCCGGGGAACGGGAGGCGGTGCGCCGGCTGGAAGGCGTCCGTTCCATTCTTCTGGACGACAATCCCGGATACGGGGCGTCGCTCAACCGGGGCGCACGTGTTGCCCGCGGCGATGCGCTGTTGTTGATGAACGCCGATGTGGAACTTCTTCCCGGAAGCCTCCGCCTTCTCGCCAAGGCCCTCGACGATTTCGACGCCGCCGGGCCGAATTTTTTCTGGGAAAAGGATTGCTCAATCCTTCTGCCCCATCCCTACCGCCATTCCTGGAAGAACGAACTGCTGCAACTGACCCTTCCGGAGGTATATCGCAGGAAGTATCTGGCGCATCAGCGCCTGCTCTGGAACGGGGGCGCCCCCTGCCCCGTGGATCTCCTGGGCGGGGCGGCGTTTTTGATCCACCGGAAGTCTTTCGCGGCGCTGGACGGATTCGACGAGGCCTTCTTCCTCTATTTTGAGGAGAATGATTTTTTCCACCGCCTTCGGGATGCTGGACGCCGCGCCGCCGTGGTGCCGGAAGCCCGGTTCATCCATCATCACGATCCCGTCCGCACGCCGGAATCGGATGCGCATTTTCAGGTCTCGAAAGAGTACTTCGAGAAGAAATATTTCCCCCCGTCCTACATGCAGTTGCGCGCCTCCTACATCATTCCGCCGCCCATGCGCCCTCCGGAGCCCTTGCCGCCGGGACCCATCCCGCGGAAGGGGTGCGATGTGCTGTTTTCCATCGTCCCCGAGATGGTGCCCTGCGCCCTCCTGCGCGTGGAGGACCATGCGCTGGATCCGCACGCCCTCATGGAACGCCTGCCGCACAAGAAGGGATTCCTCGCCCTGGCCGACGGCCCGGATGTCATCCGCGCTTTTGTGCTGGAATAAGATTCCTTTCCCTTACCCCCTGCATGGGAGGGATTCACCCCTCAAAGCCGGGGCTCAGCCCTCCCCTACGGGGGGATTTGAAAAATGGGTGCCCGTGAACGCACATTGCGGACCTATCCTTGCAATCTTCCCGTAGGGGCGGGATGTAAATCCCGCCCGTTACCAAAACCATCGTCATCCTCCCATATGGGAGGGATTCCCCCGACAACGTCGGGGTCATCACCTCCCCTACGGCAAACCAATAGCGTTTCCGGTTTGCCTCGCGTATAATAGAGTGGTCATGGAAGAACAACAATGGGCACCGTACGAAGCAGGGAAGTTAGAAGGATCGCGGTTTCTGCTTTTGGCGGCGCATCCGGACGACGAGGTTCTGGGCGCGGGGGGAACGCTGCATCTGCTGGCCGCGCGCGGGGCGGAGGTCCGGGTTGTCATCTTCAGCCGGGGCGAGGCGTGGGGCGACGGGGCGGTGCGCACGGCGGAATCACGCAAGGCCGCGGAGACGCTGGGGCTCCCGGAACCGGTTTTTCTGGATTTCCCCGACCGCAGCTTTCGGGAACGGCTGCCCGAGATTGAAAAACGGGTTTCCGAAATCGTGCACGATGGACCGTGGGATGTCCTCTTCTGTCCGGCTCCTTCGGAGATCCATCCCGATCATCGGGCCCTGGCGTACGCCCTGCTGAATTTGATCCAATCGTCCGCCGTCGGCGAACCGCTTCTTCAAGACATTTGGAATATGCGGATCGCCTTCTGCGAAATTTCCGCCCCGCAGAAAATCAATTTTCTTTCAGACATCACATCGGTGTTGGAGAATAAACGGGAAGCCATCGAAGCTTTCGCTTCACAAAATGCCAAACACGACTTCGTCAACAAGATACTGGGCTTGAACGCCTACCGCAGTTACACCCTGCCGCCGGTGGTGACCCACGCCGAAGGATTCCATATAACGGGATGGCAGGAGGTGCGCACCGTGCCGCTGACCGCTTGGTTCCCCGCGAAGGATCCCTTGCTGGCGGCGGGTGTTCGAGCCTCCATCGGTGTGGTGGTGCGCACGTGCAACCGGCCGCACCTGCTGCGCGAAGCCCTTGCCTCGCTGGCGCAAAGCAGCCTGGCGCCGGAGCAGGTGGTCATCGTCAACGACGGCACGGAGCCGCTGGAGGGTTTGATCGCGGGTTATCCGGCGTTGAATCCGGTTCTTCTCTCATCCGGCGGGAAGGGGAGAAGCGCCGCGGCCAACCTGGGTCTGAAAGCCCTCACCACCGAGTACGCCGCTTTTCTGGATGACGATGATCTGGTTTATCCGCACCACTATGCCGTCCTCGCCA
>Ga0182019_10001221_pt1 | contig 13055 bp, 10 predicted proteins | sample 812E2MmetaG_FD_120483 | JGI IMG/M metagenome (GOLD analysis project Ga0182019, IMG submission 120483) | Permafrost microbial communities from Stordalen Mire, Sweden - 812E2M metaG | ecosystem: Environmental > Terrestrial > Soil > Wetlands > Permafrost | place: Sweden: Stordalen | collected...
AGAGGTTCCAGATTTGGACCAGCCCGGCGTCGCCGCATGACAGAACGAACTTCCCGTCCGGCGTCGTGACCAACGATCGAACGACGTGATCCTGGCTCTTGAGGACGTGTTCGATGCGGCCGTTGGCCGTATCCCAAACCTGCACCGTGGCGCCGGCCCCGCCCCACACGACTCGATCACCGTCCGAAGTCACGGCCACCGAGTGCACGGCACGGAACCCACCATAGCCCGCAATCGAGTGCAGGAACTGGCCGGTCTCGAGATCCCAGACTCTGACGACGTCGTACAAACCGCCGGAAACGATGCGCCGGTCGTCCGGAGTGAGAGCCACAGCCCGCACCGCATCGGCGTGTCCGTGCATTGCGTGAATGAGGTGGCCACTCGCCATATCCCAGACCCGGATCGTGTGATCGTCGCCACCCGAGACGATTCGCCTGCCGTCCGATGTGACGGCCAGAGACCTCACAACACCATCGTGGCGCGGCAGATCACGCTCCAGCACACCGGTCGTCGAGTAGGGCGCAGGAGTAACCGGGCAGATCCATGGCCTTGGAGCTCGGTCGCGTATCTGGGCGATCAGACGATCGATGCCGGGGCTCGATAGGCCGACGAGCCCTCCGGCCAGCTGCGACGCCAATCGATCCGGACGCGCGGCCAGCTCGGCGACGGAAGACGCGAGCGCGTTGTCGACGGCCTTGGCGTCGGCCGGCAGGGACGGCTGCGCGAAGTCGCCCAGGAGGCCGATGATGCCGGCAACCGCAAGTTTCGCCCGGAGCCACTCGTAGTCGAGGAGCAGATGATGGAGCTCCCGAGTCCGATTGGCCTGCGCCATGTGATAGGCGATATTCGCGAAGTAGTAGCCGTCGTTCGGACCGTCCGGCCACGATCCGCCGGGGCAGCGGGACCGGTATCCGTCGACTAGCCGGCCGTGGGCCGCGGCCATTCCCCTCGCCGGCGTGGCCGAACCGTCACCGGTCACGGCAGGTCCTTCGTCGATCAGGAGCAGGCCACTCCTGTCCCGCTTGACGATGGAGCGGTCCACGAGATCAGCCACGAGACTCTCGGTTTCGGCAGTCGAGCAACCCTGCGAAATCCACAGGGCCTCGAAAGCGGACTGCGGCACCGGGCCGCGGCCGGCGAACACAGCAATGTCGTGAAGCCGCTTGTCGTCGCCGGTGCGCCGAGCAGCAACGCGCTGCTGGTCCGCACTACGGTCGGCCACAAGGGGCCTCATGGGTGAAATCCCGATCGGCACGCCAACGGGAAAGCCGACGGCAGAGGTCGGCTCCAACAAGCCAACCTCGGTCGCAAACGTCGCCGTACGGCCCGTCTTCTCGCTCCCCCTGATCACGCCGGCTCCTCCCGCCGATGCATGAAAGGGACGCATCCACTCCTCGCGTCCTGCGCAATCCTACCTGGTTGTTGCGCTACTTCAAGGGGCCCTAACCGAACCGAACCGATTCGGTCTGGATCCCCGGCTGCCGGCCTCATTTCGTCACTGCCCTTCCGCTTGGGTAGGTCGAATCTGGACCGTTGCGCCCGGTGCGTTTCGGCGCGGCGCGTGCACGAGGTACCTGCCAATAGGAGTAGACAGAGGCTACTCAACTGACCATCCCCACCCGGTCCGTAACCGGCCGACAGGAGAACTCCGTGACCCGCAGTGGAATTCGTCCCGCCGCCCGTTTAGGGCGAACGTCCGTGCTGGCCCTCGCGGCCGCCCTGATCGTAGCGGCGTGCTCCAGCTCAGCCGCGAGCTCGGTTCCGGTCGATACCGCCACCAGCGCCCCCACGGTGACCGCGGCTCCAACGGCAGCGCCAACTGCAGCGCCCTCTCCGACGCCCGCTCCCACCAAGGGCCCAGCGTCACAAGCCCTGACGCTCGCCGGTCCGGCCGGTGGAGCGGGGGCCGTGTCCCTGGCCGCGATCCGCTGCAACCTGCCGCCGACGGATGGAACGAGTGGCTTGCAGATCAGCGTCCTGGGCCGGCCGACCGACCCGAACCTGTCCGTTTACATCTTCGTGTCGCCGGGCCACGTCACGGTCAGGTATGACACCGGGTCCGGCGCGACTTACGCCGAGCGTGACTTCGCGGGCACGGGCGTGACCGGTTTCGACGCCGCCACCGGCGCCCAGATCGACTCCCCGCTCACCGAAGTCCCGAACAAAGACGCCCACGGCACCCTCGGCGTCCTGACGTCGATCAGCGGCAACATCGACTGCGGCAATCAGCTGCCCGGCTCGTCGACACTCACATTCAGCGGACCCACTCCCAAAGGGGCCCTCAGCGGAGGGCTGAGCCTGGCCAACGTCGAGTGCGTGACGAACAACTTCGGCCAGAGCGTGTCGGTTCTGGGCATGGTCACCGTCGGCACGACCCCCGAGGCGGTGGTCATGTCCATCTCGCCGGGCACCTTCACCGTCTACTCTGTCGGCGCCGGGTTCTACCGCAACACAGCCACGGCCGTGGCCACTCTGACCGCGACGGGCGCCCACATCGACGGCGACGGACTCGAACAGAACGTGGCCAAGGGCGCGACGGCGCACACGATCCACGTCACCGGTGACGTGGTTTGCGGGACGACCATCGGGAGTTGACGTTGCGGCCGGGGGCTGCGCTTCCCGTCAGACTTGCCTGGGGTGAAAGTTGGCCAACAGGTCGCTGGGCTACGGGCGCCGGCGAATTGGCTGGAGACGGGCTTGCCCGAACCACGTTCGGGCCCGGCTTGCGGGGCCGGCAACCGGCATTCGCGGAGCGCGTGGAGCGATCGCGCTCGACTAAACCGCTCTTCTGTCTCCCTAAATTCTCATGGTGCGCAAGTTCGACTAGGTAGGCCGCTTCTCAGGCGAGCGGTGGACCGAATCCACGCAAAGGACCACAATCGGGCTGTCGTGTCGTCGTTGCGAGGAAGCCGCGTGACAGCAGTCATTCGAACCGAGAAGCTGACCAAGTCGTACGGCTCCCATCGGGGAATCGTGGACGTGAACCTCGAGGTTCAGCAAGGCGAGGTGTTCGGTTTCCTCGGGCCGAACGGGGCGGGCAAGACGACGACGATTCGGGTCCTGCTCGACCTCATCCGGCCGAGCAGCGGCAAGGCGTTCGTCTTCGACATCGAAAGCTCGGCGGATCCGGCTTCCATCCACCGGCGGCTCGGCTACCTTTCGGGCGAGTTCGCGCTGTACGACCGACTGACCGGCGGGCAGACGCTCGAGTACTTCGGCAACCTCCGCGGCGGAGTCGATCGGGCCTATCAGGCGCAGCTGATCGAGCGTTTCGACCTGGATCCGAGTCGGCGCTTCCGCGAGTATTCGAAGGGCAACAAACAGAAGGTCGGCCTCGTGGTGGCGCTCCAGCACCGGCCGGAGCTGCTCCTGCTCGATGAGCCGACATCGGGTCTGGATCCGCTGGTTCAGCAGACCTTCTTCACGGTCCTGCGCGAAGCGGTCGCCGAAGGCCGGACGGTCTTCCTGTCGAGCCACGTTCTCTCTGAAGTCGAGCGCAGCTGCGACCGCGTGGCAATCATCCGTGAGGGCCGGCTGGTTCGCGTCGACCGAGTGGATGCGCTCCGAGACCTGGCCCACCACCAGGTCGAGTTGCGATTCGCCGGCGACCCGCCCACGGCCGAATTCGCCGGCATCGCAGGCGTCAGCGACGTCTCGACCGAGGACCACACCATGAAGTTGCGGGTCCTCGGGCCGATCGCACCTGTGGTTCAGGCTGCGGCCCGTCTCGGCGTGACGGACTTCCTGAGCCGCGAGCCCAGCCTCGAGGAGACGTTCCTGGCCCAATACGGCCGAGAGTCGTCAGAGACCCCTGCGGGCGAGGCTCCTGCGGGCGAGGCTCCTGCGGGCGAGGCTCCTGCGGGCGAGGCTCCTGCGGGCGAGGCTCCTGCGGGCGAGGCCAAGTAGTGGCCGCCCACACGCCGGCCGCACCGGCGGGCAACCCCCCGATCGGCCGTGTCACTTCCGTGTCGACCTGGAGCCGTTTCTACGGCTTCGGCAGCATCTACGCCAAGACGCTGCGTGACTCCCGTCTGGCGTTCCTGATCGTGGCTGGGCTGCTCGGCGGAATCATGGTTTCCGGGGCGTATGCCATCGCTACGGGTTTTCCCACGCCGGCGTCGCGGCTGGACATGGCCAGCTTCGTCGAAGCCATGCCCGCCAGCCTGCGCGGCCTGGCGAGCAACCCGGTCAACATCGGAACGCTGGGTGGGTACCTGTCCTGGAAGTACGGCCCGTTCTTTGGGCTGATCGCGGGCCTGTGGTCCATCACCGCCCTGTCCGGAACCCTAGCTTCTGAGGCGCGACGCGGCAGCCTCGACATGGTTGCGGCCGCTCCGTTCGGCAAGCGGCGGATTGCGCTGGAGAAGCTGGCGGCTCACGTTACCGGCATGGCGGCGGCTACGGCCTTCCTGGCGGTCGTCACGTATGTCGCCACGAACGCCCTCGGCACGGTCCCCGGGGATGGGCTGCCGGTCTCTGCCGCAGTCGGCATCGGGCTCTGGGTGCTGCTCATCGGCCTCGTCTCCGGATCCGTGGCCTGGGCCCTGGCCCCATTCCTCGGCCGGTCCAGCGCCGCGGGCGTAGCCGGAGCGCTGCTGCTCGGCGGATACGTGGTCAGCGGCTACTCGACGTCCGTTCCCGCGTTGCAGCTTCCCGCAGACCTGTCGTGGTTCCACTGGACCGCCAACCACCTGCCGCTCGCCGGCCAGTACGACTGGCTCTCGCTCGTGCCCGTGGCAATCGTGACGCTGACCCTGTTCGCCGTGGGTGTGGTCGCCTTTGACCGACGCGATCTTGGTGTTACGAGCGCCATCCCGATCCCGGCCATGCCCGGCGCCCTGCTCGGAGTGCGCGGCCCAGTCGGCCGCTCGTTCGGGGAGCGGCTGCCGCAAGCCCTGGCCTGGGGACTCGGCCTGGCCGCCTTCGCCGCCCTGATCGCGGCGTCGAGCAGATCCTTCGCCGACACACTCTCGAAATCGCCCGACACCTACAAGCTTCTGGCATCGATGTTCAAGGGCTACGACATCGCCTCCGGCGGAGGCTTCCTGCAGCTGCTGTTCGCCTACATGGGCTATCTCGTCGCCGGCCTGGCGGCGGCAACGTTCGTCTCGGGCTGGGCCTCGGACGAGAACGGCCGGCGGCTGGAGTTGCTGCTCGCGAGCCCGCTCGGCCGAGCGCGGTGGGCCATCTCGAGCGGCGTCGGCGTCTTTGGGGCCGTGGCCGTGATGACCATCGTGACCGCCGTCGGAATCGCGCTCGGCGTGGCGTCGACCGGCACCGATGTCGCCACGCCGGTCGTGGGAACCGTGACGATCGGGCTCTACGCGGCGGCTCTGGCCGGTGTTGGCTTCGCCATCGGTGGCACATTCAGGAACACATTCGCAGGCGAGGCCGTGGCCGGCATCGTGATCGCGACCTTCCTCATCGACTTCCTGGCGCCCGCCCTGAGTCTGCCGGATTGGGTCCATCAGCTGGCCCTGACGTCGCACTTGGGTCAGACGATGATCGGCCATTGGGATCCGGCCGGCGTGGCCGCGTGCCTCGTCCTGGCCATCGGTTGACTGCTCGTCGGCGGCCTCGGGATGCGGCGCCGAGACGTCGATTGATCGGCGTCTAGTTCCGGTTCCACGCCCGGTCCGAGTCCCTAGCGCGGTCTCGGCGACGCTGCGGCTGCGCTAGTCCTCCCGGCGCCGTTCACGACTCCTTCACAAGCATTCGCCAATGTGTGAGCCAGGTTGGCCCTGCTTCCAGCCGGCCGATCGAAACCTGGAAGCGGACTCGGAAGGAGTTGGAAATGAGACACGGAACTGGCTTCCGTGTGCTGGCCGGGCTGCTGTTGCTCGGGCTTATCGGGATCCTGACCGCCGGTGCCTTCGGCCTCGGCGTAGCGGCTGGCTCAGGTGGTGACGCCCGACCGCTGGCCAACGGCTGGGCGTTCGGCGCCGGCCATGTGCTCGGCTTCCTGGTGACAGTGTTCTTCGTAATCGTTCTGCTGCGCCTCATCGCCGTGGTCGCGTTCGGCGGCCACCGTCGCCGGATGCACATGGCGGGCGGCTGGGGTCACCCCGGCTTCGCGCCGTACCCGGGTGCCTTTGGGCAGCCTGGCCGCGACGAGTGGGAGCACAGCGAGTGGCGCGAGGCCGGTCAGCGCGCGTTCGACGAGTTTCACCGGCGAGCCCACGACCCAGAGCCGCCGGCGGGCTCACCGGATAGCAAGCCGCAGTGAGCGAGCCGCTGCACGCGGCAGCGAAGACCAATGAGGCAGGAGTCCAGAACTTGGGCTTCTGCCTCACTCCCGTTCCGGCGACGCCTTGCGGACGAGCCGGAGACGCGGCCCTACGGGTACGATGAGGTCACCGTGAAGACCGTCCTGGTTGTTGACGACGAACCTCGAATCGTCGAGCTTGCTCGCGACTACCTCGAGCACGCCGGTTTCGCCGTCATCACGGCCGCCGATGGGGCATCTGCCCTGGCCGCCGCCCGACTTCGCAAGCCGGCGGTCGTGGTCCTGGACCTGGGGCTGCCGGGCATGGACGGGCTCGACGTGGCCCGGGCTCTGCGCCGCGAGTCGGACATGCCGATCGTGATGCTCACCGCCCGCGACGACGAATTCGATCGCGTCCTCGGCCTTGAGATCGGCGCCGACGATTACGTCACGAAGCCTTTCAGCCCGCGGGAACTGGTGGCCCGCATACGGGCCATCCTCCGGCGAGTCGACCGGCAGGCCCAACCCGGCGATCGCGTCGAGACCAGCGGCGTCCTGATAGATGTCTCTCGAATGAGAGTCGAAGTGGCCGGACGGGCGGTTGAACTAACTCCGACAGAATTCCAGCTGCTCCTCACCCTGGCCCGGCAACCGGGCCGCATCTTCACCCGTTCGCAGCTTCTCGATGCGATGCACGGCCTCGCTTTCGAGTCTTACGAGCGAGCCATCGACGCACACGTCAAGAATCTGCGCCGCAAGCTCGAGGCGGACCCGACAAGACCTCGCTTCGTCCTCACGGTCTACGGCGTCGGCTACCGGTTCGCCGAGGAGACCGAATGAGCGGGCCGGAAGAGCGGGACGACTCGGCCCAGGCCGGAGGAGAACGCGATCGCTACGACCGCCACGCCCACCGCCGTGCCGGCCGCGGCGATTCTGGGGCGCGTCCGTGGGGTCGTCACGGTCCGTGGCGGCGGTACGGTGCGCGCCCGCGGCCCAACTGGTGGCCTCAGGAGGAACCCTGGCCGCCCGTTGGGGAGTTCCCCTGGCGCAAGGTGCGACGACGCTTCCTATGGCGCTTCGCCCTGGTTCTGGTGGTTGCCTTCGTCCTGCTGATCGTCGGTCCCACGGTCCTGGTGGCCCAGTTGCTGTCGGCTTCGGGCCTGTCCAGCGACGCCGCACGAATCCTGTCCGGCGCCATCGTCATCACAGTGTTGTTCGTTGTCGCGAGGACAGTTCGCGGAGCGACGCGCTTCGCCAGGCCGTTCGGGGACCTCATCGAAGCCACGGGCAAGGTGGAGTCCGGCGACTACACCGCCCGCGTTTCCGTCCCAAGTCACGGCGTGCGCGAAATACGCTGGTTGGCCGAGGCGTTCAACTCGATGGCCGCACGCCTCGAAGTGGACGAACACCAACGGCGGTCGCTGCTGGCCGACGTGAGCCACGAGTTGCGCACGCCGCTCGCGGTTCTACGGGGCGAGCTCGAAGCGATGGTCGACGGCGTCCACCCCATCGACCAGGCCCACCTGGTAGCGGCCGTGGATCAGATCGCGATGCTGACCCAGCTCGTGGAGGACCTCCGGACGCTGGCGCTGGCCGAAGCGGGGACGCTGGCGCTGCATCGCGAGCCGACCGACCTCTCGATCCTGGCCCAGGAGTCGGCGGCCTCGTTCGCGGGCCTGGCCGGCGCAGCCGAAGTGCGCCTCATGGTCGAGATGCCCGGCGACCTTCCCCTCGTTGACCTCGATCCGCTGCGCATCCAACAGGTGATAGGAAACCTTGTGGCCAACGCCCTGCGCTACGCACCAACGCTGTCCACGGTGACAATAGTCGGCAGTGCCACGCCACCGGGCATGGTCTCGATTTCGGTCATGGATCACGGCCCCGGCATCGCCCCGGATCTGCTCCCGCACCTGTTCGAGCGTTTCGCGAAATCGGATGATTCGCGTGGGTCGGGACTGGGCCTTGCGATTGCCCGCCGACTCGTCGAGGCCCACGGCGGCTCCATCAAGGCCGAACGTCCGGCCGGTGGCGGGACATCGATCAGCTTCGAGCTGCCGACGGGTGGAGGGGCATAGAAATTGGCAGAGGCGATCGAACGAGCGACCGCCTCTGCCGTGTTACCGATTTGCGGGGACGCTCAGCCGGGGAGCTGACCGAGCGTCAAGCTGACTGTGGCCGTACCGCCGGCCCGATGCTGAACCTTGAGTTGAACGGTGTCGCCCGGGTGGTGGGCCGCGACGGCCTCTATCAGGGTTGCGCTGTCCGGGGTCACCTTGCCGTCGATGGAGAGGACGATGTCACCGACGACTATCCCTGCCTTGTCGGCTGGGCCGCCGGCCGAGACGGCGACCATGACCGGACCGGCCGTGCCGTCACGGAGCTGGACGCCCATATAGGCGCGACCGGAGTTGGTCACCTTGCCGCCGTTGATCAGCTGGTCGGCGATCACCTTGGCCCGGTTGCTGGAGATTGCAAAGCCGATGCCGGGGGCGCTGCCGCCGATTTGCGAGTCCGTGGCCGCGAGCGTCGGGATGCCGACGACGTTGCCCTGAAGATCGACCAACGCGCCGCCGCTGTTGCCCGGGTTGATTGCTGCACTCGTCTGGATGACGTCCGGCAGGGCGTTGCCGTTGGGCTCGCTAACCTGGCGGCCGAGGGCGCTGATGATGCCCTCTGTGACGCTGGACTGGAGGCCGAGCGGATTGCCCATGGCCAGGACGAAGTCGCCCACGAAAAGCTGCGAGGAGTTGCCGAAAGTGGCCGTCGTCAGTCCGGGCGCCGTGATCCGGATGACCGCAATGTCGTCCGGCGTATACGTCCCGACGAGAGTGCCGGGGAAGGATCGCCCGTCTGAGAGCGTCACCGTGAACGTTGTCTCCGTGCCCACGACGTGGGCATTGGTAACGATGTCGCCCTTGGTGTCGTAGATCACGCCCGAGCCCAGGCCCGAGCTGGTCTCGATCTCAACTACTGAGGGAGTGACCTGCTTGATCACGGCCACGAACTGATCCTGGAGCGCCACGGCGCCGCCGGAGGCGGGAATGGCCGGGGCCGTCGTGGAGGTCGACGCCGGCGGGTTGGCCGCGGCCGTAGACGGCGTGGCCTGCGGCAAGGCGGCAGGAACAGTCGTTACGCCGGTTGAATGGCTGCTCAAGGTTGTGCCAACGAAAGTCGATGGATTCGTCGACGCCGAAGAACAGGCGCCCGCGACCAGAGCCACGAGCATCAAGGATGCGATGAAGGCGACGAAGCGATTGCCGAGTCGCCGCGGTTGGGAACCCATTTGTACCTCCTGAGGACCACCTGGAACTAACCGGCGGCATCGAACTGGAGCCCATACTCCGGCCGACTGCTGAATCGAATCTGAATCGCCAAGGCTGCGTCGGCCGATGCGTCAACAGGCGCGTCGCCGGTCCCCGAGCCGGCTCACGCCGTCGCTCAGTCAGGATTCGCCTCGGACGCGGGGGGCGCGGTGGAGGCGACTTCGGCCGGCTCGTGCTCCAGGTAGCACCTCGACTCGAAAACGAATAGCCGCGCCGAGCCATCCCGCCAGGCGCCTCCGGGGAGGTGGGCCTTGCGGCAGACCGCCTCGAGCATCTGCTCGGCGTTCCAGCCCATCTCCGCCGCGACCTGGGGCAGGAGCAGCGCTCGCCGCCCATCGCGCTCGACCACGATGCCGTGTCGCCCCGCCACGAAACCGGCCGGATCCCGAAGCTCGACCAATGGCTCGAGAACGGACACTTCCAGCTCCAGGTCCGGCAGTTCGGATTCGGCGATCGGGAGGAAGCGCGGGTCATCCAGGGCGGCCGCCGCAGCGGCTTCTCGAACGTTCTTCCACAGGGGGACTTCGAACCGCATCATCCCGATGCAACCGCGCAGCCCGCCCTTCTCATGGATGGTCACGAATGCGGCGGCGGGCGAAATCAGATCGGGCGTGAGGGTCGCCGGATCGGACGCGGGCTGTGTATCGTGCCGGACGGCCGCCTCGACCGCGGCCCGGGCCAGGGCAAGAAGTTCTCGGCGGTCGGACTGGTTGAGTTTGTGCATCGGCGGCACTGCCTCCAGCTATCAGACTAGACGACCGCGGAACCCGCGCCAGAGTCGAATGGCGCATTCTGCGGCGACGGGGTTATGGAACTCGCGATGGCCAAGCGCTAGGCTTGGGGGGTGATCGCTTCAAGCCCCGCCATTCTCGGACTCACCGAGGCGGAGGGCGCGGTCAGATGCGTGGCCTGCGCCCATCGATGCCTGATCCGGCCCGGAAGGACGGGGATCTGCCACGTCCGAGAGAACCAGGACGGCCACCTCGTGACGACCGTCTTCGGCCGGGCTGTGGCGGCCAACGCGGACCCTATCGAGAAGAAGCCGCTCTTCCACGTCTACCCGGGGAGCCTCGCCCTTTCGATCGCAACCCGCGGCTGCAACTTCCATTGCCCGCACTGTCAGAACTGGACGATCTCGCAAGCCGAGCGAGACGGCCTGACGGCTCCGGCGTTCGACCTGCCTCCCGAGGCAGTCGTTGCCGAGGCACTCGCCGCCGGCGCCCGCAGCATCGCCTACACCTACACCGAGCCGACGGTCTTCATCGAATACGTCGTCGAAACGGCCCGACTTGCCCGAGCGGCCGGGCTGGCGAATGTGCTGGTGACAAACGGCTACCAGACTCCCGAGGCGCTCGACCTTCTGGCGCCGCTGGTGCAGGCCGCCAACGTGGACCTCAAATCGTTCGACGATGGCTTCTATCGCAAGGTCCTCGGGGCGCGAATCGCTCCTGTCCTGGCAACTCTCGCGGGTATGAGGCAGCGCGGGGTCTGGGTGGAAGTGACCACGCTCCTGATTCCCGGCCTCAACGACGACCCGGACGAGCTGTCCAGGCTGGCCGGCTGGATCGCGACCGAACTCGGGGCTGAGACGCCCTGGCACGTCAGCCGCTTCTTCCCGACATACCGGCTGACCGATCTCGATCCCACGCCGGTGGCCACGATTCAGAGGGCCGTGGCGATCGGCCGGGCGGCGGGGCTGAGCCACGTCTACTCGGGTAATCTCGCCGATGCCGACGATGACACTTGCTGCGCCGTCTGCGGCGAGACTCTGATCCGCCGGCAAGGGTTCCGATCAATGCGAGCGGCGCTGGTCGACGGCCGCTGCGCGCGCTGCGGGCACGAACTCGCAGGCGTCGGACTGGCCGAGTGGCAGTCGTGAGCGACGGGCCGCATCCGCACGGCGGCGCCACGATCCCGCCCGATGCCCCCTCGCGTCCGCCGGCGGTCGACGGCACGTTCTACCCGGCCGAACCCGGCCGGCTCGGCTCGCTCGTGGACACTCTGCTGGTGGGAGCCGCGGGCGCGCCACGGCCGGCCGGCGTCACCCCCGATGCCGTCCTGGGCCTCCTCGTACCGCACGCCGGGCTCGCGTATTCGGGCGCCGTAGCGGCCTCGAGTTGGGCCCTCGCCGGCGAAGTCGCGCCGACGACGATCGTCCTGGCGGGCACCGATCACCAGGCCTCGGCCGCGGGAGTTGGGGTCTGGACTGGCGGTCCGTGGCGGACGCCGTTGGGGGACGTCGGAGTGGATCGCGAACTCGCGGCCCGAATCGTCGGTCTCGGCATGCCGTTCGCGGCCGACGACGACGCCCACCTCACGGAGCACTCGATCGAGGTTCAGTTGCCGTTGCTGATACGGACCTGCCCCTCAGCGCGAATCGTGCCGCTCGCCGTCAGTCCGCGGCTCCGAACGCACTCGCCGGCGGGCGCGTCCCTGGGCCGGCTGCTGGCCGGGCGTCGCGCCGCGGGCGAGCGCGTGATTCTCGTCGTCAGCTCTGACCTCGCCCACTACCCGCCGGAGGGCGTGTGCGAGAGCGTGGACGACCAGCTGCTGGTGCCGCTTCTGGCGCTGGACGGTGACGCTCTGCACGATCTCGATGGGGCGCTCAGTGCGGCGAATCTGCCGGGCCTGGTGTGCGGCCTGTGTGGCATCGACCCGGTCCGGTTCGCCCTGGCGGCCCTTGTCGAGATGGGCGCCACGCGTGGGTTGCTCCTGGGCAAGGCCACGTCCGCGGACGCCGGCGGCGATCCGCGAAGAACCGTCGGCTACGCGGCCGCGGCGTTCGTATAGGCCGAGCGCGATGAGCGCCCGGAAGATCAGATGGAGCGGAGGCCTCAGGCGAGCACCATTCCGATGTCAAAACGGATGCGTCGCTGGCAGGAGAACGCCCATTCCTGTATATATACGATCCCAGTTTCACCAGTAGGGTGAAGCTGAAGTCGACTGCGCGGAGGCGGCGCGTCGCCAACGGAATTGTCCGGATGTTCCACCGATCTCCGGAACTCGTTCACAAGTCCTACACGGGCCCGGCTCAGGCTCAGACCCGCACGCGATTGGTCGGACGCTGACGACCGATCGTTCAATGGCCAGCAACGTTCAAGGCAAGGAGTGCTAATGACATCGGAGACCGCCGTGCGGCCAGAGGCTCACCCAGCGATCGAGGTCAACTCGCGCGCCAGGTTCGAAATCCTGGGCGCCATCATGCTTGCGCTGTTCCTCGGCGCGCTCGACCAGACCATCGTTGGTCCGGTTCTACCCAAGATTTCCACCGAGCTCAAGGGCGCTGACTTCTACACCTGGGTCGTAACCGCCTACCTCGTGACGAGCACCGCGGCGATCCCGGTCTACGGCAAGCTGTCGGACTACTTCGGGCGCAAGCCGATGCTACTGACGGGCATCGTCCTGTTCCTGATCGGATCGGTGCTGTCGGGCTTGAGCCAGACCATGTGGCAGCTGATCCTCTTCCGGGGCGTTCAGGGTCTCGGCGCAGGCGCCCTGTTCCCGATCTCCCTTGCCGTGATTGGTGA
>Ga0182019_10001222_pt1 | contig 13041 bp, 13 predicted proteins | sample 812E2MmetaG_FD_120483 | JGI IMG/M metagenome (GOLD analysis project Ga0182019, IMG submission 120483) | Permafrost microbial communities from Stordalen Mire, Sweden - 812E2M metaG | ecosystem: Environmental > Terrestrial > Soil > Wetlands > Permafrost | place: Sweden: Stordalen | collected...
GGGATATGGCGGGCTAAGCACATCATCAAGCCGATGGTATGCCCGGCGGCGGAAATCGTGTTGACGGTGGGTGCGCTAACCACGATGATACCGCGCTGGGTCGCGGCATTGACGCCGATATTATCGATACCCACACCTGCGCGTCCGATGACCATTAATTTTTTTCCGGCTTCGATCACATGGGCGGTAACGAGGGACGCGCTGCGCACGATCAATGCTTCATAATCGCCGATAATGGCAGTGAGTTCCTCAGGTTTTAAAGCGGGTTTAACATCTACCTGGGCGCAAGTCCTGAGGCAGGCAATCCCTTCCTCCGAGACTCCATCGGTAGCTAATACTTTCATCATTTTCATTCATCATCCTGTATAATATTTTTCTTTTACTACTTAGATTCCGGTCGTATTATGCGGTCTTGCGAAATTTGGCCATGAATTCGACTGTTTTCTTGATGTCGTCCAGTGACACCGCGTTATAGATCGAGAAGCGGATGCCGCCGACAGAGCGGTGGCCTTTCATGCCGATGAGGCCTTCTTTCTTGGCATCGGCGATAAATTTATCTTCCAGCGCTTCGGTGGGAAGCCGCATGGTGACATTCGACCAGCTGCGGCTGGTCTTTTCAACGGTGCCCTTGTAGAAATCGGCGTTGGCATCGATCGCTCCGTAGAGCAGGTCTTTCTTGGCGGCGTTAACTTTTTCAACACCGGCCAGGCCGCCCTGTTTCTTGACCCACTCCAATACCAGTTTCATGATATAGACTGCGAAAACCGGAGGAGTATTATACAAGGATTTATTATCTACATAGGTCTTGTAGGTGAACATCGTGGGCAGGCCGGTTTTGGCCTTCGCCAGAAAATCATTACGAATAACCACCAGCGTCACACCGGCCGGTCCGAGGTTCTTCTGCGCGCCGGCATAAAACATGGCGAATTGCTTGTAATCGAGCTGCCGGGAAGCGATATCCGAAGACATGTCAGCGATCAGCGGGATCTTGCCGGTTTCCGGAAACTCGTGGTACTGTGTGCCTTCGATGGTATTGTTCGAGCAGAGGTGGAGATAAGCGACATCTTCCGGGTACTTGATTTCGTTCATCTTCGGCACACGGCGGTATTTCTCCTCTTTCGAAGAGAAAGCGATGTGCGCTTTGGCGACAATCTGGCATTCCTTCATCGCTTTGTTGGCAAATTCGCCGGTATCAATATACGCGGCGGTTTGGCCGGCGGGGACAAAGCTCATCGGGATCAGCGCGAACTGCGTGGATGCGCCGCCGCCCATGAATAATACCTGATAATCAGGTCCGACTCCCAGTACTTCGTGTACCAGCGCGATTGCCGCATCATTGACCGCTTCAAATTCCTTCGCGCGGTGCGAACTCTCCAGGATGGACATGCCGCTGTTCTGATAATCCAGCAGTTCTTCCTGCACAATTTTTAAAACGTCCAGCGGTAAAGCCGCCGGGCCGGGATTGAAATTAACTACTCGCTTAACCATTTGTTGCCTCTCTTATTTACATTTTTAATAATTTTCTAATATATTTGCCTGGGAGAACCATGGGCTTACTTTGGCTGTTGACAGCCGCTCGTACCTGCGCCGGTAAGAGCTAATAAGACCTTTTCAGACTGGTGCAAGGTCTTGTAGTTATTTAGTGCGCGCAGGGTGTCCATTTGTTTTCTCCTTACCGTATTATTTATTCCGCAAAACCACTTTAATAAAGTGATGTTTGCCCACCTTTATAATATTACCATCCTGATAAGCTGTTTTACCACTCGTTATCTTGACTCCATCGATGCTGATGGCGCCCTGCTGTAGCAGGCGGGTGGCATCACTTCTGCTCTTGGCAATATTCGCCCGGGTGATAATATCCCTGACATCTTCATCGGCGGTGACTTCAATTTCAGCGATTTCCTCCGGCATTTCCCGCTTCTGAAATACATTCGTAAAATTTTCGTCGGCTTTCAATGCTTCTTCACGGCCGTGTAACTGCGTGACCAATTCCACCGCCAGCCGTTTTTTCAGGATCATGGGATTGATCGTATTACCGGCGACCTGGCGTTTAAAATCGTTCAGATCGGTATCCGGCACATCGGTCAGCAGTTCAAAGTACTGCAGGATCATATTATCCGCCAGCGCCATCACCTTGCCGTAAATCTCATTTGGCGCTTCGTCCACGCCGATGTAGTTGCCCAGGCTCTTGCTCATCTTGTGCACGCCGTCCGTGCCGACCAGCAATGCCGTCATAAAACACTGCTGCGGACGCTGCCCCATCATTGTTTGCAGTTCTCTGCCGACCAGGAAATTAAATTTCTGGTCCTGCCCGCCGAATTCCACATCAGACTGCACGGCGACGGAATCATAAGCTTGCAGCAGCGGATATAACAATTCAGTAATTGTAATCGGTTTCCCGGCTTTAAAACGGTTGTTAAAATCATCACGTGCGAGGAATTGCGCGACGGTAAATTTACTGGTCAGTTTGATGACATCGGCGAGAGAAAATTTACCGAACCATTCGCTCTGCCAGCGTACCTCGGTCTTTTCCCTGTCGACGACGCGGAAAAATTGCTTCATGTAAGTTTCGGCGTTTTCTTTGACCTTTTCCGCGGTCAACATTGGACGGGTCACGGATGCGCCGCTGGGGTCGCCGATCTGCGCCGTCCAGTCCCCGACAATGAGCACAACCTGGTGCCCGAGTTCCTGGAATTGCCGAAGTTTGCGCAGTCCCACCATATGTCCCATGTGGATATCCGTGGAACTGGGGTCGAACCCTTCTTTCAGACGAAGTTTTTTGCCGCTGTTGAGCAACTTCAATAACTCTTCTTCGGAAATAATTTCCGAGACACCCCGTTTTAAAAGGAAATTAAAATCTGTGCTCATTTTACTCTCTACCCTGCGTATTTAAAATCGCGCTGCCGCGCTTCACATCTTCTGCGATCTGTTGTTTTAATTCCTCGATGCTGGCAAAGGTTTTCTCTTCGCGCAGCCGTTGAATAAGTTCAATTTTCACTGCTTTGCCGTAAACGTCCTGATTGTAGTTCAGGATGAAAGATTCGATCGTGCGCTCGTTGTTATCACCGAAAGTAGGACGTAGTCCGATATTAGTCATGGCCTGATATTCCTGCTCTTCGATATAAGCCCGAGTAGCGTAGACGCCGTCCGGCGGTAATGCCATTTTGGCATCGATTTTTAAATTAACGGTGGGGAATCCCAGCCCGGTGCCGCGGTGTTCGCCCCTGGCGACTGTGCCCTTGAGGCTGAACGGACGCCCCAGCAAGCGCGTCACTTTTTCCATGTCGCCCTCCGCCAGTGCCTGCCTGATGACTGTGCTGCTGGCTACTTCGCCGTCAATGGTCTTCGGCGCGACGACGGTGACGCTGAAACCCATTTCCGCGCCCAGCGCTCTTAACATTTCCGCATTGCCTTCGCGGTTGTGCCCCAGTGAAAAATCCGGACCGATGACCAGTCCGCGCATTTTCAGGTGTTTCTGCAATAAACTGACAAAATCACGCGCGCTGACTTTGGCCAGTTCGCGGTTAAAAGTGAGCGGCACCACAATATCAACCCCCTCATTCTTGAGCAACTGCACTCTTTCTTCCACATTGCACAGAAAGAGCAGTTTGTTTTTAGGGGCAAGCAGATCGCGGGGATGCTGACGGAATGTCACGATGCCGCTTAACAGATGCTGTCTGGCGGCCAGGTTAACCAGTTTAGAGATCAGGAATTTATGCCCCAGGTGCACGCCGTCAAAAACGCCGATGGTGATCAGCGTTTCCGCGGGCGGGGAAAATTGAGCCAGTTCGTCGTCAACCTGCATTGTGTTTCCTGAATACTGAGAGTTTGTCCGGATTATTAGATAGAAGAAGGGCTCTAAAAGCCGCAAACGTTGCAAGACTAATCGTAACATATGGTTAATCCAGAATCAAATTCGCGGTCGACAAAGCAGATATTGTTCCCTGAGAATAAAATCAGGTATAATTTGAGATGTTCACTTGCCAGCGTAGCTCAGTGGTAGAGCAGCGGTTTCGTAAACCGTCGGTCAAGAGTTCGACTCTCTTCGCTGGCTCCAGTTGTTTCTGTAAGTCCCGGATTATCCTGTTGATGGAGTGCGCATGGGCAAAATCATCGCTATCGGCGGCGGGGAAATCGGTAGACCCGGTTATCCCGTAGAAACTGGGGAAATAGATCAGGAAATCGTCCGGCTGACAAAGAAATCTCACCCGCGTTTACTCTTCATTCCGACAGCTTCTTCTGACTCCGAATCATATTATGCTACGGTTAAAAAACATTTCGGCGGCGATTATGGCTGCAAAACTGACGTGCTCTATCTGATTAAAGATAACCCAACGACAATGGAGATTGAAGAAAAAATACTCAATGCCGATATCGTTTATGTCGGCGGCGGCAACACCCAGAAAATGATCCGCATCTGGAAACGAACGGGCACCGATGTCATTTTAAAACAGGCGTATGAAAATGGTATCGTACTCTCCGGTTTGAGCGCAGGCGCAATCTGCTGGTTCCGCTGGGGAAACTCCGATTCGCGCAAATTCCACAATCCATCTGCTAATTTGATCAAAGTATCCGGTTTGAACTGGATCAATGCTTTATACTGTCCGCATTATGATTTCGAGCAAGACCGGCGTCCGCAACTTTTCAAGATGATGATGAAGACGCCTGGTGTCGCGCTCGCTTTTGATAATTGCTGTGCGATTGAGATCATAAATGGGAAATACCGGATATTAAGTGCCAAACCGTCCGCGAACGCTTATCAGGTATACCGACGGGCGGGTACAATTCAAGAAAAAGTAATTCCGCAGGAAAAAACGTTCAGGCCGTTGGAGCAGTTGCTCTCGAAACGTTCTATTCATTAGTCAAAGCTGTTTGCATTGTTACTTTTTGACCCTGTTTCCAAAAAGTGATATTGTGATTGTGAACCGGTCCAGTATATCTGAATTGCGTCATTAGCCGGTTAAGCATGGAATTTACTGTAATGTCGCCGGTTCTTTGTCAAGAATGAGAAAAAACATGGCCATATACGGCGGTATCGAAGCAGGCGGCACCAAGTTCGTTTGCGCGGTGGGTTCCGGTCCACAGGATATCAGGGATTTAGTCCGGATTCCGACCACCACACCTTCGGAAACAATCGGACTGGTGATAGATTTTTTCAGCAAGCACAAGAATCTATCAGCCGTCGGCATTGCTGCTTTCGGGCCGGTTGATCTTTCAAATTCACCTACCTGGGGCTATATTACGAGTACACCTAAGCCGGGTTGGGCATTCACGGATTTAGCGGGACTGATCGGGCGTGCGCTCAAGGTGCATGTCGGTTTCGATACGGATGTGAACGGAGCCGGCCTGGGCGAACACCGCTGGGGCGCGGCACAGGGATTGGATAACTTCGTTTATCTGACTATCGGCACCGGTATCGGTGGCGGCGGCCTGATAAACGGTAAGCTCATGCACGGACTGGTGCATCCGGAGATGGGTCACGTCCTGATCCCGCACGACAAACTGGCCGATCCGTATAAAGGACACTGTCCTTTCCACAGCGATTGTTTTGAAGGGTTAGCCTGCGGTCCTGCCCTGCTGGAACGCTGGGGGCAGCCGGCAGAGGTTCTGCCCGCCAATCATCCGGCCTGGGCATTGGAAGCGCGTTACATTGCGTTAGCTTTACATAACTATATCTGTTCTTTCTCTCCGCAAAAGATCATTCTCGGCGGTGGGGTTATGGAGCAGCCAAAGCTTTTGCCGCTTGTCCGTCAGAATGTCCAGCAATTGTTGAACGGTTATATCCACGCCAAAGCGATTGAGAGAGACATCGAAAATTACATCGTCCCGCCTAAACTCGGTAAACAGGCCGGCGTTATGGGCGCGATCGCACTGGCAATCCAGGCGCACAAAATTGTGCAATAATCCGTTTTCAGCTATGGGCTGAAAGCCGGGCCGTTGATATCGGCGTTGTTGTTATATCCGTTGCCTTCCCAATAGCCGAGGAAACTGGTATCCGAAGATAATTCGATGCGCGTAACCCATTTCGACCATTTATACCCGAATTTGCTCATTGCCACCACCTGGAACGGAAATCCCCTGTCTGCGGGAAGCGTGAGGTCATTATCCTTGAGCGCAATGATGATCTTGTTATCGTTGATGTAGTTCAGATCCAGCGAACTGTAACCCTCCGGCACATCGGCGGTGTGGAAAATAACGATCTTCGCGTCGGGTTTTACTCCGGCATCCGCGAAAATGGCGCTGAGCATCGGGCCGGTCCATTTTGCCGTGAAATTCCAGCCTTCCACGCAATCCAGATCCATCAGCTGCGAAACCTGGGGATAGGCTTGCAGTTGGGCGTAGGTTAATGTCAGCGGATGATCTACCAGACCATCAACCGTTAATGTATAAGTAGCCGGGTCGATGATTTGCGTTCCGGCTAGAGCATTATTGAGCTGCTTGCTCATCGGCGTCAATGTTTTACCCTGAAATTCGGTGGCTTCAATTTCGTGGTTGGGATTTGTAGTTGTAGACGCTGTACCTGTGGTGGAGGTTATTATTCTTGTGGTAGTTTGAGAGGTAGTCGATGTGGAGGATCCCAATGTAGAGGTTGTTGTGAGAGATGGCATGGTCGTTGCACGGAATGTTGTGATTGTGGTTGAAGAGGTAATTGTTGTGGTTGTCGAAACTGACGTAACTGCAGAAGACGAATTTGTGCAGGCTGCCAGTGTGGGCAAACCCACTGTTAGTATTACTGTGATTATTGCAAAAATTATTCTTCGTTTAAACATTGTTTTCACACTCAACAGCCCGTTGCAGGCACTTGTCAAAGACTTTAATAGCCAAAGTATAATCAATCGAAGCTTAAATAGTTATATCACCGGCGCTGTAAAGATAACAGAATCATGACATTTAAACAGCTTCATTGTTGAAATAATCGGGATGGTTTATAATATCCGCAGAAAAATACAAACTTTACATTAAATATATCTGCCCGTTTAGAATAATATTAGTTTCCTTGCGGCGTAAATTAAGTTAATATTTGGTATTGTTACGGCTTTCTCGTTGAGGGATGCATTATGGAGCATATCGAAAAAGACCTGATTATCATCGGCGCCGGGATCAACGGCCTCTCTGCCGGACTGGCTTATGCCCTCAATAATGACCTGCAAAAGAAGCGCGTGCTCATCGTTGAAAAAAATCCCGTCAGCGGCGGCTACGTCCGCTCCTTCGAACGCAAAGGCTACCGGTTTGACACCTGTCAAATGATTTCTAATATATCGGATATTTTGGATTATTTCGGTGTGGAAGTTGATTTTCACGAATTCAAACAGGACTTCGTCAGAGTGTTCAGAGTTGATCCATCAACGGACAATGTGAAAACTTTTGCGCTCGATTCCGATGGGAAAGCCTTCGAGGAACAGATCATCAGACTGTTTCCCGCCGAAGCGCAGAAACTGCGCAAGTTCTTTGATTATTCCCTTGCCATGTTCCATGAGATCTACGGACTCAAATATAACCCGGGTTTCCTGGAGATTGTCCGCATGCTCGTCACCTGTCCGAAAGTTGTCAGCAACCGTAATAAAACCTTTTCCGCCTACTTGAAAATGTTCGGCATCGATAATCCGGAGATCGAGCTCATATTCCAGGCGTTTTCCGGCATGTGCGGTCTGCCCAATGACAAAATTGCCGCACTGCTGACGGTGGGGGTCATGTATTCGCTGCGGGAAAAGGCCTACCGCCCCTTGGGCCCATTTGAGGAGCTGCCGCAAAAGATGGAACGGCGGTATTATGAGCTCGGCGGCCAGCTGTACCTGAAAACTGAAGTGGAAAAAATACTTGTCGAAAAAGATGCCGTAACGGGAATTGTCCTCAACGACGGTTCGGTGGTACATTCGAAGAATATCATTTCGACCATCGATGTGAAAGCGACGATGCAGGATCTGGTCGGCATGGATATCCTGCGCTCGCTTAATTCCCAATACGCGGAGAAAATCGAATCGCTGCAGATGACGACTTCTGCGTTTACGGTCAGCCTCGGCATCGATAACGCCGATATATTAATCAAAGCGGGATTGCCGTGCGGCTATGGATTATTGACGCTTGGCAATGATTGTTATACTCAGCTTTATCCGGCCATCGAAAACAACGAGTTCAGGTTCTCGGAAAAATGTTTCTACATCGGGATCAATTGCCCGCCGCCGTCCGAGCGTGATAAACCCGTTCTTTCCATCATGGCTGCGCCGTTACCGGTAGAGGATTGGGTGCGCCTGAGGAATACCGATCGGGCGAAATACAATCAGCGCAAAGAAAAGATCGCCGACATGCTCATCAGCATCGTCGAAAAATACCTGGTGCCGGATCTGCGCAAACACATTGTTGTCAGGGATGTCGCTTCGCCGGCCACTTATGTCCGGTATTCCGGCTCACCCACCGGTTCGATCTACGACATGGCAGCAGTGCCGGAGAACTTCGGCGCGAACCGCCTGCCGGTGAAAACCCCCATCGACGGTCTTCTGTTACCGAAATTCGCCCACGGCGTTTTCGGCGCAATGAACAGCGGGCTGCAGGCGGTAGACATCCTGCTGGACGGCAAGGTCATGCACGGCAATTCCCGGTTTACGAAAATGGGGAAATAAAAGCGATCTGATTCCCGAAATTATTCAACCGGAATATGGAATTCTATAAGTTTTGCCGGTAGAGTATCATCTAGATTTGATACATCTTTTTCAAATAGTTCGATAAGGTTAAGATTATATTTTTTATATATATCGAGTTTTTTGGTTTTTCGATTGAGGTATTTATCGTCGTCTAATCCCCAGTATTCAATATAAACTTTACCGGTGGGTATATAAAAATCACAATATAGAGTCTCCTCAATAGGAAGTTTTCTTTCATAGGCGTGAACAATTTTAGAATCGTACAACCAATTGTCGATTATCAATTCTGATTTAGACCTGACATTGTGTCCATCTTTAGCTCTATTTTCGGGCTTGAACTTATCTCTAAAATCATCTTGTTGTTGAGCATCCACAGACCCCTCAGGCGTTTCTTGCTTAATATTTGTATTGTCACCCTTCGCTTCATTGATGTTTGTAATTAATGATTTATTATTAATTACGCTCTCGGGCCAACGCACAAAAGGTATTCCGGTAGTTCTATACCTGGCTTGGACCCCACCTAATTGTTTTCCAAAATTTGTTACTAACCATCCTTTTATCGGATCTTTGTTTAGCCAACCAAGTTCGGACATAATTGAATTAATTCTGTTGGCGGGAATATCTAGTTTTTCGCTAATATATGTGGCAGTAACTAGATTGCCACTTTGTTTTCCTTGAATGTCATCGAGCTCAATTATAATTGATCGAGGCCACAGGATATATTTGATGGGTTTCCCGTCTATTGTACGCTGCCGATATTGTCCCCCTTTAGATAGACCCGCTGTTGTTAGTTCCCTATTCATGTTGATAAGTCCAACTTCAGCCAGTTGTTGAAACATAGCTGTTGAAGTTAATTTGAGCTCGGTTGCAAGTTGTGATGTGGATAGATCTTTGTTTGTTGAACTGTTATTATCCATCGTCTTCCTCCACAGTAACTGGATGAGACAACCATAACACAAAATATCTTTCATAAATATAATACTATCGTACGATTTGATTAAGAACTTTGGGTGTTTTGTACAACTTTTAGTTACTCGCGCCTTTCTTCTTTCTCTTTACATTCAAACCATAAATGATGTATTCTAACTTTTAGATTGTAGAGAGGTAAACTCCATGTACAATGCACCGCGCGGCACCACTGATATCCTGCCTGAAGAACAGGCCTACTGGCGTTATGTCGAGGAGAAGGCGGCTTACATCTGCCAGCTTTACGGCTACGAGCGCATCGAGTCGCCGATCTTCGAAGATACCCGGCTTTTCACGCGCGGCGTCGGGGAAGGTACGGACATCGTCGAAAAAGAGATGTATACCTTCGATGACCGCGGCAGTAACAGCATCACCCTCAAGCCGGAGGGCACTGCTTCCGTCTGCCGGGCTTATCTGGAACACGGTTTTCAGAACCTGCCGCAACCGGTGAGACTCTACTATTTTTCGCCCGGTTTCCGCTACGAAAGGCCGCAGGCAGGGCGGTTCCGCGAGTTTCATCAGTTCGGCTGCGAAGCCATCGGCGAAGCGGACGCTTTTCTGGATGCCGAAATGATCGATATGTCCTGGCAATTTCTGAAATCGCTGGGATTGAAAAATACGCTGCTTTTTATCAACAGCATTGGCTGCCCGGAATGCCGTCCGAAATACCTGGAAGTACTGCGGAGTTATTTCAGCAACAATGTCAATGAGCTTTGCCCGGATTGCCGGAACCGTTTGGAGCGTAATGTTTTACGCCTGCTCGATTGCAAGCAGCCGGGTTGCCAGCAGATCGTCAATCAGGCGCCGAAGAGCATCGATTATCTATGCCTCCCCTGTGCCGACCATTTTCAGGCTTTAAAGAATTATCTCGGCATCCTGGAGATCCCGTTCGAGGTCAACCAGCGCCTGGTGCGCGGGCTCGACTATTATTCGCGCACGGTTTTTGAGATACAGCCGGAAGAAGAAAAATCCCAGAGTACGATCGTCGGCGGCGGGCGTTATGACGGCCTGATCGAGATGCTGGGCGGTAAAGCGACTCCGGCGATCGGGTTTGCCACCGGTATTGAAAGGATTATCCTGAATCTGAAACGGCAGAATATTCCCGTTCCCGCGATACCGGCGCCGAAGGTTTTTATTGCCTGCCTGGGGGATGCGGCCCGTAATGAAGCAGTGAAATTGACCGCAGCTTTACGGAAGCAGGGAATCGGTGTAATATCCGCCACTTCAGCCAAGAGTCTGAAAGCCCAGATGCGTCAGGCGAATAACCTGAAAATCTCGCGGGTAGTTATTATCGGCGAAGATGAGGTGAAAGCCGGCACAGCGCTGTTAAAAGACATGACCAACTCGCAGCAGGAAACAGTTAAATTAGCTGATTTGCCCGGCTTGCTGAAATAACTTTATGGCTGCAAAAAATGTCACGATGTTTGCCGGAAAAGGAGGCGTTGGCAAGACGACCTGCGCCGGCGCCACTGCCTTGCACTATGCTTTAAACGGTGAAAAAACACTGGTTATTTCCACCGACCCCACGCCTTCGCTGTCCCATATCTTCGAGGTGCAGGATAAAAAGAAGCCGGTTAAAGTACTGGAGAACCTTTACCTGGCGGAACTGGGTATCGCAGAAGTCAAGCAGATGTGGGACAAGAAGTTCGGCCGCGAAGTCTACGAGGTTTTCTCGTCTTTCGTTGCGGTTAATTATACGGATTTCGTTGATTTCATGTCCTCGATCCTCCCCGGTCTGAGCGATGAATTCATGGTGGACTACATTAAAGAGTTGAGTAAAAGCGGGGAGTACCGGCAAATTGTTTGGGATACCGCGCCCCTGGGGCAGACGCTGGGCTTGCTGAAGACCCCCGGCATGTTGCGGGAGCATCTGAAACCGGCGCCGCGTATTTATTCCCAACTGAAACTGGGCAGCGAAACAAAGCGGCCGGTATTGGAAATCCTCAAGGGCTGGGAGAAACTGTCTAACACTGATATGGAATTCCTGAAAAAGGATGTGGCCTTCGCATTGGTGACGATTCCGGAGGCGTTGGCCGTTGAACAACTGGATGGTATTCTGGAGGAAATGGTTAATGATGGGTTTCAGGCTGGTCAGTTGATTGTCAATAATGTTATCCGGGAAACCGGTGATTCACCATTCCTCAAAGAAAAAGCAAGCCAGCAAGGAGAGTATCTGGAGCACATTAAAAGCAAGTATTCGCAAATGCAAATAGTCGTGATACCGCTTTTCCCCCACGAAATTAAGGGTGAGCCAGGATTAAAGCAGGTAGCGCAGAACCTGTACAACAGTAAATAATCAATTTTGTATTTATTTAGTGTTTACGCCTCAGGAGATAGCCAGCATTCGCTCCACTGCCGAGAGCGCTCGTACTCTGATATCTTCCGGCACGCTGATGACATGCCTCATGTCCTGCAGCGACCACAGCACTTTTTCAAGCGTGGTGCTCTTCATATTCGGGCAAACGGCTTTATCGTTGACCGTCAGGAAAAATTTGGACGGATTTTCGATCTTCAGTCGGTGAATGATCCCGGTCTCCGTCCCGATGATGAATCCAGGCGCCTTGCTTTCCCGCACAAAACGCATCATCTGACCGGTGCTGAGCACGGCATCGGCGGCGGCTTTGGCATCGGGGCGGCATTCCGGATGGACCAGCGCCAGCGCGCCCGGATGTTTATTTTTCAGTTTCAGGATATCCTCGGGCATTATTCTCATGTGCGTTGGACAGAAACCCGGCCAGAGTTGCATTTTCCGCCCGGTCTTTTCTGCCACCCATTGTCCCAGGTATTGGTCGGGTACAAAAAGTATCTCCTGATCAGGGAGACTATTGACTACCTGGATTGCATTCCCCGAAGTGCAGCAAATGTCTGATTCTGCCTTCACGGCGGCGGTTGAATTCACATAGCAGACTACGGTGGGATTCTTCAGTTCCTTTTTTCGGGCGAGCAGCGCTTCGGCAGTGATCATATCTGCCATCGGGCAACCGGCCTCGATTTCCGGCATTAATACAACTCGATGCGGGTTGATGATATAAGCAGTCTCCGCCATAAAATGCACGCCGCAGAAGACAATCACTTCGGCGGTGGTTTTAGCGGCTTTCTGGCTTAATTCCAGTGAATCGCCGGTAAAATCAGCAATATCCTGCACTTCGGAACGCTGGTAATTGTGCACAAGGATAACGGCGTTCCTCTGCTTTTTTAGCCGTGTGATTTCACTGATGATATCGGCATTTTTCGTTGTCATTAAAACTGATCTCCAATGTGGTACACTCTCATCCTGACCTTCTCCCATGGAAGAGAGAAGGAACTACAGTGTATTATCGGGTTTATCAACCACTTTGATGGCATCGCCCGGACTGATCGTGCCACCCTTTAAAACCTTGCCAAAAACACCCTCTTTTGGCATCACGCAAGTTCCCACCTGCTTGGAAATGGCGCA
>Ga0182019_10001226_pt1 | contig 13027 bp, 9 predicted proteins | sample 812E2MmetaG_FD_120483 | JGI IMG/M metagenome (GOLD analysis project Ga0182019, IMG submission 120483) | Permafrost microbial communities from Stordalen Mire, Sweden - 812E2M metaG | ecosystem: Environmental > Terrestrial > Soil > Wetlands > Permafrost | place: Sweden: Stordalen | collected...
AAATATCTTCTTCGTTTCAGGAAACGGCTGAATCAGGCTACTGCGTTGATTTTGTCGTCAAAGCTCCCCGTTATTCACCGGAGGAAATAAAGATAATCACCAGCACGCAGGAAGAGGTTATTATCATTCCTGAGGGCGATTTTTATAAAATCCATCTGCACACCAAAGACAAGGAAAATGTCCGGTCACAAATCAGCGGACTGGGCAGCGTGCTCAACTGGGAAGATGACAACCTGGCTTCTCAGGTTCAGGACTTTATGCGTTCCAGGGACGGACAGACGCTCCATATCATGACCGATGCCGCCGGTTCCTTAACCAATCAGGACGCGAAAAGATACGGCTTCACGCTTCTGAATAGTTATCTGACCGTCGGCGACAAATGCCTGCCGGAAACTTACTTTCAGCCCGCGGAACTTTACAACGCGATGAAAAAAGAAATAAAGGTATCAACCTCACAGGCCTCTGTTTATGAAAGGAATCAATTCTACCAAAGCGCTCTGGAACGATTTGAAAAGGTTTTATATCTGTGCGTCGGCTCCGTGTTCACCGGCAACTATCAGGCGGCGTTCCAGTGGATGAAAGAAAACAATAAACAGGAAAGTTTTATGATTATGGACACCGGCGCGGCATCAGGCCGGCTGGGATTAATCGCCTTGGCCACCGCCCGATATCTGGCTGAAACAAACGATATGAAAAAAACCGTCATTTTTGCCCGAAAAGCCATCAGCGCCTGCGAGGAATATATTTTTCTCGATAAACTGCAATATCTGGCCGCGGGCGGCCGTCTTTCCAAAACCAGCGCTTTTTTCGGCGAAATGCTGAACATGAAACCGGTCATATCGCCTCTTCCGGAAGGAGCAAAAAAAGTCGGCACCGTCAAAAATCAGGAAGATCAGCTAAAGTTTGCTTTAACGAAACTGGACAAATCGATCAAGGATGACGCCAACACTCTCATCATGCTGGAATATTCCGACAACAAAATCTGGGTGGAAAAGACCGTTCAAAAAGCTATTGCCGAAATTTATCCGGAGGCTGAAATTATTCTACAGCCGTTGTCACTGACGTCGGGCGCGCATATGGGGCCGGGGACGTGGGGGGTAGCATTCCTCCCGGAGAAGACGACTCCGTAAAAAGTCCACCTGCTGCGTTGCGCTTCGTCCCTCGTCATTGCAACGTATGAAAAAATACGTCTCATTCCTCAGGACTCGCGCGCCTTGCATCTGGAGCTTTTTACGAAGCCGTTAAAATACAATATGATTTAACAAAATAATATTTTGTGATATTTGTAAATTATTAGGAAAACTCAGACTAGTTGCCAGATTTATACAGACGTTATAATCATTGTTAGAACTGAGGATAAAATAAAGTTATGAATAAAACTAAAATCTTATTAATAGCCGTGTTTCTACTAAACCTAATTCCAATCGCCGCTTTAGCTCAAAGTGAAGCGTATTTGCCTCTTACAAAACAGGAAATGGGCAAGCCCTTTCCTCTGCAAAAAGACAAAATAATTGACAAACGTGAGTCTGTCTCTTTTTTAGTATCTGCAGGACCATCGGGTGTTCACTTCGATAGCCACGTGGACACTCAATCTAATTTAGTCGCCTATGGCAAGGATAAAAATGGTAACGATTGGCGTGTCGTCATTCCCGAGTCTCCATTGTATCTGCCTATGGATATTTATAAAGGAGATCTCGATAAGAACGGCATAACAGATGTTATTATTATGATGCCTACAGGAGGCAATGGGCTTGCTCCATCAGTACATTTCATAGCCTTAATGTTTGATGACCAAGGAAGACCAATACCTTTTGAAGCAGATGGTTATTTTGAGCCTCTCGAAAATGGTATAGATTCTCTTGTTGATATGAATGGAGATGGCAGAGCAGAATTAATCTATATGAATTTTAATGATGGATACTGGATAACAAACATCTATACATGTCAAAATGGCAGATGGTCTCGGATTCAGGGTGCGTTCGGAAAAAGAAACTACCCTTTATTTACTCGGTTTACGAATCGACCTAACAGGAAAGCTGGTATTCCCAAGCCTGGTCATCATCCTTTTGCTCCCAATTTATCAAATGACAAACCAATATTGGAAGGCTTTCTGACTTCCTTTAACATACCTGATACATCATGGACAGATGTCGAACTGACAATTGAGGATTTACAAGGAGTTCGTTTCAAATGTACCCCAGCATATTGGTATAATTCGGCGAAGGTAATTTTTGACACGACTGTGAGCAGGCAGATTGCGCATCTGGCGATTGATGACAAAGATAATGCCTCATACATATTGAAAAATATAATTGAGAAAAAAATAAAAGTATTACTTTATGGTCAAAGATATCAAGATAAATGCAGCCCAGAAACAGTCTGGGCGACACAAGAGAAATAATTAAAAAAACGCACCAACAAATCGATCGAGATAGATGCGGGATTCGTCACTTTTCTTTTTCATTTTATCGTTAGGTTAATATGAGTACCCAAAATAAGAAAAATCGTTTTGCTTTTGTCATTCCTGTTTACAATCATGCCGGGACGGTGGCGCAGGTGGTCAAGGACGCGCGGGCGCTTGGCTATCCGATCTTTGTTGTTGACGACGGCTCAACTGACAACACGTACGATCAGATAAAAGAAATTAAAGGCATTCAAATCCTGCGGCATGAAATAAATCAGGGCAAGGGCGCGGCTATTTTGACCGGCTTTGCCGCGGCATCTGCTGTGGCCGACTTCGCCATCACCATTGATGCCGACGGACAGCACTATCCGGAAGATGCGCAAAAGCTCATCAAGGCCATTCCAAAAAAAACGCGGCCGATTGTCGTGGGAGCCAGAGCCGGCATGACAGGCGAGCATGTCCCCTGGACAAGCAGTTTCGGACGGAAGTTTTCCAACTTTTGGGTACGCACCTCCGGCGGACCTGCCATTTCGGATTCTCAGAGCGGCTTTCGTATTTATCCTCTGCCCGAAGCGCTTAATTTAAAGACAAAAGCGCGGCGATTCCAGTTTGAAGTAGAAATTCTAGTGCACGCCAACAGAAACGGTATTCCGGTAATGGAAGCGCTCGTGCGTGTCAACTATAATCCCCTAGGTGCAAGAATTTCCCACTTCCGCCCTTTCGTGGATTTCTGCCGTAATTCTTCAACCTTCACCCGTTTGATTTTCCGGCGGATATTTTTTCTAAAATAATTAATAACAAATATATTCCCCTCTTTTCTCCGCGTGCCCTTCAGGGTAAAAGAGGGGTTAGGGGAGATTTGATATGATGTACTCATTATCCCCATCCGCTTCGCTTCGGGGACAATTCAACTTGCGCTTCAACCTTCGCACCACTCGATTTCAGCGAGTTTCATTGAAAAATCCCCCTCAATCCCCCTTTATGAAAGGGGCAAGAAGAGAGGCGGAAAAAATTTCACCCTCCTTTTAATTTCCTCTACCCTAAAGGGCACCGTGGCCCTCAAGGGAGGAAAAAATACTGGATACCGGCCTGCGCCGGTATGACACTATTTTTGTCATGCCGTTGAAGAACGGCATCCAGGAAAAACTTGATTCCCGCCTTCGCGGGAATGACAAGTGTAATTAAGATTGCCACGTGCACTGTCGTGAACTCGCAATGACATAATGGCTTTTTGCCTTGCCAGTAATTTAGAAATGTGACATTCTGACGCAAAAAATTTGATGCCGTTTTGCATCATTCGCGAGTATTCATGTCCCTTCGCAAATATCAAATAAATTGGACCGTTATTTTTATTGTAATCCTCATTGTAGCGGGGCTCTTTTTCTGGGAATCCAAAAACCTGAAAATAGAAACGGATATTCTGGAATCCATGCCGCACAACGATCCGGTGCTGGCCGACGCGCGTCAGATTATCCGGCATCTTCCCATTCAGGACAGACTATTTATTGATCTGGGCTGTAAATCAGCGGATAAAGACAAACTGGTCAGAGCGGCGGTTATCCTTTCCGATAAACTTGGCAAAAGCGGTCTTTTCACCAAAGTCGGCATAGGCGATGACGCCAATAATTTCCCCGAACTTATAGCTCATGTAAACAACAATCTTCCGTCGCTTTTAAGCGCATCCGACCTGGAGCAAAAAATCAAGCCGCTTTTGTCGCCGGATAAAATCAGGGAGGCAATGGCGCAAAACCGAAAGAGCCTTGAGCAGCTTGAAGGCATCGGGCGAAGTGGAATGATGACGAAAGACCCGCTGGGGCTTTCCGGTGTTATTCTGAGTCAGATGTCCGCCCTGCTTCCCTCCAACAAAGCGCAATTTTATCAGGGCCAGCTTATGTCCGAAGACGGCAGGCACGTTCTTATTATTGCCAAGATAAAAGGATCGGGAACGGACACGGCAATTGCTGCCAAAATTCAAAAAACCATCGACGATAGCGGACGTGAATTAAACGCCGACAAGAGTCTGTCAGGAGATAAATACACAATAACTTCCGCAGGAGCGTACCGCGCGGCGCTGGATAATGAAACCATCGCCAAACACGATACCCGGCTTGCTTTAATCCTGACCACGCTGGGCATCGCGCTTTTGCTGATCTTCGCTTTTCCCCGCCCGCTCATCGGCCTGCTGGCGCTTCTGCCTTCGACGGTCGGAATGATCGCCGCTCTTTTCGTCTGCTCTTTTTTATATAAATCCATTTCCATGCTGGCTGTCGGTTTCGGCGGCGCGATCATGGGATTCACCGTCGATCTCGGCATTACCTATCTGCTCTTTCTCGACCAGCCCTACGAAACAAAGGGCAGAAAAGTTACAAGGACTGTCTGGTCGGCGGAACTTCTGGCGGTGCTGACAACGGCTGGTTCGTTTCTTTTGCTATTGGTCAGCGATTTTAAAATCATGGCGCAAATCGGCGTCTTTTCCGCGCTAGGTGTTTTCTTCGCGCTTATCTTTGTTCTTTTTATCTTTCCGCTGATTTTTCCGACCATGCCGCCGGCAACCCGTCAAAGCAATCCGCTTCTTTTGAATGCCATCAAAAAAGTGGCAGCTCCCGCGAAATGGAAGCTGGCTGTGGCAGTTGTTTTCGGTTTCATCATGTTATTTTTTGCGTGGCCTGAATTCAACGTCGATCTTAACTCTATGAATTCCGTGAGCCAAAAGACTCTGCAAGCCGGAGAAGTTTTGCAGAAGTGGGGAGACTTTTCCGGCAAATGCTATGTCTTTATGGAAGCAAAAAATCTTGATGAGTTGCAGAAAAAAAATGCTCAATTGATGGATTCGCTCTCCGATGACGTGCGACAGGAAAAACTGGCACCGGTATTTCTGCCCTCCGTTTTATTTCCGTCACCCGGGCAGGCACAGAGCAACTTTGCCGCCTGGCGCGCTTTCTGGACCAAAGAGCGTGTGGCTGATTTGCAACGCAACCTGAACTCGGCCGCGCGGGTATCGGGTTTTGCACCCGATGCTTTTGCGCCATTCTGGAAAATCATCAATCAGGAAACACCCGCGTCATTTGCCATACCGGAAAAGTTTTTTGAAATGCTGGGAATTGCGAAAAGCCCCGCAGGATACACGCAGTTGAGCTTATTAACTCCCAGTAAAAACTACAGCGGCGAAGATTTTTTCTCGCGCCTGAAATCTGCCGGATCAGCCGAATTATTCGACGTCAGGCTGTTCAATAAAAGACTGGGGGAATTTTTAAAGAATATTTTTATCCAGATCGCGCTGATTACCGGCATCGGAACTTCCATCATTGTGTTCATCTATTATCTGGACTGGATTATCTCGCTGGCCGTGCTTGCACCCATCACCTTCGCGCTCATTGCCACGCTGGGCACCTTGAAAATCATCGGTCATCCCATGGATATTCCCGGCATCATGCTGTGGGTCATCATCATGGGCATGGGAATCAACTATTCCATTTATTATGCGTGCTTCTATCAGCGCTATCGCGATGAGAGCCTGCCGGAAATGGACACGGTAAAGCTGGCCATGTTTCTGGCCTCCTTTACAACCCTGATCGGATTCGGTGTTTTGGCTCTGGCCAATCATGCGCTTTTGAAGAGCATCGGTGTTGTATCTCTACTGGGAATTTTCTACTCTCTGATCGGAGCGTATTTTATTCTGCCGGTTTTGATGAAGGCAATTTTTTCACAGGCCTCATATTCAACCGGAAACCTGATAATCAATTCACGGGAGCATCAAAGACGCACAGTCGCACGTTACAGGCATCTGGCCGCGTATCCGCGCATGTTCGCCCGCATGAAAATGATCATCGATCCGATGTTCAGGGAACTGAACAAGTACGTCAAAAATCCCCGGAGGATTATCGACATCGGCTGCGGCTACGGTGTCCCCGCCGTCTGGCTTCTGGAAATTTATCCGGAAGCGAAGGTTTACAGCCTGGAGCCGGATGATGTGCGTGTGCTCATCGCGTCGCACGCCATCGGCACACGGGGACGAGTACAAGTCGGACTCGCACCGGATTTGCCGGAGGTTGAAGGAGAGGTCGACTATGTGCTCATGCTGGACATGTTGCATTTTCTTGATAATACAGAAGCTCAAATTGCTTTTCAGCGGATTTACGAAAAGCTGGAAGCCGGGGGAACATTGCTTGTCCGTGCAACAATTCCTTCGGGTAAGCCGAAGCCCTGGAAGCGCTGGATAGAAATTATCCGGTTAAAAATTACGCGAATGCCAAACAGATTCCGCCCCGAACCGGAAATCATAGCTTTACTGAAAAAGACCGGCTACACCGTCAATGTCTTCTCCTCTGATTTCAAAGGGATTGAGGAAAAGTGGTTTGTGGGGAAAAAAGATATATGAAAAAAATACCTTATAAAATATTGCTCTTTTTCACCCACAAGCTGGGGTTGTGGGTTTTCCGCATGCTTTCCTGGTTTATCGCCACCGGTTATTTTTTTCTATTCCCGGTGCGCGTGGCGGATAGCCTGAAATTTTATGGAGCTCTTTTTCCCGAAAGAAACTTATTATATCACCTGGGGTGCGCGTGGCGGCAGTATCATAAATTTACCGACGTCTATATTCACCGTTTTATCCATCTCAATGAAGAAGATATCGAATATATCAAGGAAGGATGGGAATGTCTGGAGGAGGCGGTGCAAAAAAAGACGGGCGCGATTCTGCTGATGTCGCACATCGGCAACTGGGAGCTGGCCGCGCAAACGCTGAACAAAAAAGGTCTGCCGATCATGCTGTATCTGGGGGCTAAACACAAAGAGCAGATTGAACATATTCAAAAAAAGATTCTGGCGAAAAGCGGCATCCGGGTTGTGGCGACAACCGAGGATGAAAAATCACCTTTTGCTTTAATCGAGGGAATCAATTTCCTGCGCGAGGGCGGCATTGTGTCCATGACAGGCGATCGTCTTTGGGGTGAGCAGAGTTCCGTCACCGTTAATTTTCTCGGGCATGAAGTTAAGTTGCCGGATACACCGCATTTATTCGCCCTGATGACCGGAGCGCCGCTGATGACTTTTTTTGTTTATCAGGAGGCTGTCGGAAAATATCATATTAAAGTCTCCAAAGGACGAAAGGTCTCGGCTGCCGCGCGCGCTGATAGAAAAAAGGCTGTTCAGGAATCGGCAAAGATTTACGCCGATGATCTGGCAGCGTTTGCCCTCAAGCATCCCTTCGAATGGCATCATTTCGAGCCGTTTTTAGGCAAAAAAATCAATCAGAATAAGTAGTAACGACGAATCATTATTTCCTTTGAGCTTTGTGATTTTTAGTATAAGAAATATTGCCGAATGAGAGGAATAACTAATCGGCAGGAATTATAAATGAAAGTAAACGAAGTTCCACAAGATAACACTCTTAAGTATTACGAGGGGATTAAGCGGGCATGTTACGCGATTAATGACGAAGGCAAATATGTCATTGTTGCGAGCAACGGCTGGAACGCGGAAGAATTCATCAATGGTCTGGCCGTTCATGAATTGGCTGTTAATCTGGAGAAAACCAGAAAAGCAGTGTTTGAAGGTGTTAAAAGCCCGCTTGCTTATCATATGGAGAGGCGGCAAATGATACCGGATATTCTGGGTAAAACAGCGGGCATTGCCGCATTTAGGGTAAAAAGGCATTGCCGTCCGGAAATTTTTGCCAAGCTTAAAGATTCCGTATTAGATCGCTACGCGGATGCACTCGCGATCACGCGGGAGGAATTAAAAACCGTTCCTCAGAAATAATCAGTAATGATATTTTCATTTATGAGAATGGAAGAAAAATTTTTTAAAAAGCTGCGCGATGTCGCGGGAAAGTTAAAATCATGAAAACAGAGGAAATCGAAAAAATAAATTTTCCGGGGAAAGAGCCGGAAAAAATAAGCAGGAAAGGTAAAGTTTTATTGATCACTTCAGAAATAACATCCGGCGGCAGGCCTTTTGTACATCACCATGCCGCCCACTGCGAAAGCGGCGTCACTTCGGCATTATTTCGGGATAAAGGATTGGAAATCAGTGAACCGATGATTTTCGGCATCGGCAGCGGCATATTTTTCGGCCATTTGCCGTTTGTCAAATTTGTCGGCCTGCCCATCAGCACTTACCGCTGTCAACCGGGAGCTATTTTTCGCAAAGCCGCCAAAAGACTGGGCGGAAAATTTGTCACGCAGCATTTTCGCAATCCGCGCAAAGGCATGGATGAAATGCGCCGCGTGCTCAATACCGGACAAATTGTCGGTCTGACAACCAACATCTACTGGCTTTCTTATTTTCCCAATCGTTTCCGTTTTCAGTTCAACGGTCACAACATTATTGTCCTGCGTGAAATTGAAAACGGTTTTCGCGTGAGCGACCCCGTTCTGGACAAACCGGTGGATTGCCTGACCGAAGACCTGATCAGGGCGCGTTTCGCGCGCGGGCCGCTGGAGCCTAAGGGGTTCATGTATTATCCCGTATCCGTCAATCACAATCCCGATCTACGGACGGCCTGCATCAAAGGAATGCTGGATACCTGCAACATGATGCTCAGAATTCCTCTGCCTATTTTCGGCATCCGCGGCATACGCTATCGGGCCAAAAAAATTATCACATTCGACAAGACGCACGGATTTGAGGAAGCCTGCCGGCAGTTGGGCATGATCGTCCGCATGCAGGAGGAAGTCGGCACGGGCGGCGCCGGATTCCGTTATATGTACGCGGCCTTTCTACAGGAAGCGGCCGAATTGTTCGGTTCTTCCGAACTCGATGAACTATCACGGGAGATGACGGCTATCGGCGACATCTGGCGGGAGTTTGCCGTGGTGTCCGCGCGCGTCATTAAAAAAAGATTCAAACAGGAAGAGACTTTTGCCAAAGCGGGCGGATTGATGCTGATTTGCGCCGGACGGGAAGAAGAACTTTTTAAAAATCTGCGTATTGTTGCAGGAAATCTAAAATCCTGAAGACACATAATATTTTTTCATCTGTTTTTGTCTGTTTCTTGTTGTAAACAATCACGGATATGACTTCTAAAGTGCAATTTGGATATGTTTTGCATTACATCCTGCTCAGTTTCACTTCGGGAATACCATGGATATCTTCGATATCCTCCGCCTCTAGCGGGATAATTCAACCAGCAGATATTACTTTGCTTCGCTTGTAATATTTGCGTTTATTAAAGCCTGGGTCTCATTAAAAAATGCTTTTCGCTTTATTGATTTTAGTATAAGAAATACGCTATAAAAAATCACCACATTTGGCAGGAGTTGCCCATGAAAGTGAATGAAGTACCTCAGGATGACGTATTCGATTATTCCGCAGGGATAAAAAAAGGAAATTACGCCCTTGATGACAAGGGGAAATATGTCATGGTGCCCAGCAAGGGCTGGGTGGTAGATGAAATGATCAACAGAATGGCTTATGATGAATATAAGGCCAAAGAGGAAGAAACCAGAAAAGCGGTGCTTGCCGGCCAGAAAAGCCCTCTTGCCTATTATATGGAACTGCGGCAGATGACACCGGAGATTTTGGGGAAAACAGCGGGCATTGCCGCATTCCGGGTCAAAAGGCACTTGCGTCCGGAAATATTTGCCAGGCTCAAGCCTTCCTTACTGGAGGCTTACGCCAAGGCCCTTGCGATTACGACTGAAGAATTGATAACCGTGCCAAAAAATCCAAGAGAAAGGTAATCACTATTAATGACTACAGAATTAATAACTAAAGAAACGCTAGCCAATGGCAGGACTTATATCCATCGCACAGCCGCGCATTGCGAGACGGGAGTTACATGCGCCCTGTTTCGCGACAAGGGTGTTGATATTTCCGAACCGATGATTTTCGGCATCGGCAGCGGCATTTTTTTCGGCCATCTGCCATTTATCAAACAGACAGGGCTGCCCATAAGCACTTTCAGATCAATCCCGGGATTGGTTTTCAAAAAAGCAGCCAAAAGACTGGGCGCCAAGGTTTTTAGAAAACGTTTCCGCAGCCCGCAAAAAGGCATGGACGAGTTACGCCGTGTTATCCGGACCGGACAGATTGTCGCTGTAACAACCAACGTCTACTGGCTTTCGTTCTTTCCCAGACGCTATCGCTTTAATTTTAGCGGACACAACTTTATAGTCCTGTACGAGAATGAAAACGGTTTCCGGATAAGCGATCCGGCTTTGCTGGAATATACGGTAGATTGTTCAACTGAAGATATGGAAAGGGCTCGTTTCGCGCGCGGACCGATGGAACCCCGCGGTTTGATGTATTATCCGATCTCCATCAATCCCCATCCCGACATCAGAAAGGCCTGCATCATCGGTATGCAGGACACCTGCAAGCAGATGCTCGGGATTCCCATACCTCTTTTCGGTGTCAAGGGGATGCGTTATGTGGCCCAAAAAGTTATAAAGTGGCCGGAAAAGCTGGGCTATGTCGAAGCCTGCCGGCAACTGGCTCACATCCTGCGCTTGCAGGAAGAAATGGGCACGGGGGGCGCGGGATTCCGCTATATATTCGCGGCTTTTCTGCAGGAAGCTGGAGAATTATTTGGTTCTAAAGAACTTAATGAATTATCCAATGACATGACCGCCATCGGCGATATCTGGCGGGAGTTTGCCGTGGTCTCCTCGCGCATCATCAAACAGAGAAAAACAAAATCCGAAGAGACCTTCGAAAAAGCAAGTGGTTTGATGATGATCTGCGCAGGGCGGGAAGAAGAACTTTTCAAGAATCTGCGGGACGTTATCGGGAAACTGAAATCATGAAGGCTCTGGATATTTCCGGAATAACTTTTTCTTACAATTCGCCGGCTGATAAATTGGCAACCGGAGGAAATGAGTATGCTTTGCGTGATTTCTCCATGTCGGTAGAGAGGGGAAAGATTCACGCGCTTTTAGGACCGAACGGTGCGGGAAAGACCACTTTGATGAAAATTATTACCGGAGTGTTAAGAGGCTATTCGGGAGAAGTTGTTATTTTGGGGAATAAAATGCCCGACAATAGGGCTCTTTTGTCCACCGGTTGCGCGCCTCAAACTATCTCACTCTATATGACTCTTACCGCCCGTGAAAATCTGCATTTTTTCGGCGCGATGGCTAATCTCTCCGATGAACAAATAGATGCAAGATCGGAAGAAGTGTTCGCTCAGACAGGACTTGCCGAACACGCCGACAAACTGGTCGTCACTTATTCGGGGGGAATGCAAAGACGCTTGAATCTGGCCGTGGCGCTGCTGCATTCTCCGAAACTGTTGCTGCTCGATGAACCGACTGTTGGCGTCGATCCGCAAAGCCGCCATAATATTTATGAAACATTAAACAGTCTTAATGCATCAGGCATGACTATTTTGTTATCCACGCATATAATGGAAGAAGCCGCACGCTTCTGCTCAAGCGTGACCCTGGCGGATAGGGGCAAAGTGATTTACGATGGATTGATGTGCGAGATAGACAATCTGGAAAAGTTCTTCCTGGAAAAGACAGGAAGGGGATTGCGTGATGATTAAAGCACAAACGGATTTTTCTTTGCATAACTTTGTTGGCCGCGTCGTCGACTTCCTCAACGTATTCACATATACGTCTGCGGGGTCTCCTCCTCGCCGCCGCGTTATGCTTTGAATAATCCATTTGTGAACTTTGCAGAATGAAAATAATTTTATGCAGGTGAATATAACTTGATTAAAAGACAACTGACGGAGTTTGTTAAAAAAGAATTTCTGATCATGTTTCGCGACAAGCAGACAATTCTGCTTCTTTTCATTATGCCGGTGGCCTTAATTGTTTTTATGACTCTGGCGCTCAAGGGAGTCTATGCCGATAGAATAAATGAACGGCAAATTCATCTGGCTATCGAAAACGAAAGCAAATCACCCAAGGCGAACCTGCTTGAGGAAAAAATCAAGTCCCATAAACTGATTCAAAGAATTGATATACCGCAGGGCATGGATAGGGACCGTATTTTTGAATACGGCAAGGCGGATGCTCTTGTGGTCATTCCCAAAGGTTTCGATGATGGAACCAAACCTGTAGAAATTTATTTCGACCCTGTGTTTGATCCCGGCTACAAAATAGCCGTACGTTCACTGATGACCAGTTTAACGGTGGAAGTAGTCATGGGAATAGACAATCTGGATGCCGTAGTTGCCAATTTAATTGTTGAGAAAACAAAACAAAACAGGGACATTCCCAGCCCTCTGCAGCAAACGGTCCCGGCTTATGCTATATTCGCGATGTTTTTTATTGCCATTCCCATGTCTATAGGTTTTCTGAAGGAAAAGAATGAAGGCACTTTGCAGCGTCTTTTTACTTATACGGTAAGCGCAAATACAGTTGCACTGGGGAAAATAATTCCCTATTATATAATTAATATTATCCAGTTTCTTTTAATGATGTTGGTCGGTGTTTATATTGCGCCTTACATTGTCGGTTCTTCTTTTCAAACTGGAAACCATTTCTGGTATTTTATTCCGGTCACACTGGTTGTTGCGGCCGCCACAACCGGTTTCGGTGTGCTGGTCGCGGCGCTGGCCAAAACGCCTGAGCAGTGTCCAACGCTGGCAGCAACGGGAGCCATATTGATGGGAGTGCTTGGCGGCATTATGGTACCGTATTTTGTTATGCCCATGGTGATGAAAAAACTGGC
>Ga0182019_10001228_pt1 | contig 13023 bp, 8 predicted proteins | sample 812E2MmetaG_FD_120483 | JGI IMG/M metagenome (GOLD analysis project Ga0182019, IMG submission 120483) | Permafrost microbial communities from Stordalen Mire, Sweden - 812E2M metaG | ecosystem: Environmental > Terrestrial > Soil > Wetlands > Permafrost | place: Sweden: Stordalen | collected...
AGGGAAGGGTTGGGTTTGTCCGGTCCGGACCCTTTCTTCTCTTCCGGCCTCTGCGTTCTCTGTGCGCTCTGTGAGAACAAGCTCGCCAACTACTTCTCCTTTTTCGCCTCGGTCTTCTTGGCTTCGACTTTGGGCAGCGCGAAGGAAAGGGCGGGCACGGGTTGGTCGTGGTTGTAGAGCCATGAATATGCAAACACGGATGCCAGCACGCGCTTGCTGTAGTTGCGGGTTTCGTCGTAGGGAATCGTCTCGAAAAACTCGTCCAGTTCCAGGTTGCCACGCTCGCGCAGCCAACGATCCACCGCGGCTTCCCCCGCGTTGTATCCGGCGATGGCCAGAGGCAGGGCTCCGCCAAAGTGCTCCAGCAGGAAAGCCAGGAAGCGTGAACCCACCTCCAGGTTCTTGGAGGGGTCCAGCAGGGTGTCGCGGGTCACCCGTCCGCTGGCAAACCGCTGGGCTGTGCGCACCAGCATCTGAGTCAGCCCCAGGGCGTTGGCAAAGGACTCAGCCTTCGGGGAAAACGCGCTCTCCTCGCGCATGATGGCGAGTTGCAGGGCCTCGGGCACGCGGTTGGCTTTGCTGTTCTTGCTCACCAGCTCGGGGAAGGCACGCGGATACGCCAGGCGCCACTCGGCATCGCTACGCAGGTTGTTCGGATACGACCAGCGGTACGCGGTGAGGATGGTGCGGGGGATGGCATGCGAGGCGTTCCACAGCCGGCCACGGTCAAGCAGAATGGCGGTAATCCAGTATCCGTCCTCTCGGGTAGGTGTGTTCGCCACCGTCTGTGATTCCGGCGCGTGGTCAGCAGGGGCCAAACCCAGGCGGGCCAACTCTCGGCGAGACTCGCTGCCCAGACCCAGGCGGGCCAACTCGACTGCGCGCAGGAAGCCTGGTTCGGCAAAGAGGGGCTGGGGGTGGAAGTTCCAGGCAGATTGCCTTTTCCCCGTCGGCAGCGCAGGTCGCAACTCGCGCAGCAGGCCGGCGCGTGCCTGGGAAAAGCTGTGGCGCATTCGTTCGAGCGCGAACAGCGCATAGATGGAAAGTGGATACTCTCGCACCGCGCGTGCGTAGGCTTGCAGGGCCTGGTTTCGGGCGCCTTGCTTTTCGAGTATGCGACCTCTCCAGTAGTGAGCCCGGCCGGCGGCGTAGTAGATCTCCTCGCGCGGGAAACGGCGAATGTCCTCATCGAGCCATCTTGCGGCCTTGTCCAAGTCGCCCGCATGCCAGGCGGCAAAGGCCAGGCGCCACAAGGCCTCGCTGGCTACATCGCCCTTGGGATACCGGTCGGGCAGATCGCGCAAGCGTTGTTCGGCGCCATCGTTGTCGCCAGCATCGGTGAGCACCTCGGCCGCACGCAAGCTGGCATCGTCGGCAAGGCGGTGCTCGGGAAACTCGGACTCGATGCGGGCGTAGAGCGCGAGGGCCTTGTCACGCTCGCCCGCTCCCGCCAGGCTGCGCGCAGCTTGATAGAGCGCGCGCACCACCAAGTCGCGGTTCTGCGCGCGTTGGCACGCGGTTTCGGCTTCGGCAAACAGCGGCGCCGCGCGCGTGCGTTGGCGTTGCTTCCACACCGACTGAGCGCGGTGAAAGCGCGCCACGCACTCCGTGGCCACCTCCAGTCCCGGCGCGGTCAAGGCTGCGGCAAAGGCCGCCTCGGCGGCAGGGTTCTGGTTCTTGTCGAACAGGGCCATGCCACGCGTAGCCCATTCCTCGGCGCTGTGAGTGACCAGAACCGACCTCTTTTCAGGGCTTGCCGACTGAGCCAAGCTCTGCAAACTCTCCTCCGCGCGATTGGCCCAGGCTTCCTGCGGCGCCTCGGCCCAGATTCGCCGGAGAGCCGTGGCGATCTCTTCGGTCGGGCGCTGCAGCTGCTGCATGGCCTCGGCCAGGCGAAACTTGGTTTCGGCCCGGCGTGGTCCGGAAGGGAACCGGTTGAGAAAACCCCTTGCTTCGCTCTCTACCTCGGGCCAACGCTTCTTCGCGATCAAGGCGTCAATCTTGACCAACACCGCCTCGGCCTCGGGCACGGTGTGGACGGGCACGCGGGCCACCCAGGCGAGCGCACCTTCGGCATCGCCTCGTCGTAGCCGGCAGCGGGCGGCGTAGCCAGCGTGATAGGAACCCAGCTCAGGGTAGCTCGACCACAAGTCTTCGAAAAGGTCGCCCGCGGCCTGCCAGGCATTCAGATTCATGTGCGCCAAGGCCAGGAGGAAGCGGGCCTGATTGCGCTCGGGCGCATGCTTGGACATGGTCGCCAGCGCGCCCACCAGCTGCTCTACCGCGGCGGCAAAGTCGCCAGCGCGGAAGAGGTCAGCGCCGGCGCGGGCCGGCCCAGAGGCGAAGAATGGCTCAAGCCAGCGCTTGTCAAAGGGAACAGCGGCGCGGGCAGTGGCTGGCGCCGCTGTCTCATCAGGCGCCTCGGCAGCCTCGTCGCCTTCCGGTGGTTCGACGGCAAGCGAGGTCTGCGGCAAGAAGAAAAGCGCCAGCAGAACGGCGCCCGAAAGTCTTTGCGTGGACACTTTGGGCTACTAGGGCGCCTTGGCGAGCTGCGCGGCGGATGCCTTTTCAGGCAGTCCAGCTCTGCGGTTCTCGATCTGGCGGATGCCTTGGAATTCTACCGTGAGGTTGCTGATGCTTTGGTCAAGCAGGTTGATGTCGTCTTCCAGCATGGCGTTCTTCTGCTTGAGCAGGCGGAGGTCGTGGCTCAAGCGCGCGACCGCCCACAGAATAATCAGAAGGTTCGGGATCAGCGCGATGACGATGTAGATAGCAATCTGGGGGTCAAGCAGAGTCAGAAAGCTCATCGAACGCACCCCCCTGACAGTACACGCTTTCTCGACGGTTGACTATCTTGCCTACCGCCAGAGACAGACGCGATCGCGCCCAGTGCGCTTGGCCTCGTACAGGGCGTGGTCGGCCGCTGCGATGAACCCTTGCGCGTCTACGATGCGGGGGTCCTGGATGGCGGCGACCCCGGCGCTAACGGTGATGGGGATCTTCTTTCCAGCGAAGACAAAGATGTGGCTGGACACCGTGTGCCGCACTCGTTCGCCGACGATCCGGCCTTGGACGATGTCGGCGCCCCGGCAAATGATGGAAAATTCCTCGCCGCCCACGCGCGCAAACACGTCCTCCACGCGCACGATGCCCTGTACGGCGGCGGCCATCTCCGCCAGGACGTAGTCGCCCGCTGGATGGCCATGGGTGTCGTTTACTTCCTTGAAATGGTCGACATCGAAGGTCACCAGCGCGAGCGAGGTCTTCTGCCGGAAAGAGTAGGCGAACTCACTCTCCACGCGATCGGTGAAGTACTTCTTGTTGAAGGCTTTGGTCAGGTCATCGCGTAGGGCCGATTCGTACATCTGGCGCTGGAAGGTCTCGTCCAAGCTGTCGTGGTAGGTGAACTTGAGGACCGTTCCCGAGCCCACCAGGATCTTGTCGCCATCCTCCAACTCCTGGCTCTCGATGCGTGTGCCGCGGCAAAAAGTGCCGTTGGTGGATCCGAGGTCGCGCAGCACTGCCTTGTCGCCATCCATCACGATTTCGCAATGCTCGCGTGACACACCGTCATCGATCATGCGCACCTGAGCCTTTTGGCCACGGCCGATGATGGTCCGCTCACGGGTGAGCTTGTACATCTCGCCCATCGCGCTTCCCGCCAGCACGATCAGACAGGCGCAGTCGCGTTTCGCGGGAGCTCTGACCGAGCCGGGCGGCTTTTCCTCCACGCGTGTGACATCGTCCCAGGTCACGTTGGGTACCTTGTGCATGCTGCAACCGCTAGCCGTCGACGAGGCGGCGGGCCAGGGCGCGCAGCGGTTCGGCACGTTTATCAAATAGGGAAAGGGCGTCAAGCGCCGTTTGCGTGAGTTCACCCAGGCGGCGGCGAGCCTCGGTCTGCGTGGTCACATGGTCCTTATCGGCAAGATCGTCGGCGTGCTGAAATGCCACCCCGTAGTGCTCGCCAAACCGAACCAGGGCCTCCTCCTGCGCTGGCCCGGCGTGGGCCAAGACCGCGCCTACCTCCAGTGCAGCCCGGAACAACGCGCCGGTCTTTTCGGCAGCAAGACGCTCGACCGCCTGCAGCGATTCGGGCTGTGGCTCCTCCAAATCGCGCGCCTGGCCACGCACCATACCCGACATGCCGGCACCTTTCGCCAGTGCCGTGACCGCTCGCAGGTGTCGTTGCGCGACAAAGGGGTCGCCGGTCGCGGCCATGGCAGCCGCGCCCGCCTCGGCCAGCCACTCGAACGCCAGAGTTAGCAGGGCGTCCCCGGCGAGGATGGCGATGGCCTCTCCGAACACCTTGTGATTGGTGGGCTGTCCGCGCCGGAGGTCGTCATCATCCATGGCCGGCAGATCGTCGTGGATGAGCGAGTAGCAGTGCACCAGTTCCACCGCCGCGGCGGCGAGGCGTAGCGGTTCGTCGGGCTCGCGCCCGAGCGCCTCGGCGGCTGCCAGCACGAGCAAGGGACGCAGCCGCTTGCCCGGGGCGAGCAGGGAGTAGCGCATGGCCGTGACCAAACGGCCCGGATCCTCAAGCGGCGGCACAAGCGCCAGCCGCGCCGCGAGCAGAGTATCGATCTCGGCACGCCGGGTTCGCAACCAGGATTCCAGCTCGAAGTCGCTCACTCGTTCTCTTCGTGATCCGGTGGGGCTGCCAGCGGAGCCGTGCGGGGGCCACCGCCGGCCGTGGACAAGAGGACCTCCACCCGTTTTTCCGCCTGGTCGAGCTGCTCGGCACCGCGGCCGCAGAGGCGAATGCCTTCTTCGAAGCAACCGAGCCCTTCTTCGAGAGTAAGGTTGCCCCCTTCCAGACGTTCAACCAGCACGCGCAGACGCGCAAGGATCTCGTCAAACTTGACTGGCTCAGCGTTTGGAGGGGTGGCTTTCGGGGCCATGAAAGTCTGCATTCTAGCAAGTTGTGTGGCGCTGGTAGGTCTATTTCGGCTCCGCGCCCGGGACCGTATCCGGTGGCCGGCGCCGGATCCGGATCCGGCACCGGTTCCGGCTCCGGTTCCGGCGGCACCGGTGATATCGTGCGGGCCAGCGTGACCAACCAAGGCGTCGCCCTCCCCGACAGAAAGCGCGGTGGCCGGTTTGGCCTGCGGGCCCAGATACTGCTCGGCCTGGCCGCCGTCACGCTCATCGCAATCCTCACCACCGGGTTCCTCGCCCTGTGGGCAGCTGGAGCCACCCTGGGCGTTCATCGCGAGACCGAGGCGGTGACATTGGCGTCGGCCGCCGCGCGGATGGTGTCTGCAATCTTGGATCGCCAAACCGACATCGAATCGTCCGAGAGTCGGGAGCAGCTTCGGGCGGCCTTGTCCACGTTGTCGGAACGATCCGGAGGCATCCAGTTCTCCGTGTTGTCGGCCGACCGCGGTGTGGTCGCCTCCTGGCCGCCGCGCGCAGCCCGCGACGTTGATCCACCGATCGCCAACAGCGTTGTCGCGGGGATCCCGCCGGTAATCCAGTACCGCGATTCGCCCGGCGGCGGCGCCACCCAGTTGTTGGCGTACGCTGGCATCGAGGCAAGAGGGCGGATCGTTGGCGCGACCCGCGTGGTGCTGGATGCGCCCCCGCCAGTGCAGGTGGTGTTGCGGCGTTCAGGCTGGCTGCTGCTGGGCCTGGTCTGCGGAGACGCGTTGCTGGTCCTGGCTCTGGGTTACTTCGTGCTGACCCAGATGGTGGTGCGGCCTCTGCGCAAAATGGAGCAGGCCACCGCGCAGGTTGGGGTGGGCGATTGGGACCAGCACATCGACCTGCCCGGCCCGTCCGAGCTGAGCGCGCTGGCCCGCGCCTTCAACCAGATGACCTCGTCGCTGGCGGCCCAGCGCGAGCAGCTCATTCGCTCCGAGAAGCTCGCGTCGGTCGGGCAACTGGCGGCAGGCGTGGCGCATGAGATTGGCAATCCGCTTGCAGCAATCTTGGGCTACGTCGACATCCTACGTGCAGATTTGGCAGGAACCGGCGCCTTGCCGGAGGCGGAACGTCGTGATGCCCTGGACCGGGTCAAGGCCGAAACCCAGCGGATCAATCGCATCATTCGCGACCTGCTCGAGTACTCACGCCCCAGCCATGAAGAGCCTTCGCTCATCGATCCTCTTGCGGTAGTCCACTCGGCGCAGGCGCTGCTGGCTCCCCAGGCGCGCCTGCGCGAGGTGCGCATGACGGTGACGCCGCAAGCAGGCCCATGGCCCACGGTGATGGTCTCGCAGGGACGCATGACCCAGGTGCTGGTGAATCTCCTGCTCAACGCAGCGGACGCGATGAGTGGCAAGGGTCAGGTGGCCATCACCTGTGAGAGGGCGGCGGGAAGGGTGCGCATCGCCGTCAGCGACGAGGGGCCAGGCATCGAGCGTGAGCTTCGCCGCAAAGTATTCGACCCTTTCTTCACCACCAAGCCACCCGGCCAGGGTACGGGGCTTGGGCTCTCGATCTCGCGATCCATCGTGGAAAGCTATGGCGGCACGCTTGAGTTGGACGCCGAGGCGGCGAGGGGCGCCCGGTTCGTCATCGACCTACCGGCGGCGCCGCCTCTCGAAAACTCGTAGTTGGTCGAGCGGCCGGACGGACGGCGGGGCCGGAGACCGGGGGCCGGCGCCGGGGCCGGGACCGGAACCGGCTCCGGCGAGGGCGCGCGCGAAGCGCGGGGTGGGCAGGGTGGGTGGCGGGTCCCGAAGTCCCCGAAGGGGGAGCCGGTGGCCAGGGCCGGTGGCCGAGGGCCGGTAGGCCGGAGCCGGGACCGGATCCGGGGCCGGATCCGGAGCCGGCAAGAGAGGCCGCGGTGTTGGCACGAATCTTAGGCCGTGGGGGGCGAACGCCGTCCTTCGAGGCGGCAGGGAGAGATAAACATGGAAAATGCCACCACCTGTTCCGCACCCGAAGACGGGCACCATGGGCTCGATGCGTATCGCGTAGCCGGCGCTCGCGATGTGTCTGGTATCCGGTTGCATCGCATAGAGGGGGTGCACGCGCAGCCGAGTTGATCGCCGGTGGTCTGTAGATCGACCCGTCGGCGCGCTGATGCCTTCTTCGCAACTTCGCTGTTTTTCGCGAAGATCTTGCCGGGGATCAGGCGGCGGTAGCTATGAGGATGGGGCAAGTTTTCGAGAGGCGGCCCTAGACGCCTATGTGGGCTCCACTCGAAAGAACATGAGCCGAATTTCAGTTGCACGTCGACAAAGCGCCGATGGTGAGGCCCCTTAGCATCCGGCCGACAAGCCGGGCCGCTGGCAAGGAGGGCCGACTAGCGACGGACAGCCCACCCCGCCCACCCCGCGGCTGCGCCGCGCGCGTCGCCGGACCGGAATGTACTTATGTACTTGAGGACCGGAAGCGCAGGCCCGACGCAGCCCCGGGGCCCCTACGCGGTCAGCAGACCGCGTGGGGTGGGTTCAGCGACCCGGATCGTCGGCCGTTGTCGCCTCGGTGGTTTGAGGCAACGATTCGCTAGCTCTGCCGACACTCCAGCAGCAGCACCGTGATGTTGTCGGTGCCGCCGGCGTTGTTGGCCGCTTCAACCAGCTTCTGGGCGGCGTCATCCAGGTCAACCCCCACCTTGAGCAGATCGCGCATGGTCGGAGGGTCCACCATGCCCGACAGCCCGTCAGAGCAGAGCAGAAATATGTCGCCGTCCTTGACGTCGGCGGACGAGATGTCGACTTGCACCGTGTCTTTCATGCCCAGGGCGCGCGTGATCACGTTTCGGTGCGGGAATTTCTTCTGCTCATCCTCCGACATGCCCGGTCGTGCTTCCTTGTAGTCCTCAAGCAGCGAGTGGTCGCGCGTGAGTTGCTCGACCACGCCGTCACGTAGGCGATAGCAGCGCGAGTCGCCCACGTGGGCAATGTAGAATTTGTCCTCGAAGATCTGACCGATGACCACGGTTGTGCCCATGCCGGTCATGCGCACGTCGCGGGTGGCGGCTTCGTGGATCCTCCTGTTGGCCTGCTTGATGGCGACCACCAAGCGGTTCTCCAGAAACGACAGGGCCCGGTCCATCTTGTACGGCCAGGTGGCGTCGTCGTCTTTGGAACGGGCAAAGAATTCGCGGATCACGTCGGCGGCCATCTTCGAGGCCACCTCGCCACTGGCATGGCCGCCCATTCCGTCGGCGACTAGGAAGAGCTGTTCGTCCTCGATGAGGCAGAAGTAGTCTTCGTTGTGGTTGCGTTTCAGCCCAGGATCCGTCTTGGCGGCGTAGCGGATATGCATAGTCAGCCCGTACAGTTGAGCGTTGTCCGTCGCTCCTGTCAACCTTGGAGCGCAACATCGAGGGGCGGCAGGCAATGCTTTCCGTTGTTGACGGTCTGTCGTCCCGTGGATAAGGTACTGAACGAATGTCTATCCCTCCGCGGGGCAAGGGGCGCAAAGCTGCGGTCAAGAACCCTCCAGCCACAAGCTCTCGGCCCGTAAGACCACCAGCCGCCCGTTTCCCCGATGCCCTCGCGTCGGCGCCCTCCGTTGTGGCGCCGCACACTGCAGCCATCTTGGCCATAGGTGACGAGGTACTGCGCGGCGAGATCACCAACAGCAACGCGACCTTTCTCGCCGAACGACTCTTCGATGCGGGCCTGGAGGTTTGTGAAGAGCGGGTGGTGGCTGACCAGGCCGCGGCTATGCGGCGTGCCCTGGAGGAACTGGCGCAGCGCGCTGCGATTGTCGTGGTAACTGGAGGACTTGGTCCAACTGAGGACGATCGTACGGTGGATGTCGTCATGGATCTGTTGGGGGTGCAAGCGGAGCCACACGGCGCCTCGCTGGAGGCGATGAAGAAGCGTTTTGCCGCCCACGGCTTCGAGATGACCCCCAACAACTTGCGCCAGGTGCGCGTACCCCACGGCGCCCTAGCGTTGCCCAATGAGGCCGGCATCGCGCCTGGTTTCTGCGTTCGCATTGCGGGCCATGCGGTGTATTTTCTCCCAGGCATCCCGCGGGAAATGGAGCGGATCTACCTCGACCATGTGGCGCCTCGGCTGCGGGCCCACATGGCCGCGCAAGGGGTACCAGCGGCGGCGGTACGCACCTGGCACGTCTACGGCATGGGCGAATCGCATATCGACCACCGCCTGGCCAAGCTGCTTGAAAACATCCCTCACGCGACCTTGCACTTTCGCACCGACGCGCCCGAGAACCACGTGAAGGTGGTCATTCGTGGGCCCGACACCGGCAAGAATCAGGAGCTACTGGAGCAGGTGGATCATGACCTGCGCAAACGCATTGGCCCCGGGATCTACGGCATAGACGGCGAAACCTTCGCGCTGGTGGTGGGGCAAAGCCTGCGCACGGCCGGCGTGACGCTGGCGCTGGCCGAGTCGTGTACCGGCGGCGAGGCAGGCCAGATGATTACCTCCGAGCCCGGCGCGAGCGACTTCTTCCTGGGCAGCGTGGTGGCCTACTCCAACGACGTGAAGATCAATGTTCTGGGTGTGAAGGCCGCCACCATCGCTGAGTCCGGGGCGGTCAGCGAGCCCTGTGCCAAGGAGATGGCCGAAGGGGCGAGGCGCGTGACCGGAGCCGCCATCGCGGTTTCCATTACTGGCGTGGCAGGTCCGGCGAAAGAGCGCGACCCATCCGCTGCGGGCGCGGGTGACAAGCCGGTGGGCACCGTGTGCTTCGGCCTTGCCAGCGCCAAGTCCACCAAGGCCGTGAGCAAGCTTTTCAGCGGCGATCGCGCGCGCATCCGGCGGGCAGCGGCCTACTTCGCTCTCGATCTCGCGCGCCGCCACTCCCAGTGATGCAGGAGAATCGTATGGTGCCTTCTGAGAAGAACGAACACAGCAAGCCCGAATCTAGCAAACCTGCGCCGACACCGCGTGAGCGGGATCCGGCCCGCGACAAGGCCATCGAACTGGCCGTGTCCACCATTGAGAAGCAGTTCGGCAAGGGCAGCATCATGCGCCTTGGCGATGAGATCCCTGCGCCTGAGGTACGCGTCGTGCCGACCGGCTCGCTCGGCCTGGACATCGCGCTCGGGGTCGGAGGGCTGCCGCGCGGCCGGGTGGTCGAGATCTATGGTCCCGAGTCTTCGGGCAAGACCACCTTGGCCTTGCACGTGGTGGCGCAGGCGCAGAAGCTGGGCGGTATCTGCGCGTTCGTCGACGCAGAACACGCGCTGGACGTCTCCTATGCGCGCCGCTTGGGCGTGCGCACCGATGATCTCCTGGTGTCGCAGCCGGATTGCGGTGAGCAGGCGCTCGACATTACCGAGATGCTGGTCCGCTCCGGGGCGGTCGACGTGGTGGTGGTGGATTCAGTCGCGGCGCTGACCCCACGCGCGGAGCTGGAAGGTGAGATGGGCGATTCGCACATGGGCCTGCAGGCGCGCCTGATGAGTCAGGCCCTGCGCAAGCTGACCGGCACCATTTCCAAGTCACATACGCTGGTGATTTTCATCAACCAGATTCGCATGAAGATCGGCGTGATGTTTGGCAACCCCGAGACCACCACAGGCGGAAACGCGCTCAAGTTCTACGCCAGCGTGCGCCTCGACATCCGGCGCGTCGGTGCGCTGAAGGACGGCGAGAAGGTGGTGGGTAACAGGACGCGGGTCAAGGTCGTCAAGAACAAGATGGCGCCGCCGTTTCGTGAGGTGGAGTTCGACATCCTCTATGGCGAGGGCATCAGCCGTGAGGGTGACCTGGTCGACCTGGCCGCCGAGTGCGGTGTGGTCGAGAAGTCGGGCGCATGGTTCGGCTTCGAGGGCGAGCGCATCGGACAGGGCCGGGACAATGCGCGCCAATATCTGCGCGAACACACCGACATCGCCAAGAAAATCGAGTCCAAGCTGCTCGCCCACCACGGGGTGAAGCGCGAAGTGGGGCCGGCGGCACTGGCCACCGGGCCGGTTGCTGGCGGGTCTGTTGGCACGGTGCGCCCCATGGCGCCGCAGCCCAAGGCGCAGGTCGCCGACAAGCGGCGGTAATTCTTCGCAGCGGAAATCTTGTCGCACCGGGGTCCGGTGCATACTACGATTTGTGCAATGGCTGCCAAGAAGACCGGTCCTGAGGGCCCCATCGAGATTCCCGAGATCATCGCGGTGCTCCCGCTGCGCAACTCGGTTCTGTTTCCCGGCTCGATCATTCCTATCGACGTGGGGCGCAAGAAGTCGGTAAAACTGGTCGAAGAGGCGATCTCGAAGGAGAGACCGGTCATCGGCATCGTCACGCAGCGTGATGCTCGGACCGAGGACCCAGGCCCCGCCGACCTCTACACGGTGGGTTGTGCCGCGCGAATTCTCAAGGTGATCAAGCTGGCCAAGGACAGCTTCTCAGTCATTCTGCAGGGGATCTCGCGTGTCCGGCTGCTGGAGACAGGGGTGCAGGACCCCTTCATGACGGCCAAGGTGCAGGTGCTGCCCGACCCGCTCGGCAGCAACCTCGAGATGGACGCGCTGGTGCTCAATCTCAAGGATGTGGTCAAGCGGGTGTTCAAGCTCATGCCGGAGTTGCCCAAAGAGGCTTCCACGCTTATCGACAGCGTGACCGAGCCTGGGCAGATCGCCGACCTCATCACCTCGAACTTGGACGTTCAGGTCGACGAAAAGCAGGAGATTCTGGAGATATTCGACCTCAAGGCCAGGCTGCGGCGCGTGCTGCAGTTCCTCTCGCGCCAGCATGAGGTCCTCAAGGTCCGCGAGAAGATCAACACCCAGGTGCAGGAGGAGATGGGGCGCAACCAGCGCGAGTACGTCTTGCGCCAGCAACTCAAGGCCATCAAGGAGGAGTTGGGCGAGATCGACGATACCGGCGGCGACCTAGACGACTTCCGGGAAAAGATCGCGGCGGTCAAGATGCCCGGCGAGACCGAGAAGGTGGCGCTCAAGCAACTAGAACGCCTCAAGGTCATGCAGCCTTCGTCGGCCGAGTACACGGTGACGCGTACCTATCTGGAATGGTTGGTCGAGTTGCCGTGGTCTATCTCGACCGAGGACAAGCTCGACATCCCCGCGGCTCGCGACATCCTGAACGCCGACCACTACGACCTGGAGAAGGTCAAGAAGCGCATCCTGGAATACCTGGCGGTGCGCAAGCTGAAGACCGACAAGAAGGGGCCGATCCTCTGCCTGGTGGGCCCGCCCGGAGTGGGCAAGACCTCGCTGGGCAAGTCCATCGCTCGCGCCTTGGGCCGCAAGTTCATGCGGGTGTCGCTGGGAGGGGTACGCGACGAGGCCGAGATCCGTGGTCACCGCCGTACCTACGTCGGGTCGCTGCCAGGACGAGTCGTGCAAGGCATGAAGAAGGCGGGATCGAACAACCCGGTGTTCATGCTCGACGAAATCGACAAACTGGGGCACGACTTTCGCGGGGATCCGGCCGCGGCCTTGCTGGAAGTCTTGGACCCCGAGCAGAACCACGCCTTCTCGGACCACTATCTGGAAGTTCCCTTCGATCTTTCCAAGGTCATGTTCATCGCCACAGCCAACATCCTCGACCCGGTTCCACCGGCACTGCGCGATCGGCTTGAGGTGCTGGAGATTCCGGGCTACACCAGCGAGGAGAAGCTGAACATCGCCAAGCAGTTCCTCATCAAGAAGCAACTGGACGAGCACGGCCTGGGCGGTGAGCGCGTGGTTTTCGAGGATGCCGCGGTCGGCGAGGTTATCGACAGCTACACGCGCGAGGCGGGCGTGCGCAACCTCGAGCGCGAACTGGCCAACATCATCCGCGCGGTGGCTGTGCTGGTGGCGGAAGAAAAGGCCACGGAGAAAGAGACCATCACCATGGCCCGCGTGCCCGATTTCTTGGGCCCGCAGAAGTACCTGCCCGAGGTGGCCGAGCGGACCGCGGAAGCCGGCGTCGCCACCGGCCTGGCCTGGACGCCAGTGGGCGGCGACATCCTGTTCATCGAAGCAACCCGCATGAACGGCAAGGGCAATCTGGTGCTGACCGGACAGCTGGGTGACGTCATGAAGGAATCGGCGCAGGCTGCGCTGTCATTCATCCGCGCTCGCGCTCGCTGGCTCGGGCTCGACGAAACCTTTCTCGAGCGCAGCGACATTCACGTGCACATCCC